>Ga0315288_10003550_pt1 | contig 19934 bp, 18 predicted proteins | sample YL17G11_20_MG_FD_203454 | JGI IMG/M metagenome (GOLD analysis project Ga0315288, IMG submission 203454) | Sediment microbial communities from Yellowstone Lake, YNP, Wyoming, USA - YL17G11_20 | ecosystem: Environmental > Aquatic > Freshwater > Lake > Sediment | place: USA: Wyoming | collected... | reverse complement strand
CATAGAGCGTGCCTTGCGGATCTCCGCCCGCAAGGCCTCGCAGGAGACGCGCTCATAGTCCTGCGCGCCCCGCTCGAGATCGCCGAGCCCAATGCTGGAGATGGTGCCGATGCCGCCTTCCTGGGCCACTGCCGCAGCGAGGGCCGCCATCGAGATCCTGACCCCCATCCCCCCTTGGACGATCGGGATGTCGGCGGTGAGATCTCCGATACGAAGCTTGGGTAGGCTCATAGGCACCTCTCTTCCTTGAATCGCCTGACTACGAGGCAGGCGTTCCCGCCGCCGAAGCCGAACGACTGGGTCATCGCGATGTCGGGCTCGGTGAACTCGGCTCCTTGGGTCACATAGTCCAGGGGGCAATCCGGATCAGGTCGCTCGTAGTTGATCGTCGGAGGGATCCAGCCGGTGGAGACGCTCAGCGCGGTGGCCGCGAACTCGACCGCGCCAGCCGCGGCGAGCAGGTGGCCGATCATCGACTTGATCGAGCTGATCTTGAGCTTCTTGGCGTGGCCTCCGAAGAGCCTCATCACCGCCGCGCTTTCGATCTTGTCGTTCAACACGGTGGAGGTGCCGTGAGCATTGATGTAGTCGACATCTGTGGGGGCAACGCCGGCGTCACGCAGCGCTCCCTGCATCGCACGGAGCATGCCGTCGCCGTCGGGCTCCGGCGCGGTGATGTGGAACGCATCGGCCGTGTTGCCGTAACCCGTCAACTCAGCGTAGATCGGCGCCCGACGTCCGAGCGCGTGGTCGAGCCTTTCCAACACGACAACACCGGCTCCCTCGCCCATGACGAACCCGTCGCGGTCCCTGTCGAACGGGCGGCTGGCGTGTTCGACATCGTCATTCCTGGTGGACATCGACCGTGTCCCACAGAAACTGGCAAAAGGCAGCGGGCTCACACTGGCCTCCGCCCCGCCGGCCAGCATGACGTCAGCGTCGCCTCTCTCGAGGATGCGGTACGCATCGCCGATGGCGTTTGCCCCGGTGGAGCAGGCCACGGACGGCGCGGACAGAGGGCCCTTCAGGCCATGGGTGATGGATACCATGCACGCAGCGGTGTTGATGAGGACCTTGGTGACGACGAAGGGACCCAGAGAGCGCGGGCCCTTCGCCAAGAGCTGGGCGTGTTCGGCCTCGATGGTCTGCGTGCCGCCGATCCCCGAGCCGATGATCACGCCTGCCCGGCACCTGTCGTAGTCCGCCCCCTGGAGGCGGGCGTCCCGCATTGCCAGGTCCGCGGCCACAAGGGCGAACTGCGTGAACCGGTCCACGCGTCGGGCAACCTTCTCGTCAAGCCAGTCTTCGGCATGGAAGTCCTTCACCTCTCCAGCCATCTGCGAGCGATAGGCGGACGGATCGAACAGAGTCACGCGTGAGATGCCGTTTTGCCCGGCTAGCAGCTTCTCCCAGAAGGCCTCCCGCCCTATTCCTATGGGGGTTGCGACGCCGATGCCGGTCACGACCACCCGATGTCGCTGCAGGACGCGAATCTCCCCACGGCCGCTCACCAACCCCAGCCCCCCGGTCCGTACTTGAACACGCAACCCGCCAACAGCGGATGTGAAGGTCGTCGCCTGGCGATGTGTGCGTCAAGCGGCGGCAACGCCGGTGACCCTTGCTCCCTACCCACCATGGCTCCAGCCTCCTTGCCGTGTGCCCAGCGTAACCGGCGGAGTCACGCCAGGGCAACCTCGCTGATCACTTGGCGGTTCTCGGAGCTTCCTCAACGGAGGAGCACCTCCAAGGCATAGGGCAAGGGGGCACGTGCGGGATCGGAGAGGAAGTTCAAGAAGTGCTACGGCTTGGACCGCTGAGCTCACCCGAGCAGGAGTCTATCGTCGGCCACCTCTCGCTGCGTGAAGAACTCGACGAGTTGGGGAACGCTCGCCGTTCTCTTCTCCTCTCCGGCAAGCTCGTGGAGGACCTCTCCCCTGTGCATCATGATGAGGCGATTCCCTACCTCGAGCGCCTGCGCCATGTTGTGGGTGACCATGAGCACGGTCAGCCCCAGTCGCTCAACGAAGTCACAAGTCAACTGAGTGATCAGCGCGGCATTCCGCGGATCGAGCGCCGCCGTGTGCTCGTCGAGGAGGAGGACCTCGGGACGGGCCAGCGTCGCCATCAGAACCGCGAGGGCTTGGCGCTCACCACCGGAGAGCAAGGACACCCGACAATCCAAACGCTGTTCAAGTCCGATGCCAAGAGCCTCGAGACGGCGGTGGATCTCGTGGCGCAACCTGCGGGAGAGCGCCGGGCGCAGGGTCCGAGTCCCTCTCGACGTCGCGAGAGCGAGGTTCTCCGCGACGGACATCGAGGGCGCCGTTCCTGCAAGGGGGTTCTGGACGATCCAGCTCACTCGCCGTGCCCGCCGATAGGCCGGCGCAACGCTCACGTCATCCTCGCCGAGAACGATGCGCCCCGACGTGAGGGGGACGACGCCCGCGATCAGGTTCAGAAGGGTGCTCTTGCCGGCGCCGTTTGAGCCGATGATCGTGAGGAAATCCCCCCGAGCCAGGAACAGGCTCACCTCGCGTACAGCGACCACCGTGTCGGGACCAGAGCGGTACGTCTTGGAGACCTGTTCGATCCTCAGCATGAGCTCACCTTCCGCAGCCGCCGCTCGCGGACGGCCGGGATAACGAGCGCCAGAATGACAAGAAGGGCTGTGATCAGCTTGAGATCGCTCGCCTGAAACCCCACGGCGTAGCCGTAGCGCAACGCGATCACTACGGCCATCCGGTAGACGAGCGACCCAACCAGGACGCTGGCCGTCATCCAGCCGACTCGCTGCGACCGGATGAGGGATCCGCCGAGGATGACGGCCGCAAGCCCCGTCACGATCGTCCCGATCCCCATGCCGATGTCGGCGAATCCCCCGTACTGGGCCACGAGCGCCCCGGAAAGAGCGACAAGGCCGTTTGAAAGGGCAAGGCCAAGCATCTTCATCGCGCGCGGATCGACGGCGTGGGCACTGACCATGGCCTCGCTGTCTCCAGTCGCTCGCAGCGCAAGTCCAACCTCGGTTTTCAGGAAAAGATCAAGTCCCAGCTTCACGGCCAGCGTAAGCAACGCGATGAACGCGAGGATGGCCAAGGACCCAAGAGGCGACCAAGATCCACCGACGACCTGCATCGCGGTCGAAGCGCGAAGCATAGACAGGGTGGGGCGCCCCATGATTCGCAGGTTGATGGAGTAGAGCATGATCATGGTGAGAACGCCGGCGAGCAGGCTGCTGATCCCAAGGCGCGTGTTGAGGAACCCCGTGACCATCCCCGCGGTCGCTCCGGCAAGGAATGCCGCGGCCAACGCGAGGAAAGGATCACCGCCGTCCAAAATGAGGATAGAGGCGATGGCCGCCCCGGTCACGAAGCTCCCGTCGACGGTCAGGTCGGGGAACTGCAGGATCCGGTACGTCAGGAAGACGCCGAGAGCGGCGATCCCGTACGCCAGTCCCTGTTCGATCGCGTGCATCAGAAGTGTCGCCATCGCCTCTCCTCTCGCTCGTTACAGGCTCATCTCTTCCATAGCTGACCGCCGTAGAAGATGACGGACGCCTGTTCGATGACCGCGGCGGGGAAGACGAGGCCGATTTGCGCCGCTTGGTCGAGATTGAGTTGGATCTGCGCTCCCGACTGGTAGGTCACGGGGATGGTATCCGGGCGCTCGCCCAAGAGGACCCGCAGCACAACAGCTCCTACCATGAGCCCATGCTGGTAGTAATCGAAGCCGTGCACAAGGGTCGCGTGGGCCAGGCTCGACGGATCGGCCACAAGAAGCGGAACCGCCGCCTCCTCTGACGCCGCCAGGACCGCGCCAAGCGCCGAGACGACCGTGTTGTCGGTCGTAACGTAGAAGGCGTCGACCCGTCCGACTAGCGATTGCGCGGCCATCTGGACGTTGGCCGACGAGTCGGCCGCCGCCGTCAGAATGGTGAGTCCGATGCTCGCCGCCGCCGCCTGGGCCATGGCCGTGAGGGTGGCCGAATTGGCCTCGCCCGGGTTGTAGACGATGCCTACTCTCGTGATCTCCGGACTCACGTCGCGGAGAAGCTGCAGGTTGGCAGCCACGTCAATCATGTCCGAGACTCCGGTGATGTTCTGGTTCGTGCTGGGATCGGTTGCGCTCGGCACGAGACCGATGAAGACCGGATCCGTTATGGCAGCATAGATCACGGGCGTACTGGTCCCGCGGAAGACCTGAACCGCTGCCATCGCCGTCGGCGTTGCGATCGCTACCACAAGATCCACACCTCGGGTCTGGTAGTCTTGAGCGATCGCCACGGCAGTCCCGAAGTCCCCTTGGGCGTTGGCGAGGAGATACTCCACGTCGACGTCGCGTTCGTAGCCAGCCGCTGTCAGCGCGTCGATGACGCCCTGTTCGACGGCGTCGAGCGCTTCGTGTGCGACGATCTTGCAGATTCCAATCTTGAGCGGCGCGGCCGACAGACCGAGTCCCATCCCACAACACACCAGACCAACAACGAGCAGTGCCGAAAGACCTCTTTTCACGTTTACTCCTTTGCGTGTATTCTTTCGGCGGGCCCCAATGAGCCCGCCAGGGCCGTTGGTGTTTCACCCACACCGCCCGCAGGAATTCCGCAAGAGTGCCCTGCGGGCGGTACTCCTACCTTCCTGTTCGCCCACCTCCTCCAAAAGGGAGGCGACTGCGGGCAGTGCCCACAGTCGCCTCTCCGGTCTCTCCTCAGCCCCGCGCGCCCGCGGCTAGTCGGCTGGGGAGAAACCGGACGTAAACCAATACCAGCAGAAGTACGATGCGCTGACGATCCTTCTCGCGGCCATCGACCCTGCTAGAGACATGTTGTATCGACTATATGCTGCATAGCGATCCGTGTCAATGGGTTCACCGTCGCGCTGACGTGGACCGTTCACCGGGGGCGGGTCACTGCGCTCAAGCGATCTCCAGATACCTTTTCACTTCCCAATCTACCACTGCGGTACGAAACTCGTCCCACTCCTCCCACTTGGCGCGGCGGAAGCTGTCGTAGACCCTCTCACCTAGCGCGGCCCGGATGACTTCGTCGCCCTCCAGTTCGCGCAATGCCTCCGCCAGCGAGCCGGGCAGAGAGCCGATGCCGAGTCTCGCGCGCTCGGCCTCGTCGAGCTGATAGACGTTGACGTTGTTGAGCGGCTTGGGTGGAGTCATCTGGCTGTCAATTCCGTGCAGGGCGGTGGCAAGCATCGCCGCGAAAGCCAGGTACGGGTTGCAGGATGGGTCGGGGAAACGCAGTTCGGCGCGCGCGTCTTCGTCGCGGCCTTCGGTGTAGTGCGGGATCCGAATCAACGCCGAGCGGTTGATCTGTGCCCAGCCGATATAGACCGGTGCTTCGTAGCCCGGTACCAGCCGCTTGTACGAGTTGACCGTCGGAGCGACCACAGCGGCCAGGGCGCGCGCATGCGCCAGTTGCCCGGCAATGAACCCGTAGGCCAGAGACGAGAGATGGTATTCGTCGGCGGCGTCGAAGAATAGGTTTCGGCCGTTCTCGTCAACAATGGACTGGTGGCAGTGCATGCCGGACCCGTTGATCCCGAAAACCGGCTTGGGCATGAACGAGGCCACCAAGCCGTGCCGGGCGGCGATTGCTTTGACGGCGTATTTCAGCGTCAGGACGTTGTCGGCGGTGCGCAGGGCATCCGCGAAGCGGAAGTCGATCTCGTGCTGAGCGAGCGCCGATTCGTGGTGACCGACTTCCACTTCCAGCCCCATGCTGTTCAGAGCGTCCATGAGCTCCGTGCGGACGCGCACCGCTTCGTCGTCGGCAGAGAAGTCGAAGTAGCCGCCGATGTCGTACGGAACGGGGTGGACGCTCTCGCCGCCGTCCCGCTTGAACAGGAAGAACTCCGGCTCCGGACCGACGTTGTACGTCCACCCGCGCGCCCGGGTCTTCCCTAGCATCCGCTTCAGGACGCCGCGCGGGTCCCCATCGAAGGGTGTTCCGTCCGGCGTGTAGATGTCGCAGAAGACGCGCGCCCGGCGGGCGTCCGCAGGAGACCAGGGGAGAACAGCGTAGGTGGTCGGATCGATGACCAAACGCATGTCGCTCTCCTGGATGCGGGCGAAGCCTTCCACCGACGACCCGTCGAACCAGACCCCGTCTTCGAGCGCAACTCCGAGGCGGCCAACCGGCGCATCGACGCTCTTGACCCCGCCGGTCACGTCAGTGAACTGGTAGGAGATGAACCGGACGTTGTCTTCTTTCACACGCGCCAGCAATTCCTTCTTGTCCATGGGTCTCTCCTCAGGGTTCCCTTTCGGGAATACGGTCGCTTGGGTGAAAGCTTGCCACGCAAGTCGCATCGCCACAACCGCTCCCGCCGCACCGTCCTACTCACGCTGCAGAAACGGGGTTCTGACCCGCCCCGGTGAGCGGTCCACTTCTCGATCTCGTCTAGCCCACGCGGCGACGCCGGCCAAACCGACGTACCCCCTCGGTCCACTTCCAGAGTTAGTCTAACGCACCCCCGAGGGTGCCGACCAAGGCCCCGGGCGCAGGGGCACGTAGCCAAGACTGCTGTGGGGACGGACCGTGTTGTACTCACGCATCCAGTTCTCGACCAGCATCTTGGGGCCTCCTGCCGGGTGTAGAAGATCCCTCGGTTTAACAGCTCGATAGGAGTCTCCTGCAGGAGGTACAGAAGGCGACGGCTCTGGACGCAGTTCGCTACGGCTCGCCGCTTCGAGACAGTGAGACCGTCGCGATCTCCTCCACCAGTCCAGGCGGCGCAGTTCTAAGATCGTCCTTCACTCCCAACCAAGGTCCCGATGACTCGGGGCCTTCTGCTTCCCGCGCGCCTATCGGCACGCTTTCCCGGTTCATCTCGCGGCTCTCGTCCGCCCCCGTGCAGCACATCCCCATCGCGAGGCCCGCAGGAAACCCCGTTACGATAGGCTCGTTGCGGCGCGCCTCGGCCGTCCGGTATCCTCCGTGCGGAGGCAACCGATGGCCCTGTCGAAAGCTCAGGAGAAGGCGTTCGAGAAGTGGATGGCTTCGCACGGCGTTCGCCCGAAGTGCGCGGCGTGCGGGACGGAGGCGGGATGGATGGTGCACAACGAGATCCTCTCGGCGATGGTGCTCGATCTCGATCACAAGAAGATCTCGCCATCCACCGCGGGATTCTTTGTCCTCGTCTGCAAGCACTGCAAGCACGTGATGTTCTTCGCGGCGGCTCCCATTCTCCAGGGCTAGAACGTCTGGAACGAGACGGGCGAGCGACGAACACTCTCGATGATGGTGCGGGCTTGCGTGTAAGTCTCAGTAGCAGGCAATAGGGAGGAAGCCGCCATGCCAAATACGGTAGGAATCCTCGGAATCGTCGGAAGCCCGCGCGAGGGCGGGAACACGGACACTCTCGTGACAGAAGTGCTGCGCGGCGCGGAGGAGGCGGGCGCCCGCTCACACAAGCTCTTCGTCGGTCGGTACAAGATCGCGCCGTGTACGGCGTGTGGCGGCTGCGTCAAGACGGGGCGCTGCGTCAGCCGCGACGGCATGGACGACCTCTTGCCGCTCATGGGACGGCATCAGGTGTGGGTCCTCGGCACGCCCGTCTACTGGTGGGGAGCGACGGCGCAGATGAAGCTCTTCATCGACCGCTGGTTCGCCCCATGGGCGAATCCGAAGACGCGCGAGGTGTTCAGCCACCGGGTCGCCGTGGTCGTGACACCTCTGGGCGACGCGGACGCGGCCGTCGCGCGGCACACGACGGGCATGTTCGGGGACATCTTCGCGTTCCTCGGGGTCCCGATCGCCGCGACCGTCGTCGCCCCCGAGGTCGGGGGATCGGGCATCGAGGCGGGAGCCGACGTCTTGAAGCGTCCGGAGATCATGAAGGCAGCGCACGACGCTGGCCGAACGGTAGCCGAGATGGCACGCTCGAAGTAGGGCGCTGCACCTCTACGCCACGTACCCGGTCTTGCGGTAGAGGGCGATGCCCCGGAGCACGTCGTCGACGGGCACGATGGCTCCCGCGTCGAGCGAAAGTAGAAGCGCGATGTCGAGCGGCGTCTTCGTCCCGTCGCAATGGTTGAGCAGCCCCTCGGCCAGCGCGCGATGGTTCGCCCCAAGACGTTCCTTGAAGAAACTGCGCTCCTCGTCCGTGAATCGGTCGGTGATCGAGTACACGAGCGGCCCGTCGATGCGGCGAGTGGGCCTCTCCTCCTCGCCTTCCAGCGCAGAGACACGGCTTCCCGACGATGCGGGGCCGAGGGCGCCCCGCGTTCGCCGCAGGACGTCATCCAGCGCCCCGCGCCGCTGTCCGCCGATCGACGCCAGCGTGTTCGCCCGCGCGATCTCCACGCCGAGCGCCAGGTCGAGGAGGCGCGCCGCGAGCGCCGGATCGAGGTCACTCGACAGGTCCGCCGCCCGCGTGAGTTCGCGGATGCTGTAGGCAAGAACCCATCCCGCCACACGCGCCGCATCGTCACCGCTTGCGCCGGCCAGCGCCGCCAGCGCTCCGGCCAGAATCGCCGCCTGCTTCAGCCGCGTCGGATCGAGCTTGTCCACGGTGTCCAAGTCGGTGTGCCAGTAGGGATCATCGTGACCGAGCATCAGCGCGGGGATCCGGTGCGGGCTCGCGGCGAAAACGAGGTGGTCGCTTCCGCCGCTCGGTCGATCGAACGACCCATGGAGCGGGCGCGCCGATCCGCGCGGCGACTCGGTCGCGCGGGAGGCGGCGATCATGGAGAGGAGAGGCTCGACGAGGGCGTTGACGACGTGCGGGGTGTGGTTCGCCGCTCGAAAGACGCGCAACGGCTCCCCAATCCTCTCCGGCGACGCGCCGACCATGTCCAAGTTGAGTGCGACCTCGACGTTGCGGAGCTCCTCGGCGTGCGCAGCCGCCCACGGTAGCGTGCCGTAGAACTCGGGCATCCACAGAAAGCGGAACCCCGTGCGCAGGCCGAGAGCATCGCGCGACGCCTGGAGCACGCGGGCCAACTCGACGAGAACGGCACTCCCCGAGGCGTTGTCGTTCGCCGACGCCCGCGGGTGGCAAAGGTGGGCCGTCAACAGGACCTCGCCCAGCCGCTCGTCCCGGCCCTCGATCCTCGCCTCAATGACGCGCAACACCCCATCGCTGAACTCCGCGTCCACCTCGCCGCGCAACGTCACCGGCCTGACGCCCAACCCCTTCACCAACCGGTCGCCCGCTCGGCGCGACACGGAGAACGCGGGGACGAGGTGCGGGATGTCGTCCGCCGCGGGAAATATGCTGTGGTACTGCACCAGGTCGTGCGAGACGGCGGCCCTCTCCGAATCGGGGTAGATGACGACGCCGATCGCCCCACGCTTCGCCGCCCGAGGTACAACGTCGCTCGCCCGCGCACAGGCGAGCACGACCTTTCCGACGAGGTCAGCCGCGTCGTAGTCCGCATCCCCCGTCGGGGCGCCCAGGTGAACCAGTTCGCCCTCGAACGTACCCCCCGGCGAGTGCACGACGACGCCCTGGGCAACCTCCGCGAAATCAATGAGCTTCCGCTCCGCCGGTGCCGTCTGGATCAGCGTCCCGGATCGCACCGACCAAGCCGGCGGCGACACCCACTCGTAGGTCTTCGTTCGCCCGTCGGCCGGGTAGTCGTGCACCGTCGCGGCCACGCCCGCCTCGGCGAGCCTTCGACAGACCACATCGGCCGCCTCGGCGTAGCCCGGCGAGCCGGGAACGCGGTGGAAGCGTGCGATGTCGGCCGCCGTCTCCAGAATGCGGACACCAGAGATCATCCCAGCCAGCTCGCGAATGACGTCCTCACTCCGCATCTCACCCTCCTGCCATGCCTACGCGCCCGGCCCCTTGGTCAACCACGACGCGGGATCCTGTCGGTAGTAGCGGGCGAGAAGGCCGTAGACCTTCGGGTAGACGGCCTGCAATCGCCGCGGGTCCTGGAAGAACGTTTCGGTCGCTACGGCGAAGAACTCCGACGGGTCCTCCGCGCCGTACGGGTCGATGGCGGTCGCTCGCCCGGCGTCCGCCTGCCGCCCCAGCTTCTCGTACGCCTCCATCATCACCGGGAACCACTCCGACCGCAGGGCGGGGTCGCCAATCGGTGGCTGGCCGTTCATCTCGCCGCTCTCCGCGTCAAGCTGATGGGCGAACTCGTGCAGGACCACGCTCAGGTCGCCCTCCGGGTCGTCGCGATCCTCGACGATGTCCTTCCAGGAGAGAACGAGGCTTCCGAGGGCCCACGACTCGCCGGCCCGCTCCTCGTCTTCTTCCCACACCAGGCCGTTCTCGTCCTGATCCACCAGGCGCGCCACGTACTCGGCCGGATACACGATGATCGAGGATAGGGTCGGGAAGTAGTCCGTCTCCCGGTGAAGGAGCAGGGTGCACGCCAGCGCAGCGATGGCCAGCCGAACGTCGTCCGTCACGTCGAACCCGGCGGTGCCCTCGAATCGTTTCTCGGCGAGGAACACGTGGATGTGCCCGTGCAGTTCGTCGCGATCGGCCTGCGAGAGCCGACGGTAGAGCGAAACGTCGCGCTCAAGAACGGCCTTCCACTCGTCGGGGAACGGCCGCTGTCTCAGTTTCGTCCGCCTCCTCGTCTTGAGTCCGAACACGCCCCCTCCTCCCGCGCTAGAGCTGCTACATGCTATCCGCCCTACGTCTGGGAGTCCGCCCTTCCGGGACGCCGGCGCGGACGCGGAGCGCTGCAGAGAGGTCTGTATTGAAACCTTGACGCTGTCCTGCCCACTCCGATGTGAGCGGCAGATGCGATGCGCCGACGAGCGTTAGCGCAGTCGCGCTTGGACGGCCGCGAACAGCCGGCTCCGGCGCTCTGCGTACGGCTCCTCGGTCGGAGTCGTCCGCGCCCCTGGAGACCATAGGGTCTTCGCGTAGGCCAGCTCGTCTTCCGCGACCGGGAGGCCGATCTCGGAGAGGACGAGCACCGTGTAGTACGGCGGGAAGCGCCCCCATCGGCCGCTCCCGTCCCGGTGCTCTGCGAGGGTCTTGAGGCGCCACGTGATGTCGGGAGTCGCGGAGTCACCGAGCACGGCCTTCAAGAACCGGACGTAGCCGATGAAGCTTGCCGCACACTCTCCGATCGTGCAGCGCTGCAATGCATAGCAGGTTGCGCTCAAACGAGCCGACGCCAAGCGCACGGCCGCCGCGACAGTTGGGTTGCCGCCGCCCAGGATGTGGAGAACGCGCGCCGCCTCCTGGGACATGATGTGAATCGTGGCAAGCTTGGTCTTCAGTCGTTCGCCCGTAACCAGGCGCCGCTCTTCGTAGTCCGCGGCCGTCGGCTGGAAGAGGCCGGCGCTTCGCCCGGCTCGGACTTGTAGCTCGAGAAGCCACCCGACAAGGGCATCGCCATCGACATCCAACTCGCCGAACGAGATGGCGCCGTCCGCATCGCTCACCGCGTCGACCAGCCCACGCCATTGGTCCATCTCGCCTCCGCGCTTCACCCCGCGAAGCCTACGATGGTCTCCGATCGTCTCACAACCGTTTCTCCTCGGTCGGACCTCGTATACTTAGCCCCCGGCGAGCGTGAAGCGAGGTGACGGTGCCCGAGATCCGCGTCTATCTGTTCGGATACCCGCGCGTGGAGAGCCAAGGCGCACCCGTCGCCATCCCGCGGCGCAAGGCTCTTGCTCTTCTCGCTTACCTCAGCGTCACGCAGTCTCATCACAGCCGAGACGTGCTCGCCTCCCTGTTGTGGCCGGAGGAGGAGAGCGCCAAGTCGTACGCGTTCTTGCGCAATGCGCTGTGGGTGTTGCACCAGACGCCCATCGAACCTTGGATCCTGGCCACGCGGCACATGGTCGGCCTGCGCGCCGATGAGTCCCTCTGGGTCGACGTCGCTCAATTCCGACGCCTCCTTCAGACGTGCCAGGGTCACGCGCACCCCGAGGCGGCGCTCTGCGCCGAAGGCGTCGCAGCACTAGAGACCGCCGTCGACCTCGCGCGCGAGCGGTTCCTCGTGGGGTTCACCGCCGACGACAGCCGCGCATTGGAGGAGTGGCAGTTCAGCGAGGCCGACATCCTCGCGCAGGAGGCGGCTCTCGCTCTGGAGAAATTGAGCGACCATCACGAGACCGTCGGCAATGTGGACGCGGCCCTGCTCTATGCGCAGCGCCGTCTAGCCGCCCAGACGCTTGACGAAAGCGCCTACCGCAGGGTCATGCACCTCCTCGCGAAGAGAGGAGACCGCGCTGCGGCCCTTCGCATGTACGAGGAGTGCGTTCGAGTCCTCGACCTGGAGCTTTCGCTTGCGCCGACCGAAGAAACCCGGCTCCTCGCGGAGGAGATCCGATCGACGTCCACAGCATCCATAGCCCCCTCGATCCGGCCAAAGCGGCAGCGCCAACTTCCCGCCTTCCGCTTGCCCCTGGTGGGGCGCGAGGGCGATGTCAGCCAGATCCTGTCCCTCCTCGCCGAGGAGGACTGCCGGCTCGTCACGGTGACGGGCACGGGCGGGGCGGGCAAGACGCGTCTAGCGGTCGAGGTGGCCGCGCACGCCACGGCTTTCGCGGACGGCGCCGTATTTGTGTCGCTCGTCGATGTCGAGACGCCCTCGCTTGCGCCCGCGGCCATCTTGAAGGCGCTCGGCGACTCCACGGAACCTCACGCCGACCGCAGTCCCCGTGACGCCCACGGGCACCTTGCCGAGGTTGCACGGCATCTCGCCGAGCGAGATCTGCTCGTAGTCCTCGACAACGTCGAGCACCTCGGCCACGACGTACGCTGGCTGGCCGAGCTCGTGGCGAACACGCGCGGCCCTCGGTTCCTCGCCACGTCCCGACAGGAGCTGGGAGTCCCCGGCGAGTGGGTGTTCTCCCTCGAGGGTCTGAAGTTTCCTCCGGTCGGTTCGCCAACTCCCGCCCCGCAGTTCCCCGCCGTCCAGCTCTTCGTGCAGGCGGCGCGTCGAGCCGACGCACGCTTCTCCCCGTCACCGGCCGACATCGCCGCGATCGGATCGGTCGCACGCCTCCTCCAAGGGAACCCCCTCGGCATCGAGCTGGCCGCGTCATGGGTTCGCACCATGCCATGCGCGGCGATCGAGGCGGAGATCGCCAAGAGCGTCGACTTCCTCAAGACCGACCAGAAGCTTGTCCCACGGCGACACCGCAGCCTGCGCGCGGCGTTCGAGGGATCCTGGGGGCTTCTCGATCGCCAAGGCCGTAGCGCGTTCAGGACGCTGTCCGTATTCCGCGGCGGATTCACCCCCGACAGTGCGCTCCACGTGGCCGGCGTGAGTCTGCCTGGGCTGGCCTCGCTCGTCGCGAAATCGCTCTTGGAGCGCTCCTCGGCCGGGCGCTACGAGATGCTCGAAGTCGTCCGCCAGTATGCGGATGAGAGACTCCGCACGCTCCCCGACGAGCATGCTGCCGTAGAGAATCGCCACGCCGGCTACTTCCTCGCCCTCCTCGCGAGCCAGGAGAGTCGACTCAAGCGGTCCGAGCAGAAGGATGCCCTGACTCTCCTCGCGGCCGACGAGGCCAACGTGTACGCGGCATGGCGCCGAGCCTCTACCCAAGGTGCGACGGAGGAGTTGGCGCGCGGCGCGATGGCGCTGTTCCTGTTCTGCGACATGACGACGCGTTTCGCCCAAGGCGCCAGCCTCTTTCGGTTTGCGGCCGACGCTTCCAAGAAGCCGGCGCAAGCGCAACGCGCCTACTTTAGGGGCCTCGAAGCTTGGTTCACCACGTTCGATGATCCCGAGGAGGCATCCCAGCAATTCCAGCAAAGCCTGGACGACGCGGCCGGACTGGATCTGAACCGCGATCTTGCCTTCATTCGAGTCCTCCTCTCCTTCGCCGCGGGGCGACGGGCACCGTCCACCCCGCGCGCGGACGTCGAGGACGCGCTTCGCTTCTTCGAGGAACACGAGCTCACCTGGGAGGTCGCCACGGCCTGTGACGCGCTAACTTTCTCTCAAGCGACGCCCGCCGCGGCTCTCGTTCTCGTCGATCGCAGCATCGCGATGCGCGAGACGTTCGGGGACGCGTGGGGCGTGGCGTTGGGGCGATACTCCAAGGCGATTGTGCTCGAGCAAATGGGCGAACTGGAGCAGGCGCACGTTGAACTCGAGGCGAGCGCCAAGCTGCGTGAGCATCTCGGCCTCGACCCGCATGGGCTTTGGGACTGCTATCTCCAGATGGCCGCCGTCAGAGAGAAACTGGGCCGACTGGAGGAGAGCGCACAGGCCTTGCAGAAGGCGATCGAGATCGCTGCGCGCATTCGCCGGCCGTTTGCCGAGGGCAGAACTCACGAGCTATTGGCTCGGCTTGATCTAAAGCGCAGGCGCGCAGGCAGCGCGAGGCAGCACATGGACCGTGCCGTCACGTGCTACGAGGCGGCAGACCGCGCAGAGGACGCTCTCCGGGCGCGCCAGCTGTTGTCCGAGACCCCGCGCCCGCGAAAGGCGGGTTGAAACGCTGCACGTCGGTAGCATACGGTTTGGCCTCTACGCTGAGGGAGGTAGTGCATGAACATTGTCATCCTGGGTGCCGGACGAGTCGGGGGCGCCATGGCGATCGATCTGGCAAAGGACAAGCGCTTCCACGTCGTCGTTGCTGACCGAGACGAACGCAGCCTCGAGGCTCTTCGCACCGGCTATGGGATTCCCGGCGAACGCATTGACGTCTCACTCGAAAGCACCGTTCGCCGTGTCGTCGCGAAGGCGGACTTCGTCATCAGCGCCGTGCCCGGCTTCCTCGGCTTCCAGACGCTGAAAGTCGTCCTCGAAAGCGGCAAGAACGTCGTCGACATCGCCTTCTTCCCCGAGGATCCGTTCGCGCTCGACGAGCTCGCGCGCGCGAAGAAGGTCACGGCCATTGTCGACTGCGGCGTCGCGCCCGGCATGAGTAACCTCCTCGTCGGCCACGTCGCTGCGGGGCTCCAACGCACGGATCGAGTGCGCATCTACGTTGGCGGACTCCCGTCCGTCCGACAGTGGCCGTACGAGTACAAGGCGGGGTTCTCGCCGATCGACGTCATCGAGGAATACACACGCCCAGCGCGCTTGGTCCGCGGTGGCAAGGTCGAAGTGTGTCCGGCGCTGTCCGAGTTGGAGCTCATCGACTTCCCCGACCTCGGCACGCTCGAGGCGTTCGTCACCGACGGTCTACGAACCCTTGCGCGCACGATCGACGCGCCGGACATGATCGAGAAGACGATGCGCTACCCGGGCCACGCCGAGCGAATGCGCATGCTCCGCGAGACGGGCTTCTTCTCCGAGACTCCGATCGACGTCGACGGCGTGAGTGTGCGCCCGATCGACGTTGCGACGCGGCTCCTCTTCCCGATGTGGCAGATGGGAGAAGGCGACGAGGACATCACGATCATGCGCATCGTCGTCGAGGGACTGGGTCCCAAGGGACTAGGTCCCAAGGGACTGAGTCCCGACGGCCGCGGAGCCGAGGGCAACGTGCGAACGACGTACGACCTCGTCGACCGGTACGACCGCGCAACCGGAACCACGGCGATGGCCCGCACTACCGGCTACACGGCGACCACGGCTGTGCGAATGCTCGCTGCCGGGTTGTGGAGCGAAGCGGGTGTCATCCCGCCGGAGCGGCTGGGGCAGAACGCCGCGTGCACGGACTTCATCCTTGCCGGCCTGCGCGAGCGGAACGTTGTCTACCACGCGTCAACGCAGCCTCTGCCGGAGTAGGTCGGGCGTGAGTGCGGGCGCGTCGAAGCGTGCCCGCGATCAGAGAGCCGGAACGGCAAGGAGGGGTATGAACGAGAACGCCTATCGATTCCGCGTCGGAGCCCTCGAGGGCATCGCCCTGCGAGATGCCACGGAAGTCTCAGGCGTGGCGGACCTGATCCCGGATGTCGGCGATCCCGTCGTTGCCGAGGCTATGTCGAGACGCGGATGGTCGACCACAGAGATGACGTTCGAATTCCTCGGTCTGTTCGTGCGGTCAGGCCGCGAGAGGATTGTCGTCGACGCGGGATGGGGACCTTGCAGCGACGAACACAAGAGCCAGTTCGCGGAGAATCTCCGTGAGGCCGGTGTTGCGCCGTGCGATGTCACCTTCGTCATCCTCACCCACCTCGACCTCGATCACGCGGGAGGGGTGATGGACCCAAGCGGTGGCTTGACCTTCCCGAACGCGCGCGTCGTCGTGGATGAGAGAGCTTGGACGTGGTACACAGAGGAGAAGACCCTTGCCACGATGCCGTCGGCGATGGCCGAGTCGTTCCGCACGATGAAGCCCCTTCTTGACGGGCGCATGCTGCTCACGCAAGGTGAGGCCGAGATCCTGCCTGGAGTCCGGAGCCTCCCTGCTCCGGGTCATCGCCTCGGCCACATGGCGATCGAACTGGTATCGGAAGGAAAGACTCTTCTTCACCTCGCGGACACCGTTTTACATCCCATCGTCATCGAGCACCCAGATTGGAGGACCGGATTCGACACCACGCAGGAGGTCATCCGGGCGACGCGGCGGCGCCTCTTCGATCGCGCCGCGACAAGCGACGCGTTGGTCTTTCTCTCGCACGCGCCATTTCCAGGCCTCGGGCACATCGTCCGTGAGGGCTCCGCATGGCGCTGGGTTCCCCTCGACAGTCCTTCCGGCGCGTAGAAGGAGATGAGTGAAATGAGATTGCTCCGTCGGGCATCGGCCAAGTCATTCCTTCGGTTCCAGGATCTCTCGGGCCGCGAACCCGCTCTGATCTTCATCCGCGGCCGGCACTCGATCGGACCGATAGGGAAGGGAGTCGCGTGAACGAGAAGAGCTTCCGTTTCAGCGTAGGGAACCTTGAATGCATCGCCCTGCGAGATGCCACCGAAGCCACTCCACTCAAGGACTTGAGCCCCGGAGCGAGCAGGCCAGCCTTCGTTCGGACCCTGAGCGCGCAGGGACTCTCGGCGGCGGAGGTCACCCTGGAGTTCAACTGCCTGTTCGTGCGGTCAGGCAAGGAGGCGATTGCCATCGATGTCGGCTGGGGCAACTGCACGGAGAGACTGCAGGGAGAGTTCCTGACGAATCTCCACGCCGAGGGTGTCTCCCCGCGCGACGTTGACCTCGTCATCATCACCCACCACGATCGCGACCACGTGGCAGGGATCGTCGGTCCGGAGGGAGCGCTGGCCTTCCCGAACGCACACCATGTCATGGCGCGCGAGGGATGGGCCTGGTACAGCGAGGAGGCGAATCTGGCCACCATGCCCGCACCTGAGGCCGCGTTCCATCGCTTGGCTCGGCCTCTCCTGAAAGAGCATGTCGTCTTGGTGCAGGGCGAAGCCGAGATGTCGCCAGGCATTCGAGTCATCCCGGCGCCTGGTCACCAGCCGGGGCACATGATTGTCGAGCTTCACTCCGAGGGAGAGCGACTTCTTCATCTGGCAGACACGATGCTTCATCCGCTCTTTGTCGGGCACCCGGAGTGGGGGACAGGCTTTGACCACGCGCCGGAGGAGGCTCTCGCGACTCGGCGGCGGCTCCTCTCGCGCGCCGCGAGCGACGACTCCCTGGTCTTTCTATCCCACTTCCCCTTTCCGGGTCTGGGACACGTTCGAAAAGACGGGAAGGCTTGGCGCTGGGTTCCCCTCGACAGCTCTTCCGGCGCGTAGAAGGAGGTCAGTGACGTGGAATCCTTCCTCTGGCCGGCGGCCGATGCCTTCGTCCGGTTTCACGATCTTCCGGGCCGCGAACCCGCTCTGATTCTCATCCACGGCCTTGGGGCGTCAGCTGCCCAGGCGTTCGTCGACGTCTGCCGCAGTCCGGCGCTCAGCGACCGGCGCTGTGTGGCTCCCGATCTTCTCGGGTTCGGGCACAGCGACCACCCGACCGGCTTCTCGTACTCGATCGAGGATCACGCAGCCTCGGTCGCTGCGCTGCTCGACGACCTCGGACTTCGCGGCGTGTCTGTCCTCGGCCATAGCATGGGCGGCGCCGTGGCCATCGTCCTCGCTCGGACGCGGCCCGATCTCGTCGCCCTCCTTCTCCTGGCGGAGGGCCACCTCGACCCGGTACCAGGCGTGGTCAGCGGCCCCATCGCCGCGCAGTCCGAGAGCGACTTCGTGCGCCACGGGCACGTGGATCTCACGCGCACCTTCGTCTCCCAGGGGTTCGCGACGTACGCCGGCGCGTTCCAGGCGGCCGATCCGGCCGCCATTCATCGCACCGCCGTCTCGCTCATCGCCGCCCGCCGTCCGACGTATCGTGACATGCTCCTCGAGCTTCCGATGCCGCGCGTCTTCTTCTTCGGGAGCAAGAACCTCGCAGACGCCGACGCGCGCTGGCTCCCCGAGCACGGCATACCGGTGCGAGTGGTCGCCGGAGCGGGACACGACATGATGACGGACCAGCCCGATGCCTTCGTCGCCGCGGTGGCCGCCTCTCTAGCGTAGACCGCCAACCTCCCGCAGCGGAGCCCGAGCCAGGCAGGCCCGCGGAGCAACCCTTGCCGTCTCCAGCCGCTCCAGCGATGATCTCCGACATGCCCACCACGAGTCCCAAGCGGCAATGGACACGCACGGGACTCCTCTTCGTCGGGCACGCGGTGAACGATGGGTTCGGCGGCTTCCTCGCTCCCCTCTTGCCCCTCCTGATCTCTCGTCTCGACCTCTCGCTCGCCCTTGCAGGCCTGCTGGGCACGATTCGCATCGTGACGAACTCGATGCTTCAGCCGAGTCTTGGCCATCTGATCGACCGCAGGCAACTCCCGAGCCTGGTGGTCGTCGGACCCCTCCTCACGGTCGCCGCAATGTGCTTCGTCGGGCGCGCCGGCAGCTTCGGTTCGCTCGTCGTTCTCCTGCTTGTCGCGGGGATTGGGACGGCCCTGTTCCATCCGGCCGCCACATCCCTCGTGACCGCCGGGAAGCCGGCGCGCGCCGGGTTCATGATGGCCTTCTTCTCCTCGGGAGGCACCGTCGGAGCCGCACTCGCACCGATCGTCATCGTTGGGTTCGCCGCGGCGTTCTCGCTCGAGCGCACCCCGTGGCTCATCCTTCCCGGCTTCGCCCTGATCGCCGCCTTCGCCATTCCGCTGCGTCGCTACATCACCCCGCGCCCTGAGCGCACGAAGTCCGAAGAGAGTCCAGCCACTCTCCCACGCCGGCTCTTCGTCCTCTGGGGCGTGATCGTCCTCGCCTCGATGAGCGCCATCGCGTTCTCGAGCTTCCTCGCCGTCCTCGTGGCCGAGCGCGGAGGCAGCGCGTGGCTCGGCGGCGCAGCGATCAGCGCGTACCTGATTGCCGGCGCAGCAACCGAGTTCCTTGCGGGCAACCTGTCCGATCGGTACGGCCGCAAGGTCGTCATGCTCGGCTCCCTCGCTCTGGCGACGCCGTTCCTGCTCGCGTTTCTGCGCGGCCCGTCCACTCTCCTCCTGCCGTTTGCAGCGCTTGCCGGCGCGTTCTCTCTCGCTTCCTCTCCCGTCGGGATCGTCGCCGCGCACGAGTGCGTGCCCGGGAGAACAGGACTCGTGTCGGGGCTCGTGATGGGACTCGCCTGGGGTGTGGGCGGCGTCGCGCTCACGCCCATCGGCTGGCTCGCCGATCGCTACGGCCTCGTTCCCGTGATGAACTTCGTCGCCCTTCTCCCCCTCGCGGCGTCGATCCTTCTCCTCTTCTACCGGGAACCGGCACGACAAGCCTCCGCCTGATGGCGTCCCATCCGCGACGCGTTCTCTCGCCAGAGCCGAACGCGTCCGACGCTGCAGTGACCCTGCCGTCCTCTGCGCCCTTGGCGTGAGACGGCGACGTGCTCCGAACTAGCCTTCCTGCGGGACAGGCGGCGAGTCTGTCTCGACCGCAAGACGCCGCTCGACGGCAACAAGGCGCGTGAGGTAGACGGCGAAGATGAGAGCGAAGTGGCACATGATCGACGGCAACGCGCCGCTCGTCGTCGGCACGAACCACGTCGTCACGAGCGACGGCACGATGAACGCCACCGATCCCGTGCGCAGATGGGAGAAGAGCTGCCGCGCGTTCGAGTCCGACGCAGCCTTCGCTCCGTAGGC
>Ga0315288_10003549_pt1 | contig 19937 bp, 20 predicted proteins | sample YL17G11_20_MG_FD_203454 | JGI IMG/M metagenome (GOLD analysis project Ga0315288, IMG submission 203454) | Sediment microbial communities from Yellowstone Lake, YNP, Wyoming, USA - YL17G11_20 | ecosystem: Environmental > Aquatic > Freshwater > Lake > Sediment | place: USA: Wyoming | collected... | reverse complement strand
GCAGCGTTTTCCGGGGAGCGAAACGCCGAGGGTCTCGAGCCGCTGCATCACCTGTTTTGTGTTGTCAATACTGATTTTCAATCCGCCAACCTCAGCACTACCTCCTCCAAGTTTCGTATCGAGGCCATCTTCGGATTCGTCATTGTTATCGAAAACGAGCAAGCGCGCCCACGGATACGTAAGCGCCGCCAACTCTGATGATATCCACCGAATTTCTCCGCCATAGAGACCGATGGCATTATCGTTCGCGGTGGAGTCCGTATAAATTTTATATCCAATAGTTGCTCGCATAGCCGCTCCTTAGTATGGCGGAACCCACCACGAAATGCTATCCCAGATGGACACCGAATCGGATGACGAGGATACGGAGATGGAAATGCTCGGACCAATGGAAACCGAGTCGGATGACGAAGAATTTGAAAACGATGATAGTGAATCTGACGATGATGACGGCGATACTGAAACGCTTGTCAGGGACACACTGGAATTTGAAAATGAAGATTGAGATTTCGATATATAATCTTTAAGGCGTACCGAGAATGTGACCGTGTACCGATCAAGAGCGGAATGCACGACTGATATCTCAGGGTCGGAGAGTTGTACCTCATATGAGTTCGCGGATTGGCCATCGCGTCCGAATATGTACATGCCTGTCGAGGATGTGATTGTAAACGTTTTCGCTCGGACCCGTTGCGTAAGTTCATGCACCAGCCTCGCCGCCATGGATTCGTTGCAGGTCGCAGCAATAGTAGCCGTCCATTGGTCGCTATTATCTGTACGATCTTCGGATGCGCCGTTGCCCCCATATCCGATTACCGTTTGTACCGAATATGCAGTGTCCTGATGGGGCCAATCCTCAGGTTGCCGAAATCCCGGTATTCCGGCGATCGCCATGTTCCCGCCCTGGTCGCGCTTGGGCGGAAGTGCGCATTCAGGCGCCGAGGCCATGGCGAATACGACGCTGGTCGGAAATGTGAGATACGGTCGCTCCTCTGCATTGCCCAGAGTAGATTCGGGGATTCGCACCTGAAACCTACGATCACCGCCACTGAAATCGGGGCCGAAGGGATTGATATTTGCGTGAACGAGAAGTTGTAATTCCTCACCGCGCGCGTCCGTGCGCAGCATCGAATGCAATTTCTCCGCCTGGATTTCATCGAGAATGAAATCTGCATCGCAATATCGAGTATCGAATTCGCGACCATTATCAAAAATTCCCGTTTTTCCATCGGCACGCGCGGTGATGGACATTGCCATGCGAATACGGGTTTTATAGCCATATTGAGGAGTGTTGATTTCGGCGCTCACGGCGCCGCGACTGAGAGTGATAGTGGATTTCATATATCCTCATTTCGTATTATATCCCAAAAAACCAGGAACATGCACGACGCCGAAATTAGCCCTGATCATACCCGTTCGGAATCCCTGTTTGATTTTCTCTCCCAATGTCCGGAGCTCCTGTTTTATTTTCGGCAGGGACTCGTCGTCAACGGCGGCGTTAAAATTCACGTTCATATTCACCGGAGATGACGACTCACGCGCGGGCGTCACGCGAGACCCTCGTGGCAGGTAGATAGTTTCATCCTGGTGAACCTTCGCCATGCCACCCGGGGCAAATGTGGTGCCCGTAGCGAACGATTGGCGCTGTATCCGAGAGATCTCCGGGATGGTCATTGCGCCTACAGCGATGACACCGGCCGCCGCCTTCGCTATCCTTGTCCAGATAGGCCCAGAACTGGTCATCCCGGCCTCGATCGCGGCGGTGGCAGAGAGTGCCGCATTGATGATTGCAAGTCCGAGCATTTTGTCCCGTTTGCTTCGGGCACTTCTTTTGCTATTCGCAACCGCCGACATAGCAAGATCGTCCAAAGCTCGCCCAAGATTGTACATAGTTCCGAAAGCATCCTCAGCTTCCTTCCTGCGTATTTTTGTACGTTCTTCCGATTGGATCTGAAGGTCAAGCGTTTTTATACGTTCATTGCTGGCATTGATTTCAATCTGGACTTCGCCAGATTCGGCCATCAATTCTTCGATTTTGCGTTGTTGATCGCTCTGATATTTAAAAGCTTGTGCGTCTATTTTAGATGCTTCCAAAAGCTTCCGCATCGATAGCACTTTCGCGGATTCGCCGAGCGTCGTTATCGGAGCCCAGACGACGCCAGTTTCTCCCTTGTCGGGGGCAGCGTTCTTTAAATCTGTTTTGAGGTGAAAACCCTTGCTTGCGGCTTTGCGGTTCTCGGCCATGATCTCCCGGGATTGCCTCATTAATTCTTCGCGTCGCGCAATGAGTTCGTCGTAAGTCTTGATCGCGGGCAATCCATCTGTTGTAGGAAAATTAGCCAGGCGTACCCCGGATTTCGTCATGTCGTCTATTGCAGCGTTCAGCCGGATGGTTTCGTCGCCGATCGCAGCTAGCTTCTTAGTCGTTTCCGGGAGGTTTGCGGCGCCAGATCCAATACCATAAACCATCTGATTGAATCCGTCAGCTATCACTAAAACCAACTCGCTAACCTTAATCAACACGGGTATCAAACGCATTCCCAATTCTTCCTTGAGATCCTCAATCTGATTCATGTAATTTTGTAATTTACCCGTTGTCGTTTGCGCGAGCGCATCGGATTGGCCCCCGAATGCCTTGGTAAGTTCTTCAATTACGGATTTTAATCGCTCTGCGGAACCCGCCGTTCCTCTAAGATGAATGCCATGCCGCGATAATGCGTCCGTGCCGCCGGTAATTCCCTTTCTGACGAGTTCTGATGCGGACGCAAGATCAATATTTTTCGCCGCTGCCAAGTCCATCACTGCCGGCATAAGTTTTTTAATTGCGGATTCCTCACGAATAAACATGCCCAACCGCGCTTCGGCATCCATGATGTCGCTCTTGTCAAAAGCGCTCTTCAACATCAAGTTTTTCGCGTTTGTCACAAGCGCGTCGCTATGGTGTCCTATTGCGGCAGTGAGTTTCGCTTCCGCCTTTTCTTCTGCCATTGCGGCATTGACGAACCCCTTGGCAAGTGTAAATAATCCCGCACCCATGATGATGTTGGGAATGTTCGCGATTCCGCTCCATGCGCGTTCGATGTTCTTCGCCACGCCAGCCATTTTGCCTTCGAACGCACGTATGGTTCCAGAAGCTTGATCCACTGCCGAGATGATGAGTTCAATTTTACTTGACATTGTTACGGTCCTCTATTATTCGCATCTGTCTACCAAGCAATTCGAACGCTCTCACCAGCGCCCCTGACTGCGCCGCCCTCGATCGGTTCCCAAACGGCCATGCTCCTGATTCAGATCTCCACCATTCAAAAAAATAGGGAAGCAACGTATGTATCCACGGCGCGGCACTGGAGCGAGGGCACGACCAGACCGGCGTGACGTTGCCCCCCTTGCAGGATGGGCATTCAGGATCATTTCCGTCACAGTCAAGGCAAAAATCGATTCTCCAAATTCCTCCGGGGATTGACGTCTCCGAAACCGGGTCTCCTCGACATCCGTATGCTGATTGCATTTCGCAACATTCGCAATCAAACGCCCTCCCGAAAACGGGATCGATTGCGAGTAGGAGACCCGCGATCAGTTTTTTTGGTCTTCCTTGGGAACATGAAATTGATCTTGATACCAAACGAAAAGTTTCTGCTTGATAATGACGGGAAGAAAGCGACTCGGATTTCCGTCCTTAGGGAATTCGGGAACTTCGGTCCCGCTCCAACCTCGGAGAAACACGTCCACGGCCGCGTCCATGCGCCGCAGAGAATCATATTGATCCTCCGCGCGTATGCTTGCGAGTTTGGCTCTGACGAGTTCCGAATATTGCTCGTCAGTAACCGTTTTTTTCTTCCCGGATTTGGCGATATCCTTGTCCGCGAGTTCCCTTGCCTTGGACATGGTCGCGCTATCCAGACACCGCATTACCCGGATCTCGATCTCTCCCACCGGCGGCGCGCATTCGAACGTCACCCCATCGATCTCTTTCTTCAACTTGTCATCTGGTGAAATTACAAACATGGTGCCTTCGCTTGTTAAAATTTTTGTCGCGACGTTATACAGATATCGATGACGACGACACAGAATCCGACGACCCGGATGAAGAAGAATTCGAATCCGACGACGCCGACGCGCTCACGCTCGAATAGCTTGACGAAGTGCCATTGTAGATGCGAATTTCGATATCGTTCTTGACAATAGTCCCCTTGACTTCCCATGTATCAATCCCGTTGGAAACTCCTTTTTTGACGTCCGTGAGCACTGCGGCAGCCGCATAGATCTGAAGATCTGCGCCGCCAGGAGCACAGTGATTTTTGCCCCAAGAGATATCAATCACTCCAGTCTGTCCGGCATAGAGGTCTGTATGCGGGATAAGTGCTGTAGTAGGTCGCATATACAAAGTGGCGGAGAAATCAATTTGGCGCGCTGTGATTTCCGTTTCCCCTCCGCCAAATTCGTCGCGGCTATCAACGGCGTTCTCCACGGCCTGCCCGAATGGAAATTCCATCTCCACGAAATTATATGCTTTGCCCATGATGGACACGGATGCGTTCTGTATCGCCGGGGCGGTTTCGCGTTCGCGCTGCGCATCGATATTAGGCATGGTGGCGAGCACTGGCTTAGCGGCATATTTCCCCTTGCCGGTGAGCGATATGGTCGCGCGTTTGCCAGCCGTTAATTTCAGAGATCCGTCGAACATCAGGTTCCCGAATTTCTCTACCTGGCACTTCGACGCGCCGGGTCCGCCGCGATATGCCCACAACGTACCGGCGTTGACGATTTCGGATACGGGTCGCAAGATCAGGAACGGATCGTCAAGGATGCGTTCCCACCCCGCGCACTCCATAACGCGGACCAGGTCCGGATCCCGACTGCCCAGCGAATACAATGCGAACGCCAATGACACCTCTACGCCTGTACGGCCGATCGTAGGCGCGTAGTTGTCAAACGCGCTGGACCCGCGGGCATCCTTCTCGGCGTCCGGACTGATGTCCGCCTTAGCGGCTTCGATGACATCGATGAAATCGTTCGAGCCAAGCGACGATTCCGGTGTTGAGATGTGTGTCTGCTTCTCAAACAGAACCATATTGAGTTTCTCTGCACTCATCGGGGACTCCTCTCATCTGAGTTTATAGGGGTCGGTACTATCGATACTCGTTGTAACACGAATAAAACACCAGGTTCCAAACAGAGTTGTATTTCCGTCAATATAGAGGTCGTGATTTCCAGGTTCCACCTCGCAGTTTTCCGCAAGCCCGCCGAGGTATATATCTTGGTGAATGGCCTTGGCGATGTCGGAGATTGCGTTTCGATTCTTGAATGCGATTTCTGAATCATGGTCCGCCACCGGGTCGCCGATAAGTTCATCGTCCTGTTCGCTAAAGAACCACGCGATGTATTCGATTGACCGAACGATAAGATCTTCTTCGATTTCAGGTTCATTTTCGCAGAGCAGAATGAACGGCCAACGGCCATTGATATCAAGAACCTTGCGCGCCTGCTCGACTGCCTTGACATCGTAGTGATATCCATTGGCAATCGTGACGTTGGCGAGGAGGGATTTCAGTTTGGCCGTGATCTGTGCTTGTATGCAATCGCCATCCAAGGATAGAGACGATGATGATCCGGACGACGCAGAAGAAACGGAGTTCGAAGACGAATCACTGGATGTAGAAATCGAATCCGATTTTGATGAATCGGATTGCGACGAATGCGATTGCGACGACGTAGATCCGAGCGCGCCGATTTCGTTTGCGCCGAGAGCTTTGTAGAGGAATAGATTCTCTACATGAGACGGGGTGATGGTGTTGCGCGCCGTCTCCCACGCCAGCAAGTCCGTGCCGAGATCGGCCCGTACCATTTCCTCACCGAAAAGCTCTTCACCTATGCCGAAGATCACCATTGCAACGGCGTTTTTCGTCGCAGCCAAACTGTCGAGATCGTAGACCAGCGTGTAAGTCAACGTGGTATTGGTGATGTAGCAATCGAGGTAGATTTTGACGATCCCCACTTCCAGCGGCGTGAATGTGAGCGTGAGCGTTTGTAGTCCCGCGCCTGCGGACGCCGTGAATAAATCGTACCCGACGCCCGCTATGGTATTGCCGAGGATTTTCAGTTGAGCGATGAGTGCGGCATTCGACGGATTGACGTCAAGCGATACGGTATACTGCACGCCTGCGGTATCGCAACGGACGAAACCTACTTCATGCCGCATGGGAATCAGCAGCGTGGCGTTGACGTTGTTGACCGCGATTGTCCAGACGTGCGTCGTGCTGTTGTAGGTGGCTTGGCCCATTGACGGGTAATAGACCCGATTGTCTCCGGTGACACCACCAAAATTTTGGACTTTGATCGATCCACCTGCCCCGTATGTCGTTGCATTGCTTTGACACGGTACGGTATCGGTTGTCAATAAGTTTTTTGCATTACACTCTATTCCGCCAGTAGATACTATCGTTGCTATAGTATTAAGTGCTGCCTGAAAGTTAATGAGTACGATGCCTTTGGCTGCTGATATAGCGTATCCGACTCCGTTGAATGCACCGCAGCCCCTGAGTAGTCCTATTGAGGAGCCATTTATGAAAATCTGAGGAAGCAATGCCGTTGCCCCCATGTTTCCAAAGGACTTTACACTGTAGGGCGCGCGAAGCACTCCAGTATTCCATGAAAATGAAGAGTTTGCACCACCATTGAACGCCCAGAGATATTGAAATATCATCACCAATGGATAGGAATTAAGTACGGATATACCCTGTATACATCCGGCAAAAAACACTTGTCGTATGCTGGTCCATGGAACCGTATTGATTGACAGGTCATAAGCACGTTGGCAACGGACAAAGGCGATACCGCCAGTGATTTTTATTGCTGATTTTGTACTATTCTGCAAGAAATAACCAAGGCCATTTCTGGCACTGAGCACCGTCACCCCCGTCACGGTATCAACGCCCCCTGGAGAAGTCCACCCACCTGAAATCAGTTTCGGTGCAGCATCGGTGCCGGAAGCACCTATACTGTCCATTACCGTAGCCGAAGTCGCGGCCATCGGATAGAGGAATGGCGTGAGGTACGACAGTCCTGCCGTTTCGTCGGTGCCGTAGTATCCGCGTCCAGCCGCACCCACGTTGGCGGTATGGTTGTCGATCTCGATGCGGTTGTTCGCTATGTCAAGCGACTTGATGGTCCAGAAATAGTACGCTTCATCGTCGCCCATGCACGTCCAGATCACCGTACCATCGGTAATCGTCTGTCCTGCGAAACTACCGAGTGCAGGCAACATCGCCGTGTCCCAATCTGGTTCCGTCGCTCCGCACGTACCACCTGCCGTGGTTTGGAATCTCAACGGCGCATGATATGCGAATGTCGGTACTCGAATAGCGGCAGCGCCCACCACTTCGTTAGCGGTCCAGGCGGTTTTCCATGGTTTGTGGAGTATGCTGTCGAGGTCGAATCCTGCGACTGTGGCGTAGAAACGATCGAAGGCCCACACGCTCGCCGCTGCGGGCGCAACCGCACCCGTGTAGATCGCAATCGAGTTGATACCATTCGCTAATGCCGCGCCATTGTTGAGACAAACAGGCGTATTTACGGATAGCGCAGCCATCGCCTCAGTCCATGTCATAGTCGCCACAACGCCAGTCACGCCATCGTTACCAGTACACAACTTGATAACAAGCGAATTTGCCGGGCACGTTCCCACATAATCTTGCATCCACGCGCATACATTTTGAAATGCGGCAAGCGATAGGTTAGCAACAGGGCAGTATGCCTGCAAGGTATTGACTTGGGGTACTGCATCGAATGTCAGTTTCATCTTGTTGCCGGTGCCGTACTTGGTGTGCGTAGCGACAAGGTATGAAAGCGCAACATCGCCCGCAGGATTGGCGACCCACCCGCTTGTTGACAAGCAATCAGTAATCAGTGCCGCAAAACTCGACAGGTTCCCCGCGTTGAACGGCAGGTATCGGTTGGGAACTGTCGCTGTACCTTTGACATACCCGACGGTCACACCAGCCATCACGGTATCGGTTGATGCCAGACAACGGGTTTCTACGGCTGCGGTGGAGCATTCGTTGATCGTTCCGCAGGCGTTCGCTGCGAAATCTGAACCGTTGCCCCCGGTTGCGACGCCTGTATTTTTGCTACGGTAAATCGCCATATCATTTCACTCCAAAAATTCGCAGAACGAGAACCACTATAACCACTGAGGACAACATGCGAATAGCTGACCACCAATATTCGTCTCGGTCAACCCATTCGCGGTGTGTCTTTGTAATTGCCCACCGAAGTTGATACAAAAAGTAGTCCATTATCCCCCCCTCGCAATGTCCATACATTTCGGGCAAATTTCAACGACTCCGCGAGCGTCAATTTCCTGCTGCGCTTGCTTTACGTCCGCGAACGCCCACGCATACGGGCCGAGAAAGTAATCGCACAATGCGCATTTCTCATCACGACGGATATGCACTGCCGGGTTCTCGCCTGGCTTCGGCTCGGGCTTCACATCAACCGCTTTCTGATCGAGATACGCGCTTGCTTTGGCAGACTCCATTTTCGCAACTACCGCGTCGGCCGCTTTTTCCAGCGCACCGCCGATAGTCACGTACTCGACAATCGCCGCGTCCAGCTTCTCTTCCGGCGTCGGAACGATTGGCGCAGGAATCGGTGCGGTCGCCATGTCGTCGAGCCGCTGCGCCTCGGCAAGCACGTCCTCCGGGGTAGCGTCAGCGGGCATATTCAACGAGTACGCGCGCGATTCGTCGTTGCTCAACACGCGCCAGCAACGCATATCAATACGGTATTGTCCGTCAACGAGTATCATTTCACAACCTCATGAAAAATCTTGTCGCCCGCGACCGTCAGAAAATAGACAATCATACTTCCCATGCCCGCGATGATCCATGCTTTTATACCATTGACGGCTTTCCACAGTTGGTCAATGGCCTTTTCATGCGCGTCAAGCCGCGCGCAAAAACCGGAATGATCTGTACAATGGTTCATTGGTTCCTCATTTCGGATCATACTCAATATGAACATGATCCGCTTCCTCAACCACCTGTATCCCCGGACATTTCATCGTCACCGCCGTCTGTATGTCGTGCGCCGTCATTCGCTTCATTGGTAGGATGTCCACCGCGTCTCCCTGATAGTGCAGAGTCCCGCATCCATGCCGCCCGTCGCGCCCATGCGTGATGTATAAATCCTCGTTTTGCTTCGCTGCGATGCGCTCCAAAATCCTCAGTACGTTTTCAACTTCCCGACTCAGCGGCCCCATGAAACCAGGAGAGTTCCAGCGCATGGTTACCCCCGATGCTTTATCGCGTCCACCCCCGCATAGAGCGCGCCACACAGCGCCACGACCGCTGCCGCTTTGACTTCGGGCGGAATCGGTACGAAATGATCGACGACTAACACCGCAATCCCCACTGCGGCCACGAGCGCCGCGACCGTGATCCCCTTCGACACGTTCCGCTTGATGCTGTTAGCCATTTGTCCCTCCAAAGATTTTTTTTGGATCGTATCCGCAACGCCATTTCACCCACCCGGCGGCTTCCGCGTGCGCTTGAATTTGAAGCGGCGTTACGCCATACTTCAGCCACTCTACCGGGATATCCGCGCCCTGTGCTGTAAGCATGTGCGCTACAACCTCGGAACAGTATTCTTTCTTATCGTCGTAGTCGGTATTCGGTGCGCCGAAGCTATGAAGAAAAATTTTCCATTGATACGGCTTGCCGACGTATCCCCACAGCAATTCGCTAATATTATTTTCGTCCCCTGCCTTGATACCGGGGAATTCGCAGACGCATACGACATGCCGCCCTGCCCGACACCGTAACGGATAATAATCGATCTTACGCCAGGTGCACCGCGGCCAGGTCGCCTCGATGAAGCAAAGATCGCCATCATATAGGGGCGGCGCATTCAAACAAGTATTATACCGAAATTCATTGTTGTCGAGAATATCGGTATACGCATTTCTCCACCGCGCCACGCACGCACAATGAGAACCGATGTATGGCGAGAATACGTGGGCAAGCTGGTTTTCCAGAATCTTGACGATTCGCCCCAGCGGTGTAAGAGAATCCGTCGTGCAAACGGATTGACCAACACGGTATCCGCACATAGGGAATTCAATCACCGATGCGCCTCCAGTATTTTAACCGTTCTGTCAATGCTTCGCTCGACAATCTTATTCGCCCTTTGCTGAAAAGCCGGCCACTGGCTATAGAAATCGAACTTCTTACTTATCTCGATTTCTCGAACGCCGACGAACATCAGCGCGTTCGACCGGTCCCCGTGTTCCCATAGATCGCGATCATACCAAAGCACTTTGCTGCCGCGGTGCGTCACGAACATGCTGCCGTTGCGTTCATATCTTTTCAATGCTTCCCCCGCGCGCCCGGTTTTCAGGTAGACCCCAACGCGCTGAAGGTTCGCATACATGGGTACGATCATCAATCGCCCGGTCGCACGGATACGACCGCCCTCGATCATCTCCTCCATAGCGGAATGTATCGGCTTTTTCGTATTGTAAAGGACGCCCATGTGAAGAGAGAGCGTTTTCAAAACATGCTGGTCGCCTGCGACCGCACCCTTCATGAGCGAACTGAATTGCCGGGTCCAGGTCGCGGAATTCTGCGTAGGCGATATGCGACCGCCCCAATTTTTTTTGCGCTCGATGCGCCGACGGACTAATCCGCTGACATTTCCTTTTTTCCTTGCCGATCCGATATATTGATTCCGAATCCCGATGAATCCCCGGAACACGGCACGGCTGATTTCTTTCGGCGCTTCGCCCATCATCCACGCTACGCGATTGGCGCCGATAAGACGGCCCTTGAAAACAGGGAGGGTCGCTTGCATCATACAAGTCCCAGTCTCCATGCGCCATATTCATCGGTGCAATAGGTAACGAGCAGTGTCTTCGCGTTCACATCGTCAGGCTCAACTTTCAGAGTAACCGTGTCCTTCCCCTTGTTTACAGATGTGATATCGAGTCTTGATACGAGTAGGTCCATCTTCGATTTCATCTGATGGAACTCGGTTCTGCCGGGCTTCATCTGATTCCATTCCGGAGTCGGCCGAATGGCGAGGATGGTTTTTGAGGCGGCGGTGATGCCGTTGGTATAGACGACGGATTCCCCGAACTCATCGAGTTCGATGTCCCTGAAATCCGCCATTTCCTGGGTGATGTCGAACGCCATCGAGTGCCCTCCCGATGAAGAAAAAAGGAGGGCGGTGGATGTCCCGCCCTTCAGATTACACCGAATTCGATGAATCCGAATTCGATGATGTTGACACATCTGAATTCGATGAGATACTCAACTCCGATGACACCGATCTGGACGAATCCGACACCGACATTGACGATTGCGATTTGCTTGACTCGGAACTACTCGACACCGAGGCGCTGCTCGAATGCGACGTCGAAGACACCGATGTGCTGGAAATCGATGCGGACACGCTTAGTGATGTATTGTCCTTCGGTTCGCCTATGCGCCCGCGCACATATCCATCCGTCGTTGTCGCCGCCAGTGTACATTCTGCAATGAAAAAATCTCCGGCCTTGGCAAGTGCGCGCGTCACCGCTTCGTTGTTCCCGCGCGACCAGAAAATCCGATCCAGGGCCGCGAACGTCACGCCGGCGCGCTTCTTAAAAGTGAATTCGCCCTTGATCTGCGCCTCGCCCGCACCGCCGACGGCTAAGTCGCCACGGGCCACCAGGCCAATGACCATGCCTTCCGAGTTGTGGACATGAAATACCTCTCCGTCAACGAGGGCCGTGCCCTCATTGCTATTTACAACCGTTTTCTGTTCGTGCTGGTCGATGCTCCCGACCAGGAAAGCTTCGTCTACCCGTATCGTCATATGCGCCTCCGTGTGAATGGTTGCAGAATAAGAAAACGCCCTCGCTGAACCACCGCATCGCCGTTACACTCCGACGTTCTTCCAGTACCCGCGCCAATCAACAAACGCCACTTCGAAGAAATGTTCGATGTCGAAGATGACGCCCTTCACCTCGCCCGCGCCGCCGAGCTTGCTCTGTGTCTGCGGAGTCTCGCGCCCGGCCAGACTGAGAGTCAGCGCGTAGTCGATGATGTTAGGATCTTGAGCGAGGAGATATCCGTTTGTCGCAGGAATCAAATCGTCGACCAGAGACACGATCACCGGTTCCAGGCCCATGGATCCACCTGACCGGAATAGGTTGTCTGTGAGCATGTTGGTGCTAGCCGGAGGTGTCGTCTGGGGCACATAGACGTTGCTGGTGAACTGCCGAACCAGCCATTCGCTGCGAACCCCGGTGATGATGAACCGCGGGGGCAGATTGAGCCGAGTGGTCCGTGACTGCCCGCCGTCCGGATTCAGGCGGGTATACCTGCGCATTGCCACGAACCCTGCCGAGAGTGTGGCCTGAGATATAGCCGCGCCGACCGCAGCCTGGTTTGCAAACGCGCCAGCCGCCGCGAATAGTGCCGCTCCCGTCTCTATTAGCGCAGGGCCGTTACCGGTGAGAAGTGTCCGCCAGAACCGATCGTCCATCTCGCGGGCAATCGCGCGTCCCCATTTGTACGGGAGATCGCCGAGCATGTCGAGGCGGTCGTTGATTGCCATCTCCTCAGTATACGAAAACGCGCGACCCCACTTTTTAAGTCGCGCATGTTCGCTGGTGTCGCTAATGACTCCGAGTTTCGGCGGCTGGCCTTCGGGGATCTGCAACACGTCAGGCGCCCCGCTGCTCCGATACATATCCGCCTGCTTGAGATCGCTGAGTGTGATATTCCGGGATACTCGCTGGTAGGTCGTCGTTTCGTCGCCGTAGCCTTTGAGCACGATTGAATTTGCGGCGGTCGAGAGCACGGAATTGAGATCGTTGGTGTTCATTCCCATGCTCGCGCGCGGCCTGATGCCGGCAACATCGTATCCGAGCAATGCCTGGAACAAGCGGCCAGGATCGCATGATTCGGCATTCGCCACACCAGCGCGCTTGCCGAGAAACCGCAGAATTCCCTGGAACCCGAACACGGACGCCATTTCACTGGCACGAAATTCGGCAACCTTCTTCGGGTCCTTCTCGATGCCGGCACGGACCATGATCGTGTTCACGAGCCCCGCGCGCACCTTATCCGTTTCATCACCCCCTGGAATCGGCGTCACCGCCGCGAGTGCTTCCGCCATCTTCGCCATGACCTTCGCCTGGGCCTGTTCGATGCTGACTCCCGGTGCTGTGAGCGCTGCCACAAATGCGGCATCGCACCCTGGCACAGTCGCACACATCGTCTGGATAGACGTGATCCGTTTCCGTTCCGCTTCTGTTGCAATACTTCCCGCCGCCGCCGCCGCTTCCATCATTTCCTTCGCGTGCGCTTCGGCCGTGGCGACGTTCATCTCCGCTTTCGTCTTGACGATCTTCCCGGTCTCATCGACCAGGTTCCCGTCCTTGTCAAAATGCATACCCGCCTCCTGTTTATGTGTAGGGACTGTTGCTTCGTTCTGCTTCGGCTTTTCCTGTGTGGTCATCGCCATCACCCGGGCTCGACAGTTTTCTACCCTCGCCCTGTCGCTCGCTGTTTTTGCCTCCTCTGTTGACGTGAGTATTTCGTCTGCGAACCCGATATCTTTTGCTTCTGCCGCCGATAGCCATGCCTCTGAATCCATGATCTTCGACATCTCTTCGCGCGTTTTCCCTTTGGCATGGCGCATATATGCGCTGAGAATTCCCTCTTTCAATTTGTCGAGCAGGTCCGCATATTTGCGTAGCGTTTCCGCGTCGCCGCCGATCCATACCAGGGGATTGTGGATCATGTACATCGCGTTTTCCGGCATGGTGATCTTGCCCGGATCGGCGGCCATTGCCAATACGGATGCCATTGACGCCGCGAGACTATCGATAGTGACGCGAATGGATGCGCCGTATTCGAGTAGCGCGTTGTAAATCGCGTTTCCCTCGAAAACCTCACCACCCGGACTGTTTATCCGCAAGTGAATATTCTTCGCCTTGGGCGCATCCTTCAAGTTCTTGATGAAATCCTTTGACGTCACCCCGTAGAATCCGATTTCGTCGTGAACGAGAATCTCCATCTCGTCCTTTTCCGTCTTCATCTCGAACCATGTCTTTTTGGGCATCGGCACCTTTGCCTCCCATGATTTTTTTCGTGTTTGTCGCCCGCGCGAATGCGGGAGACCTCATCTGATGCACGATCATCGCAGATCATCCAATTCCGCTATTGCGTTTTGTAAAGTAGTCTGAACTTCGGTGCGCTGCTGCGGTGTCAGCGCGGATTGATTCTGATTCGGTGCGACGGGCGCGGGCGCGGACAGCCCCAGAGAATCCAACTCCTTCTTCTCGGCGGCCCGCTGCCGGATTTCCGAACGCCAATTCTTGCCCCTGGTGCCATATATGTCCTTGAGCGTGGTCATGTTGTTATTGAAGAGATCTATCGATGCCGTCGCGTCCTTGGTCGGATCCACCCAGTCCCAGCCCGGATGTTGCCAATGGCATTGATCGTATTTCCATTGATCGGCGGCGTAGTCCGCGTATGTCAATGGAGCCATTTTCCCCGACAGGAACATCCATTTCACGAAGTTCTGATAATCGATCTGGCATACTTCCTTGACAAACCACTTCTGTATCATCTGAAAAATGCGGCGATCTTCGAGAATATTCGCCCGCGATGCGGCGAAGTTCATTCCCTGAAGATCCTTGGTGAGAATCTGGTAGGATAGCCCGGTTCCGATCGCTATCGAACGTTGACAAAGACGAGTTAGCGGATCGAACGTATCTCCGATTGGATCTTGGCCGGCGATGATCTCAGGTTTGTGGCGGGAATACATGATGCGTCCAGGCTCCCATTGGAGTTTGGAATTCAGCATTTTCCCCGCGAGCATAGGGGCGTCTTCCTTGTTCACCCATAAACTGATCATGGCGCGGATGCGCGAAGATACAAATTGATCTTCCATCAGCGACCCCAGATCCCAGAGCGCGGTGAGCACCGGGGTTTTCCAGGGCACACCGATATATTGTTCGGGTCGGCGCCGTCGGAACCGAAGCGAGAAGTTCTCCGCCGATATGCCTTTCTCAATCCCCTCAACCCAGAACGTCACTGGCGATCCATATTCGTCAAGGTCAATGCCGAACTGCGTCTGTTTCATAGGGCTGTTCTGAAAACCAGCTTTTACAAAAAGGTCCTTACTGAAATCCAGGCGATCTGGTTCGATTATTTGCGCAGCGATCGGCAGATATGATCCCTGTTTTGATTTCACCAGATTTACACAAGCGGAACCACTGTTTATGATCGTTTTCAGCATCAAAGACTGGCATTCATAGTACGTAGATTTCCCCGTGCGGTCCCATTGGTCATTGAATCGCTTCCATCCCTCGGCAAGTATCGTGTTTATCCTATCGTCAAGCACTTCCGGCGCCGACTCCACGCTCGGCTCCGGTTTTATGCCCATGTGCACGATGTTGGATTGAAAAACATTGTCGATGTTCTCGCTGAGTCCGTTATTATCGCTTGACTCACGGGAACGCGCGATCATGCGCTTGAGTTCGGCGGCCAGGTTGTCGAATGGGGTGCCATTGGTCGTCGACCAGTCGTTTCGGAGCCTGGATGTGGATGCGGCATCGTAATACATGGAGATTTTCTGCTCCATGGCATCGAAAAACCGCTTCGCGCGAGGCAAATAGTAGGGATCGGCGCCGACCCCGGCGCCTATTGATAGGAAAAAATTGCCTATTGCCTCTCGAATTTTCATTCTGAATCTCCCACATCCTCGATCTCAACCGGCAGAAACCCGCCATATGTGGCGTCGAGGGCGTCGGCTGCCGCCATTGCCGCCGCGCTGAGGATGGTCTGCGGGTCCAGATACCGGTGTTCGCGGTCGCCAATCTTCACGGATGCCACACCGCGGCTGGCGATTGCGATTGCACGTTGCTGTGGAGTCATGCGCCGCCTCCAAAAAAACGAGCCCCTGCCAGGGACGATTCTCTAGCGGAGCTCGTTGGCCGTGGACTGGACGGCTGATTCCGGTGCATTAGATACCCCAAGGTAAGGGGGTCATTCATTCAACCCATAGTATACCTCATGTCATGCCGTAATGCAAGGAATATTTTGCCTATCGGTATTTTTTGCCGCAAGGAAAAAATTTCTTGCCGGTAGATTTTGCCGCGAGGTAAAAATTGCCCTATGGCGCGCTCAGTATGAGCGACGACCGCGGCGACCGGCAAGATAGGACGATTGGGCGTCGTCGTCAGTGTTTCCTTGGTCCGCGGTGGAGTCTGGCACGGACATAGGGTGCGTAAGTTCTGCGATTGCAGATTCGTCGAAGAGCATATTTTCAAGTGATTGTGCTTTACAAGCGGCAAGTGCAAGATTTTCGCATGACCGATAGTGATTTGGCTCTATCTTCACGTAAACAAGTTTCGTGTTGCCGTGTATGTCCTTTTTCGGCTCGATATATTCGTTTCTCACTTGGTCAATATAGTCTTGCGTCACGTCTTCCGGCAGATGGAACCTCTCTGAGGCAATTAGCGACGTGACTTCGCGCGAAAGTAGCATAGATTGCCCCATCCACCATATACCTTTGTCCGATTGCTCTACCACGGGGCGCTTGAAATCCACGCGCGTACTACCGATATATGGCCGAATCTGCGGAATGCGTTCACAGATATAATCTACATCCGCCGGTCGATGCCCACCGCGGTCGATAAATCCGAAGAACAATTCCATCTGCCGGCCGTCCTTGCGTCGGAACGGGGATGCGAAAACCGCTGCCCGAAACCTCTCGTATGCCAACTGATGCGGATCTTTGCCGTCCTGCGACTCGTTTTTCGCCACGGCCACGAATCCGGATCTCACGAGATATTTATCCATGCCCCTTCCATACCCATTGACTACCCAATAAAATCCATCGTCCTGGCAGTCAGCCCCGAGAAGCAAAATCAGCACCGAATTGGGAACTTCGCCTTCTGTAAATTGCCGGTATTTCATTTTTTTCGTGTGCAGATAGTCTTCCGAGATCTGAATGGTATCTTCATGCCAAAATTCCCCCATATCCTCATTTATGAATGTTTGCATCGCCTCGGTCCCCTTTTTCTGAACGGCGAACCACCGGGATAGCGCCATCGCGAATGTAAATGAGTAATCAACGAACCTATTGTATTGAAAAGATACTGCTTTCTGTTCCTTTCTGCCAACAACAGCGCCGTTCTCTATTTTTTCACCATCCGCGGCCCACACCACGTTATCCGACATCCACAACCGGCTTGACTCCTCGATGGTTTTTTTACAATGCATACATTCATACCGCGCGGCATTTTCTCTGAGGATTCTGCCTGGGTCGTGATCTGTTTCCTTTTTTGCGTTTGGGATTTCTTTCACCTGCTTAATCGTCAGCACCTGGTGTTTCCCGCAGTGCGGGCATGGATGATACGCCCGGAGATTCAATACCCCGGACCGGTGCATTTCCTCGTACAAACAATCTCCGACGAATAGCGGGGACGATTCCATAAGGGACTTATGCCGACCGATAATCCGATATGCTTCTTGGCGCCGTTTCAGGGATTCAATAGGATCCCACCCGCGGCGTTTCCTGTATTTGCTCACTTCTGACGCATAGATGAGTCCACTTGACCAGGTCGCAATATCGGAAGGAACCTCAGCAGATCCAATGCGCAAAAACATATGCGACAACCGCATCTTTTTTTGCGTCAAGTCATCAGGGTTGCCCGACCAAAATTTCTGGATCGCAGGGATTTCTTTGATCATCGGTCGAATGCGATCCGCAAACATATCTGATGCGGTTTCTTTCTTGGCATATACCACAATGCCATTCATACCAATGTTGTCAATGCACCAAGCCACTTGAATTTCGGCAATGAGAGATTTCCCGATCTGAGAGGGTGCTACTTGAATTACCTCATCGTGAGTCTGTATAGCATCAATTATTTCGCGCTGCCATTTGTAGGCAGAGAACGGGCCAGGTCTCGCATAGGCGGTTGACAAACGAAAATGCTTTTCCGCCCATTTCGATGGCCGCAGCGGCGACTTAACGCGAAGAAGTTCAATCTGGCCAGGCCTCGAGTGACCAGGCCGGATAGATAGAAAAGAGAATGCGGCTCGGGTCGCATTCTCTTTATCTTCAGAATTATCGCCCATAGATCAGGACCTGGGTTTTGGCAGAGTCACGGGACCGTCGATAGCGGCCTTAAGTCCGGCGTGAATCGCCTGCACGGATAGCGATGGGCCGCGCGGCCCATCGACCGAGGATGTCGGCCACTTTGATAGCTGCCTCACGACTTAGGAAAATGCTCGAACCGCGACCGCCATCATAACCACAGGTAAACCCCTGCACCACGACGCAGTTGCGACCAATCTCACTGACGATTACAGTACGATCTCCGCTCTTGTCAACAACGGCCGATTCTGAAAATGGTGTCACTCTATATTCCTTTGTTAGAGACGGCCCTATAAGCTGTTGGCCGGTGGCACCTCCAGTTTGGAGGCGCGCCATTGCGCATCGTCGCCGAACACATAAAGATCGAAAAACTCGGCATGCCTCGATGAATCGTTGCGAAGTTCCTTCAGATGGCCTAAGAATTCGGCGACCATCTCAGAGCACCGAGGATATGACACATTTCGCATAAATCCAGTGATGTTGACTTTCAAAGCGCCTCCTCATTGTAAAGATCCACCGGACTATGGCGTGCAACGGTTACGGTATGGGTGCCGTGCCGCCTACTGAACCCCTTCAAAAATGTCAAGCGGCATGGCATCCCTACCGCTGTTGCACGCTGGGCCGGGGCACTCCCCCTGTCCTGCGCGCGCGTCTTCGTCTTAGCTTAAGTCCAGAACCTCCTGAGCCATTCGAGTCGCTGCTTTTTGGCAGTACTTCTCTTCGATATCGATTCTAATAGCTCGAAAGCCCATATCTTTTGCCGCCCGCAACGTACTCCCACACCCGCAATAGGGATCAACCACAACCGCCCCCTTCGGCATGTCTGCATACTGCAGGATAAACCTGCACAGCGCAAGTGGTTTCTGGTGAGGGTGTAGCTTCTCCGACTTTGAGACGTTCTCCTCACCAGCCCGCAACAGTCCGCTCCATAAGTGTCGATAGATGCGAGATGGTTTATTAAGATTCGTCCACGCCATTTCGCAATCAGCCTGGTTGTTAGGCCCGATACCATCTCTCTTGTCCCACACAATCCAGCATCTTGACGGTGGTAACTTGTCGGAGCAATAGTTCCCTCCGAAGATAACCACTTTGTCTGCGACGAAAAGGTGCTCTGGGTCAAGCGGTTTGTCATCGCCCTGGATCCCCGGCAAGTTTTCATGACGCACCCACTTTGCCCATTTTCCTCTTCGAGAAGAGTTGTGGTTGGATCGGTAGTTGATCCCGTAGGGAGGATCGGTCAGGATGAGGTCCGCACGATCCAACTGCGGGAGAATTTCACGGCAGTCTCCGTGATAGATTGTGATTCCTGGCTCTTCGTAGTATGGTTTCATTTCTTGTGTCTTTTCCCGCGCGCGCCTATAAATTGGTTGCCCCGGTATTGCGTGCAACGTTCTCGGCAACCCGCCTGCTGTATCGGGCACCCCTCGCATAGGGACGGTGTGGAATCGAACCACTATTTCACGACCATCGATTCCGCAGATTTGCGTACCCGTGCCCGATATGGCAGGCTTGCCGTGTTAGAGGACGTGTTGGGAACCTCCACAAGTTTGGCGCGGCTCCTACCATAGTTTCTATCGAATGGTAGGCCATAGTGGTGTCGAATCCACTCTCATAAAAGGCTCCGAGCATGTTTTTTGCCGCGCCTACAATCATAGAAGTTCCCAACATGTACTCTAACGTTTGACCAATGGTGACGTGCCTCAAGCATGTGCCGAAGGGCCGTCAGCACCATTGGTTTGTTGGGCGGAGTTGCCCGGCGCTCCGCTGACTGCCTGCGG
>Ga0315288_10003547_pt1 | contig 19938 bp, 21 predicted proteins | sample YL17G11_20_MG_FD_203454 | JGI IMG/M metagenome (GOLD analysis project Ga0315288, IMG submission 203454) | Sediment microbial communities from Yellowstone Lake, YNP, Wyoming, USA - YL17G11_20 | ecosystem: Environmental > Aquatic > Freshwater > Lake > Sediment | place: USA: Wyoming | collected... | reverse complement strand
AAACCGGGCTCGAGGTGGAACCGCTGGATACCCTCGCGGTGTTTGACCGCATCTTCCGCGAAGGCTCACGCGTGCGCTACCACTACGTGATTGTCGATTACGCCTGCCGCTGGAAACGCGGCCGGCTGCGTCCGGCCTCCGACGTCCTCGACGCCCGCTGGGTGCGGCGCGCGGACTTGCCCCAATACCGCCTCGGCGAGAAAGCCACCTCGGTCATCCTTCAGGCGTTCGAGTTCTTCAAGAAGCGAAAAGCATCGTAGCCCGCAGAGGAAGCCTGACGGCGCAGGAACGCCGCCCTCTGTTTTCCAAAAGCGAAAAGCCCCTGGCGCTGCGCGGACCGCAGAGCCAGGGGCTCGGGATACTGATGGGGATTGGCAAACTCGTCGTTTGACGAATGCGGCGCTTTCTAGCGCCTCGCCACTCATCCTCTCTTCGCTAAGGAGAGGTCCTTACAAACGCGCGCTAGCGAGCGCCTATGCCTCAGCACCCTCGCTAAGGTCACTTTCGTTTGGCATGGATCACCTCCTTTCTAGCGTTGCCGGGATGATAGAGGGCAGGCTTCCAGCGCGTCAAGGAAAATCGAGCGCCCGGAGGCCCACTCAGGGCCGATATTGTCCGGTGGCGGCGCGCCAGCGCAGCGCGAGAAGATCCAGGAACATCCGCAGGGCGTCGCGCAGGAAGCGCACCTTGGTGGCAGGATTGTCATTCCAGCGCACGGGCACTTCTATGACTTTGCCTCCGAAGCGCTCGATCAGGAACAATACTTCGGGGTCGAAGCCGAAGCCGGTCACGCGCTGCAGCTCAAAAGCGCGGCGGGTTGAGGTGCGGCGAAAGAGTTTCAGGCCGCACTGGGTGTCGCGGATCTTAAGTCCCGTGAAGAGGCGCACCAGATGGTTGAAGGCGCGGCCGGCAAATTCGCGCCACCAGGGCTGGCGGACTCCGATCAGCCGCCGCTGGAGCGCCCGCGAGCCCACCGCTGCGTCAGCGCGCGAAGATTCCAGAGCTGCCAGCAGCTTATTCGCCTCCTCGATGGGCGCGGAGAGGTCAGCGTCCGTAAAAAGCACGAACTCACCGCGCGCCTCCAGCACGCCGCGCCGCACGCTGAATCCTTTGCCCCGATTGGGCTCGTTCCGCAGGACGCGCACGGCGGGATGATGCCTCTGCACCTCCTGGAGAAGCTCCGGGGTCGGGTCGGTCGAGCCGTCGTCCACGACAATCAGCTCGCCAGGGTAGTTCCGGGACTTCAGGTATTGTCGGACCTTTTCCAGCGTGCTTCCGATGCGCAAGGCTTCGTTGTAAGCGGGAATCACGATGCTGAGGAAGGGTTCCGTCATCGGGGAAAACTATACGAAGTCAAGCCTGGATAGTCAAAAGGCTCTCCAGGGAAGATGGGCATAGACGACTGGCTATTGACAATCCTGGTAATCCCTCGCGCCTGTCGAACGTGATCCCCCGCGCCCAAGGGCATTCGCCTGTTACCAGAAACGGTCCGGTTTTTCGGGCCAAGCGTGTTTTCCAATCAAGGGAACAAACTGGCAGGGGTCGAGGAGCCGCGTGGCTACTTCGCTGCCGCGTTTGAAGATCAGTTGGAGGTCTTGGTGCAGGAGGTCGCCGACGGGGATCACCATCCGCCCGCCGCTATCGAGTTGGTCCAGCAGGGGCGGAGGGACCAGCGGCGCAGCCGCGGTGACCACGATGACCTGGTAAGGCGCAGCCGCGGAGTAGCCCTCGGTTCCATCGCCGCAGATCACCTCGATGCCCTTGTAGCCCAGGCGCGCCAGCCGCTCGCGCGCTGATTCTGCAAGCTGGGGATTTCGTTCCACCGTGTACACCGTCGCGCCCAGATACACCAGGATTGCCGCCTGGTAGCCCGTTCCCGTCCCCACCTCCAACGCCTTATCGCCCGGCTGGACCCGCGCCGCCACGCTCATGGCGGCCACAATGTAAGGCTGGGAGATGGTTTCCGATTCGCCGATGGGCAAAGGGCGATCATCATAAGCCGAGGCCAGGTAGGCGGGCGGCACGAATTCGTGACGAGCCACCTGAAACATCGCCTCCAGCACCTTCTCGTCACGGATGCCGCGGCGCCGGATTTGGTACTCGACCATGGCACGGCGCGCCGACTCAAACGGTATCGTGTCCTTTGCAGTGTCCAAGGCAGGTGCCCTTCGACTCAAAACTCAGTCGAGCAGCGGTAAGACACAGAGCGTCCGGGGCTCTCGCGACGTATTATAATCGTCCCGCAAAGCCTCCGAGTCCAGCCATTTTTCACCTAAGCAGGCGCGCCCCCCAGAGCCGACGGCACAAGGCCGCCCGCCCCAGGCGCGAGAAGGTTATAATGCAGACGGTCAGCCACCCCTGAGGCCAAAACGGGTGCGGACGGTTTGCGATGAACCGCGAAAAATACTCTCGCCAGATCCTGTTTCAGCCCATCGGCGCGGAAGGACAGGAAAAGCTGCTGCAGAGCAAAGTAGTCATCATCGGCTGTGGGGCTTTGGGGACCGCCCAGGCTAACGCGCTGGCACGTGCTGGCGTGGGGCGGTTGCGGATTGTGGACCGCGACTTCGTGGAAGAGAGCAATTTGACGCGCCAACTCCTCTTTGATGAGTCCGACGCCGCAGAGAACCTGCCCAAGGCCGTCGCGGCCGGACGGAAGCTGAAGCGCATCAATTCTGATGTCCAGGTGGAAGGCATCGTTGCCGACGCCGAGAGCGGCAACATCATCAGTCTGGTCGAGGGCTTCCAGGTCATTCTGGATGGCACCGACAACTTCGAGACCCGCTATCTGCTCAACGACGTGGCCCTGAAGCTCGGCATCCCTTGGATTTACGGGGCTGTCGTGGCAAGTTACGCTGTGACGCTGACCGTGCTTCCCGGCCGCACGCCGTGTCTGGCCTGCGTATTCCCCAAGCCTCCGCAAGGCATGTACGATACCTGCGACACCGTCGGCGTAATTGCCCCAGCGGTGGCCTGGGCAGCATCCATCCAGGTAACCGAGGCTTTGAAGATCCTGCTCGGGCGCGAAGCGGAATTGCACGGGGCCCTGCTCGCCTACGATGTGTGGAAGAACAGCTACCAGGCGGTCAAACTCCGCCGCAATCCCCAGTGCCGGGCGTGCGGAGCGCGGGAGTTTATCCACCTGGAAGCAGGTGAGGCCACTCACACCACGCTCTGCGGGCGCGACGCCGTCCAGATCCGTCACCGGGAAGCACGCGGCCTGGATCTCGCGACCCTGAAAACCCGGCTCGGGCAGTTCGGGCCCGTGCGCGGGAACGAGTTCTTACTTCGCTGCACACTCGACGGGTATGATCTGACCGTTTTCCCCGACGGCCGGGCCATCATCAAGGGCACACATGATCCTGCCGTCGCGCGCGGGCTGTACGCCAAATACATCGGCTCGTAACCGCTTTGGGATTTTGGATTTCAGATTTGCGATGTCAGCACAGCAGCCTGATTCATCGGCCCAAAACTGCCACGACAAGCGCCGGTCGCCTCGGCGATAGGTATTCCCCGCTCCCAGGAGCCGTACCATGCATCTTCGCGTCTTCGTTTCTGCCCTGATTCTGGCCGGGATTCTCGCGTGTGCATCGCCCACGCGTGCCGAAGACAGCCTGCAAGCTTCCCTGCGCGCTCAGTTGGAAGCGCAGTTGAATCAGGTGGCTGAACACCTGGACGGGGTCCTGGGTTTCGCCATCAAAGACCTCTCCACGGGCGAGACATTCTTCCGCCTTCCCGACACTGTGTTCCCGCAGGCAAGTTCCATCAAGCTGGCCGTGCTGCTGGAACTGCTGCGGCAGGCGCAGGAGGGCAAAATCTCGCTCGACGAGAAGCACACCGTTCGCCGCCGCGAAATGACGGTGGGTGACGATGAGGCCATCCTCAACAAGCTGGGCGACGGCACGGTGACTATGACGCTGCGCGACCTGGCGGCGTTCATGTTGGTGTTGAGTGACAACTCCGCCACCAACATCCTGATCGACCGGCTGGGCATCGAGAACATCAATGCCGGGCTGGCGCGCCTGGGTCTGAAAGAGACCCAACTGCGCCGGCGCATGATCGACTTGGAAGCGGCGCGCCGCGGCAACGAGAACGTCTCCACCCCGCGTGAGATGCTGACCCTGCTCGAAAAAGTGCGCGCGGGCCAGGCGCTGGACGCCCCGCACACGGCGGAGTTCTTCCGGCTGCTCTGGCTGCCGAAGGACAGCCCCTTTCACCGGTCGCTGCGCGGCAGCGTTGCCATCGCCGATAAGCCCGGAGCGCTGGAGGGCGTACGCTGCGATTCGGGGATCATTGAGATTCCGAATCGCCCCTTCATCCTCTCGGTGATGACCACCTACCTCGCGCGGGATGAAGACGGCGAGCGGGCCATCCAGGAAATTGCCAAGTTGGCTTATGCGCATTTCAGCCGTTTGGGCGCCTGGAGCAGATATGGCCGCGCCATCCCGGAGAAATGAGGCGGAACGGCCTCCGGACCAGTTAGAATGGAGCCAGGGGAAAACCCATACCGCATGCTCTTAAGAAGAATCTCAAAGGAGAAACGTCCTATGCCGAAGAATCGAAACCTTGCAGTGCTATTCCTGTCGCTGGTCTCGGCAATCCTGCTTGCCGCAAGCCTGTGGGGGCAGGAGGCCAAGCCGGCCCCAGGAGGTCTCCCGGTCCGCTATGAGGAGCTGACCGCCCCGGACTTTGTCAGGGCGCTAGAGAAGTCGGGAGGAACCTGCCTGATCCCGCTGGGCGTCATCGAGAAGCACGGGCCTCACCTCCCGCTCGGTACCGACCTGCTCAACGTGCGCCTCGTCGCCCTGCGTGCGGCCCAGCAGGAGTACACCATCGTCTTTCCCGAGTACTTCTTCAGCCAGATCTTCGAGGCCAGGCACCAGCCCGGAACCCTCGCCTACAGTCAGGAACTGATGTGGGAGGTCCTCGAGGAGACTTGTGACGAACTCGGGCGCAACGGCATCAAGAAGATTATCCTGGTCAGCGGTCACGGCGGGAACAACAGCTTCCTGCCTTACTTTTGCCAGGCGCAACTGGCCCGCCGGAAGGACTACGCGGTGTACCTCTACCGCCCGACCGGCGATCCGGAAGCCGAAGCGCGCGTGAGCAAGATGCGCAAGACGACTACGGGCGGCCACGCGGATGAAGAGGAAACAGCAGTCATGCTCGCCAACCGTCCCGAGCTCGTGCACTTGGATCGGGCCAAGGACCAGAGCGGCGCGGACCAGAAGCGCCTGACGGAACTGCCTGACTTCTACACCGGCATCTGGTGGTATGCCAGTTTCCCCAATCATTACGCGGGCGACGGCAGCCCAGCCACCCGCGAGTTGGGCGAGCTGCTGGTGGAGAACGAGGTGAAGCAGCTCGTGAAGGCGATTCAGGAGGTGAAGAAAGACAAGGCGGTCCTCGAGCTGCAGAAACGCTTCTTTGACGAGGCGGAGAACCCACTGAAGACGCAGCAATAGCTGGGCCCTGGAGTTCGTGCGAAAATCACGGGAAGGAGCAGTGGGGGCAGGAGGCCAGCCTCGCCGAGCAGGAGCGGAAATCCCCACATCGGTGAAGTGACGGTGCTTCCTTCGCTGGGGTTGAACCCTCGGCCTTCCCCAGAGGTGAGAAACGGCTTTTCTGTAACCGCCTCGGAGCGCCTTGCATCAAATAGTAGATAAGCTGGCCGGGAGGCGCAGGGGAGCAGCATATGTCGAACAAATCCCAGGAAGCGGACGCGCAAAAGATCAAGCAAGCCGTGGAGGAGAGGTACGCAGCCATTGCCCGCGGCGAGGTCAAGAGCTGTTGCGAGCGGGAGGGCGCGCCCGGCGAGGACCTCTACAACATCGCTACCATGGCGCAAGGCTACAATCCCGCTGAGGTCGCGGAGTTGCCCGAGGGAGCCGACCTGGGACTCGGCTGCGGCGACCCTACCGCTGACGCCGACCTGCAACCCGGACAAACGGTGCTCGACCTGGGCAGCGGCGCGGGAGTAGACTGCTTCCTGGCCGCGCGGCGCGTGGGCCCGGAAGGCTACGTCATCGGCGTGGACATGACCGACGCCATGTTGGCCAAGGCGCGGGAGAACGCCCGCCGCGGGGGATTCAAGAACGTCGAGTTTCGCAAGGGTGAGATCGAAAATCTGCCCGTGGAATCTGGCAGCATAGACCGCATCATCTCCAACTGCGTGATTAACCTGGCGCCCGACAAGGCGAGAGTCTTTGCCGAGGCTTACCGGGTCTTGAGACCCGGGGGCGCCATCATCGTCTCGGATATTGTCTCATTTGGGGAGATCCCGGCCTCGGTCCGCACGGATCTGGAGCAATGGGCAGGCTGCACAGCCGGCGCGCTGGACAAGGAAGACTACCTCGGCGTGATCCGGCTGACAGGGTTCAGAGAAGTTGCGGTGATCAAGGAAGTGATTTACGACTACCTGCGCGGGCCAGCCCACGGCTTTGCGAGCGTCACGGTGCAGGCGGTGAAGTAGCCGCCTACTTCCGTCAGGCGCGCTTTCTCTGGCGCGCCCGACCTGATGGCCAGCGCGCGTTTCCCCTTCCGCGCTAGACGCGGCACCGCAAGCGCGTTGCCACACTGCGGGCTCGCCCGACAAGCGGCCGGGTCTGGCGCGGCCGCGCCCAGCCGGGACCGGGTCCCGGCGCGCCTCAGCGAACCAGCGTTGAGCTGACCCGTGTTGCTGTCTCCCGCGGCGCCTCGCTATGGATGATGAGCTCCCGGGTCAACTGGTAGTTGAGCTGACTGCCGGAAGGCAAGGTGAGGTCTTTCCCTCGCCGGCGGAGCGTATCCACTAAACCCGCCATCCCGCCGACGGCCCCGCCGATCACCGCTCCGTGAAAGCCGCCGATGAGCGTGCCCACGAAGCCGCCGCCACCCATCCCGAGCCCGATTTCCTCCAGGTCTTTCCTGCGCGAGTTCGGTCCCTTGATGTTCCCTTCCTCGCCCGCCACCCGGGCGCCTTCCGCCCCGTAAGCGTTCACCAAGACCGCGTTCACCATGAAGGTGCGGCCGTCGGGAAGGGTGATCTTCTCCGCGTCCAGGCGCATTTCACCCACGCCCTTGATGCGCCCGGGGCGTGCCAACCAGGAGATGCGCCCATCGATGGTTGAGCCCACCGGGATGACGTGCTTGCCGTCGATCACCAGGGGTTCAGTCACCGTGGCCGTGAAAGTGTCGCCCTGGAAACTCAGCTTGGTGCTGAGGGTCTGAACAAGGCGGCAATGGAGCGTTGTCCCCGCGGCGATAGCGTAGGTCTCCGCTCGCGCCAGCGAAACGCTCAACACTGTGAGGAGAATGCCTAACAAAGCACGCTTGACCATGGTACCTCCTGAGGTTCGGTCATGGCCGGACCCTGGCGCTTTGTCCAGCTTGTTGATTGGATGCGGCGAGGAGTCTGCCTTCTTCCCGCAGACTCCCACCAACCCGGGCGAGCCGTATCGCGATCAGGCTACCGCGCCCCCTCCGAGCGCGTCGCCGTCTGCACGGCACCTTTCGGGGTACTAAGGTACCCCATAGCCTTTGCTGATTCTACCTTATTTACCACCAATTCGTAAAATCTTTTTGAGCCCCGCAGGTAGAAAAAGATGGGCTCGTTCACGGTGCGGTCTTTCTTCTCGATTTCCATGTCGTCCGCCAGCAACGAGACGTTGAACCGGTGGCGCTTGGTGTTGGTCTTCTTCAGGATTAGGCCCACGCCGGCGACGCGCTGCGGCTGGTTCTTGTCGAGGACAAATTCGAAGTAGTCACGGTCGCCCATCTTGCGCAGGGCTTCGATATCGTCATGGTTCCGGGCGATGAGCGTTCCCAGGTCGCTACGCGCCATGCCCAAGTCCGCGCGCGTCGCGTCCAGGACCTTCTTGGTGCTTTCCAGGTCGGCCCGCGTGGCGGACACATCCTGCGAAAGCGCCCCCACCTGTTGCTGGTCGGCCTTCTGCGCGATTTCCTGCTTCAGCCTCTCTGCCTGCCGACCCTGCTCACTTTGCAGTTGCTCAACCATGGCGCGGGCGCGGCGTAGCTCTTTGCCCGTCGAGCCCACACGCTTAGAGGCCACCGTGAGTTCTTGCCGCATCGCCTCCAGTTGCTGGGCGTTGGAGTTCTGCAGTGCCGAAAGCTGGCTGGAAAAACGCTGGTCGAGCTGAGCGGTCAGGGTCCGCTGGAAGGCCGCCTGTTGGGCCTCCAACGAGCTGCGCACCGAGCTGATTCGGGCCAACGTGTAGATTTCGCCGACCACCAGGACGACGAGAACCACAAAGATCAATCCAAACTTCAGCCCTGGCCCGGAATCGTCGGGAGGATTCATGGGCAGCACTTCCTGTCGGGGCACGTCATCAATAGCCATGTCCGTTTCTCCTTGTTGGGGCCGTGCCTCGGCGGGCACGCAGCCCGGTCCGGCACGTCCTCATGCCAAGCACTGGCACGGGGCGTGCCAATGGCCGCAGTTACTAACCTATTGAAAAGAAGGGGGATAAAGGGCTGGAGGGAAGGCTTCTGGATCTCCCGGGCCGCAAATCTTACGTCCGGGGTGTAAGAAGTGCCGCCCTTCCTCAACAAGCGCCTAACGGTGAGCAATGCGACCCGGGAATCCTCCCCCGCGAGAGCCAGCGGTCGTTACGTCGCCCGTAGAAGGCCGCAGCCCTCAAGCGTGTCAAGTCTCGCTGAAGCTAGCCAGCGCTGCCGCCTCGTCGGGATGAACCTCCAAAACGGGGAAGAGATTCGTGGCCTCGAGCAAATCTCGCACCTTGCGAGGGATACTGGCTAACTTGAGTTGGCCACCACTCTTGCGGGCTGCCATCGTCGCGTCCACCAACGTACCCATCCCGGCGCTGTCAATATAGACGACGTCGGCCAGGTTCACTACCAGTTGTCTCCGCCCGCCTTCCAGCGCCTGGCGGATCTTCTGACCTAACTGCGTGGCAGGATCGCCCAGAGTGATTCGGCCACTCACACTGAACACGGTCACTGGACCAACTTCGCGCACCGTTATACCCGCGGAAGGTTTGCCCCGGCCACGAGTTCGTGCCCAACCCTCCTTGTTAGTCTGACGGGCGCGACCCAGCGCCAGTGAGTCCGGCGGCACATCCTCCGTAATCGTTGACCCGGCGGCGACGTAGGAGCCCTTGCCTATGCGCACCGGCGCCACCAGCATGCTCCCGCTGCCGACGAAGACGCCGTCCTCGATGTGGGTGGGGTTTTTCTTCTCGCCGTCGTAGTTGCAGGTGACTGTGCCGGCGCCCACATTGACCTCCTCACCCAGCACGGCATCCCCCAAGTAGGACAAGTGCGAAGCCTTCGTTCCCCGCCCCACGCGCGATTTCTTCACCTCCACGAAGTTCCCGATGCGGGCGTTCTGCTCGATTACCGCGCCGTCGCGGAGATGGGCAAAGGGCCCCAGGATGACGTCGGCCCTGATCTCGCAGGCGCGAATCATGCAGTAAGGGCGTACGGCGACGCGGTCACCCAGGACTGAGTCGATGATGGTCGAATACGGCCGCAGGGCACAGGCACTGCCCACGCGCGTTGTACCGAGCAGGCTGACTCCCGGCTCGATGACCGTGTCGCGGCCCACTTCCACCTGGTCGTCAATGTAGGTGCACTCGGGATTAACAATCGTTACCCCGTCGCGCATCAAGGCTTCCGCTTTGCGCCGGCGAAGGACCTTCTCCATCTGGGCCAGCTCCACGCGATCGTTCACTCCTAGCACCTCGCGCGCGTCGGCAACAGGAAAAGCCGCCACCTTCAGACGCTGCCGATTGAAGATTTCGACCAGATCGGTCAGCAGATATTCCTTCTGGGCGTTGTCGGGCGAAAGGGCGGGGAGGTGGGCGAGGAGTGGCGCGCGGGTAAAGCAAATGATCCCCGAGTTGATTTCCCGAATCTTTCGCTGCGCCGGCGTGCAGACTTTTTCTTCCACGATGGCGCGCACCTGCCCGCCCCGCGCGCGTACGATCCGGCCGTAGCCATACGGATTCTCGAAGCGCGTAGTGAGGATCGTAGCCGCCGCCCGCGCCTTCTGGTGGGCCGCGAGCAGCGCCCGCAATGTTTCCCCACGCAGCAAGGGGGCATCACCAACCAGGACAAGGACCGTGGCGCTGGGGCATCGCGCGAGCCCCTGCCGCGCCACTAGCAGCGCATGCCCTGTCCCCAGTTGCTCCTTCTGCTCGATAAACGTAATACCCGAGTGCGCGAAGGCTTTCCGCACCTCCGCGGCTTCGTGCCCAATGACCATGTAGATCCGCTGTGGGTTGATTCCCAGCGCGGTTTCGAGCACATATTCACCCAGTGCCCGGCCGGCCAGCCGGTGGAGCATCTTCGAGTGCTCGGACTTGAATCGCGTCGCCTTGCCCGCCGCCAGAATTAATACCGAGAATTCCTGTTCAGCCATCGAACTCTCCCTGCCGATTGCTTGAGCGCCGCCGCCCCGCTTGGCTTGGCGCCTCCTCTGCCGCGCTCGTGCTCAAGCGCGGGTTTCAATCTAGCGCCCTTCACCCGCGCGTGGCAAGAGGCGAGACATCCGGCTTTCCCCGGACGGCGCAGGCTACGGTTCGCCCTTGGCGCCCGTAACCGTAGGCCCATTTGCGCCGTCCTCTTTAGGGACGGCCTCTTACGAGGGCGGACGTTCGCTCGGCTCCTTGACGGCACGAGCGGATAAGTGTGACATTTGTAGAGTAGGTTCATCAGGGTGCTTATGGGTTTCGCCAGGTTTCTGGTCACCGCTGCGACTTTCCTGATTTTTCTCGCCAGCCAGCTCTTCTGGTTCCGACGCCTGGCGGAACTGGGCGAAAAGCTCATCCCCAACAAGGCGTGGCGAAAGAATTTGGGGGGCGTGGCGGCAATCGCCTACATCATCCTGTTCGCCTACAACCTCGCCTGGGTACGAGACAAAGGCACTCCCACTGGCCTGACGCTCGAAGCGGCGCTCGTCGAAGCGCCTTTCCTGTGGTGGGTGGTTAGTTCGCTCCTCGGCTTTGCGGTCATCATGGTGTTCTGGGTCGCTGATCGGCTGGCGAGGACGCTCCTTTGGTGCTATCGCCAGGTTGCGGCTACGGTCCGCGCTCATCGTCGTCCGGCGCTTCAAGCCGCCGTGCCGGCCGATGCCGCGGCCGCGCCCGATCCGCCCTCGCGCAGCCGGCGTCGCTTTCTGGAGCAGACCGCATTCGCGGTGAGTGCGGCACCGTTTGTGGCTGGCGCTTACGGCCTCCTCTACGGGAGGCTCAACGTCGAAATCACGCGTCACCGTGTCAAGCTCTCACGCTTGCCGAAGGCGTTTGAGGGCTTGCGCATCGCCCAGCTTTCCGACATACATATCGGCCCCTTCATGACGGCCGAGGAGGTCCGCAAATGCGTCGCGCTCACCAACGAGTTGCGACCCGACCTCGTGGCTCTGACCGGAGACTTCATTAACTGGGACCCCGCGACGCAGGAGCCGGTGGTGCTGGCGCTGGCCGGCCTCAAGGCGCCCCTCGGCGTGTTCGGCTGCCTGGGGAACCACGAGCTGTGGACTGACACCGAGGACTCCATCGCGCGGCTTTTTGCAGCGCAACATATTCGCATCCTCCGGCGAGAGCGCGCGCCGATTGGGTCTCAGGGGGCCACGCTCAACCTGCTGGGCGTGAATTTCGAGTCGCGCACGCGCCTGGGCCCGCCCGGCGGACGCGTGGTGCGGCAGTATCTCGCAGGCGCGGAGCAGCTGGTGATGCCTGACACGGTGAATATCCTCCTTACCCACAACCCCAACGCCTTTGACCGCGCCGCGGAGCTGGGAATCGATTTGACGCTGGCAGGCCACACCCACGGCGGCCAGGTAAACCTGGAATTCATCCACCCCAGCCTCACCCCCGCCCGCCTGATTACAGACTACGTCCGGGGCTGGTTCCAAAAAGGTGCGGCGCAGCTCTACGTCAACCGCGGCCTTGGCACCTTCGGCGTTCCCATCCGCTTCGGCTCCCCACCCGAGATCACTGTTTTCGAACTCGTGCGCGAGGGCTAGCGCCGCCGTCACCTCCATCGAAGCCGAACGAAAAGCGCCGTGCTTCGTCTGCTTCGTTGAACGCCTACAAGACAGACTCATCCCAAGACAAGAGAAACGACCCATCTGATGGCGCGCAAATGCGCGACCTCGCCCAATTGCCGCTGACAGGCCGGCCAGATGTCGTTGCGGAACTCTTTCGTAACTTCGGTGTTATCAAGCGGTTATCGAGGGAACATGAGAATCTAGGCCGCCTGGCCATCCATTTGCTTATTCGGCTAGGCGAATGGATGGCCCGATGACAACTCGACTCGACGAACTCCTGAAGGCCGCGGGCGAGCCTACCCGGCTGCGGCTCCTCAACCTGTTGCGGATGGGCAGCATCTGCGTCTGCGACCTCCAAGCGGTCCTGGAGATCCCCCAGCCCACCATCTCGCGCCACTTGGCGGCTTTGCGTCATGCTGGTCTGGTACAAGATGTCCGTAATGGGACTCGCGTGGTTTACTCGCTCACACCCGCCAGCACGCCGCAACTCGAAGCGTTATACCGGCTACTGGATAAGTGCTGCCCGTGCGACGAAGTGATGCAGTCGGACTTGGCACGGCTGAAGGAAGCGCCCCGGCTGGGCAAGTGCCGATTGGAACGCAACAGCAGTACAGATCAGGCCGCGCGGTCTCAGTGAGGCTCAACTAGTTGACCGCGCGTTGTGGAGCGTCGGTCCTGGTTACGAGGAGTGGAAGATGCCTGAACAGATGCTCAAGGTGACCATAGACAAGTTCACCTTTGTGATCCCCAGGGCTCTCGCCTATAGCGAAACGGGCGTATGGGTAAAGCGCGAAGGGAGCCGTGCGCGACTGGGCTTGTCTGACTTTGCACAACAGCTCAGCGGGGATGTCGCCTTTGCGAAAGTCAAGCCGGTTGGAACGGACCTGGAATCGGGCGAAGAGTTCGCCGACATCGAAACGGTGAAAGTCAATGTCAGCTTCCCTTCTCCGGTAAAGGGAACCATTGTCGAGATCAATCCCTCCCTCGAAGAGGCGGCAGAACTGATCAACCAGGATCCTTATGGCAAAGGCTGGCTGGCGGTCGTGGAGCTTGCCGATGGGGAGACCAACTACACCCACCTGATGGATGCGGATGCCTATGCCGCTCTGGTCAAAGATCAAGCCGAAGCGGAGATGGGGAAATGAAAGAGAAAGTTCTGATCGTGCCCTGCAGCGGGATCGGCAAGAGCTTAGGCACAGTAGCGCGAGAGGGGGCATATGCAGTGACGGAAGACCTGTGTCCCGAGAGGACAAAACTAATGCCTCTTGCTTTGCTGGTGTTGGGCGAAGAGGAGACGCGCGCTGCGGTGTCGGGAGCCAAGGCCATTACGATTGACGGCTGCGTGCGGGCGTGTGCCGCCAAGGTAGTCGAAGGGGCAGGGGGAACAGTCGCGCACGGTTTGCAGGTTCTGGACGCGTGCCGCCGGCATCCCGACCTCAAGCCCTCCGGTATCGCCGAGCTCGACGAGAACGGTCGGAAGCTCGCTCAGGCGTTGGCCGAGGAGGTTAAAGGACTGGTGGAGAATCTGACGGAAGAGGTGAGCCATGCCTGACCTTCCCAAGAAAAAGGTGGGCATCATTGCCTGTTCGGGAGAGGAAATTGCTGAGGGCACGGTGACCCGGTTGGCGGCGCTCCAGGTTCTGGAGTCATTGCGCCCGCAGCAGACCGTAACGATCTGCCTGCCGCTATTCCTGGCGGGAGGAGAAGGTGACCGTGCCTTCGCCCGTTTCCACCCGACGATCGCCGTTGACGGTTGCGAAAAACGCTGCGCGGCTCGCAGCACAGAAATGTATAGCGGCAAGCCGGCGGTGAGTATCGTGGTCGGCGATTCAGTGCCCGCGAACTCTGCTGGGCTGGGCAGCGCGCGCCGATTGAACGAAGCTGGCATGCAGGCAGTTGGTCAGGTTGCGGAGCAGATTGCCCGGCATGTGGACCGACTGCTGGATGGCAAGTGGGATCGCCGGAGCGGTCAGCCGCTCGCGAGTTCCCTGCCCCAAGAGGAGTCAGGGACTCGACAGGCCACGTGCTCCTGTGGCCTCGGCGTCCCGGTGCAGACTCTGCAGGTCGCGGGACGGGAGGTCACGCTCACTGCGCTGCCGCTCATCTTTGCCCAGTTTCGCGAGGTGGGAAAGCTTCCGAGCGACTCCACAAAGACCGAATTGATGCGGGCGGTGAAAATCTACAATCCCGTCCCGTCCGAAGAAGAGGCCGCTTACGCACAGGCCGTTATGCAGGAGTACGCCGCGTTCTGCCGCGGGAGCAGCTAATGTCGCGAACCGCCACGTATCACACACGGGTTACTTGGAAAGGTGAGCACTGGGGCCACCTCCAGATGGGCAACGGGCCGGAGATGGACTTCTCGGCTCCCCCGGACGCGCACGGACATGCAGGTGTCTTAACCCCGGAAGACGCCTTCGTGGCCGCCGTCAACACTTGCGTCATGATGATGTTTATCTGGGCTGTAGAGCGGTTCAAGCTGGACCTGATCTCCTACGACTGTGACGCGGAGGGCACGAAGCTTATCGAGCTGGATCGGACGGAAATCTTCACTACGGTCACGCTCCGTCCCAAGATCGTCTTGCGCGCCCAGGACGAGGCGAGGTCGGCGACGGAGAAACGCGCGCGGCGGGCCCTGGAAGCGGCGCAAAAATACAGTCTGGTGGCCAATTCGGTGAAATCAGAGATCCGAGTCGATCCGGTAATCGAGATCATTTCGTAGTGAAAGAGACCTTAACGGCACGGCCGCATAGGGAGGCTGGAATGCTATCGATCAAGGTGCTGGGCCCGGGTTGCGCGAACTGCGTCAAGGTGGCGCAACTTGCCCAACAAGCAGTAGCTACTTTGGGCGTGGAAGCTCAGATTGAGAAGGTGACTGAATTCCCGGAGATCCAGAAGTATCGGATTCTGGCAACGCCCGGATTGGTGATCAACGAGAAGGTGGTATGCGCGGGGCGCATTCCCACGGCCGCGGAAGTCACCACCTGGGTCACGAACGCGCTAGTCTGAAGCGACTAGCGCAGCGTTCTTCTTTAACTGTGCGGCTCGCAGCACGGGAATCATGCAAAAGCCGCAGGGTTCGAAAACAACCCTGCGCGATGCGCTTCACAAGGGACGCAGTTATGGCGAATTCTTCGCTAGCCCGAGAAAAGATCCCCTGGTTTCCATCCATAAACTACGACCTGTGCAAGGGCGCGAAGGAGTGCCTTGCCTTCTGCCCCAACCACGTTTACGCCTGGGAAGAGGTTGGAGCACGCACCATCGTGGCCAACCCTTACAACTGTACGGTGGGTTGCGACAATTGCGCGCAGATTTGTCCCGCGCAAGCCATCACGTTTCCGGACAAAGAGGAACTACGCACCACACTGCGGCGGCTCCGCGAGGAAGCGGCGGCCCCGAGCGTTGCTAAGGGACCATGAGAGCGCTGGCGTGATACGGTAGGGGAAACTCGGCGCTTCCGGCGAATCTGTCGTCGCAGTCTTCAGCCTGCTGAAAGATTAACCCTGGAAGGTGGTCGCGTGGAGAATAGAAAGAGCTGTTACGGCAAGATGTGCCCTTCAATCGTGACGGTAGCCCCCACTAGGACAGACAACGGGAAGGCATTCAACTACAAGGTGGATCAACCCTACGTGCCTCTCAGCCCTCGACAAGAAACTGTCAATTACGAAGCCTGGCGAGAATGCACAGGTTGCCCAGACTTCGACACCTGTTTTCGCTTGTCAGTGGGAAGCTTAGTGATGGAGATCGCGCAGAAACTCTAGAGCTGGGGAAGTATCCCGCTTTTTGATCCTGCGGAGGCGAAACCAAATGAAAGCCAAGTCGATCCTCAGAACCTTGCTGTTGGTGTTTGTCGTTGTCAGCGGCGTTTCCCTTGTCATCAAAGATGTGCGAGAGAGGTCACAGTCAGGCACTGTTTCGGAAGGATCAACGGTGATGGCGGCCACAGCGCCACTGCAGACTGCCGAAGGAAATCCAGCACCGACGAAGAAACCACCCAAGGTCATAGCTTACTACTTCCACACCACTTTTCGCTGCACCACCTGCCGCACGATCGAGGCTTTCTCGCGTGAGGCCATCGAGCAGGCCTTTGGCGACGCGCTCAAGAACGGAAAGCTGGAGTGGCGTTTGGTGAATGTTGAGGAGCGCGCGAACCGGCACTTCATCCAAGACTACCGCCTTTTCACCAAGTCGCTCATCCTCGTAAAGATGAAGGACGGCAAGCAGGCGGAGTGGAAGAACCTGCCGAGGGTCTGGGAGCTGGTGCGCCGCAAGGACGCCTTCCTGCGCTATGTGCAGGACGAAGTGCGTGCCTATCTGGAGGCGTCATGAGCGAAGGCCTCTTAGTGCCTTCTGCGACGGCGCTCTGGCTGGGCGTCCTCACTTCCATCAGTCCCTGCCCGCTGGCCACCAACATTGCGGCCATCTCGTTTATCGTGCGCGGCATGAGCAGTCCGGGCCGCGTGCTGGCGACGGGAGTTCTTTACACGCTCGGCCGGATGCTGACGTATCTCATCCTCGGTGCGCTGCTGGTGGCCAGCCTGCTTTCCATTCCGGAAGTCGCAATGTTCCTTCAGATTTACATGAACAAGGCGCTTGGCCCGTTGCTCCTCGTTGTGGGACTCATCCTGTTGGATGTGATCCCGCTCCGCTTTTCGACTTCCTGCGGCGGGGCAAGGGTACAGAAGTGGGCGCAATCGGCGGGCATTTGGGGCAGCCTGCCGCTCGGGATGATCTTCGCGCTGGCCTTCTGTCCGGTCTCGGCGGCGCTGTTTTTTGGTAGCCTGATTCCGCTGGCCTTGGACACCGGATCGAGCGTAACACTGCCCTCGCTTTACGGCATCGGAACGGGCCTGCCGGTGTTTGTTTTCGCAGTGCTCATCGGCCTCGGCGCGCAATGGGTGGGCAAAGCCCTTAACAAGCTGGCGCAAATCGAAAAGTGGGCGCGCCGCGCGACCGGGGTGATTTTCATCCTCGTGGGAATCTACCTTTCACTGGTTCACATCTTCGGTGTCCCTGTGTGAAAGGAAGCAAGGGAGTGAATCTCAATGGAACAGCCAACCGTCGACATGACGGAAAAGAAGTTGAACTACTTCGAGCGATACCTGAGTGTTTGGGTGGGCGCCTGCATGATTGTCGGTGTTTTGCTCGGGAAACTCATACCCGCTTTCACCGATGCTCTGAGACGTCTTGAATTTGGCAAGGGGAGCCAGATCAACGTTCCCATCGCCGTTCTCATCTGGCTGATGATTATTCCCATGATGATGAAGGTGGACTTCACCGCCATCCGCAATGTGGGCAAACGGCCGCGAGGACTTCTCGTTACCCTGTTCGTGAACTGGTTGGTAAAACCCTTTTCGATGGCGCTGATTGCCTGGCTGTTTTTCCGCCACGTGTTTGCCGCCTGGATTGCGCCGGCAGAGGCCGACCAGTACATCGCGGGAGCCATCATTTTGGCAGCCGCGCCCTGCACAGCTATGGTCTTCGTGTGGAGTTATCTCACGGACGGCGACCCGGCCTATACCCTCGTGCAGGTTTCCGTGAACGACCTGATCATGCTGGTCCTGTTTGCGCCGCTGGTTCGTTTCCTGGTCAGCGGGGCAGCATCCCTGACGGTGCCTTTCTTGGTGCTGCTCTATTCGGTCATCGCCTTCATCGTGATTCCTCTGGTCGCGGGGTCTTCCCTCCGCGCCTGGTTTATTCGCCGGCGCGGAACGGTTTGGTTCGAGGAAACGCTTCTCCCCAAGTTTGCGCCGGTGACTATCGTGGCGCTACTGGCTACCCTGGTGCTCATCTTTGCCTTCCAGGCGGACAACATCACCGGAAAATTCCTGCACGTTCTGCTGATTGCGGTCCCCATCTTGATTCAGGTCTATTTCAATTCGTCGTTAACATACGGATTGATGAGACTGTTTAGGGTCCCATACGCAGTCGCTGCTCCTGGCGCCCTGATTGGTGCAAGTAACTTCTTCGAACTGGCGGTCGCGACGGCCATCGCCCTGTTCGGCCCGGCCTCCGGGGCAGCCCTGGCCACGGTAGTAGGCGTTCTCATCGAAGTGCCGGTCATGCTCTCCGTGTGTTCAGTCTGCAATCGCACGCGACACTGGTTCCCGGCTGTTGAGCAAGCCCCTTCTGGAGCACGCACGCGGTAATTCGTATTCCCTGATCTTGATGGGCAGCCAGGGGCGGCCCCTGTAGCGGCGGCGTCCTCGCCGCCGGATGGTTGCGACGATGGGGACATCGCCGCTACAGCGAGCGTCGGCGGTCTACGCCCGCCGAATTGCGACGTAGCGGCCGGCTTTAGCCGGCCACGTGCCGTTGTTGGGGACATGGCGACCTGAAGGTCGCCGCTACTTCTTCAAGTCCTCAGGTATGTCGGTCAGGCGTCCCAGCATCTCGTACACTTTGACAATCGCGTGGTCGACCATGCGCTCGCCGGCGCCCACCTCGACCCAAGTGGCAGTGTTAGCCGCACCGTAGCCGCCCAGGGAGGCGGCGCGGATGGTGGGGAAATAACCGTAGTCACCGTTGGCATAGCCGAGGAAGAAGGCGTCCCGCACGGGGCAGCGCTGCCGCCACGCCATCTGGTGCTGGACAAAGGCTTCGCCCGGCACAGTCATCAGGGCAATCCGCTTGTTGATCAGGACGGTGGCCACAGGCAACCGGGGCATTGCGCCCCGGCGCTGTTCGAACGACTCGGCGGCCTCCGGCCCCCAGGAGGCGCGCACCGCTTCGCGAAATTTCTCCATATTCCAGCGCGGGCGAAACTCTAGCCGGTCCTCGGCGAAATCCAGCGTCGCGTCCGAGGCCGCCGTCTGGATGCTTTTCGCCACGCGGGCGGCTTCCCCGCCCAGACGCTCTCCGGTCCAGTCTCGCATCTTCACTGCATCCTGCCCGAGCGGATGGACGGCATAATAGGGGTTGATATCGCCGGGCGCACCCTGCACAAACATGCACAGCGGCTTACCCGCGAATGCCTGCTCTACGGTTCTGATCATCACGCCTGGGTAGTCGGCGGAGTATTGCAGGTTGTCCGAGCCAAACACCACGGGGTGGCAAGCGTAGTTGACGAGAATGGCCAGGGGTTCCCCTGCCGCCGTGTCCACGCGCAGGACCGAAACCGTGGGGTCCACCGGTGACGTAGGGACCATCGTGTTATTGCGCTCGAACCAGAAAATCGTCCCATCGGGCTCCAGGCGCAGCCGGTTGTGGCCGATGTCCACGCTTCCATAGCCGGTGCCGAGGCGCGCTTCAGCGAGGTGCTGGCATGCCTCCGCAATGGCTTTCTCCACCTTTTCCAGAACGCCTGTCTCCCAGTCGGGCGACTGCTTCGGAGGGTATTCATCTCGAATGGCGGGGCCGGAATGCGTGTGAATGGCCGCGAGGAGCACGTAGGAAACCCCGCTGATCTTCCTGGCATCCTCCCGCAGACGCGCGATCCACGCCTCCGCAAACGGCCGGCCCAGGTCAAGGACCACCAAGGCCAGCCGCTTTTCCCCTGCCTCAAGAACCAGCACCCGCGCCATAAGTGGGTCGAGAGTCCCCGTGGAACCGCCTTTACGGTTGGAGAACCCATACATGCGCAGGCCGGTGGGTGGCGTGATTTCCACTTTCGCCACGCCGGCTTTCAATCCCGCGCCCGCCAGAGAAAGCGGGGACGCCAGGAATAGCAAGCAGAAAACCCACATGCCTTTCAATATTCGTAGCACGATTCCTCCTTCCGATTTGCCGAGTCCACAGTCCGCGATGCTTCGCTCGCCCCAGCGGCCGTAGCCTCTGGGGCACAGCCCGCTCAGCGTGACAGTGCGCGAGGTGTCATCCTGAGCGAAGCGAAGGATCTCCGCAGGAGCATAGCGAAGAATCCCGAACGTTCACGGTTTCCACAGGCACGTGGTGATGGAAATCGCCGGCAGCGACACGCGCAAGACGCGCCCGCC
>Ga0315288_10003546_pt1 | contig 19940 bp, 12 predicted proteins | sample YL17G11_20_MG_FD_203454 | JGI IMG/M metagenome (GOLD analysis project Ga0315288, IMG submission 203454) | Sediment microbial communities from Yellowstone Lake, YNP, Wyoming, USA - YL17G11_20 | ecosystem: Environmental > Aquatic > Freshwater > Lake > Sediment | place: USA: Wyoming | collected... | reverse complement strand
TTCACGTTAAGCATTCTTTGTCGCATATGCCTCGAAAAGCTTCATAGCAGAAAGGCAAAAACGCGTATATAGGGTAAAACACAACATACTCTTGTTCTAGAAGATAACTTCAGAAGCGTTTTAAACCAATGAAAGGCAACTACCAATGACGTATAGGGGAGAGGAGTATATGAAATTCAAATCAGTTGTGACTCTCTTACTCGCGCGCGCCTTGACCGTGACATGGTGAGTGGATCCTGATCTTTAATGAGAGTTTCGGTGGTCATACCAACATACTATCGCGGTCAAGACTTGGCTCGTCTTCTAGACAGTTTGCTGGAGCAGACAGTCAAACCTATGGAAGTCATAATCATCGACGATACCCCCTTCTCTGAAATAAGACAATTGGTTAAAGATCATATAATCGTATCAAGAAGAGCAAACGTTGATCTCATATACATCGAGAATCCCAAGGAACGCTCTATTACTATTGCGAGGAATATTGGAGTAAAGATGGCTAAAGGCGACATTGTCCTGTTTCTCGACAGTGACCTGGTTCTATATCCTGATTTCATTCAAGGATTATTGAAGACCTACGAAGGACACCCTGAAGCCGTTGGAGTCACCGGCTGGATCGTACCGACCACACATGTTAAAGACATACGTTATTGTTCCTTTGAGACCCTGAGAAAACTGTTTCTTCTGTTTCACGCGTCTGGGGATAGCTTCAGTTTTTTTGAATATCCAATCAGCCTCACCAAAACGGTTGTTTGCCAGCGGTTTAGCGGAGCAAACATGTCTTACAGGCGAAGCCTATTCACTGAATTCGAGTTTGATGAAAACCTTAAAGGATATGCGTACATGGAAGATGCCCTCTTTTCTGGCTCAGTTTATGAGAAATATCCTGGCAAGCTATTGATGACCCCGGATGCCAAATGTACTCATAGTTTTAGCCAAGAGGGAAGAATGGAGAAATCGAAGCTAAGGTATCTAAAACTTCGAAACCGAAAATATGTTTTGACCAAACTATTTGGCGCTAAGGGCTTGCTAATGTTTGGTTGGGAAAACTTTGGCCTTCTAATTATTAGGCTAATTGGGAGAATTAGGAAAAACAGGGACATAACGGATCAATTTCTCTAAGAACAGAACGTATGAACGCAAATCACGTGCTCTTAAGAATGACAAAAGCCTTGATTCAATCGTCTTGGCGCGTGCTACGCGCTTACACTGGTTCAGAGTCAATGTACGTTTCAAACTTGAATCGAGTTATCATATTGTCAGTAAGGTATTTTCTGAAGCCTATTTGCGTGCCGTTTGGATTTTCGATCGTCTTGAGAATGAGGGTGACCCGCAATACTTGTGCTGGAAGGATTGGCTCATTGTTGTAGCTCCATTCAAGCTCCATGTAGGGCGTGCTCTCTGCTGGTGGAAAGACTTCTGTGTCGTTTGAGTCTAGAAAGGTCCAGTTGTCCGTTCTCTGAACGAGTTTCGTCCGCACGTCGCTGGTGCTTTGCAAGTAGATTGTGACATTAGATGTGCTCCAGGCATAAACGGTTCCCCAGTCGAGCGTTGTCGTTTCATTCGTGAGCCCCTCGTCCCAGTAGGCCTTGACACCGAGTGTGTGAATTGTTCCGAAGCTGGGCAGATGCAGGTCTGTCTGTATCCAAAACGCTGACAGCAAAACAGCTAGAACAAAAGCGAAGACTGTCAATGACACGATTAGCTCGAGAATCCATCTTTTCTGAAAGATGCGTTCCAGAAGATCAACCCATGCTCCTGTTCTTTTGTTCATGCAGGTTCTTCCAGAACATTAGTTTGTGACTGGCTGTTTCAGTCTAGGCGTTCCTGGTTTTTGTAAGCATTTGATATTGCGCGTGCGTGCACCGCAAATCTAGAGTGCTCATCAATGAAAGGATGGAATCATGCTTCTAACTCTATGCGCGTTTGGACATGCCCTTATATGCGTCCACCAAGTTCCTGACAATTGCTTTCCATGAACGGTGTGTTACGATGAATCTTCTTCCAGTGGCTCCATATTCTTCTCTTAGCTGTCTATCTTGCATCATCTTTTCGATGGCTCTTGCGAGATCCTCAGGGTCTTTCCTAGTCAATAGAATTCCGTCAGGCTCGACGTTGCTCATGTGAGTGCCAGTGCTAATCACAGGCGTTCCGCATGCTAAAGCTTCTCTGACGACATTGGAATGTGTTTCAAATAGATATGGACAAACAAGAACCGAGGCTTTTTGATACCACGGCACTAGGTCTTCGCGGTTCAATGACCCTAGAAATTTCACTGCGTGTTTCTTACCGCAGTTTATCGTCTTCGACATCCCCTCCACTTCTTCTGCATATGCTTCGTCCCATCTTGACCCGATTATCACCACTTCAATCGGAGTACTAATGTATTGGAGTGCTTCCAGCAAGATGTGTAGACCTTTTATTCTGTCTATTCTGCCCACGAACAGAACCATATTCTGGATTTTCTTCTCTACGCTAGGGTGAAAGATCTCAGTCTCAACGCCTAGGGGCAGGATTAAGACCCTGTCTTCAGGTATGCCCAGGTCAATCAGAAGCTCTTCTTCCTCGTGTGAAGAGATAACGTACAAGTCCGCGAGATTTGGGAAGTATCTTCGAAACAACCTTAACAAGAACGGGCGGTCGTGAGTATAGTATCTGTACATCCCTCCAAATCTAAAAATCCCTACGCAGTGCAGAAGCTTCGGTCGGTCGACGAAAGATGAAAGGATAGGAAAGGTCAGATCTGCTTCTCCGATGAAGTGAATTATGTCATAATTTTGAAGATTTCTCAGAAACGTCAAGCTTGGCAAGACGTGGATTCTAAACAGATTGGGCAAAGGGTTTAGCATATCAGGTAGAGGGTTGCAAGCCGGCGTTCTGAAAACGTCCATCTTGCCCTCTTTGATTGTTTCCTTTTTCCATTTTGGATGCCATTTTCTATTCATATTGAAGGTCATGACATCTGCGTGTATACCTGTCTCGTTGAGCTCGGCTGCAAGTATTCTTGTCAGTACTTCAGATCCTCCAGTAATCGGAAAGTATGACGGCGTGACCAGTAGTATCTTCAAAGCGAATCCTCTTAGGGCTCAACAGAATGCTATGGGCTCTAGACAGATGAAGTGTTGCTATTTTTTGTCCAGAGTCACTATGTTCTTCATTTTTGTTGTTATGAAGTCTACATCTCTGTTCGTCAAAGTGGGATACAGAGGCAAAGACAATATTTCTTGATAAATACGTTCTGCAACCGGAAATGCTTTCGATTTGAGATTCAGGAATTTCCTGTAGAACGATAGCAAGTGCAAGGGCGTGTAATGCACACTCAACCCTATTCCCTGCTCTGTCATCCTTTCATACAGTATGTTTCTTGTGATTCCCGATTCTTTCTCAACACGCACTACATACATGTGGAAGACATGGGATCGATTGGGAGCTTCATAGGGTGGGACGATTCCTTTGAATCCATGTTGTCGAAATTTCTCATTGTAGTAGTGAGCAGCTTTGATGCGTCTCTTGATTCCTTGACCAATTCTTCTCAGCTGAGAGATTCCTAACAGGGCCTGGAGCTCGTTGAGCCTGTAGTTGTAGCCCAGATCTACGACGTCGTAGTACCACGTTCCTTTGCTTTCTCGGTCTATTGCCGTCTTGCTCATTCCATGTTCTCTCAGAACCATCGCTTTCTTTGCGAGTTGGTCGTCGTTTGTTGTTAACATTCCTCCCTCTAGGGTCGTGATTATTTTTGTCGGATAGAAGCTGAAGCATCCCATTGTTCCTAACGTTCCAGTTTGCTTGCCCTTATACTTAGCCCCTAGTGAGTGAGCGCAGTCCTCCACTACAGATAGTTTGTGGTCTTGGGCAATTTCGTTGATTTCATCCATGTCACAGGGTTGGCCGCCGTAGTGAACAGGTATTATCGCCTTCGTCTTGGGCGTTATTTTTTCAATAGTATCTTTTGGGGAAATGTTGAATGTTCTCTCATCTATGTCGACAAATACGGGTTTCGCGCCGCAGAATATCGCGGCGTTGGCAGTTGCAGCAAATGTCAAGTCTGGAACGATGACTTCATCGCCCTCCTTTATGTCGATTGCTCTCAACGCAAGATGCAAGGCTGCGGTGCAGCTATTTACTGCAACTGCATGTTTGACTCCAACGTATTCTTGGAACTGCCGTTCGAATTCGGTGACTCTCGGTCCTCCGGTGAGCCAGCGAGATTCTAAGGCTTTGGATATTGCATCCTTGTCTTGCTTCGTGATCCATGGTATGTAAAAAGGGAGGATTCCGCCTTTCATCCTCTTCTAGCTCTCTCCTTCGCTTTTGTAAGCCGTCCATTCTTCATATTTTCCTTGACGATACCACTCAACAAATTCCTTTAGACCATCTTCTATGCTGTATTTCGGAGAAAAGTCTAGAGCCTCTTTTGCCAGAGTAGTGTCCGCGCAGAGTCTCTTTACTTCTCCGGCGCGTGGTGAGACGTGTAGTAAAGAGGCTTTGCTGTGGCTAAATTTCAGGATTGTCTGCGCTAGCTTCATTATTGATACTTCTTTGCCTGTTCCGAAGTTTATTGCCTTGCCCAGTACTTTCTCGTAGGACTTAAGCACGAGTTTGTATGCGTTCACTGCGTCTTTGACATACATGTAATCTCTGGTCTGTTTACCATCGCCGTAGATGACTGGAGGTAGGCCACTCAGCGCCCTGCTTATGAACTTGGGGATAGCTGCAGCATAACCTGTTTCGCGTTGTCTGGGTCCATAAGTATTGAAGCATCTCACTATGACCACGGGCAGTTTATAGGTGTTATAGTATGAGAAGCACAACCTGTCGGCCGCGGCTTTGCTCGCTGCGTATGGAGATGCTGGGTTTAGCGGGTGATCTTCGTTCATTGGGACATGTTGGGCTGAACCGTAGACTTCGCTTGTGGATGCGTACACTACCAGTTCGGTATTGTTTTCCATAGCTGCATCTAGAATGTTCAGTGTTCCAAGCGAATTGACTTCAAACGTGTGCCTAGGCTCAATTATCGATCGGTCAACATGGATCTGGGCTGCTAGGTGGAATATCACGTCAACATTTGAAGTTGCCTTTGCAACTAGTTCCTTGTCAGTAATACTGCCGCGAATCATACCGAAATTCTTGTAGTTGAACAGCCCTAGAATGTTGTTCACATTACCAGCTGAGAAATCGTCCATGATTTTCACGGGATAACCATTCTTAACGAAATCTTCTGCCAAATGACTACCTATGAAACCTGCGCCACCTGTGATTAGAATTCGCTTTTTCTCGGGCATGAAATCACACCATTTAAGTTTTCTTTAAGCTAATAGTCCTATTTTTGTCTTAATATTACTGCCGTATTGGAAATTCACATTATTCTTACAGCTTTGATGATTTAACGCCGCGCTCTGCTGCAGTTTAGCGCGCGCTAGGTTTTCAACCAGACATGAAAAGTAGCTTCTGTCAGAATCCGTTCAAATCTCAAAGCGTGATAGAGTTCTAGTGCTGGCATATTTGAGGCTTGAGTGCTTACGTATAGAGTGTCTACTCTACCCTGAAGTTGTTTGATTCCTTCAGCAACCAACATTTTGGCAATTCCCTGTCCACGGTAGCCTTCTTGTACAGCAATCAAGTCGATGATTCCGAATGCTCTTTTCCCCAAGTTTTCTGTTCGGAGTGTGATGTATCCGACAGTTTCTTTGTCTACTCCTGCAACTATCACGCAATTTGCAAATCCCCTCAGGCTGTTCTTGATCCACTGCTGGTAAATTGCCTCTGCTCTCTTCAGGGAAATCTTCGGGTCGTTGAAATAGTGACTGTGCCTATAGGCTGAAAATGTGATTTTCAGCAGTTGTTCTTCGTCAGTGGCTTTCCCATTTCTAAATACTAGATCTGATCTTCTTGCTACGTCTGCTTCTGGGAACGATTTCTCTGCATAGATGTTTTTGCCCAGAGTTGCCAAGATATCGCCAAGGATGGCATTATCTGCGAGTATTGCCCGCAATGTTCCCTTGGTCGATTCTATTGGCACTCTTCCGAAAAGGGCATCAAACTCTGTTTCTCGCAGTGCTAAATAGGTTTCTTGCAAGAATTGTCTTGTTTCTTCCGGGGAAAGTAAGGTGTAGAGACTAACCTTGCCTATTTTTTTCTCCAGGATTTCCGAGTCCCAATCTGACTTCGTTACTATTGAGAGACCCTTCTTCGTAGATTCGCTACATGCCCATAAAGCGATACCGTTCTGCATTCTTTCCAGGATTTCTCTCACAGTGTATTCTGTAATCGCTTTCTCATCAAAAAGAGGATTCATATAAAATCGTTGGGCGAATCTTCTCACATTGTCTTTAACAAAATCCTCAATTGCCTGCCCGTCTTCAATTTCTGCTTTCTTGTACGTCAGCATTCTTAACAACCCAAAATCTTGCGTCTTAGCTTGTCTTGGCGGCGCGCGCTATGCCGATTCCGTCCGCATGGTTTTTTTCCGATCGATTTCCATCTGCAGTGTTTCTTTCATGTGGCCCGCCCTTTTCAACGATAAAATAAACAGTGTTTCTTTTTTTGGTTTCGGTTTCTTATTGGCTCGATAATCGCAACGCGCGCTTGATTTATTGATGTGAGAGAGACTGCACGAACGAAGTAAGCTCGTCTTTTGTTGTGAATTTCGCTCCTGGTTTCTTCAGTAAATTGAACGGTAGTAGATAGTGAAAGTCATAGGCATCGCACAATTCGTTATAATCCATTTGTTGCAGTTTCGAAATATCCCCTAGGATTTTTGTCAAATAGAGAAATGTGCCTTCGTGACTACCCCACTGCTCCTTCCACTTGTACACTCCATCTCCTTTTCGAGGAGAAGACATCCAATTGAAAACATTGGTATTATTTTCACGCGCGCAATTCAACATGTGATATGTCAGCAGGAAGTTGGTCCCTAACCCGGCGAATCTAGAATCCATACTCATCATGTAAGCGTCCATCATGGTCCTGCTATTTAGAAAAAGACATGTCCCGACCATATTATCTTCATATCGAACAGAAAGAAATTTCCCTTTTCCCCTTAACGTCAGGTTTTTCAACACGCTTTCAAAGAATCTCTTGGGAATAGGCTCAGCGCCAAGTTCCTTCATCCTCTTTTCATGAAGTTTGAAGCATTGGGTCACATTTTCTTCGTTTTGCTCATCGGAAATAACTAGTGCTTGCGATTTTGCCTTTGCTAGATTTCTGCTGAGATTGGTCCTCGCCACGTAGTTAGGATGCAATAAGTTGCCCTTTTCATCAAAAATCTCACTTACACGTATGTATTGAACAAAATTCTCCATCACATAATCAGGCTGAAGGATCTCTGAATAGTAATTAGTGTAATCAAGAAATGGGTTTGTTCCAACTGAGAGAATGGTGCAGTCTAAACTCTTAGCCAGAGCAAGAGAATACTCCAAGATTGACTTGCAGATATCCTTCGCATCGTCTTTGAAACAGGTTAGGCCCGAAATAGTATGCCAGGCATTTGTCGTCAGTAGGTTTCCGATTCTATTCTTAAGGAAATATAGTGGTAGCACGCCGACAATCTTGCCGCCTTTCTTTGCTACGACAAAATAGGGTTCATCTTTTCCTAGAGCACGGATAACATTACGCCAATCTAAGCTACTTTGAACTGAACAAAGAATGCACTGATCTAGAAAGTCCTCGTAGGCTGCTGCGTCATTTTCTTCGAGAAGACCTACTCTATGCACTTTTTACACCTGAAGCTCGATCTTGGTTGGTTGTTTGTTGGTTTAACTACATCTGAAGGAGTTCCTATAATCCTTCTGAATTCATAATCAACACGTGTTTTCTAGTTGTTGCACGCTACCTCTCTATCATAGGTGCAAGATCGATTCGCGCGCGCTGCCAATGGAAGACTACGATCCTTTGGCTATTGCGTGAAATCGCTCTTTCAGACTCTCTTGAGCCAGATTTCTCTCCACAGGCAGTAGCACCTGCGGGGGCAGTCTAGATGATCGCTTCCGTCGCAAGTGACTCCTTCAAGAATGACTGTGTCCGATATCTTTCGAACTTTCTTTACACGTTCACTGACCATTTGGTTGACGCGTTTCATGACTCTGAATCTGCCGCCACAGTACTTCAACATCTCATCAGTTACAGAAAGACCTCTGTTTCTTCCTCGGAAATCGAGGGTTTCGAGGATCTCCTCCTTACTCTTGACCTCGACCAATTCTCCTGGTTGAAGTCTCCAAGAGACAGAGGGCGTTCTCTTGAGTTTTCCCCGCAATGCTCCGTACCTCTTTCTTCCCAGAAATCGTTCATACTTGAAATTAGCCCACAGTACGACATCGCAAATGTGCTTAAGAGTTCCCGCACGAGCGAAATTTCGACTGCAAACGTACTGCCTGAAGAAATCTTCAAAAGAGATAGGAAGTTTGTGACTTGCGTCAGGAAGAGTCAACAACTGACATGACAAAGCATTTCCGAAGCGATTCTCCCTAGCGACTTCGGAAAGAAAACCCTCGCGAGTTTCTAAAGGTGAATTTGGACCGCTTGCGTCAGCCCTTCTGAGCCAGTCTTCCTTCCATAGTATCCGGCACGTTCTCTGGCAGTCTTCATAAGCATGACCATCACAAGTCACACCTTCTAAAATGACGGTGTTTCGCATACTCCTGTTTCCGATTCCTTCAACCAGCATTCTGTCAACTCGCGTCAACACCCTGAATCTGCGGCCACAATACCTCGTCATCCCGGGCATAAATGACAGCCCATCAAGACTCCCATTTGTATCGAGCGTACTTCGAATCTCTTCCTCGCCACGAACTTCTACAATATCGCCAGGGCAGAGGTGCAAGATGCGGCCCATTTGCCTTTCCTCCAAGTATTCCTTACCGCACTTAAGCAGAACTATTCAATTCTCGTGTTTATTGTGGTAATGGAGCCAGGGGTCGGATTTTCACCGACGTGAACGGTTCTGCAGACCGTCGCCTGAATCCTCGGCCACCCCGGCGCGCGCTAAGTGATGATCGAAAATCCTAGGTTCGTTCGAGGTGGGTCGCTTAGGTTTGAACCCGGGATACATTGAGATGTCTCCTGTACAATCCTTCCCTTTTTCCCGTTCACAGGGCAAAATCGTTACAGCTGGAGTTGGTGAAAGCTGGTATTACGCGTTTTAGGAGACTGCTATTTGACATGTGGTCGGGTAAGGCGACACTTGGTTTCCAGCCATATCCTCACCGAAGATTTTGCACGAATAAGTGCCGGAGGGCACTATTACGCCTGAATCGTCCTTTCCATTCCAAGTTACTGAGAATGTTCCTTTGTTTTTTGTGGTTGGAGCCAAAAGAGTCCGGACGAGGTTGCCTGCACTGTCATATATTTGGATATAGATCGAGCACTTCTCCGACAGAGTGTATGTCAATTTTGAAGTCTGCCCCGAACGCGGATTGAACGTGGAACGGCTCCACGAACAAGTGACTGTTGGACGTGTCGTGTCGACCACGACGCTTCCAGTCTTCGTGAGACCCGGAAGAATCAGGCTCACAGTGTAGGTACCGTCTATGACGATATTGCCCAGATCGTCCCTTCCGTCCCAAGTCATCGATACTGAAGATCCGCTTCCCGTTCCTAGGTTGCGCACCACGGAGCCCGTTGTGTTCTTAACTGTTAGTGTCCATGTCAGAGAATCCCAGAACGTTGACTCAACTGTGGTTGTGTCTTTGACGCCGTCGCCATTAGGACTGAACGGGGTTGGAGCAACAGAGAAGTTCATTATCTTAAGCTGCAACGTTGTCCAACGTGAAGCGTATTGACTGCTGCCTGCAACTGTTATGGTGTAAGTTCCTGGCGGCGTAGACGTTCCGGTGCTTATTTTTAAGGTTGAGCTAAACGTGGGAAGACCTGAGGCTGGACTGAAACTAGCAGTTGCACCAGAAGGCAATCCTGAACAACTGAGCGATACGGATTGCGATGTGCCATGCAGCAGGCTAGCAGTCACAGTGAAGGTCGCAGTTGACCCAGCTGGAATACTCCGTGACGAAGGCGATCTCGCGACACTGAAATCCATCTCCGGTGCGTACACCGCCTTCAGTGTTCCGTTGGAGGTGATCGCAACCGTTGTCGGATTGGCATTAATGTTTGAGACGAAAACGTTGTCTGTGCTTATCCAATGGTCGAAGACCCAGCCTGATGGAACGCCGGCCGTTGCGAGACCTGAGGTGCCAAACGGAAACGTAGCAGTCGTATCGTTGAGATAAGTTTGTTCTTGGAAAGTGATGTTGTAGCCAGAGCCGGCTGGATCAGTGTAGAAAGTGACAAGGCACTGCTGCATGAAAGTAGCAGTAACAGCCATGTCTCTATTGATAACCAACGTAGTCGGATTGACAGAGCCTATTAGGTCGCCACTCCAGGCTTGGAAGCCCCAGCCAGCAGCAGGGACAGCTGTCAACTGAACGACATCGCTGTAATGGTAGGGTCCACTGTTGTTCAGGTCAACAGAGCCACTCCCAACGATCGTAACAGTAAAAGTGTACGCGTTCTGAGTGAAAGTAGCAGTAACAGTCATGTTGCCAATCATGATTATCGTGGCGGGGTTAACAGAGCCAGTCAAGTCGCCGCTCCAATGATCGAAACTCCAGCCTGCAGCAGAAACAGCAGTTAACTGAACAACATCGCCATAGTGATAAGGCCCAGTACTGTTTGAGTTCACAGATCCACTGCCAACGGTCGCAACCGTCAAAGTGTAGGTGTTCTGGGCGAAAGTGGCGGTGACAGCCTTATTGCCGCTAATCAAAATAGTTGTGGGACTGGCTGAGCCTGTCAGGTCGCCGCTCCAACTCTGGAAGCTCCAGCCAGTAACAGGGACAGCAGTCAACCTGACAACATCACCGTAATGGTAAGGTCCGCTATTGTTCAGGTTAACAGAGCCACTCCCAACAAGCGTAACTGTCAAAGTATATGTGTTCTGAGTGAAAGTGGCGGTTATGGTCTTGTCACTTGTTATGTTGACTGTGATTGGATTCACTGTACCGGAAGCATCGCCACTCCAGTGGTCGAAGTTCCAGCCTATAATTGGGGTCGCAGTCAAAGTAACGTTAGTGCCCCAACCGTAAACACCTTGATCAGGAACCTTAACAACAGAACCACTACCAACAGTAGAAACCGTCAAAGAATACGCGTTCTGAAGGAAAGTGGCGGTGACAGCCATGTTTCCGGTAACCAATATCGTAGCTGGATTAACAGAACCTAACAAGTCGCCACTCCAACTCTGGAAACTCCAGCCAGTAGTCCAAACTGCGGTTAGTTGAACAGCGTCGCCGTAGTGGTAGGGTCCGCTGTTGTTCAGGTTTACTGCGCCACTGCCTACGATTGATACTGCTAGGGTGTACGTGTTCTGAGTAAATGTGGCAGTAACTGCTTTGTTTCCGTTGACAACCAGTGCCGTTGGGTTTGCGAACCCAGATAGGTCACCACTCCAAACTGAGAAGCTCCAGCCAGTAGCCGGAACTGCTGTAAACTGAACCATGTCCCCGTAGTGGTAGGGTCCAGTGTTGTTCAGGTTAACGGATCCGCTGCCAATCGTTGTTACCGTCAACGTGTACGTGTTCTGGGCGAAAGTAGCAGTAACACCCATGTTACCAGTGATCGTCAAACTAGCAGGGTTAGTTGAACCAGTCAAAGCGCCACTCCAAGCACTGAAACTCCAACCAGCACCAGGAACAGCAGTCAACCTGACAACATCACCCAGATGATAAGGACCAGTATTATTCAAAGAAACAGAACCAGTACCAACCGAAGATACAGTCAAATTATACGTGTTGTCTACTGGCAGTTCATACGTGACATAAATGCTCAAGACGATGTCTTCGTACAACGGTCCAGATTTTCCACTAAAATCAGTAACGACTTGAGGGTAAGTCCATCCCCAAGCATAGGCTTCCTGCCTTGTCTGACCAGCATCGTAAGCTATTCGATATGCTACAGACGGAAAGACTGCGAACCAATAATAGCTTCCCGATTGGATTTGATAGTTTGCTGAGAAGTTGTGCCAACTCCAGCTGGATGACAAAGTGATCTGGCCGCTTTCGAAAAGCAAGGTTCCAACGTTACCGCCCAAATCAGAATATATCATCGCCTTTGCAAGCCCTGACCCATCGCCTCTGATATAGGCTGAAATCTGAGTCGCGGTGCCATTCGCAGGAGCCTGGAACCTGCATGCTTCAACATATCCCAGAGGATCCCCGCCTATGCTTGCACCTATAGTTGTCTTTCCAAAAACGCCAGATTGTGTCTGAACAGTTGTCGTTAATGTCTGTATCTGTGTACTGTTCCAATTGTTATCAGTGTCATTGCAGTACCACCTGAAACCAACGACCGCACCGACCGTGCTAGGCAAGGTTTTTGTGACGTTTGACCATGCGGATAATCCATTGATCGTTATCCATGAATCGTTTGTCCAGACTCCGGTTCCGTTCCAACTGAAAATGAATCCACTCAATCCCACCGCGTCTTGCCAGTAACAGCTGAACAGAGTAGCGTTGCCCGCAAGAGTCGAGTTATAACCTGCATTGCTGTATGCAGGCGGTTGGCCAGGAGTTGTTACAAGATATAGCAGTCCAGTCGTACTCCACTGGTTCTGTGAATCGTTGCACCAATACTGGAATTCGACTCTGGCCCCTATTACACTTGGCAAGACCTTTGTGATGTTAACCCAACCTTCCCGTCCTGAAAGTGCTGAGAAGGTGCTGTTTGTCCAAGTTCCTGTCACGTTTGATCCGAAAATGTATCCGCCTAACCCTTGATCATCACTCCACAGTGCACTGAAAAGGCATGGACGATTCTGCTCGGTCGTGTTGTAGCTGACACTCGAATGTTGAGGTGTACCTGAGTACGTAGTCGTCAAAGTCAGTATACCAGTGCCGTTCCAGTTGTCTTTTGTGTCGTTGCAGTACCATCGGTAGCCAACTTCATTTCCAATGGTAGCATTCAGAGTCTTTGTCACATTCGTCCAAGCTGTCAATCCGACAATGCTCGTGTATGTGTCGTTAACCCAAGTTCCAGTGTTGTTGGTGCTAAAGATGAATCCGGACAGACCGCCCTGATCTTGCCAATAAGAACTGAACTGACACGGATTCGACGCAACAGTAGTGTTGACTTGAATGTTGCTGTATGCTGGAGGCTTGAAGTCTTCTGGAATGGTCGTTAATGTGAATATTCCCGTGTCTCCCCAGTTATTGTTCGTATCGTTGCAATACCACCTGTATCCTATGACCAGATCGGCCGTGCTGCTTAACGTCTTGGTTACATTCGCCCAAGCGGGGTTTCCGCCGATGCCTATCCACGGATCGTCGACCCAAGCTCCGGAATTGTTAGTGCTAAAGATGTAGCCACTCAATCCACTGTTATCTTGCCATTTAGAGTAGAAAAGACACGGACTGTTGACCAACGTAGAACTGTGCCCCATGTTGCTATACGTTGGCGGCGCGGCGCTATTTGTCCAGCTAATAGTGATGTCCGCGCCTTTCTGGGAGAGAGTTTTGTTGAAAATTGCTGTCCTGTCATTTTCATTGTAGACAAAGTCTATAGATGTTCCGTCAGAGTAGACTATTTCCATAGGTGAGCCGAGATTGGCACAGTCAATCTCAAACAGGTAAATTGGTTTGTCGTGTTTCCATATTGGTTCGGCGTTGATTGTCAGTTGAGAATTTGAAGAGTAGGTTGAGGTGAGGTTTGCTGTGGTGAACTTTATGCGAGGCAGGTCTGTTTCAGTGTCAGAGAAAGTTATGGTTGTCTGATGGGTATTTGAGAAAGGGGGTAACCAAACTAGATAGCCTTCATCCCCATAACTTCGAAAGTAGTCAAGCATTCCCGTGTAACTGGAAATCTTCTGGTCCGTAAACAGGTAGAACGCAGTTGGAAGCGTACTTGGACCAGAAAAGTTCAAGGTCAGAGTGTTTCCCATATAGGATTGGCTTGAAATAGAGAGCTGTCGCATGTTCAGTGCGTAGCGAGCAACGTATTCTAGACTTGCCTTCATTGTAAATGGGTATTGTGTAGTTATGTTCCCGAAAACCCAGGTCAGGATTTTGTCCCAGTCCGTTGAACTGAAGGTGATCGCTCGCTGTTCGTGTGTAAAGGCTTGCGCCCAGAAAAGGTCGGATAATCCATGCTCTAAACTGGACAAGATCTGACTCGCAGCCTTAGCGGTGTTTCCTTCAGTATTCATTAGACAATCCTGAAAGTCATAAGATGGATTTCCAACCGGCATGTCTACGTCAACGTTGAATATTGTATTATCGCTGTCCGCATAATCGAGATGGCAGACTCTTTTCCAATCCGTATTCCACACCCAACAATCAGTCATCTCTCCTGCACTGAATGGGATTCTGTATATGCTTGAAGTGAACAGCCATTCCCTTTCCTTGAGAAAGGGAATGCAATTAGCTCCCATCTCATACTCGTGAGGCACAATCAGTGCTGACGGTGTTATATTCCAACTCGTGAAGTTGCCGTCCAACCAATTGAAATATTTCGCAAGCTCAGAACTTGGATATTCCGTGTTTTGTGATTCATCCCAGTATAGGCTGCTGTACTGATTGAAGGCATGCGGGGCGATGTGAGTTGACCCATTCAAGTAGTAATTCCTCAGCAAATTCTGGTATGAACCACCTCCTGTAATTGTGTCGTCTGTGAAGATGTAGAGATCTGCAAAGGATCCGTATTGTAAGATTTTATCCACATAAATTGGGTCATAAGTGCCTACTGCAACGTCGTCAACTCTGAAGGTCAAAAACGGTGGCATGCCTAGGAAGACAAAAGGTTTCTTCGCAGCCCATACAATAGACCGCCAGAGCAGACCATTCATTCCACTCGTGGTCCTAGCGTTTGCGCGCTCCCCAAAACCATCGAAACCTCCGTCGCCAAGGGATACTTGACCAGTTGAGAACGTAGATAGAAGGACTCTGCCAGCTCCGTGAGTTCTAGCTATGAGCGCTGGGTAGTTGTTGCCGTCAAAAGGCATGACCACAAGTGACTTCGCATCTGAACCCACTGTAACGTTCGCAAAAGCCAGATTTGACTCCTTTGATTCAGCTGTGTTCGGGAACAAATTGCTCATCTGGGTCCCATTTCGATAAATTTCTGTTATGAAATGATTGTTGATAGGAATTGTCAGAGTCATCTTGTTAGTGGTCGAGACCCAACCGTTGACCGTTACATCAAACAAATCACCATAGTCAGACCAGACCTTCGTGTAGCTCTCCAAGTAGGCATCAATCTGGACCAACCCGACGCCGTCTTCATAGACCGTTTGATTAATGACCTGCAATTCCGAGGAATCGAGGTAAACGCTTTCGGCCAACTTGAATTGCGCAACAACGATGACTTTGTATTTGCCTAGCAATGAACGTGTTATAGGTGTTGCAGACACATCTATTTCTTCGAAATCCATTTTCCACCATTCAAACCATTTTCCGACTCCTTGAACATAATATTGGTAGTATGTTTGTTTTGGAACTGATCGGTCAACTAGGACTGCTACTTGAGCATCAGGTTCAGTTCCTTCCGAAGAAAACACAAGTTCGAGCAAGGGGTCATAGCTGCCAGCCTCTTTTGAATACAATGTAACATAAGAATTTGAATCATTCTGCAACGGAGATACTAGTGATAAAGAGATAATTCTGTCAGGAGTCTTACTGAAACGTTCTATGTCACTCGAATTCAGAGGTATTTGTGTATAACCAGCTGGGAAAAATTGGTCTCCTGTTAGACCTGATGTTGTGTAATTGACCAAGATCTCGGGCTTGTTTGCCCACGTCAACGTCGTTTCATCACCGATTCCTGCGACTTCACCGTTCCAATCGGTTCTAGTTGCATAGATCTGGACTATGATGTTGGCGGGATTTCCATATGCTCCTTTGCGGTAGAGTTTCAGCGTGGCCGATTTCAGGCTCAGACCTGAAGGGAAAGTCGACAGATTGAACCGAAGCCAAGTCTCCCTTTGTTGTCCGCTGTATCTTCCAATATAGAGGTTACTATTATTACCATAATTAGTTGTGGGAGAGGTGTTTACAATGTAGGTGTCATCACAAGGAGGTAGTTCAACATTTTCCATGTTTGCGCTAACTGTGAATGGTAGAAATACTGACCAGCTTGTCAAAAGACTGAGTACCATCGCTGCGACCAGAACAGAATGCACGCTGTTGACGGGTTTAGCCCGTGCACCCGCTCCGCTCTCCATTCTCCGTTGGCCTCAGATCAGGGATTTGTGCATAATGATATTTAAAGGTTCAGGAATCAACTTCTATTCAGTGAGGTCACGCAAACAACCCTTTCGCACATGGTTTGCTGAGAAGGAATCATCGTCGTCTGACTGTCACTTTCCTAGGGAACTACATTTTCAACTCAACTGAATTTCTGTAAGCAAGAGAGATTGCTTCCAAGTCCTTGAGACCGTCTTCTCCTGAAGGTGAGGGAGCCAAATCCTTGATTATGCAGTTGGCAAAGTATTGGAGTTCGGCCAGGTGGGCTTGATGGAATCTTGACATTCCTTTTGTCAGCATTTCAACGCGGGCGCGTGCCACGTTGAGCAAGCCGCTTGGAGGAGCATGGCTTGCAGTAATGTTTCTCACTGTTCCCAGCAATTGCACCTCAAGACGATAATCTTGGGAGAACCAACCGACGGTAATGACAGCCTTGGTTCCTGATTCGAATCTTGCTAGGCAAATTGCGTGGTCTTCAAGATCCATATTGAATCTATATCCTAGACAGCTCTTTATGCTCGTGATTTCTCCGAAGTACCATCGGAAAAGATTTACTATGTGGACTCCCAGGTCGACTAGGGCTCCGCCTCCGGTCAATTGCTTATTGAACCACCATTCAGGCACTGGGACTGGAGTATGGCTTTCGGCTCTGTGGAGGAAAGGCCCACTGCTCACGTAATCGCCGTGGGCGATTTCTATGTCGCCCAACGTTCGGTTTCTCATGTTTTCCTTCAGGCTTCGAAAGGCTGAGTTGAATCTTAGGGGATAGCCGACCATTAGTTTCACGGCATTTCGTTGTGTGACTGAAACGATTTCTTCGGCTTCCACGATGTTTCTTGCTATGGGTTTCTCTAGGAAAATGTGTTTCTTGGCCTCTGCTGCGTCTGTGGCGCACTTCAGGTGAAGGTGTGTTGGCAATGCAATGATCACCGCGTCTACATCTGCGTCTTTGAGTAAATGTTCGTAGTTGGTGAAAGTTCTCTTCACACCCGCATTTCTGGCTGCGGCCAGGGCTCTTTTCGATAGATCTGAGACAGCCACGAGATTTGTGTTGCCAAGTTTCATGCCGTGTTTGAGGTGAATCTTTCCTACGTATCCGAGCCCGATTACTCCCAGTCCGACTTTTTTCAACTTGTAGACTTCCATTATCCTTGATGTCATTCTAATCCGAGTCTATGGCTCAGACCAGCCCGAGCCACCACAGCGTAAGCTTTCCCTAGGAGTTGCGTCTTCACATCCTTTCTTGGATATCTGTCTCTGAAGTAGTTGAGCGGCTTCCCTCTTTCAATGAAGGATGTGTTTCCTAGACCTTCTTTGTGCGCGAGTTGAATGTACTGTATTTTCATTGGGTTTTCTGCTGCGATTTTCGCAGCTGCAACATCGATTGCCACTGGGTCTTTACTGGCCATCACCAATCCCAATCGGCATGGTTGTATTCCTGAGACGATCATCCCATCTGTGAGGCATAAGTCAAACTTCATTACTTTGTTGGTGGCGACGATTGCTTCTGCAAGTCTGGAATGGTATCGAAACTTCTTGGGGTATGGGTTGCAGCCGAAGACGTTCTTCAACGCACAGGTGATCCTGACCCCCTCGCGGGACATATACTTTATTTTCGGCACATTTATCCTTAGGCCGGCATTCCGGATCGTCTGGGGCACCATCAGTTGAAACGTTTGATTCCCCGCGGCCACTTCAACAACGTCGTTTTCATCTTCTGAAAGGTTGATCAACTCTACGTCAAGGTCTTCAGCCAGTTTTTCATAACCAAGCATTTTGAATGCGTACCGGCACTTCATTGCCGAAGCATCGGATTCGACGATGCAGACATCTATTTTTCTGGGCATCTGCTCACGAATCAGGTCAATCAATGCTGCCACGAATCTTGGATCTGTAGTCTGTCCCGTGGAATAATCCCAATAATAACACAGGTTAGGCTTTATTATGACGTTTTTCTCTTCACCGAACGAATGCTCTATCAGTCCTAGTGCTTCGCGAATGGCTTGTTTCATCGAGTCAAAGTCATCTTTGCGGGCCTTGGTGAAACTGACTAGACTCATAACAGTGCATCCTCTGTCTCTCTTACCTCTTCACGAGGGTCGTGAGGTCGACGTGCACGTGTGCGTAACATGTTCCTGTACACGTGTCCCAAAGTCTTGACGATCGACTCCCACGAAAGATTCTACGCGAGAGATATCTGCTCTCGTAATACAAAAGACTTATAAAAGGCTTCCGCACATGCATTTATGAAGAACGCATAAACAAAAAACCTTTTCTTTGTGAACTATCAAATAGGTAAGTTGGTCTGATAGATGAAGAATGGACAGCTCGATTCGAACGCCCGCATTCTCCTTGTCTGGATAGTGCTTGTGGGCATCCTGAGTGCGTCCATTGTAGTCTCACTGCCAACTGGCTATTTTGTCATAGGCAACACTGGCCGAATATCAGCGTACGTGACTGCAGCGAGTGGTTCTGCGAGAGACATACAGGCGGCCGTGAACCTGGTTGTTGCCGCTGGCGGCAAAGGTGATGTGCACATTCCAAATGGAACTTTCAACTTCCTTAATGTCGGTGAGTCTTGGAAGACCGTGAACATTCCAGCGGGAGTCAATGTCATGGCAGAAACTGCGCCTGATATGGATCCATCTTGGGACAATAGGTTTCCACTAACTTGTTACACAGTCCTGAAGTTGCCTTTCGATGTGCCGGGAATATTGGACAACTCGAAATTCTGGTTCAGAATAACTGGAACAGGTGACCCAACTATGCCATCCAGATTCTCAGGAATAAAACTGCAGGGCTATAGAAGTATAGTCAATAGTTCATTCCAACTACTCCCTTCAATAGAAGTATACAAAGTCATGGACTTTCGCGTTGATCATTGCATCTTCGAGAACGTCGCTCTTGGCCTTGTGGCTGATGGCGGTTCAACGGCAAAATGCCGGGGCGTGTTTGACCATAACAAAATCGTGAATACCGTTGGTTGGGTGGATCCTGACAACTACAACCTTCTTACCGTAGGCTATGGAATATGGCCCGCCATGTACCACACCACGTATTGGGATCCCAACATAACGCACATACTCGGCAAATATCTCGACTACTCCATTTACATCGAAGATAACTATTTCTCAAAATGGAGACATTGTGTTTGTGCTGCTAGCGGCGTTCATGCAGTAGTCAGATTCAACGTCTTCAACCTTGACTATGCTTATGCTTCAACCGACGTGCATGGCTCTCCCCAAGACCTCATCGGCGGACGTTGCTTCGAAGTCTACAACAACACGTTCACAAACGCAGTCAACGATGGAGGCTGGGACGCTGATGGCGTGTATCATTCCACCAAAGGGTTCGGATCTACAATCAACGAGGCTGTACATTATCGTGGTGGTGGTGGCGTCTGCTTCAATAACACACTTGACTCGACCTACTATTGGCTAGCCGCGGTAGACAATGATGACCCGGGCAGAATCTCAAACCCAGGCGGAGAATCACATAATGTATGGATATTCAACAATTATGGAGTCACCCGAGTTCAATCATCAGGACCTGTTTCAGGCCGAGACTATTGGGTTGGAACGCTGACACTCAATCCAGCAACAGGCTATGCGCTTCCGGCATTGCAAAACAGTGGTGTCGCTCCTCCACAGGCGAGCTTCAATTACACTGCGTACCAATACCCTCACCCACTCGTCCAGTGAAACAATCCAAACAGGAGCG
>Ga0315288_10003545_pt1 | contig 19940 bp, 13 predicted proteins | sample YL17G11_20_MG_FD_203454 | JGI IMG/M metagenome (GOLD analysis project Ga0315288, IMG submission 203454) | Sediment microbial communities from Yellowstone Lake, YNP, Wyoming, USA - YL17G11_20 | ecosystem: Environmental > Aquatic > Freshwater > Lake > Sediment | place: USA: Wyoming | collected... | reverse complement strand
GGCGAATTCGACCCAGGCTACGGGACACCACAACGCCAGGCCCTGAAGCTTGTAATTGCTCTGGTACCTGTACACTTCGAACAAGTGCGATTCCAGGTCTCGGGCGTCTTTGCCGATAAAGTAGGGGATCACCAGCTTGTTCAGTATCGGGTACAGATATTGTGCCCTATCATTAGTCACGGCAATGCCTTGCGCACCGTCTTTCGATCTGACGCGCACGATGTACTCCCGATTTTTTCGCAATAGTTCGATCGATTCTATGACCAGCGGCGAGTTTACGCCGTCCAACGCCAACACAGGTGCTTCGGCGGCTTTCTCCAACTCCTCCAGCGAGACCTGCCGGGCATGAGAAACCGCTCGTGGTTTGCCCGGTATAGACTTGCAGCCCGGCAGGATCGACAATAAAGTCGCCCCTGCCGTCAGTTCAACAAAATCCCGACGATTCAAATGCATATTTGACTTTCTTTTCGTACGATATCTGTTTTCTCTTGATTATGCCTATTTCATGCTCGGCTTCAACTGTTTTTGGCCGGCGACAGGGCGAAAATTGGCTTTGTTTTTTCAAATTCGTTTTAACCCCCGGAAAATCCGGGGGCTAAATAGAATTGGGTTTGATTAGGTTTGTTTTTCGCCGCCAATAACCGCCCAAAAACCACCAAAATCTCCATAAGTCTTTGCTATCACAGAATTAACACCATTTTACCTATTTTAACATTGGCTTTGTTTTTTCAAATTAGTGTTTTGTACAGAAGCTCAACAATCCGTCATTGCGAGGCCCAAAGGGCCGTGGCAATCTTCTATGCTATAATCTAATGTTTTCTACAGTACAGATTTTGCCTTTTTACTATATAGATTCATCTTCAATTTTCAATTCAATTCAATCCAATATACGTATGTTAAGTGTATATTATATCATAATGGGAGTTAATTATCAATTGAATTCAAAAAAAATCTCCGTGAGACGAAGCTTGCAGCGCGTGGCTTGCGATCCGTGTCCCGAGCGCTGAACTACTGCTTGTATCTTGTTTTTGCGCATTTTTGGTTTCAATCTCGGACATTTGACATTGCCTGTTCGATATTGGATATTCAAGGAGATTCTCGAAGCCTTATGCCGGTGCCTGCTACGATTGAAATCGCACGGCAACCAGATTTCTCGGCTGCGCTGTGCTTTGCTCGAAATGACATGGTGAGGGATACCATTCATACGAAATGACAAAAGGTCCCGTTGTCATTCCGACCGGAGCGATGCGCAGCATCGCGCAGTGGAGGAATCTGGCTTCGGGCAGAGAGGGCTATACGATTGCTGATAATTCAACATAATCCAAACCGTTACCTTTTACATTGTCGCACCCTATGGCTACTGCAGCGCCATGTCGATTACATTCATTACAACCCGATCAAACACGGATTGGTTCGGCATGTTGAAGATTGGCCTTGGTCAACGTATCATAAATATGCCAAAGAAGGATTCTACGACCGAGTGAACGATTTCAAAAATGTCACGAACATTAGCACACAAAGCTTCGGCGAATAAGAACGGTGGGGCAATGCCGCAAGGCATCCCCAAGCGAGCCCCACCCTACAATCACTTTGTTTTTTCTTTGATTTTCCATAAGAAGTATAACTCATCTTCTTGAATGACTTTCTCAGCATCCCCAACGCCCATAATTTTTTGAATATCAGAAGCAAATTTGGCCAGTCCAATTGCTGCAGCGATAGCTCCGACTTTAACATCAACCAAACCGGTATAAAGGCCAAATGATAAGGCACCTACAGTTCCAAAAACCGACCTTGTTGCTGTAGATACTAGGTCAGTTTTGGCCCTCTTAACCTTCCGGTCAAGTAAAGCTAAACGCGGGGCAATGATATCACTATATAGTTCACAGGCGGCACTTCTTGTAAGTTCCCGCCCGCATTGAGTAAATTCACAGATTGCTTCATTGAGAGCTGCTCTGAAAAGTATAAAGCTTTCTTGTTCACGTTGACGTAGTTTTAACAAGTTTCTAATATTAACATCTGAAAGAAATGGAATGTGTGTTGTCAGATTTTCAAAAGCTATTTTGTTACACCTCTCGATTTCAGAATTATTCGTAAGCATTTGTAGTATGGAGATGTGGAGTTCGTTGTCTGTCACAAATGATGTTCCCAGAGTTTTGTTTGAAGCAAGTTCATAACAAATATTCTTGATAACTTGGCTAGCCATATGATCATGGTGATTCAGTTCTTTTTGTAAAGTTTTTGAGACCTCTAACTTATTTTGAGTATTCAGTTTTGTCAGCAGTCGAGGCTTATGTTTAATGGGGTAAGGTAGTTTGCTTAGAATTACTCCTTGAAATCCATGTTTATAGAGGCTTTCCGGGCCTCTCGCTTCAAGGCAATATCTATTACCAAGTTTTACGAATTTCAATGATGTGTTAGAGAGATATTGTTGTCCAAGCTTTCTCCGTACGCTTATAAGGCGTTCTGCTAAAGTCGGTTCAAGACCATAATGTTCGACAAAGCAATGGGGGCACATATGTTCCATCGGTGCTAGAAGAGAAATATTTCCACCTTCAAGCAACGGGCGGATATACCAGATAAGATGAAGATCATTATAAAGGCGCTTTGACAGTTCAGTCTTGGATTCATTCTTTAAGTGAGCATAGTCGTCAAGAAAATTTCTTATATACACTCCATCGCTGTACAGCGCGGCAAATCGAGCTAACTGGTCTATTCTTTTAAGCCTACACTTGAGAGAATAACATCCCTCAATAGCACCACTAAGCGACAATGAAGAAAAATGTCCGTATCTCGTAGGTGGTCGTTTTTGGGCTAATGATAAACAGATATCAAGAAGCTCTTCGGATAAGTCAATCATTTTGATTTTGGACAGTTTATCTATGATCTTTTTATTGATCCCTCTGTGCGAAACGATATTCTTTTTTCTGAGATGTTCGAAGAAAGTTTTCATAATTGGTAGCCTAATCCTAACAACTGTTTGTTAAAGATTTCTTACCTAGGCGGAAATCCTGGTGAAACCATATTAATTTTTCCCTTCCATCGAGGTTTTCTCTTATCTCGCATAGAATTTTCCAAGTGGATGCGTCAAAACTGGCTCGTTCGACATCCATAAATTTTAGCTTAACACAAATGGGGCTGTTTGTCACGAATTATTTGGGTAAATTCAAGTCAGGCTGTTTATTTATCTGATTTTATATCCGGTTGACAAATCGTCGCCGATAGCGTAAGAAATGTATGTCAATTTTATTTCAACTATTGTGAAAGGGTACTTCTTATGGGTAAGAACACTTGTTATGCGATGGTTTTGTTGGCCTTATCGGTTGGATGTGTCACGGTTTTTGCCGCCGAATCCGCTGAGCCTTATATCGGGCGCTGGGCGCTGACCATTCCCGGCGGAGACGCGGGCTGGCTGGGTGTTGAGCAGAAAGATGGATATCTGGATGCGAGCATCCTATGGGGCGGCGGCAGTGTCGTTCCCGTCGATAGCGTATGCATGGACGGCGATGCCCTGAATGTCACACGTCTTGAGAAGGTTGAACGCAAAGACGCCGACGGCAACGTGGTCCGGACACAAACGTTCACGGAAACGATTGTTGCGAAGGTTTCAGGAGATAACCTGAGTTTGACGCAAATCCGTCCTCGCTCGAATGGAAAGGGCGTTAACCGCAGCGAGTTCACCGGCAAACGGATTGCCCCGCTGCCAGCGAAGCCGGACCTGTCAAAGGCCGAGTACGGCAAGCCTATCGTATTATTCAACGGAACAAATCTGGATGGGTGGAAGCTGACGAATCCGGGCCAGACGAATGGCTGGTCGGTTGAAGATGGGATTCTTATCAACAGGCCGGAGCAGAAGGAAGGCCAGCGTCACATTTCCTACGGCAACCTTCGAACCGAAGCCGAGTTCGAGGACTTCAATCTGAAATTGGAAGTGAACATCCCCGAGGGGGGTAACAGCGGCGTCTATCTGCGGGGCATCTACGAGGTTCAGGTCAGCAATAGTTACGGCAGGGGGCTCGATTCGCATAATATGGGCGGGATTTACAGCCGGATTACGCCTATTGTGAGCGCTGAGAAGCCCGCCGGGCAGTGGCAGACCATGAATATCACACTGCTGGATCGCCACGTGACGGTGGAGCTTAACGGCAAGATGATTATCGACAACGAGCCGCTTATGGGCTGCACCGGCGGGGCGTTGTGGTCGGATGAATTCAAGCCCGGGCCCATCTATCTGCAGGGTGACCACACGGGTATCAATTATCGAAATATCGTTATCACGCCGATCATCAAAAGCCAGTCCGATCGGCAGGCCGTCCTATTTGAGGAACGCTTCGAAGGCAAGCTGGCGGATGGCTGGTCATGGCTGCGGGAAAATTCTTCGGCATGGCGCCTCCGGGAGGGCGCCCTGGAAATTCAAGTTGAGCCGGGTGGGGCGCCTACCGTCAAGAACGCTTTGGTTCGCCGGGCGCCGGATCGCAGCGGCGGCAAATTCGCCATCGATGTGACTGTGACCAATACGACCACACCTACCCAGCAGTATGAGCAGGCGGGAATAACCTGGTATAATGACGGCAAGCCGGTATTTAAGCTTGTCAAGGAGCTGGTCGATGGAAAGCTGATCATTATCCCGGGGCGAAAGCCCATGTCAAGCGAGACGGTCCAGCTTCGGCTAATCGTAACGGGCGGCGATTTTATCGCCCAGTTCCGCCCGAACGCCGAGGGCGAGTTTCAAACGGCAGAGACAGGCACGCTGCCGGCACCGGCTAACGACCAGGTCAGCATACAATGCTACAACGGCCCCGCCGATGCCGAGCATTGGATCCGGTTCGATGATTTCCGAATTTCGGAACTGCCGGAGTAACTGGCGTTGCTCCAGGAAAATTCGACCGAAGTCATCGCGGCTTAGAATGTTCAGATCATCCACCAGTGTTCGGGGCAGTTTTCTTGAGCAGCCAGGCCATGTTCCGGCCCAGTATCCGCATGGTTTCCAGGCCTTCTTCATCCTGCTCGACGTCGCCTATGGCTCTTCCGATCCCGATATTCCAATAGGACGATCCGGGCACGATCATTTGACTGATTAGAAAGAAGTGGTTGAGGGTATCGAAGGCATGAATGGCCCCGGCCCTGCGGACGGCGACAATAGCCGCTCCGATCTTTCGCTTTAGTATATCAGGATTGGCCCTTGAGACATAGCCGGCCCGGTCGATCAGCGCCTTAATCTCGGCAGTGACATCGGCAAAATATGTCGGAGAAGCCAGGATGATGCCGTCGGCCTCCAGCATTTTCTCAATGCATTCGTTTGCAAAGTCATTGTCGATCGCACATCTCTTATCCTGGTTGTCGAAGCACTTGCCGCACGCGGTGCATCCCCGAATGGTCTTTCCCGCCAGTTGAACCATTTCTGTAGCTATGTCTTCGTCCTGGAGTTCGGAAAAAACCTCTCTGATCAATATGGCTGTGTTACCATTTCTTCGAGCACTTCCATTAAATGCGATAACCTTCATTCTGTTCTCCTGAATATACTTTTGACCCGCTTATATATTGTCGCCGAACCGGACACGCCTGATATCCTCTTCCAGGCCGGTGGGGACCGTTAGCGGCTTATACAAATCCGGGCGGCGCGTCTTAATCCACCTGAGACCCGTGCAGTTAGTACGCAGCGCCGCGTCCATGTCGGCGACAATCATATCGTCATCAGCCTTCCATGTCTCTTTCAGTATCCGCCCGTAAGGATCCAGGATCATGGCGTTGCCGGTTCTAATTTCGTCGCCGTCGATACCGACGCCATTGCTGAAAATGAGAAACAGCCCATTATCGTGAGCACGTGCCGGAAGCCACGTCAGGAGCCACTGGCGGCCTTTCGGCCCTTTGAGTTCGGCCTCGATTGCCTGCGGATTTGTCTTTCGATTTTGCCACAGCGACTTTTCAATCACGCCCATACAGCATGGACTCGGCGTTTTGCAGCCCCCGGTCTGATGCGGTGCCAGCAGAATCTCCGCTCCCTTCAATGCTACAATACGAACATTCTCGCCCAGATTATTATCGTAGCATGTCAGTACGGCCAGGCGGCAGTCGTGCGGGCTGTCGAACACGGTAAATTCCGAGCCGGAAGAGAGGTGCTCGCTGATAAAACAGTGTATCTTTCGATGCCGCTGAAATTCGCCGTTGGGCATCGCTACCACGTACGTATTATACATTTTCCCATCGTCGGCGATTTCCACGAGACCCGCGCCAATGGTCATCTTGTGCTGCTTCGCCAGGGCCATCAAAGCCTGCGACGAAGGGCCGTCAAAAACCGGCTCGGCCAGGGCCTGAAGCTCTTTGCGTGAGAGTTTCCGTAAAAACAAATAGCCGGTAATGCAGGCTTCCGGGAATACGACGAGTTCAACTCCCTGCCCGGCGACCTGTCGGACGAAATTTTCGATCTTAGCGAGATTTGCCTTCTTATCTGAAGGCACGTGCTCGAACTGGACGGATGCAACACGGATATTTTTCATAACTTCAAACTCGGCATATTTTTATGCTACTTGCGTTAAGATAGTTTCTGCCGACGATAGCTCTTTAAGCCGCTTTGATTCCGCTATCGGGTCGCAACGTGAGGCCAATCGACAATCAATGAAGCATTTTAATCCCGGATGTTCTTTATGGGAAGTAAAAAGTTGTTGCCGCAATCCTGTCGAGCACTCCCGGCGGAAAATTACAAAAAAATGGCGGATATCTTGCGGGGGATTTGTTAAAATAACGTGCCGGAAGGTAATGAAATATTGTTATATGATCTATCGGCAAATTACTTTTATCAAATCCATCGACGATGGTCTTGGAGGTTCGATCTAATGTTGAGAGTTACCATGTTTGACAAGTCCTCACAGGGTGTCACCCGTGCCGGCTCGATACGGCCCAACTCGGCGACATGCAAACTCAAATATTGCCGGGTAATTCTCATAATCCTGGCAATGACGTCCCAGATGTTCGCCGCCGATGCGTACGATCTGACATTTTCGACGTACTTCGGTGGAAGTGACTGGGAGCATGCCCGTGACGTAGCGGTCGATAAGTCCGGCAATATTTACGTCGTGGGCGGTACCGCGTCGCCGGACTTTCCCACGACGCCGGGCGCGTACTCTCAATCGTTGCAGACCGGCGGGGCACAGAAATTTGGGCCGTGCGATGTATTTATCGTAAAATTCGCCCCCGACGGCAGGCTGCTCTGGTCCACCCTTATCGGCGGGCCGAACTACGATCGCGCCTATGGTGTGGAGGTTGACGGGCAGGGCTATGTATACGCGGCCGGCCGGGCCGGACCGGGCTTTCCCGTCAAGAACGCATTTGGAGCCGACTTCGACGGTGTGGACAACGGCTCATACGGGATGCAGAACGCCTTTGTCCTGAAACTGGCGCCCGATGGTTCGGACCTGGTATGGTCAAGCTATGTCGGGGTCTCCACGTTGTGCCGTGATATTGCGATCGACTCTCAGGGCGATGTGTATGTCCCCGGCGGGCGATGGAACACGTCGAAGACGCCGCCGGCCGAATGGTTCGCGAATGCCTATCAGAAAGAACCGCCGGGAGGCGTGGAGGATTGCGGCGTGATTAAAATCAAGTCCGACGGATCGAGGGTCCTTTGGGCCACGTGGCTCGGCGGCTCCGATCAGGACAGCAGCGCCGCATCTATTCGTGTCGGCCGGGACGGCAAGATTTACGTCGGAGGCTCGACGTTCTCGGCGGACTTTCCCACGACGGCCGGCGCACACGACAGGACGTATTCCGGCCAGGCCGATTTTTTTGTCGCCTGCCTGACGCCGGACGGCTCGGATCTTGTTTACGGCACGTACCTCGGCGGGCCCGGCAACGAATGGATCAGCACGCACAATCTTGCCGTCGACGATTTTGGAAATGCATACGTCGCCATCCCCACCGGCTCGCCGGATTACCCCGTCACCGAAGACGCATTCCAGCAGGCATTCCGGGGCGGCGATACGGACTGGGCGATTACCAAGCTCTCGCCGTCTGGCGCTCTTTTAAACAGCACGCTTGTTGGCGGCAGCGACCGCGAGAATCCCGACGGCATCTACGTCGGCTCGGAAGGCCTGGTCTTTGTCACCGGCGAAACGCAATCCGCAGACTTTCCGTTGACGGCCGGTGCTTATCAAAGCCAAAAGAACGCCGGCACTGAGGCGGTGCTAATTACGCTCTCTTCGGACCTCAAGCAGCTTCTGTACGCAACGTACCTGGGCGGCGGCGCAAATGATAACGGCCGCTCAGGCTGTCTCGGGGCCGACGGCAGCCTTTATCTGACCGGATCGAGCGACGGTGCCGGCTGGCCCGCAAAGAACGCCTACCAAAGCGCATTTGTAGGCGGCGGGGGAAACTACGGAAACGGAGACTGCATTCTGGCCAGGCTCACTCCGGCGAGGACCATTACTGTAGATCCGACTAAAAAGTACCAGACCATCAGCGGCTGGGAAATGGTTGCCTTTGCGCTGGAGCCTGGCAATCCGGCTTTTCCGAACTTCAAGGATACGCTGTTTGATCTGGCCGTCCACGATGCGGGTATCAACCGGCTCAGGCTGGAGATCAGAAGCGGCGAGGAAAACAGCAGCGACACCTGGTCCGCTTACCGGGCCGGAACAATCGACTATCAAACGTGGCGGAGCTGTCGCTATGCGACCGTCAACGATAACGACGATCCGGATACAATCAATTGGTCCGGCTTTAATTTCTCGCAAATGGACGATGCCATCGAGCGAATCGTTAATCCTTTGCGGGCGATACTTGAGGCGGACGGGGACAAACTTTTCGTTAACGTTAACTACGTAGCTTTCACAGGGCAGATCAAAGATGGCGACTACATTCACGACGATCCGGACGAATACGCCGAGTTTGTCCTGGCTACATATCTTCACCTGCAGGAAAAGTACGGCTGGGTTCCCGATTCGTGGGAGGTCATCCTCGAACCCGACAACGTTTCTCAGTGGAACGGAACGACAGTCGGCAGGGCGATTGTAGCGGCCGCCGGGAGGTTGAAGGCCGCCGGCTTCGAACCTGTCTTTATAGCGCCTTCGACCACGAATATGGGCAATGCAGTGACGTATTTCGACCGGATGGTAGAAGTGCCGGGAGTGGTAGAATTTCTGCGTGAGCTTTCTTATCATCGATACGGCGGTGTGTCCCAGCAGAACCTGCGGGAAATCGTCGGCCGGGCGAAACAATATGGTATCGACACTTCCATGCTCGAATGGTGGAGCGGCGGCAACGGTTATCGTACGCTTCATGAGGACCTGAAGGTGGGCAACAACTCCGCGTGGCAGCAGGGCGCGCTTGCAGGGGCGCTCGGCTCTGAAATGGCCCTGTACACAATCGACGATTCCGACCCCGCCAATCCGCGGATATTGCTCGGTGACGCAACCAAATTCACCCGGCAATACTATCGTTTCATTCGGCCCGGGGCGGTCAGAATTGAATCCGTTTCACAAGAAAGTGTTTTTGACCCTCTTGCTTTCATCAACATGAACGGCGGCTACGTGGTCGTGGTTAAGTGTGACGCAGGCGGTGATTTCTCCATCGGCGGACTGGCCGCCGGAACCTACGGCATAAAATACACCACCGCGAGCCGGTATAATGTGGACCTTCCGGATCAGATAATCGGTGCCGGCCAGGCCGTCCTTACGGGTATTCCGGCCACGGGCGTGCTGACGGTGTACGGCAAACCGGCGCTTTCCGACAACCAGGCTCCGACAGCCCCGGCAGGACTGGCCGTAACGGATTGATCGACGAGGTCTGCCTCTATGGGTACGCTCTAACCGAAGATAAAATTCGTAACATCTATAATGCATCTGCCTCGTAAACATTTATTTCGTAGAAGCTTAGGATAAAATCTCCAGGCTTGAGCTAAATGATGTTGACACGTGAGGCGGGGCGGATTAGATTGTAATGCGTGAGCCCACGCTTATATAGAGTTGCTGTGGGTGCAGCTCGGTGCGGGCGTCAAAAAGTAAGATTAAAACGAAGGTTATCATGAAGAAAGCAAATCTATCGAGAATCGTTATGCTGGGCTGCGTGATTCTGATCGGCGCAAGCTGTGTTTTCGCGCAGGATTGGCCGCAGTGGCGGGGAGCCAATCGGGATGGTAAGGTGACAGGATTCAAAGAGCCCCAGCAATGGCCGAAGGAACTGAAGTTAAGGTGGAAAACGCCGGTGGGCTTGGGCGATGCGACGCCGGCGATCGTGGGCGACAAGCTCTACGTTTTCACACGGCAGGGCGACGAAGAGGTCACTACGTGCCTGGAAGTCGACAGAGGAGAAGAGCAGTGGACTGAGAAATACGCGGCGCAGGCTGTCACCGGAGCGCCCGCCCGGCACCCGGGACCCAGAAGCTCGCCCGCAGTGGCTGACGGAAAGGTCGTCACGCTGGGCGTGGGAGGAGTTCTCTCCTGCCTGGACGCGGCTACCGGCAAAGTCGTGTGGCGCAAGGACCCGTTCCCCAAGGTTGTGCCCAAGTTCTTCACGTCCACCTCACCAATCATCGTTGACGGGATGGCCATCGGGCATCTCGGTGGGCAGGGCAATGGAGCGATGATTGCGTATGACCTGAGCTCCGGCGATGAGAAATGGCGATGGGCCGGCGAAGGCCCGGAGTATTCCTCGCCAGTCCTGCTTACGGTGGCCGGCACCAAGCAGCTCGTGACGCTGGCTGAGAAAAGCATCGTGGCAGTAAACGTAGCCGATGGAAAGCTACTTTGGCAACTGCCGTTCGTGCCCGTGAGCAGGGCATACAACGCCGCCACGCCGATCATTGATGGTCAAACGGTTATCTACACCGGGGCCGGCCGGGGCACCAAGGCAGTAAAGATCGAGAAGCAGGGCGATAACTTTGCGGCCAAAGAGCTTTGGAGCAATGCCGAGCTCGCCCCGCAGTTTAATACGCCGGTGCTCGGGGATGGCCTATTGTTCGGCATGTCCAACAGCGGCAATCTTTTCTGCATCAACGCTAAGACCGGCCAGACGGCCTGGACCGACACCACCCAGCGCGATCGCGGTGGGTTCATGGCTATCGTCAGCGCCGGCTCTTGCCTGATGGCACTGCCCAGCAGCTCCGAGCTGATAGTTTTCAAGCCAAGTGGCGAGGGATATTCAGAGCTTGCAGTCATTAAGGTATCCGAGACGCCGATCTATGCACACCCGGTGATTGCGGGCAACCGCATCTTCATAAAAGACCAGGATACGGTGACGATGTGGGTGGTCGAGTAAGGCCTGCTTATACGGAGCATACTCAGGCGGTTCTGCGGCATTGGTTCGCTGGAATCGTATTTCGCAGGGCTGCCTGAGTTTTGCTGTTATCACATTTACAGCCTCGGGGATGCGTAATAACCTTTTCGTATGAAAGGAATTGGTAATGCGCTACGCAAAATTTCTATTTATTCTGCTGGCCGTTCTGAGCGGCTGTGCCGTGTATGGGCCGCCTCAAACTCCAGAGGCACCGGTTGTAAACGAATATCACGGTGTGAAGGTTGTCGACCCGTATCAGTGGCTCGAAGATTGGGATGATAAGCGGGTACAATCCTGGAGCGATAAGCAGAACGCTTATGCTCGAAAGACGCTGGACAATCTGCCCGAAGTCGAAGAGCTGCGCGAGCGGATTACAAAGATACTAACGGCCCAATCCGTTAGTTATTACTCGCTTTGCCGGCGTGAAGGAGAACTTTTCGCTATGAAGCGCCAGCCGCCGCTGGAGCAGTCTTTTCTGGTGACTATGCCCTCGGCACAGCAGCCGGAGTCCGAGCGAATCATTGTCGATCCGACCAAAATCGATCCCAGCGGTGCAACATCGATCGACTTTTACGTGCCGTCACCGGACGGCAGTCTTGTCGCGGTTTCGCTTTCGGTCGGCGGCTCGGAAAGCGGCGATGTGCACGTTTACAGCGTAAAGACCGGTGAGCAAATCGGTCAGGTCATCCCGCGTGTCAACGGCGGCACCGCCGGGGGCGATCTTGCCTGGACGCAGGATGGGTCGGGTTTCTACTACACTCGATATCCCAGGGCCGGTGAGCGGCCGGTTGAAGATATGGATTTTTACCAGCAGGTCTGGTATCACAAAATGGGGACGCCGCCCGATGAGGATCGATATGAAATCGGCAGGGACTTTCCGCGCATAGCGGAGATCGAGCTTCAAGCTGACACGCGTTCCGGTCGTGTGCTTGCGACCGTTCAATACGGTGACAGCGGCCGTTTCGCACATTATGTTCGTACGGTAAGAGGGCAATGGAAGCAGATTACCGGCTATGACGACCAAATCGTCCAGGCGGCGTTCGGCCCTGATGATACGTTGTTTCTTATTTCCCGGGCCGATGCGCCCCGCGGCAAAATACTAAAACTGTCCCTGGCCGATGTTTCTTTAGACAAAGCTCAAATCATTATTCCGGAAGGGGACGATACCATCGTTTCCGATTTTTCCGGCCATCCCCCGATAGTGGTCGCCTCGAACCGCCTGTATCTTACATATCAGCTTGGCGGCCCATCTGAGATTCGTGTTTTTGACCTCCGGGGACAAAGGCAAGCGGGGCCGAAGATTCTGCCGATCTCCAGCGTGGGACAAATCGTTGCCGTAGGGGACGATGCTGTTTTGTATTCGAACTCTTCGTACATCGAACCGGCGGCGTGGTATTTATTCCGTCCCGACGAAGGGACAACCGTCAAAACGGCGCTTGTTACTGAGTCGCCCGTGGATTTTTCCGACTGCCAGGTCGTACGCGAATATGCGACTTCCAGAGACGGAACCAAAGTGCCCGTCAATATCATTCACCGTAAAGGGATTAAGCTGGATGGCTCAAATCCGGTTTTACTTAGCGGTTATGGCGGGTATGGGATTAGCATAGAGCCCGGTTTCAGCGCCATAAGCCGGATTTGGATCGACCATGGCGGTGTCTATGCACAGGCCAATCTCCGCGGCGGCGGTGAATTCGGAGAGCAGTGGCACAAGGAAGGTATGCTTACAAGCAAACAAAACGTCTTCGATGATTTCGCCGCTGTTATGCAGTATATGATCGACGCCGGTTATACATCGCCCGAGAAGCTGGCAATAATGGGCGGCAGTAACGGCGGATTGCTTATGGGCGCAATGATAACCCAGCACCCGGAACTATGCCGGGCTGTGATTTCTTCCGTTGGAATATATGACATGCTGCGGGTCGAGCTAACGCCTAACGGGGAATTTAATATCCCTGAATTCGGCACCGTGAAAAATCCCGACCAGTTTCGTGCCCTTTATGCTTATTCACCTTACCATAACGTGAGAGATAAAACCGCCTATCCTTCCGTGCTGTTTTTGACCGGCGCCAATGACCCCCGCGTTGACCCCATGCATTCCCGGAAAATGACTGCACGCCTTCAGGCGGCGAGTTCATCAGGCCGGCCTGTTCTGCTGAGAACCAGCTCAAAAACCGGGCACGGCTCAGGCACGCCGCTGAGTGAGCAGATCGACAAAAGCGTTCATTACCATGCTTTTCTGCTGAACGAGCTTGGGCTGCAGCATAATAGTAATTTCGAAAGGGATAAAGGATGAGATTTTCACGTGTTATATTATGCTGTCTGTTTTTGCTGGTTCTTAACGCGGTGAGTATTGACGGCCTGTACGCTCAAAGTGCAGCACGGGACAAACGCGTCAGCCTGGTCGTTCGTGGAGATGACATCGGGTCATGTCACGCCGCCAACGTGGCCTGTATTCAATCCTATAAGGAAGGGATCATGACAAGCGTCGAACTCATGGTGCCTTGTTCATGGTTTCCCGAGGCCGTCAAAATGCTCAACGATAATCCGGGACTGGATGTCGGTATTCATCTTGTTCTGACCAGCGAATGGGACAATTACAAATGGCGCCCTTTGGCCTGGGCTCCCAGTCTGACCGATGCGGACGGTTATTTCTATCCCGCGATCTGGCCGCGAAAGAATATGCCGGCCGGGACGGCTTTGAAAGATGCGGACTGGAAAATCGAAGAAATTGAAAGGGAATTGCGAGCCCAGATTGAGCTTGGCAAACGCAAAGTGCCGCGAGTCAGCCACCTTTCTTTTCATATGGGCTGTGCGAGCTGGGATCCTAAAGTCGAAGATCTCTGCGCTAAATTGGCCAAAGAATACGATCTTTACATATTGCCCCCTGAAGCCGGCGTACTGGGAATTGGCGGATTCGGAGATGCGAAAACCGCCGGCAAGCGAATAGAGAAATTCGTAAAAATGCTCGAAGAACTCAGTCCTGGCACTTATTTATTCGTAGAACATCCCGGCCTGGATACGGCGGAAATGAGCGCCATCGGTCATGCCGGATATGAGGACGTGGCACAAGATCGTGATGCCGTGACGGAAGTGTTTGTTAGCGGGAAGGTCAGGAGAGCCATTGAGAGATTGAGAATTAAACTTATCAGTTATGCGGATCTGAAAAAGGCCGGCGGGAAATGACCTTTACTATTCTCTTTATTCAATTTTGCCGAAATGCGACCAATTCATAGCCGGCCAGTAGATATAATCCGCTCTGCCCTTAATGGTCGCCAATGGAACGGGACCGAAATGCCTGCTGTCTCTGGAATTATTGCGATTGTCGCCTAATACGAAACAGTGATATTCCGGAACCGTTATTTTCTCGAAGTCACCAATTGTTTTGTCATGGGGTGGTTCTGCTAAAAAGATATTGTATTTCGCGTTGCCGTTCGTCTCCTCGAAGACTTCTCCTTCAAACTGTTGTCCCTCCACGGTTATCCTGATATTATCCAATGCGGATTCAGGAAGTTTTCGCCGGACTAATTTCTGACTATTCACGTATAGTTGGCCATCTTTAATTTCAACTGTGTCACCTGCGACAGCGACGATCCTTTTTATATAGTTCAGGTGACGGTCAGAAGGACAAATATGAACCACAAGATCGCCTCTTTGGGGATCGGTTCGATTATAGGCATTTTTATTTACTAATATCCGGTCGTTCGGCACAATCGCAGGGTAGCAGGAAGCTGTAGGAACTCTAAATGCCTCCAGCCCCTGATCTCTGAGGTACAAAGCGCTGCCGATGCCGCCGCCCGTGACAATAAGAATCAATAGCGCATAGACAACCGGGCTGTTATAGTCTTTTAGCTGATAGCCTGCCGAGCGTTTGGCCAGAAATGCCGAGTCAATAATTGCCGTCAACTGTACCATCCCGCCGGCCAGGACCAAAGCAATCACGACCTGTATCAGCATTGGAGAATCGCTCAGGGAAAACAGGCCGATGATTATTGGCAGTGGTAATATATTCAGAAAATTGAGGATGAGTCCTCTTTTTAACCGACCGCAATATACCTGCCCCAGACCCGGCAGGATGAGTGACAACAATACGGCCAGCCAGATACGCCTCTTTTGTTTATTTTGTACTACCAGTTCATCCATTGATAACTCCGTTGCTTAAAATCGCATGAATCATAATTATTAATCTTAAAATACCGGTAATAGCGCCTACGGCCACGAGCCCCGTTTTGGCCAGGGGATGAAATGAAATCAGTTCAACAAATCTCGCCACATTAAACCGCCGAAAATTTCTGCTCTGCTCCCACGCATTAATTTGATCCATAACCTCGCCAGTGAAGTTTTGACTGACTTCAATTTGGCGTTTCTCTTGTCTCCAGGACTCATAAACTTCGTGGTCTTTCATTGAGTGTCTCCATCCATGCCTTTGAGGGCCGACCTTAGCCGGTGTTTTGCCCGGTTGATCCTTGATTTGATTGTCCCGATTCTCACCCCCTCGATCTGCGCGATTTGCTCGTACGGCAGGTTCTCGAATTCAGCCAGAACAAGTGCTCTCCTATGTCCGGGGCTCAGTGACTTCAAAGCCTTATCCAATTCGACAAATAATTCATCTCGGATGAGAGTATCGACAGGCTCTGAGAAATCCGGCTCCTCCGGCGGATTACCGGTCGAAGGGATTCTTCTTTTCTTCCCGACATTTATGCTTTTATTCCTCGCAATCGTAAAAAGCCATGTCGAGAAACTGCTGCGAGCAGGATCGAAAGACGGCAGCTTCTTATATGCGGCAAGAAATACTTCCTGGGCCACGTCTTCGCAAATATGCCGGTCGTTTATAAAATTAGCTATCATTCTGACCACCGGTTTCTGATACCTCTGCACGAGCAGCCGAAAAGACTCAGTATCCCCCTCCAGCACAGCTTTGATTATGCCGATCTCTTCGGTCATTTAGCGTTCCAAAATCTACGGAATATTGCTTTCTTAGTGTTATACAAGTCAGGATGTCCAAAGTTCCACTGAAAAACCAAGCACCGCCAAAGAAAATATTGTTTTTACGTTGTGCCGTAAAATCGCTAAAATGTAAGCATGAAGTTGAAGAAAATTAACAAATGTGACAGGAGGCTCTTATGATTTTGAAATCCATTATAAACGTAACAATGATAAGCATTTTCTTTGCTGCCGCTACTTGCAGCGGCGGTCTTTCAGACGGGCCATATCAGGCGACCGGTATCAAAATCGGTGAGGTTACATCTAATACGGCGATTGTCTGGACGCGTCTGACGCGGAATCCCGAAAGGGTGGATTTCGGTGCGCCTATGCCTGAAATTTCTTATCGTAATCCCAAGACCGGCAAAATAGTCGAGAAAAACCAGGGACGGCCCAATCTGATACCCGTTGTCAACTTTCCCGAAGGTTCGACCGTCGAGACAATTGAGGGGGCCGTTCCGGGGTCGCCGGGCCAGGTCAGGATTCTGTATAAAATTGATACGGCTTCCGATTGGCTCTCGACCGATTGGGAAGCTGTCGATCCGGAACGCGATTATACTCGTCAGTTCATACTGACCGGCCTGAAACCCGACAGCAAATATCAGATACGCGCCGAATCGAAAGAAATGGCGTCAGACAAGAATGGGCAGGCCATAGAGGGCGGATTTAGGACGGCGCCGCTTGCCGACCAGCCTCGACGAGTGGTTTTCATGGCCACGACGTGCTATGCTTATCCTGACCAGGACGCTCCGGGCGGCGGCTACAAGATATATCCTGCCATGCTCAGGCTCGATCCCGATTTCTTTGTCCATACCGGCGATATCGTCTATTACGACAAGCTGGCCAAAAGTCTGCCGCTGGCCCGCTGGCATTGGGCCTGCATGTACAGTCTCCCGACCAACGTCGAATTCCATCGTCAGGTGGCAAGCTATTTCATGAAGGATGACCATGATACGTGGATGAACGACTGCTGGCCCGGCATGGAAACCAAGTTCATGGGAGATTTTACGTTCGAGCAGGGACAGGAAGTATTCCTGGAGCAGGTGCCGATGGGCGAGCGAACGTGGCGAACATTCCGCTGGGGCAGGGACCTCCAGATATGGCTTGTCGAGGGTCGTGACTTCCGCAGTCCCAATACGATGGCCGACGGTCCCGGCAAAACGATTTGGGGCGAAAAGCAGAAGCAGTGGTTCAAACGGAACGTCCAGGAATCGGATGCCACATTCAAGTTTTTAATCAGCCCGAATCCTCTTGTCGGTCCCGACCGAAAGAATAAGCACGACAATCACTCAAATGCGGATTTCACGCACGAAGGTGATGAGCTGCGGCAGTTCATCTCACAACAGAAAAACATGTACGTCATCTGTGGCGACCGTCACTGGCAGTATATTTCAGTCGATTCGAAAACGGGCGTGCGGGAATATTCGTGCGGACCTGCCAGTGACCAGCATGCCGGCGGCTGGAGCAATGACCAGAGGCTGCCCGAACATGTGTATTTGAATGTGATCGGGGGATTTCTTGCCGTGATAGTAGACAGGCAGGAAGGTAAGCCCACGTTGACCCTGCGACATTACGGTGTTGACGGTAATATTTTAAAAGAGGATCACCCGGCGGCTCAATAGAGCACGTCAGCGGGCAAAGCAATTGACGGCAGGGGGGCTGAGTTTAACGCTCTACTCGAAAATCAGAGTGCCGTACTTCTCGAACTCGTGAAAACCGGATCCGACCCGGGCCCAGTCCCAGCTCGTCTTTTTGCCTTCGTCATAATCGACGCGATAGAAATTGGCTCGCCAACGCGTTCCTTGCTGCGGCGGAACGTTTTGCAGAGGTTTGAGCAGGTCGTACGGAACAAATACTTCGGCTTTCCAGCCCTTCACTTTGGCACCCGACTGCTTTGAGCCGCCTGTGACAGTGGTGGCCTTTTGCGTTTTCCGTTTGCCTTCGTAGTGCCAGGGCCGCCAGCCGAGAAACTCGCCGCCGAAATTGGGGATGATAATCGGCAGCTCGAAACCAAGCGGCGAAATCTCATATTCGAAATAAACCGGGTATCGTTCATCCGTCCACAAGAAGAACTCAAATACATCTTCCTCCCAAAGATTCAGAAAGTCCTCTTTCATCGTAGCGGTAATCGTGCCGTCCTCGGCCTCCATCAGTACGTACAGGCCGGTTCGGGAATAGAGCATCTTTACGTGAGTTTTATACTGATGGCCGTCGGATTCTCGCAAGTTGAGCGGCTCCCATGCGGCCTTTTCCCAGGACGGTGCATCGCCTACGCCGTTTACGGCGAAATCTTCCGTCCGCCGGATACGAAGCACTTTGCCGGCCGGTTCCTGTGGGGCATTCGCCCGGCCGAAGAATAGTCGTTCGGCGTTCGTTCGATAGATCTTTTGCAGCACATCTTTGGGCAGGAAAATCCCGTAGATCATCCAAAATCCCTGCCTCTGGTGTCCTCCCGCGCAGTCGAAATACTCATCGTCGGTTTCCAGGAAGCGGTAATACATTCTATAGGCATCCCGGCGGGGCGAGGTGTCGGTGCCGAACATGATGCGGTCCTGATACTTCAGAAAGAACTTCCGTGCCGTGTAGGGCTGCCGGCCCAGCTCGGAAATACGCGCGTCGACGTCGATGACCATGTTGGGATATGTGTCCAGCCATTTTCCGACGGTCGCCAGGTCTTCCGGATTATTGCCGAAATGGGCGCAGATGAAAGTGGTTTCCGGATGCCTGGCGATGGCGCGATTGCGCTGGGCGAGAATTTCGTCACGTGAGGGGAACTGCTCGCCGTGGAACAGCCAGTTCGGATGATCGCCGAGCTCGTGCCAGCGTTCGTTGAAGCGATCCAGCGGCGTGAAGAAGGCTGCCGGATCGGCGACGTGAATCACCACGGGCCGGCCGTACCTGGCGCACATCTGCCAGACGGGGTCCAGCCTGAGATCGTCGATTGGCATCAGCTTGCCGTTGCTGTATCGGTAGCTCAAGCCCAGCGACTTGTGAAGTTTCAGTCCCTTCGCACCGGCCCGGAAGCTCTCTTCGAGCCGCTTTGCTTCGCGCAGGCCCCAGTTCTCGTCGTCGATGCCGCTGAAATCCAGCAGGGCGAATGTCAGGAAACGTCCGGGATAGGTCTCGTCCAGTGCGGCGAGCGTCTCGTTAAGCTGCCGGCCCCATCCGCCGTCGAGGTTGACAACCGTGCGAATCCCCGCGGCATCCATCTCGGCGAGATAGTTTTTCACTCGCTCGGGCGTGAGCCGGTCCTTGCCCCCGCCCAGGTGATTGTGAACGTCGATCACCGGGTACGCCGGCGTCTCGACCTGGCTCTGTTTGGTTTTGAGCATCGAACGGGGCTGCCAATCACGAAGCTTCAGTTCGCGAATATCGCCGGCCGGCTGGGCAAATCCCAATGAAATCCAGCCGGCAATCACGGCCAGCACCAGCCCGGTAAAAACTCGTGCCTTCATAATGATTACTCCTTTTCACTTGATAGTGGAAGACTTCTGCAAAATTGAAGTTAGGCATATATTATTTTAGAAAATCAGTTTCACGATTTTCTAAAAATAATCGGGTACCGTATGATAACACATTATCGAGTAAAACGTTACGTATATTGTTTTAGAAAGAAAAAATCAAAAGAAAAGATTTTTTCTTTCCAAAAGCATGCCTAACTTCAATTTTGCAGAACTCATCTTGATAGTGGCGATAAA
>Ga0315288_10003544_pt1 | contig 19941 bp, 18 predicted proteins | sample YL17G11_20_MG_FD_203454 | JGI IMG/M metagenome (GOLD analysis project Ga0315288, IMG submission 203454) | Sediment microbial communities from Yellowstone Lake, YNP, Wyoming, USA - YL17G11_20 | ecosystem: Environmental > Aquatic > Freshwater > Lake > Sediment | place: USA: Wyoming | collected... | reverse complement strand
AAGCACATGGTGGACTTCAGAAATTACAAAGTCAGTGTAGAGAAAGCACGTAACGTCTTGAGTTTCCGGGCACGCTACGATATCAAAGATACCGTTAAAAGTCTTGTCGATAACATGGACAAGTTCAAAGACTTCGACAATCCTGCCTACTATAATATTAGAGTATTCAAGAAATTGAGTGAAGAGAAAGCTCCTTCACATTAGGCAAAGTCGATTTTCTCATAAGTCGCAGGTTCGTAGTCATGAGGGTTGCTGTAATTGGAGCTAATGGACAACTGGGCTGTGATCTCTGCACGGCGTTTTTGGATAGGGGGTGCGAGGTCATCCAACTGAACCATGACATTCTTGATGTAGCTGATTTCGATTCGGCAAAGAGAAGCCTCCAGCAAGCAAAGGCTGATGTCGTGGTGAATACGGCAGCTATGCACAACGTAGACGCTTGCGAGCGCGAACCGGCGAGAGCTTTTGCTGTTAATGGGATTGGTGCCAGGAATCTGGCGATTCTGTCTAACGATCTTGATTTTGTGCTATTTCATATCAGCACAGATTACGTTTTTGATGGCGCTAAGAGAGCGCCATACGTCGAAACTGACTGTCCCAGGCCGCTGAATGTTTACGGGAATACCAAGCTAGCTGGTGAGTATTTTGTGCAAACGATTGCGAAGAAACATTTTATTCTCAGAGTATCGGGATTGTATGGGACTAATCCCTGCCGTGCCAAAGGTGGCAGCAATTTCGTAAACCTGATGTTGAAATTGGCTAAGGAAAGGGACGAGCTACGGGTTGTAGATGACGAGGTGCTTACCCCTACGTATACAGAAGACATCGCTAGGCAGATCGTCTCGATGAGCGAGGTGAAGGACTACGGGCTCTATCATGCCACCGCTCAGGGGAGCTGTTCCTGGTATAGGTTTGCGGCGAAGATATTCGAGCTCTCCGGGGCGAAGGTCAAGCTCTCAATAGCAGGTCCCAATGAATTCCCCGCGAAGGTGCCGAGGCCCAAGTATTCCGTCTTGGAGAATAGTAAGCTGAAGGCATTGAATCTGGATGTGATGCCCACCTGGGAAGACGGATTGGAGCGGTACCTAAAGAAGATCGGGACACTGAGTGAGACGACCCGTTAGGGAAGGATTTCACGCTCTAGCGCGATGCAGATGCGCTCCGAAGCCGCGGAGTTATAGAGGTTCTTGTTTTGGAACGGGCAGAAGGTGGTATCCCTCGGAGGACACCAGCAATGCAATATACATAACAGTATAACTGTCTGTGACTGGCTATTTCTATGAGTTCAGGTGCAATTGAAATAGGCTTTCGCATGGTTCATAACGATCTTTTTCTTGCTGTTGCAAGACTGCTCCGAAAGCAAGGGACCACCTATGTACGCCTAATGCACTTCGTATCTACTTCTGCGACCGTTCTTCCAGCGGCGACTTCAGAACGATTGCCGAGTTATAGGAAACAACTATCCGATCGATTTGAGCAGAACGATGAGTACCACCACCTCAATTTGACTCGACGTGGCACGCATCTATTAACTCTTTAGTGAATCCTATTAACCCGTAGTCATGACTGGGTATCCTTCTTTGATACCGACCATAGGGCTTGAAATTCCTGGAACAATGGCAACAAAATCACAGAGAGGAGGTCAGGTGTCACTAATCATATGGACGAGGACACAGGCTTGACAATCATATGCGATGGGTATATCATCGGCGACAAGACCGAAGATGGACGAAGATCAGCTCACTACGAGTTGAAATGGTAAATCCAGGACAGTTAGGAATAGAAGTCGCAACGGACTTTTGAGGTACTCCAAAACCACTCCATTATTTTCCACGTTCCACATTTGCCATGACCCCGAGTACTAGCATGGTCTCCGCCGAGAATACTTCCATCGGGGGGGAAGCCTTATAGCCTTCATAGCAATACTGAGCAGTGGCTTTGTTCGTTTTTATGAGATGGGCATCCACATCCATGGTTACATCCTACCTTGGCTGGATGGCTTCAATATAGGCCAACACTGTTCGCCGTCTCACTTCCTTCAATCCTGACAGCGGCTTGGGTTCAGGCGGTAGGAAACAGCCCTGTATTGCAGGTGACGGCGCAGGTCTCGATTGCGACTGCCGCAACGTGTGTATTTGTCTTATTTTTGAGGAATTTCTATATACTGCCACTAGTACTACTATCGCCTTGCTCTATTTCGCAGTACTTATTATAATCAGCGGCATAGACAAAGAGGATTTATCTATGTTCAGGTCAGTTTTCGGCAAACGGCAGACGAAGGTAATAGAAGGCAGAAACAGTAGAGGACTCTGAACGCAATGTTAATAATAAGATGCCACTTCGGGGTGATTCACTGCCGCAAATTAGCACCAGTACACTGAATCTAGAGGGAACTGTCAAAAACAACATGAACCTATCGAAGTGTAAAATAATAGACCTCCCCAAAGTAGCGGATGTAAGGGGGAACCTGACCTTTATCGAGGAGAACAGGCATATACCTTTCGCGATTAAGAGGGTCTATTATCTGTATGACGTGCCCGGTGGTGAGTCAAGGGGTGGGCATGCCCACAAACGTCTCCAGCAATTCATAATCGCTGCGAGCGGCAGTTTCGATGTGATCCTGGACGACGGCTTTAAGAAAAAGAGGTTTCACTTGAACCGGTCCTATTATGGTTTGTATGTGCCTAATATGATATGGCGTGAGCTGGACAATTTCTCCTCCGGCTCTGTTTGTCTGGTTCTGGCATCCGACCTCTACAAAGCGGAGGACTATATTTATGATTATGCCGTCTTTAAGAAGATGGCCAGAAAAGCAAGAAAATAGGGTTGAGAAATAGTGAACTATGAAAACGAAGGAAAAGCTAGTAATAGTTGGGGCTGGTGAATTTGCTCAGATTGCCTACGAATATTTCACATATGATTCGCCTTACGAGGTCGTAGCGTTTAGCGTAGAAAAGGAGTTTATCAAGGATAAAGAGCTATTCGAGCTACCTGTTGTTCCTTTTGAGGAACTGGAAAACTTGTATGATCCATTGAAGTACAAAGTTTTCGTGGCTGTCACGTACACGCAGCTCAACAGGGTTAGGACAAGGCTTTATAAAGAAGCCAAACAAAAAGGATTCTCTGCAATTTCCTACGTGAGTTCAAAAGCTTTTGTATGGAGAAATGTAGGGATAGGGGAGAATTGTTTTATATTCGAGAATAATGTTATTCAGTACCATACTCAAATAGGCAACAACGTTATCATCTGGAGCGGTAATCACATCGGGCACAGGACTCAAATAAGTGACAACTGTTACATAGCTTCTCATGTGGTTATTTCAGGCTATTGCGAGATAGGCGAAAACTGTTTCCTGGGAGTAAATTGTTCATTGAATGACCGCATTAAGATTGCCAAGGATTGCATCATTGGCAACGGTGCTGTGGTGACTAAAGATACGGAACAAGGGAAGGTCTATGCCGGCAACCCAGCGAGACCGACCGACAAAAGCAGCTTTACCGTGTTCAAGGTTAATGAGGGGTAACATGAAATGGCTCAAGAAGGGGCTTGTCTACGTTCCTGACGGCAAAATGGCATGGGCAAAGCACTCTGCTTTGCAGCCAACCCCTATTTTGATAAGTGATAATGTTATACGGGTGTATGTTGGCTTTCGTGATGAAAATGGGGTAAGCAGGGTAGGGTTTGTTGATGTAAATGCCAATAATCCTTCGGTTGTTCTAAAAGTCTCCGAAAAACCGGTTTTAGATATAGGTAACCCTGGAACCTTTGATGAGAATGGCGTTGTTCCCTGCGCTATAGTTAAACGTAGGGGAAAGCTCTATTTGTATTACGCAGGCTATCAACTTGGTCAAAAGGTAAGATTCTACGTATTTGGAGGGCTTGCGATAAGTGAAGACGGCGGTGATTTCTTTTCGAGATACAGCAACGTTCCCATTATAGACAGAAGTGATGAAGCTTTACTCTTTAGAGTAATTCATTCGATAATTTTCGAAAATGGTGTCTGGAGAATCTGGTACGGGGCTGGCAGTGAGTTTATACAAGGGACGACTAAAACACTCCCTGTTTATGATGTAAGATATCTTGAATCAGAGGATGGAATTAACATTAGTAAAAAGGGAAGATCGTGTATAAATGTGAAAGGCGGGGATGAACACCGAGTTGGAAGACCATATGTGATAAAGGATGGACAAACTCATAGAATGTTTTATGGGGTAGGAACGCAATCCAAAGGATATAGGCTAGGATACGCGGAGTCAAAGGATGGGCTTAGTTGGATGAGAAAAGATGAAGACGTGGGAATAGATATATCGAAAAGTGGCTGGGATTCTGAGATGATTGCTTATCCCAGTGTCGTGAAGCACGCAGAGAAGACATATATGTTTTATAACGGCAACGACTATGGGAAGACCGGCTTCGGCTACGCTGTTCTGGAGAAATGGTAGGGGAAATGATAAAGGTATATAGGTATGAACCAAAATATAAGTCCCTGTGGGACAGGTTCGTAGCCGAAGCAAAGAATGGCATTTTTCTTTTCTACAGGGATTATATGGAGTATCACTCGGACAGATTCAGTGATTTCTCGCTTTTATTCTACGATGATAACAGGCTGGCCGCTGTTATGTCTGCAAACATCAGGGATGACCTATTGTTTAGCCACGGCGGTTTAACCTTCGGCGGAGTTATATCCGATGACAAAATGAAAACGCCCTTGATGCTGGAAATATTCGATGCGTTGAAAGAATACCTGAAAGCACAGGGAATCACCAAAGTCGTATACAAGGCAATACCGTATATATACCACGACGTCCCTGCAGAAGAAGACCTTTATGCCCTTTTCCTTCACAATGCAAAGCTTGTAAGAAGAGATGTTTCATCAACCATATTTATGAAAGAGAAAATAGCTTTCAGCAAAGGAAGGAAATGGGCTGTCAAGAAGAGCAAATCGAGCGGGTTGGGTGTCAGACAGAGTTATGACTTCAAAACCTTCATGTCAATTGAGGAAGACAATTTAAGGGGCAAGTACGGTGTAAAGCCCACCCACACCGCGGAGGAGATACAATTGCTGGCAGACAGGTTCCCGGAGAACATAAAGCTTTTCGCCGCTTACGAGAATGAGATTATGGTTGCGGGTGTGATTATTTATGAGAACAAGAATGTCGCCCACACTCAGTACATTGCGAGCACAGATGAAGGTAAAGGGTTGTTTGCTGGTGATCTCATACTTGATTTTCTCATCAGCGAGCACTACAGGGAGAAAAAGTATTTAGATTTCGGCATCTCCACTGAAAAAGAAGGAAGGTTTTTGAATGTAGGCTTGATAACCCAGAAGGAGGAGTTTGGAGCAAGGGCAGTGGTCTATGATACGTACGAGTTAGATATGCATTAGGTGGGTTGATGGTTCCTTTCGTTGATCTAAAAAGAGAATATGGGGAAATAGGCGAAGAGATAACTCGGGCGATTCAAAGAGTTCTCAAGAGTGGATGGTTTATTCTGGGTGAGGAAGTCGAAAGGTTTGAGGACGAGTTCTCAAACTATATCGGCGCGAAATATGCAATAGGTGTAAACTCGGGCTCGGATGCTCTCCTTCTGGCGCTTCAAGCCCTGGGAATCGGGAAAGGGGACGAAGTCATAACAGTCTCACATACATTTATTTCGACGGTGGATGCTATAGTGAGGAATGGGGCGAAACCGGTCTTTGTCGATATCACGCCTGATACATACTGTATAGATGTTACCAAGATAGAAGAGAGGATAACGAAGAGAACAAAAGCAATTATACCCGTCCATCTATACGGGCATCCGGCAGATATGCAGCCAATTGTTGAGATCGCTAAAAAGTACAAGCTGAGTGTGATTGGGGACGCTTGCCAGGCACACGGCGCAGAATACAAAGGCAAAAAGGCGGGCAGCATCGGCGATATCGGCTGTTTCAGCTTTTATCCGGTGAAGAATCTCGGGGCTTACGGTGATGGCGGCATGGCAGTAACAGATAATAAGGAGCTAGCCACAAAGCTGAAAATCTTGAGAAACTACGGCCAAGCCAGGAAATATTATCACGACTTTATTGGAGTTAACAGTCGATTGGACGAAATGCAGGCTGCAATATTGAGGGTCAAGCTCAAACAACTGGACGATTGGAATAGTAGAAGAAGAAAGTTCGCCCAAATCTATGACAAGTTGTTGAAAGATGCAGATGTTGTCATACCAGTCGAAAAAGGATATGCCAAACACGTTTACCATCTTTATGTTATCAGGCACAAGAACAGGGACAGGCTTCAACAGCGCCTTTTGGCGAAGGAGATTCAAACACAGATACACTATCCCATACCTGTGCATAAGCAGAAAGCCTATTTAGAATTAGGACACGCAGCAAAGTTGCCAATTACAGAAAGGATCTGCAACGAAATACTCTCATTGCCCATGCATCCTTTTTTACGCGAAGACGAAATTCAAGCTGTTGTGGATGGTGTAAAGAATGCCCTTGGTTAGTGTAATCATGCCCTCCTACAACCATGAGAGGTTTGTCTCGGAGGCCATCGAGAGCGTTTTGAACCAGACTCTTGGTGACCTTGAGCTAATCATCATCGACGATGCCTCGAAAGACAATTCGAGACGCATAATCGAGGATTTCAGCAAGAAGGATAGTAGAGTCAAGGCGATTTTTCATGAGAGAAACATGGGTATTGCCAGAACCTTGAACGATGGCATCAAAGCAGCAAAAGGCAAGTTTATCGCTTTCCACGCATCAGACGATTTGTGGGTTAAAGACAAGCTTGAAAAAGAACTCAAAGTACTGGAGCAAAATGAGGACTTCGTTGTATGGACAGAAGTCGAGATAATAGATGCTCAGGGTAGTCCGACGGGGCAACTGGGAACTCAAAGATGGGGGGCTTCAAATAGAAGCAAAAGTGGCGATATTTTTGAGGAGTTATTGAGAGGAAATTTCATACCTAATCGTATTCTCAAGAAAGAAAACGTGAGGGACATAAGGTTCAACGAAGCTTTGAGGTATCTTAACGACTGGCAATTCGATGTGGACCTTGCGAGGCGTTACATTTACTACTTCATTCCGGAACCTCTTGTGAAGAAAAGAGAACACGGGTCAAATACCGCTGACAGGGATAGGCAAGGATACTCAAAGGATCTCATGGTTATTTGCCAGTATTTTCTGGATGAGTATCCTAATGATATGTCAAATGTGACGAAAAGTGTAATATATCTCCAAATGGCTCAATGTTACAGAGGACTTGGCAACAATGATATGTCCAATGTGACCAAAAGTCGAATATACCTCCAAATGGCTCAATGTTACAAAGAACTTGGCAACAATGATATGTCAAATGTGACGAAAAGTCGAATATACCTCCAAATGGCCAAATGTTACAAAGAACTTGGCAACAAGCACCAAGCCAAGGACTTTCTCCATTCTGCAAAGTACTTCATAGCCAATTGCTCTGATCAAACGTCGAAGAGAGAAACCAGCGCAATTTACTTGGGCATGGTTTCAGCATATCTGAGTCTTGGCAATAGGGTTCAAGCACTGAAATGCCTATATACTGCTGTAAAGCTTGATCCATCCCTACTACGCACGCTTCTATCGAGAGTGAATCCAAAATATTTACTTCAGATTGTGAAGAGTTTAGTCGTAGGCAGGACTTAATATGAGACAAAACATCAACTCCTTAGAAAGGGGCTAAGTATGCAAGACATTTTAGGCATACTGAGGTTAATATTTATTAAAATACCAATGTTTGTGTTACAGCCCTTTTACTCGTATCTGAAAAATATCTTCAGAATGATACAAGTAGAAGCCAATGAGTTTTCCCAAAGGAGGAAAAGGCCAGCATACTCAAGATCTGTTGACTATACTAGGGATGTTCTAAAAGCAAGAAACTACGAAATTGGCGAACACACATATGGTACACCTAAAGTAGTTGCAGTTGAATACCAACCTGACAGAAAGCTAAAAATTGGTAAGTTTTGTAGAATTGCCACCAACGTAACGATATGGGTTGCGGAAACACATGCAACCGATATGATAACCGAATATCCTTTTTGGGCTTTCCCAGACATATTCCCTGCTGCCAAATACCCTGGACGGAAATATCTGAGGAAAGAAAACAATGTTGTCGTTACTGGAAAACGCGATGTAATCATAGGCAACGATGTCTGGATTGGCTATGGGGCAACAATCATGTCCGGTGTAACGATAGGGGATGGTGCGGTGATTGGTGCTAGAGCAGTTGTTGCCAAAGACGTAGAACCCTATGCTATAGTTGCTGGCAACCCAGCAAGATGCGTAAGAAAAAGGTTTGATCCAGAGACGATAGCAAAATTGATAAACATCAGGTGGTGGGACTGGCCCATTGATAAGATTAGAGACAATTTGAATATTATTTCCAGTGGCAATTTATCCCAACTAGAGCGCATAGCGATTGATCAATGTGAATCGTCAGAGGGGTCTGTTGCCAAACTCGACGAATGAAGTGATAAATGGTAAGATTGAGGTCGGCTGTTTGCTCCCAGAAGAGAGGAGGCAGCCTATGATGGGTAAACGGCAATAATACATGCAATCGGGCGTCAGGCTACTGAGCAATGGCTTGTACTGGGGCTCGCGAGTGCGGTAGCCTTCGCAATGCTGCCTCTTCCTTGGTTTATATCCGAAACCATTCTTCACTAAGAACCATTGTACTGCTATCTTTTGTGTTGACATAAGGTTTTGCACGGTCTTAAAAGGACATAAATAAGGAGGGTCTACAACCGACGACAACCAGAACCTCAAAGCCAAAACGAGCTGAGAATTTCTTAGCACAATAGCTTATACCACCTACAGCCGTGTGATGTAAAACAATATTCAAATCGTTTACGTATTTCAATATAGTCTAGTTCAATAGTGGCGTGCGATGGCCTGCCTGACCTGACTCCCTAAAACGAGTCCAGTGTTAATGTTTGACTGGAAATATATTGGACTTGCCACCAGCATAACTTATTTTCCTGCTTCTGGTGCCGAGTTCAACGGCATGAGGTGGTTCTCACCGACTACATAGATCCGACACTGCAATAACTAGCGTTTTCGTTCAACCAGGTGTGGTACTTGGCTGCGAATGCTGATAGACCCAGCTAGTATTCCTGTAGATTCGACAAGATGATGAAAGAACAACCAAGGATGTAGCCCTAATAAGTCTCTTACTAGTATCCGGGCAGTGCTTAACGAATAACTAAGAACTACTTTCGGAAGTAACTGCGGGTAATACCGTCGAACTAGAAGTATGTAATTTCTATTGATGAGGTAGCTTATTTCAGGGATCGTTATGCTGGTCACATGATAGTGAACCACTAGTTTGTCCGAGAACACACAAGTTTTATAATTTGTCTTTGCCCTTATTCTCAACCCAAACTCAACATCTTCGTGGTACATGCGGAAGCTCTCATCGAACAGTCCTATCTTATCAAACACCGCTCCCCTGTAAAAAACGGCGGTACCAGCGACGTAGTCCGCCGGGCGTATCCCCTCGAAATCGTCTGTTAAGCTCAGTGGAAAGCCTCGTTTACAACTTCCTCCTGACCACCAGTTCTTCCCGTACTTGTCAACTATGATACAGGACAGCCCACCTATTGAAGCGTCGGCATCCAGGATTTCTAGGTTTCTTTGCACGAAATTACTCTTAACTTCGGTATCACAGTTAAGTAGGCAGACGTATTCTCCGCTCGATAATCTGATACCTTTGTTGACAGTCTTGATGAAACGCATGTTTTCTGTATTCTCAACTAGACGCATGTTCTGATGGTCTTTCATAAATGCTTTGATGTACGCAACTGCTGACCGGTCAGGCGTACAATCGTCAATGACAATGACCTCATAATCCTTAAATGTCTGATTGGCTATGCTGGGTAGGACGGTTTTCAAAAATTCCACCTGATTGTAGTGTGGTATCACGATACTTACTCTAGGCATACTATTCTCCGTTGAACCTACTCACGGCTGCACCGGCATTCAGCAGTTGCGACCGGTTCGGGTACTACACCGAATACCCGTGCCTCGTATGTTTTGAATGTATAGACCACGAGATGTACGAATTTAGATTTATTTTACCTTAACGACAATCATTATTCAATGTTAGGCATTGACTGAGGCTTCCGCGAAACTAGTTCCTGTACGAGTATACCCGAAGCTAGCCGTGTGGGTTTAACGGAGATCACTGTAGCTTGAGTCGAAGCTGGAACTGAAAAAAGTTAGCGTTTCGCGGGAAGCTCTGGATAAGACTAAGGATTGCCAATTTAAGTGTCTAATGGTAATATTACAGCTTAGACATAGCCAGATTGATAGCAACGTAATATGGACATTACCTTCGATCAAAAAGCACTGTCGCTTCTCAAGAGGACGCTTGAGATTATTAGAAAAGAAGGGATGATTTCGCTCTTTTATAAGGTTAAGGAGAGACTGAGGGGCAGAAAGCCTCTTGAGGAATTAGACCAAATAAAGACTTACTTCGCAGGGAAACACGGTCTGGAGATCGGTGGACCGAGCGCGATTTTCGCAGATAGGTCACAGCTCCCGATTTATGACGTAGTCCACTCCTGTGACAATTGTAATTTTTCCACTAGTGCTTACTTGGGCAAATGATGCATCAATTGTCCAAAGCTAAGGCGAAGCTATGGTATCGTCAAGAGACTTGTGCAACTAAGTACTAGTACTATTTTTATAATTCAGCAACCGTGTTTCCGAGAGGGGCTGACGTTCAAGTACCATGCAAACAAGCCGGAAGGCTATACATTCATTTGCGAGGCTTCTGACCTGAGCCACATCGATGACGAAAGCTATGACTTCATTATGTCCTCACATTCGATTGAACATTTCGCAAATCCGCTGAAAACCATTTCAGAATGGAAAAGAGTGGTACGTACAGACGGTGTCATACTCTTCGTCTGTCCTCATAAGGAGGGGACTTTTGATCATAAGCGGCCAATCACACCCTTAGCGCATCTTATTGAGGATTACATCAAAGGCGTGGATGAAAATGACCTCACTCACCAATCTGAGGTTCTTAAGCTTCATGACCTTTCTCGCGATACCAACTCCTATGATCAAGTGTTGGCGGTATCCACGAAAAATTTTGAATATCGCTGGTTACATCATCATGTATTCGTGAGCGAAAGTTGGATTACTATCCTTGATTATCTTAACCTAGAAGTAGCTTGTATAGGAGCATGGCTACCTTTCAATATAATAGCAGTTGGCAAGAAAGTAGATGAAACTCCTGAAAACCTCGAGAGACTGCATGCATCCAATATGCGCTTGCTTGCAGTGAATGCGAGGTGGCGGTTGACTAGCCCTTTCCAACTTGATAAGTCTTGCTTGTAAATCGTCAGCGTTAATGGGACACTTTTGGGACAGAGGTTAATGGACACTTGGGGGCTTGCTTCTGCTCCCCGGAGGCAGCAGAGTATCGTTTGAAGAAAGGGGATGCATTACGCATATCTCATTAGGCAAGCTATTGGAATCGGATTTTACAAGACCACAGTCATCTGTTATTATACAGGCTGCAGGATATGATGTTGGAACTAAAAGGTATTCGGAAGATAGTAAATACTTTTCTGTTGAGCAAAACCCCTCGTATTGCTCGTATTTATAATAGAGTATATACAAGAGTTGCTGATGTACGTGATAAACTGTATATCAAGCGATATATGAAACAGACTGGATTGGCTCATTTGCCGCCCGCGGACCTACGAAACCGTGTTCACGGTTCTACCAATCCGCGTAGTTTCTTGGAGGTTGGAAAGAAATGTAGTGAAGATTTGGAATCTACGCTCAGGAATATTCATAAAGATATTGGTTCGTTCCGGGATATTCTGGATTTTGGTTGCGGTTGTGGACGCACCCTTATGTGGTTTGGTAAGCGCTCACTACCATCCAATTTCTTTGGAACGGACATTGACGCCGATGCAATATCCTGGTGCCGCAATAATCTTGACTTTGCAAGCTTTAGCGTCAACAACGCGCTACCGCCATTGGACTACCCTTCTGAGACGTTTGACCTTATCTACGCATTATCAGTATTCACTCATTTGCATGAAGACTACCAGTATTACTGGCTGAGCGAGCTTAAGCGGATAGTCAAACCTAAAGGCATTTTGCTCTTAACGGTTCATGGCCAATATGTCTGGAAGGACCTTCCTCCCGATCATCTTGCCAAGATAGAAAAAGAGGGTTTCGTCTTCGTCCCAGAAAATGCCTATAAAGGTATATTCCCAGAATGGTATCAGAACGCGTTTCATACCAAGGATTATGTGCTTGAAAGATGGTCTCCGTATTTCAACATATTGGACTATATACCAAGGGGGTTAAATAATCATCAAGATATGGTTGTCCTGCAAAAGGCCTAGATTGATTGACTTCGCCTTATTATGTTACCGTATTGTGGCCCCAGGCGAACACGTAACCATCTCCTGACCTCCCTCGCGGTAGACTCTGGGCTGATTATGGTAGGATGTAACTCAAGGATTTCTCACCACATCGTTGACATAAGGTTTTGCACGATCCTACTATTAAAAGGCACTTTTTGTTCCAACATGGACAATTTGTTCTCGTTGAACACCTTATCTAGCCTTTGATTGCATACAATCTTGTATCATTTCGATTACTTTGGGCAGCAGCGGCTCGAATACAGCGTCCCAACTTTGAGATAAACTTGTCACACTGCCAGCCACTCTGGCTTCTAGGTTAGTGTTGCGTATCGACGCCTCAAGCAGTCCTTCGACAACCGAATCAAGGGTAGGCTTAACCGGGATAATGTTGTCTGAAATGGATTTCAACCTCCCAGCAGTCTTGCAGGCAAAGGTGTTCGTGACCACGATTAGTCCGCATGCGGCCATCTCGAGTGGAGGGTAACTGGTATGAGGAGAAAGCATGAGAGATAGCCCAACGTCAGAATGTCGCAGTAGTGCCGCATATGCATCATAGCTCAGCCAACCAGCAGGATGCACAACAGCACCGTTTCCAAGATACAAACTTTGCCGTTCCCAACCTATGGAAACCAGGTCCCATTCATCAGCGGGGAAAGCTCCCGCTCCCACAGCTTTCTTTAGCGCTAGGATGCTCAGTTCATCCAGGTTACGTGGCACCTTTATGGGGCGCTTATAAATCAACAAGCGCTTTTTGCGGGACCGAGTTTCGTGTAATTCAGGATAGAACTTGCTGCGATCCATAGCTGGTTCGAAAACCAAGCATTTGTCTCTAAAGCTGGACTCTGAAAAACGCCCGACACGTTGTTCCAGTAGATAATCAAGCAGTAGCGACTCACAGACGATAGCCCTGAAGTCCAGTTCATAGGTCTCAAGTGCTAGAGCGTATTTGGTAGACCAGGGATAGAAACCCGGCTCATAATCCTGTATTAAATAAATGAACTTCTTACTTCTCATTCGAGGCATAACTTGCTTTATCATTTGCGCTGTATACCAAGCAGTGCCGAAAAACACATCATTTTCACCGATGACCGTAGCTTTATTTCGGTTATGACCGCTAACCACTTCCACATTTGGAAAACGCTCGTCGATGCCTGTTAGACTGCGGAAGTGTGCCCATAGCGCGTCCGCATCGCGATCGGCTTCCATGAGTGTAGCAATATATCGTACAGGAATGCCTTCGCGCGCGAGACGTAAGGTTAAGTTAAAGGCATTATTGTGGCCTCCTGTCATGAAACTGGTGTGTATAAACGGGAGTAGTACGTTCAAGAAAGGCTCCGACAAGGAACCGTGGTTGGAAACGCGAAAGTTTATAGCCTCTGCCTCGGGTAAACTGTCAGACACGTCCACTAGCTGATCCACCGGTGCCCTCGTGTTGCTTTGGATACCAGCGAGTCCATTGTTAATAAGGTTAATCAGACCTCGCATGAAACTGCGGGGATGTTTCAGAAACGCGCACAACAAGTAAAGCCCAGTGTGCCAATATTTTGTTACAACCGAATCCGAATCGCGCTTAAGGTCAAATTTGGAAAGACGAAAACGCCCTCGGCATTCAAGTGGATCAAAACGTAATGAACATACATCTAAAGGTAACGCGAAATGCATTTCCCGCTCCTCAGACTCGCCTTTCTTGGGTAACGCAGTGAAAATAAAGCAGTCTTTCTCGCTACAGAACGTACCAGAATCAAGCGCATGATATATCTTGATTGGAGTTGATGGTAACGCGCTGTCAACGAAACCACGCACGCGGAGCGTATAATTACCTTGCCTGAATGGGCCTGGTACTAAGAAGCACGGGTCGTTACCTGTTGCCTCCCAGAGGGTTTGAGACAATTGCTGCAGATGGCTGTTAGGTCTGATTGAAGAAAGTCGTCTTGAGGATTTCGCCAGATGGGGCATAGCACCCTCACTCCTTAAACGAATTTGAGACTTCAAAACTGGTTATCAAGCTTCTCTTGAAACAAAATATTCCGAGCTTTCTGTGTTCTGTAGCCGCGATTCACGTTATGATTCTGTTTGTCCTTTGGCAGTCTGTCCATTGCTGACACTGGCTTGTGTCTCATTCTATCAGACTCCTTTCTTAAGGTAACCACTTGCATCAAGGTGTACGACCGCAGTTTCAGCAATCTCGAGTCCACCATCAAAGACATTATCGTGCTCTCAGGACCTTTCTTATCTTTGCACTGGTTTAGCCTCTGGTTTAATCTTTCTCTCATACCAAGATTTGTAAGGCAGCAAGACCTTCGCGACTATATCGTCTTTACTGCAACTTCTAGTGACTTCGAGGGCCCAAGCCAGTAGTCGCTGGTGATTTCCTAATAACACCTCCGGGAACTTGATCTGCAGGCTAGAACTCGTGTTGTATAAGGCTAGGACGACAGCTAATGGCTTTAATACTTCTGATACATTCTCCACGTACCATGTCATATATGGTCTCAGCCAACGTCTGTAAGGGTCAATGGTTGTACCATACTGGACAGCCCAGTCAATCAGTCTTTGATAGATGCCTTTAGAGACTTCAGGGTAATCCTTTTGTAGGTCAAGCCTGGATTGGTATATTTCAAGCAATACTCCCAGTGGTATAATGGCAGATGGTCTCGGTCCTATTGAGTAATCCTCCCGCAAAAAAGTCAGGTTGCGGTTATAGTAAGGATCCCCTTCGCTAACAGTATCCAACCACCTGGACAGAGCGCAGGTCTCGTCTTCCGGTGGGCTATGAAAGCCTCTTGATGCGGACTCCTTATGATAGAGGACTGCATATGGTGTGAAAATAATCAAGAAACCCTTCTTCCTCAGGCGCAAGCAGAGATCTAAGTCTCCAAAAGCTATTGGTATACTCTCATCAAAGCCCCCTATTTCCTCAAAAAGCGCCTTTTTCATCATAGCACACGCTGCTGTCACTGCGCTGCAGTTACGTATAACCTTGGGTAAGCGGAAATAGCCGGGAGATTCTGCCGGGCAATCTCTGAATGCATGGTGCGCCACACCTTCAACACCAAGTATTACGCCGGCATGCTGAATCTTACTGGCTAATCGATGGCTAGGTGGATATAGAAGAAGAGCTCCGACCATACCAACTTCAGGCCGCTGAGAATGCTCAAGCATAGCTTCCAACCAACCAGGTTCAATAACCTCTGTATCATTGTTTAGGAAAATGATATGCTCTCCCCTTGCCTTGCTGACCCCTAAATTATTCATCTTGGAGAAGTTGAACTCTCCACTGTATTTCACAACATTGTATTTTAGCGATTTAAGATACTTATCTACCTCTGGATTTCCGCTATCATGATTAACAATAATAACTTCATAATTACGATAACTCGTTTTCGACTCTATACTATCGACGCACGTTTTAAGAAGAGCCAGGTTATCCCTGGTAGGTATAATAATACTCACTAGTGGCCTGCTTCTAATTTCGTATCGAACTCGGTATGAACCATAATAACCATCCACAACATCACCATTAATCCCTCTGCGGGTTAGCGACTCCTGCAAGGCCTTCCTGGTTTCTAAACTAGTACAAAGCTTACTGTCTATGCAAGCCGCTCCTGACCTGCGAATCCGGCGCTGACCATAAAGTGGCTTAGAAATATGGTTGATTTTGCAAGTCTTCTCAGTTACCCGCAAGAAAAGGTCGTATTCATGCGAGCCCTCAAACTCGCGTCGGAACCCCCCTAAACTATCAACCAGATCCTTTCGAATGACCGTAAAATGAGAAATGTAGTTCATAGACATGAGTAGGTCTGGGGACCAGTCAGGCTTGAAGAAAGCTTCCCTTCTGTGCCCCTCTCCGTCTATCTCATCCTCGTCAGAATAGATCAGGTCCAAACTGCGATCTTGGTTAAGTGACTTTGCTACCTCATACAGGGCGTCTGGTCTCAGCTCATCATTACTGTCAAGAAGTCCTATGAATTCGCCACTGGCTAAAGACAGTGCCTCGTTAGAAGCACCTGAGATCCCTAGGTCTTCATGGTGATACTTCACCTTGATCCGATCATCTTTCTTCTCGTAGGCTCTCAATATTTTCTTGACAGGCGGCTTCGTAGATGCATCATCAGCTATACATAGTTCCCAATTGTCATACACCTGATTCAAGACAGATTCAATTGCTAATTTAATCCACTTTTCGTCCGTATTCCGCAATGGGGTTATGATGCTAATCTTTGGTCGGTACTGTAAAGAAAGTGATTCTTGCCTGTAGCGCTCTAGCTCCTGTTTACTCGGCTCATTTTGAACAATCCACATTTGATACGGGTCAGGCATTGAGGAGGTTTTTTTCTTTTTGAGTCTATCTCTAGCCTTAGACCAAAAACTTCTCCAGCCCTCGTTTATAATGATGCGGATTGCAGAAAGCCCAAGCTCATAATAGCGACGTCTTGTTGAGCCCAACGGCAGGAGCTTATTAACCACCCTTTGATACCTGCTTATGATGCGGGTCAGGCATTGAGGAGGTTTTCTTCTTTCTGAGTCTATCTTTAGTGATAGACCAAAAACTTCCCCAGCCCTCGTTTATGATGATGCGAATTGCAGAAAGCCCAAGCTCATAATAGCGACGTCTTGTTGTCCCCAACGGCAGGAGCTTGTTAACCAGCCTTTGATACCTGCTTAGGAGCTGCATCACTATTCCATGGTCAATTTGTTGTATATGGGCACTCTTCTGGTCAAGAACCTCTTGTAAGGTTGTTATGTAAGCACTCTTCTGGTCAAGAACCTCTTGTAAGGTTGTTATGTAAGTACTCTTTCCATCTAGGGTCTCTTGCATGTCTCTGATCAGCGCATCCGAGGCGTCAACAAGCCAACTGTCAATTCTTGAATCATACGGCTCCAAATCCGCATCCGACGCTAAGCCTATAAAATAGAGTGGCGATTTCCGTTGTTGCTCAGTAAAATAGAATTCTTTGTCACCCTTTTCCACTACAAACTCGCTGCAACTGGAACGTTCATTGGTAGGAATACCCCAGATATTTGACCCAGTATAGACTCTCTGACCAAAGAAGCGTACATTCTTGAAGTACTGGTGGAGCAGATGCTCAAACTCAATGAAGTAAAGCTCTTTCACATGGAAAGGGTTATTGAAGCCATGTTCGTCCGTATGGGTTGCCTTGTTTGGGGTTGATACTATGAATACGCCATTGTCCTTTATTAACCTCTTGACTTCGGACAGAAGATTGTCGTGATCCTTGATGTGCTCAATGGCCTCGAAACAAACGATGACGTCGAATTCCTGCTCGCCCTCTACAGGGATCTCGGTTATTGAACCTTTTATGAAATGAAGACCTTCTTGCAGGTATTTGCTTTGAGCATGGTTTATAGCTCGTTCGTCAATCTCTACACCGATAACACAATCTGCTTCTTGCGCCAGTATGTAGCTGCCATATCCCTCACCGCAAGCGAGGTCCAGGACTTTCTTTCCCTTAACAAATTGAGCGGCAAATGCGTATCTATGCAGGTGCTCATAGTTAATCTGTGCTCCCTCCCACCAGGGCAGAAATCTCTCGCCTGTCGATTCAAGCATGGGCGCCATCACTCAGCATCGCATGATAATCATTTATTACTTTCTCGGTATCTCCCATGGAGGCAACTCTGCCATTATTTAATAGTAAGCATCTGGGACACAGACTTTGTACTGCGTTCAAGGCATGTGACACAAAGACTATGGTCTTCCCCTGCTTTCTGAATTCCAGCATCTTCTCCGCGCACTTTTTCTGGAAGGGTTCATCGCCCACAGCGAATACCTCGTCAATTAGCATGATATTCGGGTTGGCATGAACAGCGGTGGCAAAGGCTAATCTCACATACATGCCTGAGGAAAAGTTCTTCAGCTTCATACTCTCAAACTTCTTGAGCTCGGCAAAATCGAATATCTCATTATACTTTCTGCTAACTTCTTTATTGCTCATTCCCAGGATGGACCCGTAAATGTAAACATTCTCCTTGGCAGTAAGTTCATACTGAAAGCCGACTCCCAGTTCCAAGAAACAAGCGATTTTGCCATTCACAGTGATGGAACCACTATCAGGATATAGAACCCCTGCTAGGATTTTCAGTAGTGTGCTCTTACCCGAGCCGTTTCTGCCAATTATACCTAAGGATTCGCCGTTCTTCACACTGAAGCCTACTTCTCGAAGCGCCCAGAACTCTTCATACGCGAATTGCCTTTTCACTATGCCGACTATGTTTTGGAGGAGTGTCGTTTTTTTCTCGTGAGGAATTTTGAACTTCTTAGATACGTTGCTGACTATAACAGTGTCCATCACATTACCTCGGCAAACCGACGCTGTAGTCTGTTAAAGAAATAGTTGCCAACCAATAAAGCTGCGGCTACAAAGCCGATAACGATAAGGAAATCACTTACAGAAGGTAGCTTGCCATTAATCATTATATCCTTATAAATAATTATGAACCGAGTTAACGGATTGAGCATATAATACGGCTTGATTCTCTCACTAATAACCGACAAAGGGTAGAAAATAGGAGAGGAGAATATGAGGATCTGCAGCATGACCTCCCAAATCGAAGAGAGGTCTCGGAAATAAACGAACAGCGCACCAAAGATCAGTCCAATGCCATAGATAAATAATAAAAGTAAGAAATGGACCACAATGAACAAAGGGATGGTAGCTGGCAAATGCCCGGTGAACCACCATATTATCGGCAAAAGAACTATGAACTCCAAGACTGCGGTTACTAAGTTCGATAATGCAGCGCTAAGAACTATGATTTTCCTGGGGATATTCACTTTGGTTATGAGGTTTGCTTTGCCGACTAAGGAATAAAGGCAGGCCATCGTGCCAACATTAAAAAACTTCCATGCCAGTATGCCTACTAGAATGCTTAGAGCATAATACTGCTCTCCGTGGAACACATTCCGAAACACGAAATATAGAGTAATCGTGAGCAGGAAGGGGCTAAGGAGGGACCAGAAAAAACCCAGGCTGGTATTCTGGTACTTGAGCTTAAAATCAGCGACGACCAGGTTTTTAATAAGCTCCCTGTGGGTCCACATCTCGATCTCCTAAAATTAGAAACTCAACATCAACTCGAAAAGAACTTTATAAATCCCAATGCTGCCGGCAAGCTCTTAAAGATGCCATATAGCGTTACAATGCACAAAACTGGACTGCACCCCTATGATTAGACAGATAAGGTTAGTCCTTCACAGGAAGGATGGCGGGGTAGGCCATTACCCTCCTGAATAAGCAGTAGCTCCTCAAAGTCATTCGGTGAGCGATAGCCAAGCGCCGAATAAAGCCGCTTTTGATTATAGACCTTCTCGATGAAATAGGGAAGAGTAGTCTGTGTCCTCGGCTGGAAGAGGCATAGCCTTCGGAATAGTTAAGCCTGTTTATTATTCTTGCTGCCGCCGGACTCAGCGTTATCCAACATCCTCTTAATCTCAGCCTTTATCGTCTCTATCGGGACCTTCAGAACCTCCATCAAGTAAATAAGATCCAAGGCCTCCTTGAATCGAGCCC
>Ga0315288_10003543_pt1 | contig 19944 bp, 22 predicted proteins | sample YL17G11_20_MG_FD_203454 | JGI IMG/M metagenome (GOLD analysis project Ga0315288, IMG submission 203454) | Sediment microbial communities from Yellowstone Lake, YNP, Wyoming, USA - YL17G11_20 | ecosystem: Environmental > Aquatic > Freshwater > Lake > Sediment | place: USA: Wyoming | collected... | reverse complement strand
TCCTGTCGAGGCTGTCGAGGCCGCTCCTGTCGAGGCTGTCGAGGCCGCTCCGTCGAGGCTGTCGAGGCCGCTCCTGTCGAGGCTGTCGAGGCCGCTCCTGACACTAACGAGTACCGTCGTAACAAGAAGAACCGTCGCTAACCTGTAAAAGAGGCAAGTATGGCCACCGTTCGTTACGGAGATGTAGTTCAGGCTTCTGAAGAGGCCCTAACTATTGAAGAAAAGCTAAAGAGGCGTCGGGCCTCTCAGGGGTCTTCCACACCCCAAGACTCCTCGGAGTCTTCTTTTGAGCAGACTGAATCCAAACCCAACAATGAGCCTAAGAGGTCAGCATGAGTGATTACGAGAACAGCGCGTTCGTCTATTTGGACGATCTCCTGGATGACAAGCAGCCAATTTATGTTCGAAATTCCTATTCAAAACGCGGTATTGTCGTCGTTACGCTGAACGACGGCAATCGTACGCATCGGGAATCTATTCCGAACACAAAGTACCCGATTTGCCTTTCTCAGAAGGCCACACCAGCAATGATTCGTAACTCGAAGTCCTTGCGATCTCTCCTGGACAAGGGAGTTCTAAGCCTCGTGAGCAGGCCTGTCGCGGAGAAGGAACTATCTAAGCCCGGAGTTAGAGAGGCTCTTCAGGACGCCTACGACCGCATTGGATTTAGTTCTGCGGCTGTGAAGAAGCTGCGTCAGCGTCCTGACGACGAAGACGAGATTAGCACTGCTCCTTCAGACGTTCCGCTGCTAGCAAACGGCGAAGAAAAGCCCATCAACCCCAACGACATCGAAGACGAAGAGGCGGAAACTGACGTTCCCAACGTGCAGATCCGTGTTCAGACTCTTGTCGAATCCCTGGTTAATAGGGACATGAAGTCGCGTCAGGTCAAGGGCGAGTTGATGTCCATGGACCTGACAGAGCCTGACTTGGCCTACTTGATCGACAACACCCAGGGAATTGTCCAGAAGTATTCCAAGGAAAAGTTCGCGGAACTAAAGGGCACACCCCTCGCAGGGGATGCCGAGTCTGACGAAGACTGATCTCGGGGCTTGGTTTTGACTTAGGGCCCGGTAGTACACTCCGTGCTGCCGGGCCTTACCCTTGGAGAACTAGATGCCTGCTCCTGCCGACGACGATTTCAATTTCTCCATAAGTGACCCTGCCGTCGCGGCAGTCTCTTCGGGTGCTTCTGTGCCTTCGGTTTTGGGCGGGAGTTTTGACGTCATCCGGGCTTTCGTACAGGATGAAGAAAGGGTAATTCAAGAGCTATCTCGTAGGTCTCCTACGGCCCGTCGCGAAGCTGCTGGATCTGGCTTTGGAGACTCCAGAGGCCCCTATCGGTATAATGGCACTCCTATGGTCATTACTACCGAAAATCTGGCCGCAGACGGTAGATATCTTGTGTTTTGGTCGGGACCGTCGAACACGCAATGGACTTTTCCCATGCGTGGCGCAGAGCAGCAGACCCGATCCGGGACAATTTACCATTCTTGGAGGAACGGAAGTCGTTCTTCTTTTTTTGACGAGCCAACAGTAAGTTTCACTTTTCAGGCAGGGAACATAATGCCTGTGCGCGTGAGGGAATCTGCTCGTCTTGTTGAAGGCAGCGCTGCAATAGTTACCTCAGAGACCGTGAGCCTTCCTGGCGGTCTTCTGGACTTCTACGATTTCTTTGAAATCCTCAATCAGCCGAAGATTTTGAGTGACGGACGCCCTAATTTTGTTTTCATCGCCTACCACAGTTTGGTCTATCCTGAGATCTTTCTTCGTGGCTTCTTCACCCCGGAAGGCCTTTCCTTCACCGATGACGCTCAGAATCCTGCTGGTTTGACTTGGACCTCCACATTCAAGGTGCGTTCTACTGAGCCTCCTTTCTGGGACACCGCACAGTTGATTAGTAGCTGGAGAAGCGCCTTTGACCACAGAATTGCTTCTGCGATCACAGATCAGATTGGAGCAACTGGTACTTTGGGCACTACCGGAGTGCCTGTTCCTGGACAAGGTGACGGCGGCTGACCCTGTAAAACTGGCTCATGTCTGACCCTCTGCTTGTTTCATCTAAAGTTCCTCTGGTGTCTGTGTCCTTGGCTGACGCCGGAGACTCACGACATACCCGCGTCTCCTACTACGTAAACAACGTAATGGTGATGGACATGGATATTCTCAAGGAGCTTGTTCCCCTCGCTAACGCAGACCCCATGGTTCTGACGCAGCTGCTCGTCACTCCTCACGAACACTTGGCTGTGTTGGCAGACGTTTTCGCTCTTGCGCAGGCCAAGGAGTGCTCAGGTCCCCGATGGGACTCGGTGGTTAGCCGCATTGGTTTACTGCTGGGGGCTCCTGCTCCTGTTCCTGCGCTTGTCTGACATGCAGTGGCCCCATCCAGTTGAGGCCGAATCCCACATCGTTGCCGAATTTAATCGCAATGGCGTGGAGTACCGAAACAGCGGCTCTAACAACTTCAAATTCAATTGCCATATTCCCCATGAGGCTGGCCCGGATACTGGCCTTCACATGGAAATTACCCGAGATGGCCGTAAGGTACATTGTTGGGTATGTGATTGGCATGGCAGCTGGAACAAGCTGGCCAAAGAGACTGGAATGGCCGCATTCAGCTCTGTCGGACACGAGAACACGTACACAGAACGTGTTGCCAAGACGGATATTTTTGGCAAACTGGCTGACGACCTGAATGGTCTATTTTTAGAGGAGACCGAGTCTCTTCCTCCTGACCTAATCCCCTGGTCTCAGCCTTCGTGGAGAGGCCTGAGCAACAAGTTTCTGTCTAGAGTCCCCTCTTTCCTATGGAAGCAACAGCTCAAATCTAAAAGTGGCAGGCACTTCCACACAGAAAGAATTCTGTGGCCCTACTACCAGTGTGACCGTCTGGTCGGATATGTTGGGCGGCGCCTAGACAAGCTAGACTTTCAGAAGTACTTTCGCGCTCCTTGGTGTCACGCTAAAAACGTCTTGTTTCCCTACGACTACGTTCGGACTCATTTCCCAGCTACGGAATCTGTGGTCCTAGTCGAAGGTGAGGTAGACGCACTTAATCTGCTTCAGTCTGGGATTCCAGCTCTTTCCATTCTAGGCTCTAACAACTGGTCCGAACACAAGAGAGACTTGCTTTTGTCCCTTGGAGTGAAGCGAGTCTTTCTGCTAATGGATCCCGACATGGCCGGGCGTCTGGCCACTCAAAAGATCAGACCCGAGTTGGTAAATTTCTTTGACTACGTTCAGGCCATCAAGATAGACGGCACAGAAGATCCAGGAGACCTAGATCGAGGACAGCTTGCATGGCTAAAAAATCACGTGTCTCTAGATCTGACCTAGAAAGTCAGATCACTTCGGACTTGAATTCCGCTTTCAAGTCCGAAGTCTCAGTTCCTTACGACTTTCAGTTTCGATCTTCGAAACTGCCAGTGTGCAATCGTGAGTATGTCTTACACCACCGCTACCCAGTTGAAGAGCGGCCCATTCGAGGCGAAGAATACACCTTTAACTTCTACGTAAAGATAGGTTCTGCGGTTCACGAGGTTGTGCAGAGATTTTTGGGGATGGATGGCTTTCTATACGGTGACTGGACTTGCTGCGGAGTAACGGACCACTTTAGAGAGGGGTCTTCGTTGTGCTCCGTGTGCGAGAAGCCTCAGCTCTACGGCGAGCTGGCTCCTGAATCCGAATTAGGAATGCACGTAGACGGGGTAACCATAACGTACAACGGAGTGACGGAATTCAAGACCACGTCTTCCAAAAACTTGGATAAGCTGGAAGACCCCTATGACACCCATCTCATACAGGCTACCTGCTACCTACGAGCACTAAACGACCAGTATGGGTGGTCTCTGGATAAATTGATCTTCGTCTACTTCAGCCGTGACAACCCTAAAGAGTTCAAGGTATTCGTTAGACGTCCTCTTCCTGACACGTATGAGAAAACTCTAGCTGGCTTCGCTCTCGCTAAGAAGCAGCTGGCTTCCGGCATACTTCCAGATAGAGTTTGTGAAACCGTCAGCGACGGTAAATGGCGCGGTTGTGGCTATGTTGGAGTTTGCTTTTCCCCCGTGTTAGACCGAATGTTGATTCCGATAGAACGGTTGTTGCACCATGGCTGAGACTCCGCTCACCTTAGTTCTTGAACTGGAAACTCTCCTACGCGCAGCAGGGTATACCTCTGACCGTAAAGCCATGTGTACTCTTTTGTCTATGCGGCAGGCTCTTCAGCTGCACGAAGGCGTTCCTGCTTCGCCGCAGCCGGTGGCAGATTACACTGCGGCCCGCGCTCATGCCCTCATAGACATTAGTCTGAAGCTCAAGAAGATCCTGCTGGATTCAAAGAAACGAAACGTGTCTTACTCTGATCGTTCTCGCATATTGTCATCGGTAGCTGACAATTATTTGAAGTTGACTCACGCGTTTAAGGTCGACAACACAGTGTGGTCTCAAGCCCAAACTGAGTTGGTCCCGATGCTCATCAAGGTCTCCAACGAAAAATCAATAGACGCTGCAATTTTGGAGCTAGACAGACACCTAGACACCTACCTAACATCCCTAAATTCTTGGCTTTCTAGGTGACTTTATGTTGTGTGCTCATGGCGTCATAAACCCTAGTCCGAGCCTCTTATCTACCTCTACTCCCGTCGGTTGGCCGACGACTAAAAGCTGCGTCACGATTGTCCAGTGACAGCAGCCCAGTCCAATTTTCTCTCAACGTTCTACTCTGGGACTCCTCAAACGAGGAGACTCCCTTGTGATTACTTTTCACAAAAATCGAAGGAAAACTATGCGCAACGAGAATGGAAGAGACGACTCTACGGCCTTCGACACCACTGCTACCCCTCTCTATTCGCAATTCATCCATTTATCTAGGTATAGTCGCTGGTTAGACAGTGAGAACAGAAGAGAGACGTGGAGCGAGACTGTTGACCGCTACATTAATTTCTTCAGTGAGAAGCATCCCGCACACGCCAAGGAGATACTAGATCTATTTGGCCCCATTCATAGCCTGTCGGTTATGCCATCGATGCGCTGCCTGATGACAGCAGGCCCGGCACTAGAGAGAGACCACGTCTCAGGATACAACTGCAGCTACTGCGTGGTGGACAGCCCCAGAGCTTTTGACGAGATCATGTATGTTTTGATGTGCTTTCACCCTGACACGTTGGTGAAAACGACTCGGGGCGCGGTTGAAATCAGCAAGCTGCTGCCAGGAGATGAGGTGCTCTCTTTTGATGAGAGTACTAAGAATTTCTGCTGGAAACCTGTGGTTCAGGTTGTACAAACGCCGTCCGCGCACAAAGACAAGGTGCGTATTACCCTAGAGAACGGAACCACAATTCAGTGTACCTCGGACCACACGTGGCTTACGGAAAACCGGGGTTGGGTTATGGCTGGAGATCTCACTGAGGCCGACGACCTTGTGGCCCCCAAGTTCCAGGTGTATAAGGTCACTAGTACTATTACGGGTAAGGCATACGTAGGGTATACCAGTAAGAACGTCCGTTGTAGATTTGACCAACACGTAACGGAGGCAACGGGGGGTCTCCGTAAGTACGCGTCTCATTTCCACAACGCTATCGTAAAATACGGAAAAGATGCCTGGACTCTAGACATACTTGATTACGCTTATACCCAGGAAGAAGCCACCGCTAAAGAGCGGCACATTATTTCTACATTAGCCACAAAGACCCTTGGGTATAATTCTACAGACGGCGGAGAAGGCACCGTAGGCAGTCTTCGTACAGAAGAGCAACGCGCACGAATGAGCGCGACGGCGTATACACGCACTGACGCGCACCGTGAGGCTGCTCGTGCCCGCATCAAACAGGCTCAGCCTAAGATCAATGCTACACGGCAAACCCCAGAATATCGAGAGGCACAACGTCTTCGAAATATTGGGGAACATAATCCTCAGTTCGGTAAGAAACTAAGTGATGAAAGGAAAGACCTACTACGGGAGCAGAATTTAGGCGAGAAGAACGCCTTTTATGGCCGTAGTCACTCTGCGGAATCCCTCTTCAAGATGAAGGCCACAAAGGCTGCCAATGCCAATCGGGAGACGGTAAAATGAAGATCACTAAGGTTGAGCACATTGTCGATAACACCGACTACTACGACATTACCGTTCAGGACACTCATAATTTCGTTTTGGAAAACGGGACCGTGGTCCACAACTGTGGAACTGGCGTAGGCTTCTCCGTTGAACGTCAGTACGTAAACAAGTTGCCTGATGTGGCGGAATCTTTTCATGAAACAGACACTACCATTGTCGTCGCGGACTCCAAGATCGGTTGGGCTACCGCTCTTCGTCAACTGGTTACTCTGTTGTACACCGGTCTGATCCCAAAATGGGACCTCAGTCGTATTAGACCTGCTGGTGCTCGTCTAAAGACCTTCGGAGGAAGAGCTTCAGGCCCGGACCCTCTTGATAAGCTGTTTCGGTTTTGCGTGAGTTCTTTTCGCCGTGCGGCCGGACGCAAGCTCACGTCTCTTGAGTGCCACGATCTAGTCTGCATGATTGCAGACATTGTTGTTGTGGGAGGTGTCCGTCGCTCCGCTCTTATTAGCTTGTCCAACCTCTCAGACGACCGGATGCGTCTGGCGAAGTCTGGTCAGTGGTGGGAAACTAACAAGCAACGTCAGCTTGCAAACAACTCTGCTTGCTACACGGAGAAGCCAGAATTCGAAGTGTTCTTGAACGAGTGGCTCTCCCTCTACGCTTCGAAGTCCGGAGAACGCGGAATTTTCAATAGAATTGCTGCCAAAAAGCAGGCGGCTAAGAACGGTAGGCGCGATCCTAACCATGATTTTGGTACCAACCCGTGCAGTGAAATAATTCTTCGTCCTAACCAATTCTGCAACCTCTCAGAGGTAATTGTTAGGTCTGCCGACACTCTAGATGACTTGAAGAAGAAAGTAGAGTGGGCGACCATTCTAGGGACTCTACAATCCACCCTAACCACGTTCAGGTATCTCAGAAAGCAATGGGAGTCCAACACCAAGGAAGAGGCTCTCCTCGGTGTATCCATGACTGGAATCATGGACCACCCACTCCTTGGAAACCCTGAAGCTCCAGAATTGGAAGAGTGGCTGACTAGCCTAAAGAATGTCGCAATAGAGACCAACAAGCTTTGGGCTGAAAAACTCGGAGTGAACCCGAGTGTTGCCATAACTTGTGTTAAGCCTTCTGGAACCGTTAGCCAGTTGGTAGATTCGGCGAGCGGCATCCATCCACGTTTCTCTCGTTACTACGTTAGACGCGTGCGTGCAGACCAGAGAGATCCTCTTGCTAGGCTAATGCGTGACTCGGGAGTATTTTCATGTGAGCCAGACGCGATGAAGCCCGACGACGTCCTGGTTTTCTCTTTCCCAATCAAGAGCCCGGATACTGCGTCTGTGGTCGCAGACGTTGGGGCTTTGCACCAATTGCGTCTGTGGTCCAAGTACCAGCAGTACTGGTGTGAGCACAAACCTTCAATTACTGTGTACTACAAGGATTCCGAATTCCTAGAAATTGGAAATTGGATCTGGAATAACTTCGACGGAGTCTCTGGAATTTCGTTTTTGCCTAGTGGCGACCATGTCTACACGCAGGCTCCGTACGAGGAGATCTCTAAGGAGACATATGAGAAGCTATCTGCCTCTATGCCTACCACTTTCGACTGGTCTGGATTGAAGGCGTTTGAGCTAGAGGATACGACTTCAGGGACTCAGACTCTGGCCTGTGCTGGAGGGTTTTGCGAGGTTGTTGACCTGGTTAGTCCCTCCACAGGCCCTATTTCCGAATCTGCAGCTCTAACCGCAGCCTAATGCAGTTGTCTCTCAAAGAGTCCAGGCGTCTTCGAGGAATTCTCGACGCTCGTCTGGACTCTTTGCGTCCGCTGTTCCACGCACAGGCACAAGTTGAAGACCCTATTGGCCTAGTCTACCCTTATGTCTCCTCCCCCAAGGACGCGGAGATAGTCGCTTTGCTCGCTTCGTCTCTCGCATACGGTCAGCGTAAAGTTTTTGTGCCAGTCATCTCCAGAATCCTGGAAGAAATAGGACAGTCACCTTACGACTTTGTGATGTCTTCCGCACATATTGGCCGTTTTTCTTGGTTCAAATACAGGTTCAACTCTCCGGACGACCTCCATTGTCTCTTCTATTCTCTTCGCCATGTCTTAGAGGTGTATGGATCTTTGGAAAGCGCCTTTGTCATGGACTTTAGAGAGGAAACTGACACCACAGTGTTCTCGTCCTTGCGGACCTTTGTGTCTGCCTTGAGTGGACTCGATTTTTCTGTTATAGGCCTACCTTCAGAGGGAACACCTGGGTTTAGATACCTGCTTCCAGACCCGACGCGGGGCGGAGCCTGTAAACGTCTAAATATGTTTCTTAGGTGGATGTTTCGAAAGGACGAGGTAGACTTGGGCTTATGGACTGGCGTCCCTCGAACTAAATTAGTTGTTCCCTTGGATGTTCACGTTCATCGTGTTAGTCTGGCTTTAGGTCTCACTAAAAAGAATGGAAGCACCTGGTCTACGGCTGCCGACGTGACCCACAGCCTACTCCAGTTAGATCCTAAAGACCCTCTCAAGTATGACTTCCTCCTGTTTTCTATGGGTGCGTGGAAAGAGCTATGAAAAAGACTCATTCTGCTACCGGAGCATCCGCTCGTAGAGTTCGGACTCACCTGAGGGACGCTGAGAATCTACAACCAGGGGAGGACTTGTTTTTCCTGGCTCAGTCCTTGGCTTTTTTGATCCACGACACCCCCGCTAATCTTATCTCATCCGCGATGAAGGAATCACACAACAAGTTTGCTCTTCGCAAGCTAAAGGCTTCATTGGCACTTTTGGACAAAGTGTTTCCTGAATAATGTTGTCCCTCAGTCAGCTTCTTGTACTGACCCAGAACGACAAACGTCGTTTCAGGTCTAACTACAGGGTGGAAGCCCTAAAGCTAAATTCAGATGCCGATAACTTCGGAGCTTTTCTTCAATTTGCTGCGATTGTTTCTGGCGGTAAAGATCCGCGCCGTAGTCTAATCCGACTATACGCGGAAGAGGTTAGCGCCACCGCCACCGCAAAGGTAGCTTGTTCTTGCCCATATTTCCGAATCCGACTAGCGGTATCCCTATTTCTAAGCGGAGCCACCGACATGAAGGTCGATAGGTCGGACATTCCAGAAAAACTACGCGGCCTTCAGAAGCTTGGTTTATGTCCACATTTGCTCACGCTAGCCGAATCGCTGCTCTCACTGAATACGACGGAGATGAAGAGGCTGAGGCACCAAGCCCGCCACCAGAACGTCCACGACCGTCTAAGACGCTTAACTTGACCATGACGGCCAGGTCTCTCTTAGAGTCGGTAAACTCGGGAGACACATTGACTCAAGAGGAGTTGTTCCCTCTCTTTAGTCGGGCTTCTCTGCTGGTTAATGATTGTGTTCGTCTGCTTCTTCGTGAAAACGACCACATTCAATTATGCGTTATAGCGTTAGGAGCTGAAGTTGCTGCTAACCTAGATAGAAATAAAGCCATTTATCGAAGATCGGTGGCCTTCGTAGACGATGAGGTACGGGATATTCCTGTAGACCAGGAGCAGCGAGAATCAGATTTTTTGTGTTCATGCCTCGATCTCCAGGCAGCTTTGGTTCGTGGAGATCGGGAATCTCAGATAGACATAGTTTTGAGTCTACCTCTCACCCGAATGGTTTTTGAGCAATTCGTGAAGGACTGGCTTTCTCACACAGGCAACTATCCTCAATCTGCTCTACTCAGCCTCCAGGCTCATTTGCAAGAGGACCCTCTAATCACTTCCCGTGCCGATGCTGAGTGCCATACAGTAGAACAGTCTTGTCATTTGGACCCGCATACTGCGTACGGAGTAGTTCGATATATTGAACGTCGTGTAGCCGCCTTGCACGACATCTATGACAGGATGTTCAACGCTTACTCACGCGTAATCCTAAAGCAGGCTAAGGCCCAAGCGGTTTCTGAAGACCACTCGCTTGATTGCTTGGCGGGTGACACCTTGGTGTGGACAGACCGCGGTTTTATTAGAATGGATGAGTTCAAGGCGTCTAAGGTCCAAACTACACACGGCCTCAAAGAGGCCTGTCCACATTTCCCAGAGGAGAAGATTCGGAACACCGTTAAACTGACAACGAGACTGGGACTGTCTGTAACAGGAACGCCAGACCACAAAGTCAGGGTCCTAGACCCAGAAAAGCAGGAGCTAGTATGGGTCTCTATGCAAGACGCCGTGGGTCACTATGTACCTGTTGCCACAGGAAGTGACCTTACGTGGCCGCTGGACCCTCAGTTCTCTTTCGAGGGCACATCGTATGGACGTAAAAGGTCTGCCGTCCTTCCAGACCGACTCACGACGGACTTGGCTTCACTCATGGGTTACCTGGTCTCTGAGGGAACTGTTTATGCAGAAGATTCCTCAAATAGAGGACTAATCTCCTTTTCTAACTCGAACCCGGGTCTATTATCACACTACACAATTTTGGCTTCTTCTGTATTTGACCTGAAGGTCTCCGACCATAAGAAAAAGGAGACAGACGTTCACGAACTTCTGATCAGGGACCACGCCGCTAACGAATTCCTGCGATATGCAGGATGCCTGTCCTTGTATTCGGGGTATAAAGTTGTCCCCTGGTCCGTGCTGCAGGGCTCTAAGGAGTCTGTGATATCCTTCCTCCGAGCCTACTGGGAAGGCGACGGGTCACTGGTTGATAGGCCCTCGTGTGGCTCTAAGAGTGAACGCCTTATCCTAGAAATTCAGCAGCTCTTGTTGCGCCTGGGTATTGTTTCGAAGCGAACGACCCAGAAAAGAAAGACGGATTACTACGGGAATCCAACTGAAGAAGAATTGGTGATGCACATTCTCACTGTCACTAGCGGTGAGGACGCTCAGAAGTTTTTGGATGTTGTTGGATACACTTCTACTGCCTCGGCTGAAGAGGCGGCTAAGTGGGGCCGACGACCTACGCAAAGGCAGCGTGCGTTGAAGCTGACTGACGTACAGGTCAAGGAAATCTTGCACCGAGTAGACCATGGAGAGTCATACGCTTTGCTGGGACCACAATACGGGGTCACCCCAGAATACATTAGCCAAATCTCCAGAGGAAGAGACAAGTACAAAGGCCAGAAGTACGTTCCTACTACTGGATATGTCGTGTCCCGCTGCAAAAGGAACCTAGTCCCTGGTGTTCAGGCCCGTAAGACTTCAAGCAAGACGAACCGTCATGCTTATTTCTGTGATCTGCCCGCAGACTCTACGCTAAAGGCACTGGAAGGCCGTTACATTTTTGACCTGGTTGAAAGCGTCGAGCCTGCCGGAGAACGGCCTGTGTTCGACATATCAGTCGAGGATGTGCATGAGTTTACCAGTGTTGGCATGGTACTTTCTAATTGTTTTCAGAACGGTTCGTTCGGGCTTTTGCGCGCCATATCTTCGTACGACAATGTTTCTAATGCCCGGTTCGTTGGACACGCTAGGTGGTGGATTCGACAAAGCATGTTGTACTACCTAAAAGAGGACTCTAACTTGATTCGTGTGTCTTCGAACACCTGGCAGCACTACGCCAAACTAGAGTCCATACGCAGTAAGCAGGAGTCCAAGTTGGGTCCTCTGAGTACGGATGAACTTTCTGCCGCCTCTGGGTATTCGACCAGCCACGTAGACACTATCTATAGTACGGTTCGGACTTCGCAGGTTCGTAGTCTGGACTATCCACTCAAGTCAGACGGGTCTTCGACCACAATGAGTTTAGTGGATGCCTCGGAGGAACAAGACCCTCTTGGTTTTGATCCTTCTGACTCTGTAAAGGTCTTGCTGGAGTCACTTCCTGAGAATCTGAGAAACTTAGTCTGTTTATCCTTTGGGCTAACAGAGTACGTCTATCAGAAGCTAGATCCCTCAAAAGTAGCCTTAGAAAGATCTAGGCAGATTTCTGCCAAAACGTAACCCGTTCTGTACATTCTCCCTAACCCGTTACTCGTAGTAGGTAAACCGTGGCACTAAAAGATTTTGACGACACAAACCCCAGAACCCGTGATAAAAATTGGAAGGAAGGAATTCCTGTAGCAGAACTTCCCAAGACCGACGAGTGGTACCCCTACCGTATCGTTGGAGGAGTTTTCAGCTACGCACAGCACTGGATTGAATTCACCAACAAGACCGGTGAGAAAAAGCGCTACCCAGTAGATTGTGCAAACTGGGACGCTGACACTGAATCCTCAGGTAAAAAGGGCGGTTGCCCTGCCTGTGAAGCGGGGCTGAGACCTAGCGTTCGTTACATGATGAACGTTATCGATCGATCGGCCCAGAGCAGGGGTGATGCAGACCCCGTTCGCGCACTGGATATTCCGCCCACTGTGATGAAGCAGCTAATTGACCTCAAGAAGCTGAATATCGTCAAGGGCGAGGCGAAGCCTATCAACCACCCTAAATTTGGCTGCGACGTCTTCTTACAGAAGCAGCGCTCCAAGAAGAGGGGCGGAATTGAGTGGCAGGCTCAAAAGGGCGAACGAGGCTCTTTGTCTGAGGAAGAAATGGCTTTGGAGTTGATTTCCTTTGACGAACACTGGCTAGAGCCGGACGTGCACAAGATCCGTGAGGATCTCAAACGACACGGCTACTTCGAAGACGCTACTTCATCCGAAGACGCCAAAATGCCCAAGAGTGGTAACAAGAAGCGTTCATCGGACGACGAAGACGACGAGGATTTTGACGCTCCAAAGCGTACATCCACTCGCAAGGCTCCCTTGGATGAGGACGACGCAGAGGAATCTGTGCGTAAGCCTGCCAAGGCCGCCAAGCCTCCTGTAGACGAGGACGAAGACGACGAGGACGCTCCTCCGCCTAAGAAGGCCGTAGTGGCACCTAAGAAGGCCACTAAGCCTCCTGTAGACGAGGATGAGGACGAAGACGACGAGGACGCTCCTCCGCCTAAGAAGGCCACTAAGCCTGCGGTAATGCCTCCGGCTGCCAAGAAGGCCGCCAAGCCTCCTGTTGACGAGGATGAGGACGAAGACGCTCCTCCGCCTAAGAAGGCCACTAAGCCTGCCGCAAAGCGCCCTCCCGCCGACGATGATTTTGAAGACGATTTTGAAGACGTCTGAACTAAAACCCAAGTGAATGTAAAAGGAGGCAGCGGGAATGTCACCTGCTGCCTCCTTTTCGCTTATGGCCCTAGAAATTTCACACGATCAAGCTCTATCCCTCATTCGTTCTCGGGATAAGGTCGCAGTTTTTCTGCACCTTCCTGAGGACGAATTGTGTACCCGCGCCTTGGGTGGTCTTTCTTCGTGTGAAGACAGGTTACGGGGCCTTGGGTACCAGATTGTATCGTTGGCCGTAGGGCCTAAATCGTCCTCTCACGAAGACCTATCATGCGTAAGAGTCCCGCAGCTGCGCTTTTTCGTCAACGGTAGATTGGCTCATAAGAGCATCGGACCTATTGACGACGTTTCCATGGACATAATATTCAGGTCGATCTAATGCCTCTGATCGTAGTAGAAACGCAAGGCAAGCAAGCTCTACTGACAGAGTTGTTGCGCAAGGCCGCTTTGCCTGAGGAGTGGTCGGTGGTGTCCTGCAACGGACATTATTCGGCCCTACCTAAAAATTCTCTGGGCATTGACCCAAATCATGAATTCCAAATGACCTGGAAGATCCGAGATCACAACAGCTACTCTAAGCTCTCCAAGAAAATGGAAGAGACTGACACGGTGTTTGCCTGTACTGATATCTCTCCGGAAGGTGAGATGCTTGCAAGCCAGATATATCTAACGGCTTCTTTCATGAAGCGCACATGTCACCGTATGTTTCTCCGGTCTCTAGACCTAGAATCTTTGCGTGAGGCTATTCTACACCCTTCAGTTTTGTCCCAAAACCGTGTAGACGCCTACCTCGCAAGAGAGTGTATATCCAGATTTGTCAATTTCATGCTTTCTCCCATTCTAGAAAGCAAACTCGGGCCTGGAGTGTCCCTAAGTCTACACGGGCTCCCTATCTTGTCCGAATTGGCTCGTGTTGAGCGCAAATTTCGTCGCTTCTCTCCTGACAAGCGTTGGATAGCTAGGGCTCTGCTCTCCGACGGTTCTATAGCAGAGTCTGGACCTCTTTCTGAGGGTGATGCCCAACGTGTTGTCGAGCGCGCAAAGGCGGCGGTGCCCTCCTTTACTTCTGCCAAGGAGATTAGCACTCCTCCCCCTCCCTTCACCCTGAGTTCTTTAACTCAGTTTCTCAACAGGCGTTACGCTCTAGACACTCTTTCTTGCGTTAGAGCTTGCGAGATGTTGTACTCGTTGGGCCACATCACCTATCCGTTCACTGATTCCGACCGCATGGACTCCGTCGTTGCGTCGCACATCCGAGACTTTATCAGAGAGAAGCTTTCGTCAGACTACTTGTCTGACTCGGATGCCACTAACTCTGCTGTCCACGACTCTTCTGCTGTTTTGTCCGCTATTTGTCCGACGATTGTGGGGCGTCTGCCTTCGCAGTTGGACCTTGCAACTGACCTCAAGACTGTCTACTCCGCAGTATGGTTTAGGGCCCTTGGGTCTCAAGGGAAACCTGCTCTTCTATCTCGACAAGAGTGTCGTTTTTACTTAGGAGATTCCGAGGCTTTTTGCGCAAATGGCTTGATTATTGAGGACTCCGGCTGGCATCAGTTGTCGGGTCGTATCTTTGAACCTACGGTTCACCCATTAGCCTCTGACGCCTCTGTAGTTGAGGCATCGGTGCGTCAGACTTTGACTCGTCCTCCTGTCCGACACACGCACGGTAGTCTCATAGCTTGGCTGGACTCCCATTTCCTTGGGTCTCCTTGCACCTACCGTTCTTCCTTTGACTTTCTCAACTCAAATTCCTACGTGGAAATGCTCGGAGGAGGGCAGCTTCGCATCACGGCTCGTGGAGAGGCTGTTTTGACTTTCATGCGCCGCACTGTTCCTGACTTACTGGACCCAGATTTTGGCTCCGAAGTAGAAGAAGACATTCGTGCGGTAGACTCCGGAACATCTACTCTTCGTGACCTCCTAGGTTCGTACTGGGCTAAGGTGAACGACTCGGCGATATCCATGCAGAAAAAGGTTCTTCGTCCTGCCTTTGCATCTCCTGCAACGGGAAGCCGCCTCCAAGTTTCCTTGGATAAGGAAACCGGACGCCCCTACGTGTCCGCGCCCAATGAGGACTGGTTTTCATTCGTGGAGTTTGACGCCAAAGGCAAGATAGTTCTTGCGAAAGAAGGCACATGAAACGCTTTGCTAAACGGATGCTCCGTTTTTTGTCTGAGTCCTCTGACGACACTTCTCCAAAGAAGATGGTCCGATTCTCGGGGAAATGGATTGACGCTAACCTTCCTGTCCCATCGGCGTGTAACGTGTTCTTCGGACACATCAATTCTGCGGACATACAAATCCTGTTCGGAATCTCCAATTTTGTTACCGAGGAAATCAGCCCTTCCACAATAATCTCTCTAAGCCCTCAAAAGGTCCGAGAGCTACGAGACTTCTTATCTAACGTTATCCAGGCTTATGAGGCGAGATTTGGTCCTACCACTTCAACCCCACCCGACACTAACAACAATCCTCCACCCCCTCCCACTATGTTCCACTAACCACCATAGGAATACCAATGTCAAAAAAGAAGCCCGTTGAAAAGAACTACGTCAACAACACGTCAGAGTTGGCTGCCCTTGCAGAACAGATTGGCAAAGACTTAGACAACCCTCCTGTTAGCCTAGACCGGGGGTCTTACGTAGAGGGAGCGCTAAGTTTTGGCTCTCTCATCTTGGACCTGGTAACCGGCGGCGGCCTGCCTGGCGGCAAGCTAGGGAACGCTTATGGGCCCGAAGGTGGCAGCAAGTCAACTTGTGCTGGTCACTTGATCGCTAACGCAACTCGTAAAGAGATTCCGGTCTTTTTCTTCGATCACGAGACTGCTTCCGACGCCAAATATTTCCGCGCACTCGGCATCAGAATGCGACTCAAAGACGGCACGAAGAATCCCTACTTCCACTATTACCAGCCGGATACTGCGGAGCAGACGTATCGTACCATGGCCCGGTTACTCCGTTCTCTTCACGACTACACCCCCAGGTCAGATGGGGGACGCCCACAGCCTCAGGCCCTATTTGTAATTGACTCGATCGCTTCCATGCTCCCTGAGTCGATTGAGGAAGATGATGAGAAGGTACGCATGGCTGCGGCGGCCTCGGTGCACTCCATGTACCTGCCTCTTGTGAAGTCAAAATTGGGCCGCAAGAACGTGTCTCTATTCGCCACAAACCAGACACGCTTGAATCCCGGACAAATGTTTGGAAACCCGGAGTACGAACCAGGTGGACAGGCTTGGCGTTTCTACCCGGATCTAAAGTTTCGTCTGTCTGCTGTGGGTAAGCCCTTCGTTGAGCGAAATCGTTCGATGCGATTCGTGAATATTTCTACGAAGAAGAACAAGCAGTTCCCTCCATTCTTGGAGTGTTCGGAGACGCTGGCTGTTGCTTTCGGACGCGGCTACGACAGAGGTCGGGACGGTCAGGGATACTTGGAATTGACTGGTCAGATTGAAAAGTCTGGGAATAAAAGGGTGATCCGTCTACAGACGGATACTAGTTATTCTTGGAACAACTCTGCCTACTTTGCTGACGAGCTGATGCAAGTCATGTGCACTAACGAATTCCGCTCGGCTTGTCGCGCTCAGCTTGAGTCGGACTTGGCCTATCGCCTCTTTTTCAAGGCCAATGATTGGGAAGCGCTCTACGACTTTGATGAGGAATCTGCAGCCGATCCAGTGGCCTTGGATGAAGCGGAAGAGAGGCTGGAAGAGGAGCTGCCGAAGAAGAGAGGTCGAAAGAAGGGTCCCGTGGCCGAGGAAGTCGAGCCTGCTCCCACACCACGCAAGAAGGTTGTCATGGGTGCACGGGTTCGTCCTTCGGCCCCTGACGATTCTGACGAAGACCTCAGCGAAATCACACGGGATTAGTCTGTAAAGAGAGCTATAGGATGTCCTATAGCTTAGACTCAATTCCGATGGCACAGCGTCCTGTCACACTGACCCTGGGTTCCAGTCCCATCGCTATAGTAGGGCAGGACCGCTGTGTTATTGATTTCGAAGAAACCAGGTTTCGCAAAAGAGCCTTGGAGTTCCAAGACAGTCTCAAGCCCATAGCGGAGTCTTTGGCCAAAGAACTTCGTTCGGGTTTGTTCAGCGCGGCAGACTTAGCTAAAGAGTCTGAACCACGGTTGCGGTCTGACAACTACTGTGCGTTTGACTTCTTTTCGATGAAGTCCAGCACACGTTCTGGCTTTCTCCGTGTGCAGTGGATTCCACTAGTTGTTTTCGTTGGAGGGGAGCGGCTATTCTGCTTACACTCAGTGTACGATCACCGTGGCGCACGTCTACACTCTCTCACTATGGTCCGTGATGGCAAAGACGAGCGCACTCCATGCTCCACCGTGCAAGCTGCTTCTAAGGTTGGTCTGGGCTACTTACGCACTTACGTGCTTCCGAGGATTTCATGAGTGCCGAACGCCCTGCCCCTCCTGAAGGGGCTGCTAACTCTGTTTTGGACATGCTGCAGGCGGGCCAAATGTCCAAAAACCCGCAGGCTCGAATTGACCCGGTCATTTATGATCCGGTTACCAACCAACCGATCCCTATGGGGAACACCGACCCCAACGTGATCGGCCCCGACGACCAGCCAGAATTGTTCGCGTATCGTGGCCCTGCTGCCTACCCCGACGTTCCTGAGCCTATCAAAACTGCGGAGACTCGTTTTGTGCTGCCCATGGCACAGTTTGTTTCCAACACTCTAGGCATCACTGTTCTAGACGAAACGGCGTACGAGAAAGTTCTGACGGCACTTAGGTGTCGTGCCTTGTTTGTCGTCTTGAACCTACACAAGGCTAAGGTTGAGGACGGAACGGCAAGTTGGTTCGGTCTCTTGTTGCTTTGCAAGAGACACGTAGTCACCATGGTTAGATTCAAGCTCCGTATGTCTACAGGTCAGATCGGTATTGACCAGGTTCGACTGTGGGACAGGTCCAGCGCGCAATACGTGGTTCATGCAGGTCCGGGCGGGAAATTATTTTCGCGAGAAGAGGCTTCTGCCTTGATACTAAACTACCTTCGTAACGAAGGTGTAGTTCCAAACATCTGATGCGCTTTGTACACACAGCTGACCTACACGTTGGAGCAAACCGTCGTCTTCCTAACTACTTGCGCAGGCAAGAGGAGATGTTCGACTCCATCTTTGATGTAGCCTACGATCATGGAGTTAGTGTCGTGGTCATGGCGGGTGACATATTCGATGACCCCGAGACAACCACCCAACTTGAACGTGAAATGGTTGCTCGTAAGTTGTTGGAGTACGATGCTTCCGGTTTTCACATCCTGGTGATCCCGGGCAACCACGACCTTGTAGACGCTACAGGCCACACTGCTATCCACTACCTATCGTTGTTGTCGAAACACGGAAAGTTTCGACACTCGGTAGTAACTGAGTCCACAGTTTTTGTGCCCGTAGAAGACACTGTTTTCTGCCTCCTGTGTCATCGAAAGCATCATTTTTCTGAGGATTCTAAACGCGCAGTCACAGACTTTAGTACGTCTTCTCTGTTGGTGCCCCACAAAAACTTCGTTGTAGTCGCCCACGAAACTATCAGAGGGTCTATGACTGACATTCGCGTCTCTGACAGCGAATTCTATCGTCTGCCTTCGGGAGAGGATGCGCCAGACACCTCTTTGCCCGTAACCTACTGGGCCCTGGGCGACATCCATAAAGTTCAAGCTGTCACGGAAAACGCCTTCTACTCAGGAGCGCCCCTGCAGACTAAGTTTGGAGACACCTGGCCGAAGGGAGTCCTTGTGGTAGACACTGATACTCCTGGGGACCCTCAATTTGTTCCAGTCCCGTCTAACCAATTCGTTAAGGCAACCAAGGACGACCCGATCCCTCCTAACTCTTACGTCAAATGGATTTTCTCCTCCAGGGACGACATCCCTGATCTGATCCCGAACAACGTAGTGAGTATCCAGATAGCTCCTAAAGAGAACTCTCTGTCTTTGGACATAGACGGGTCTTTGGGGGACAAGTTGTTGGAGGGGGTCAAGCAGCAAGGAGCCTCGGAGGATGAGCTAGTTCTAGCCCAATCAGAAATTGAGTCATTGCTCCTATTGGCGTCAACGGAGTCCGACTAATGGCTGATTTCACTCCTGTCTGGAAGGCCCTAAATTCCTCCCACGTTCTTTTGCTCGTAGACACCCACGCAGACCCCTCTAAACCAAATTCTGGTGGGTATGATTTAGACTTCTTCGACTCCAAGGTCGAGGAGGTGTTCGACTGGTTCAAATCAATTGTAAAAGACCGATGCGGTAAGACGGACTTCAAGATGTTGAACGGAGCCTGGCTTTGTATTCGACCCTTAGTTCCGATCCCCGTTCCCCTTTCCTCTCAGCCAAATCTAAAGATTATGGTGCTTCGATGACTGAACTTTCTGAAGTTGATATTTGGCACGCACGAGCGATAGCCTATCGAGAAGAACCCGCCATTGAGGCGGCTATTGTTACTGTCCTGAAGAAGGGCTTCAAAACGGATACCTCTTTAATTGCAGAATTGCACGGATGTTTTCCATTTCTGCGCCAGCAAGATGAGGATGCCAGGACCATACGTGGTCCTGCAGACCTGACTCGTGGTCTGGCGGTAGCTGCAGAGCTGCAAGCCATCAAGGACAGGTCGGCAGAAGTGACCTTGTCACACGACAGTATCCGAGGTCGTATTGAGCGCCTTCACGATGTAGTCCGGACCCATGTCTTCCTAAAAAAGGAAGTAATGGCGTTGAAGAACGACGCACAACGTAACGCTGTCGTGTCATTGACTTGTCCCGAAATTGAAGACCGACTCTCTGCGGTCAAGAGAGTGTTATCCGCGGCCGAT
>Ga0315288_10003542_pt1 | contig 19944 bp, 13 predicted proteins | sample YL17G11_20_MG_FD_203454 | JGI IMG/M metagenome (GOLD analysis project Ga0315288, IMG submission 203454) | Sediment microbial communities from Yellowstone Lake, YNP, Wyoming, USA - YL17G11_20 | ecosystem: Environmental > Aquatic > Freshwater > Lake > Sediment | place: USA: Wyoming | collected... | reverse complement strand
AATATGCAGCAGATAGCAATCGCGTAAGATACTCTTCGATACATAATGCTCTCCTTCGGGGTCTTGCTTTCATTCTGATTTCTTTTGGCGTTGTTGCAAACCCGCCGAACTCATACTCCAAAGATACGGTCGAACCGGGTTCTACGTGTCTTCGCACGACAAGCGAACAAGCAACTATCACGACAACTCAACGGTATTACTTGGCGGTTAGGGAAAGCGACATGGAAAGGGCCAGACAGTTCCAATCCGAGATCCTCGGGGCCGACCTGACTGACCCAAAACTGACCCACTCGGCCCCAAAACGGCCTTTTTCGAAAGGGGCACCGTGAGACGAGTCGTTGTAATCCCTTTTTTCAAAAGAGCTTACAAAACTGGGCCCGCAAGGATTTGAACCTTGGACCAATGGATTATGAGTCCACTGCTCTACCGCTGAGCTACGAGCCCCAAGCCGTAGCAAGTATACACCAGACGTCCAATCCACTCAAGATTTTTTTGCAGACAATTCCCGGCATCAGCACATCGTCCGACAGCCGGCTGCAACAACGCATTAGTGACGATACTCAGTCTTTGGCCGAGAGGTCTGCGCAGATAAGCTCCTTGTCATTTCTGATGTATATGTGTTTGTAAGCGTAGGCCGGGTGCGACCAGCAGACCCCGCCGCGCTGGTTGAGCTGCCCTTCCGTAGGATCGATCAGCTTTGTCCGGCTGATTTCGTGAAAGCCCTCCGGCGAAAGCCCGCAGATAATCAGCTCGCCGCGCTCGTTAAACATCCAAATCTTGTCTCCATTCCGCACAATATGAATATTGGACCACCGCGCCTTTGGAACAGCCTCCAGGCTCTCCCAGATGCGGTCGCCGGTCTTCAGGTCCAGGCAGCGAAGCTCGCCGTGACTATCGACGCCATAGATATAGTCCCCCTGCAGGAGCGGCGTGGATATGCAGCAATGAAGGCTGTCGGTATCCGTCTCGCTGGGGCCCTTTCGCCGCCAGACTTCCTTGATGGTAAGCTCGCCGGGATTGACCCTGAGCAGAAGCGACCCGTCGTAAAAGCTGCTGACAAACAAATGGTTGTCTTGAAAAACCGGCGTGGCGATCCCGATGACCATGCGGGACGGGACAAACGGGTGCTGCCAGTATAGCTTTCCGCTCGAAGGGCAAAGGCCGCAGACGCTGTCACCGGTCCAGCAAACAAGGACACGCTGGCCGGCCTGCTCAATCACGATAGGGGCGGAATATGAGGCGCGGTCGTTCAACGCCCGCCATTTCTCTTTTCCCAGGATTTTGTCAAATGCCACCAGGCAGGCGTTGTCCTCGCCGCCGATTTGCACAATGACCAGGTCGTTCTCAACCAGCGGCGACGCGGCAATACCCCAGAAAGGCATTCTGATTTTGTACTCGGCCCGGAGGTCCTTGCTCCAGAGCACACTTCCCTTCGCGGCATCAAAACAGAACAAATGTCCCATTGTGCCAAGCGAGTAAGCCCGTCCCTCATCGATTGCCACCGACGCTCGCGGTCCGTCGCTGTATCCTACTTTCTCGTATTCGCACCGGTAGGAATGTGACCAGATTTCACTGCCGGCCATCGCATCGAAGCAGTGCACGCGCTCGACGGAGGCCGGGCTGGTCACGCGGTCGGTGACATAGACGCGGCCATCGGCCACAGTTGGGCCGCTGTAGCCCGATGCGATTTCGGTCCGCCAGCGAACGGGCAATTGCGGGCCGTCGAATTTCCTCACAATACCGTCTTCTCGCCAGACGCCGTCGCGATTGGGACCCCGCCATTGCGGCCAGTCATCAGGAAAGCCCTGTGCGACGCAAAACAGACCCACTGCTATTGATAATGCCAACGCTCGTTTTCTGAACATCGTGAAGATTCTCCGGAAGAAACGAAAAATGATTTACGCTGCCTCATTCAACCTACTGTATCACCGGCGGTGAGACGGCCTTGCCTGACTGCTGCGCGAGCTGCGTGTCTTTGTTGTATGTGCCGTAGAAAGGAATGTTGCCGTCGAGCCAGATATACAGGCGGTTCCGGTCTTCGGGGGAAAGCCTGACCTCTTTATTGTGCGTTGGATTCTCAATCACGTTTATCAGGGGACTTTCATCGACGCCAATGCGTCCGGGCGTGGTGACTACTTGCGTTATGCTGCTGCCGCCCCACTCGTACCATTTGACGTAGGGCCGGAGGCTCTCGTACGATTTGCTGAAGGTCTCAGCGGGCTCACCCGTCAGGACCAGCGGACTTTTTCCTTCGCCGGCTTGTCCATCGTGACAGCGTACACAGTGCCTGTCCAGGACCGGCTGAACAAGCCGGGGATAGCTGAAGGGCAGCGTTCCATCCGGCCCCGGCTCAATCTTCGATGGAGGCCGCCGCATCGCTAATAGCCGCTGCCGATTGACGGGCACGGAACCGCGGTGCTCGTGACAGCCGACGCAACTGCGGCGCTCGCCGGGCTGCAGGTAGGTGACGCTGCGCATGCTCTGGACCGCCCTGCCCTGCTCATCCACGGCCTGAAAATAGAGGGGCTTGCAGGCAGGCGCACGGAAATAAGCCGAACCGTCCAACTCGACCGGAACGGCGCCGAGCAACATACGGGCGCTCTCGGCGTTGGCATGCCCGATTCGCGGCTGATTTACAATGTGATTGTCGGTCTTGGGAAGCACCTGGAAGATTCTCAGCGTGCGGATTTGCCGCGACGCCGGCAGCGGAAAATGACTCTGCCGCACATCCGCAAGCACAAACTCGCCCTCATCCTCGAGGTCAAGAGCCGGCGTAGAAGGTATGACCGGAGGAACGGGACGGCCAGCCAGAGGAATCGGATACATACACGATATATCCTTATCGCTGTAGAGCAATTCAAGGTTGCCGAATCTATCGAAGTAGTACAGGGCCGTCCGCGTATCCTTCTTGACGCCCGAACTGACCCCCGGCAGCGGCTCGAAGCTAAAGGCCGTCAAGTAGTAATTCTCCGAAAGGGGCCAGGGACTGTGGAAGTAGCTCTTCGGCCAGCCGGGGGCCTCGGGAAAACATACCTCCGGCGTCAGAACCTCTATCGAATCGAAGTCGTCCTCGCCGCTGGCGGGGTCGAATTTCGTAAGGGCGGGGTCAACAATGACAAGCGAGCCGCCGACGTCCGCGTGATGCGCGCCGGCGATGAAAACGACCCGGTTCGAGCCGGGGATTGCCCGCGGCTGAAAGCAGGCGTTGATCCGCTGGGTGTAATTGCCGAAGAGTATGACCGGGCTCGTACCGTCGGGATTGCTGACCCAAATTCCGTGGTAGTTCGCCGCCGAGCGATCGACATAATCCCAGCGACAATACGCGATTCGTCCGTCGTTCAGCACCCAGGGATGCCATTCGCTTGTTTCGTGGAACGACAGCGTTCGCACCTGCCCGCCGGATGCGTCCATGCGGTGCAGCGTGTGAGTGGGCAACGGCTCCCACGGATTGTTGCACCGGACAAAACCTCCCCGCCGAGTTGACATAAAGGCAATCCCGCCGTCCGGCAGCGGGCACGGGTCGAAGTCGTCATTCGGCCCCCCCGTAAGCTGACGCAGATTTGCCCCGTCGGCATCCATAGCAAAGATGTGAAAATAGCGGCGCTCGGGCGAGTAGTAATCGTACTTTTGCACGGCCCGCTCGACAAACGCAAAGTAGATAGTCCGGGCATCGTAAGACAGCGCCAGGGTCGTATAGTTGCCACGCGGCAGCCGCCCGTCGATCAAGTCCCTGACTTTGGCGGAGCGCCCGGGCTCATCGAGCACATACACGCCCCCGCCGGCAATGTCGGCATAGTCATAGTAGTAGCCGATGTACTCGTGAAGCATCTGGCAGATAAAGCGACGCCGCTCCATAAACACTATCGGCTTCGATGCAACCAGCGGATTCTTCAATGCAGCGCCCCTGGCGATAGAGCGAACATTCCTGTAGAGGTCAAGGCGGGCCGTCCGGTCGAGCGAATCCGCCCCCTCCACCTGCCCCCGCAGCCGGTTCAGGGCCGCCGCCTCCGAATTGAGCACAGGCCCGTCGGGCATCTTTTGAAGGTCGTTTATGAGCCGTTCGGCCCGCGCAAAAGCCTCACGCAAGGCAGCAGGGTCATCATCTGTCCGACCCTTCCGTCGCTCCTGCGCGGCCCAGTCCGCTTCAACCATTGCCCGCAGAGCATCGCCATCCTCGTTCCCGGCAATCGCAGGTGCAGGGGCCGGGCCAATTGCCAGCCACACCACCACTAATACGGACAGACAACCGGAGCATACGGCTACCCTGGCCATAGGCAATCTCCAAAAACGCCACCAAATACGTTTCATGGTGTCTATCTTAACAGATTTTTGCGCAACTTTCATCTTCGTCGCCAAAATTTCTCATTTCCTGGCACGGGCTTCCAGCCCGTGTTCGTGGCATGGGCGTCCCCGCCCATGTTCGCCGTTTCCCCGCCCGATAGTCATAGCGAGGCCCGCAGGGGCGTGGCAATCTGTCGGGTGGCAAGCGGGGAAGGTGTTTCTGCGTTTGAAATTGGGTTTGATTGGGTTTGTTTTGAGTAATGTTCGTTGTTCATTGTTCGTTGTTTATCGACATAATCCTTTATTAGTGCTGCACTTATGGTCATTTTACCCATTTTGACATTGGCTTTGTTTTGCATAATTGACTGTCGGCCACAAAGCCACCAAGGCACAAAGGGACGAAACAACAGGGGAATCTCAAGAACCTTGTGCCTATGCGGGGCTGCTCCTTCTTCTACGTGCAACAGACGATATACCATATACTACATACCACTTACTATTTCGATTCTGTTAGTTTGATATATATTATACTCCGCCGGAGCTTGGCCGTCAAGGAAAATCCCCAATGAGCGCAGACGCCGTCCTAAGCTTACCGAAGGATACGTAGTCTCACTTTCCTCAACGACCTGCGCGTAGCCAGTATGGTTTCACAAATGGGTGGCTGTCCTTCTGTCAAATAGAACAAGCCTTTGTTGGCCCCCCATTGACTGTGGTTTCGACTCTTGTTTACTCAGTATTTCCTCTTTCGATGATGTGGAAGCTGCGTCGCCCCACTTTCAACAAGAACCGATTTGATTTGCTCAAGCAGCTTGTTTTTTCTTAACCAAGAGGGTGAAAGTTCTGTTAATACGACTATTACACTATCCTCTGGAAGAGGTACGCGATTAGTGGGGTCATTAAAACTAACTTGGACAGACGATCCTAAATTTGCCGAACATTCGTAAGTGAATGGCAATAGGTCTTTGTTGGACATATTACTATCCATATAATCTTTCTTTTTAGCCGTGATACCATACGACGCCAGCAATTCTGGAAGTTCCGAGATCGTCTTCTTGCTCGCAGCATATACAGGCAATCCCATACCATGCTCCTTTGCTAATGTTGTGTACTAATTTCACCAAGTCAAAAGCCTCATCCTTGAGCAAAGCACAAATCGAAACGCTGCGCAGATCCCTGCTTGTCGTACCCCTTGTGGGCAACACCGTGCACAAGTCAGCTTCCCAAGCAGGCCGATGCAATCCGCCGGGTGGACGACGGCAGAACTTGCGACGAAGCTCGCTTCGGGAGCAACCTGAAGCCGAGAACACGAAGCTGACTGATTCTCTGTGGGCTCTGAGTGCTCGGTGGCTGTTCTTTTGCCATTCGTGGTCTCGGCGAGCGAATCAGCTATACGAGAATCTTCTGGTTTTCTCCGTCGAAGCGGGCCGTTTTGCCTTCCCGCAGGCCGAGCATACCCATCTGCAGCGCCGTTTGTACGTGGTACGCAAGATCCATTGTGCTCAGCGTATCCGGCTTGCCGGCCCTGCAGCAATCGAGGAATTTCTTCCAGTATCCGACAAAGTCCTCGCCGTGCTCGATTGCGAAACGCTCAGCCTTCTTTTTGGACCCCTCCGCCGGGACAAAGACAATCTCGTTGCCTTCAATGGTCAGAGTCCCTTCCCAGCCTCGAATCACGGGGATTCGCCCGCCTGCGCCTCGGCTGCCTGCGCCCTGGTAGTCGTTGGCTTGCGTCCCGAGCACGGCCACCGTAATTTTCTGCGGATAATCAATCAGCGTATTGTACGTATCGGGTATTTCGCGCTCCTCGTAGCGGAACTTGCCGCCCGTCGCAACCACCATACTCGGCATACCGACGCCCAATATGGACACCACCGGCGTCAGAGAGTGCGGAAACAGGTCCGTCGAAGGCCCGCCCGCGTAGTCCTCGTACATCCGCCACTGGAAGAACCGGCTCACATCGAATGGCCGCTTAGGCATATCGCCGAGAAACGCATCCCAGTTCAGGTCCGGCCCGGGCCTGGCATTAGCGTCGTCTATCGGCATACCCCGCTCGCCCCAGTCGCCGACCCGGAAATAGCCGCACTCGGCGTGCACCGGGGCGCCGATCAAGCCGTCCGCGACGAGCTTCTTCATCTGCGCCCACGCCCCATCGTACATACCCTGCGTTCCAAGCAGGAATACTCGGCTGCTCTTTTTCACCTCCGCCGCCAGCCGTTTGGTCAGCTCGAACTGCCGCCAGTGCGTCACAGGCTTTTCGCAATAGACATTTTTGCCGGCCTTGACTGCATCTATGGCCTGGTAGCCGTGATGATGGTCCGGCGTCGCAATGCACACAACATCGACATTGGGATCGGCCAGCAGCTCACGATGATCCATATAGCTCTTTGCGGCGCTGTATGCCTTTGCACGCTGCTCCATCCGGGGCCGATACACGTCGCACGCGGCGACTATCTCTATCGGCTCTTTCCCCTCGGTTTTCAGCCAGTGGACCGCCTGGAAATGCGCGCCGCTGCGCCCGCCGCACCCGATAAAACCTATGCCGATGCGCTCGTTGGCGCCGAGCACCCGCCGAGCCGGCGCACCTGCAACTGCAACAGCCGCCGCCGCTGCGCCCGCCCGGCGGATAAACTGCCGACGAGTCAAGCCGTCTTTGTTGTTGGATATTTTATTGTCAGCCATTTGTTTATCTCCTTACTTCTTGTGCAATTTTGTTTCGTTCTCCTCGGCAACATAAGTATAGGGTAATGAGATTGCTTCGTCGCTTCGCTCCTCGCAATGACAATTTGAGACTTTCAGGTGTCATTGCGAGCCGAGCTCAACTCGGCGTGGCAATCTCATAGTCGCAATACTTGTGAAACGCGATCATAGCAGTCTATTTTAACGGTTGCGGCTTGGGGGCGCCTTCTGCCTGTTGCGGCGGCGCGGCCCAGCGTTTGTAAAGCTCTTCGATCTTCGCGTCCTCGATTCGCCCATCCCACAGCGCCGCCGCATACCGCAGCACCAGCGGATTGCCAGGCTCCACTTTTAACGGCTGCTCGTGCAGGGCGAGCGTGGCTGAAAGATAGGCAAAGGGCTTGTTCATCATAAACCACGTCGCAGGGTGACGCTCGTTGCCGGGGTGGTCGAACATTGCGACCGTAACGTCTTTGCCGTCGGCCTTGGCCGTATAGGCGCACCAACGCGACCGGACCAGCCTCTCTTCGCCGCGGAATACAACGCCGGCCTTGCCGTCCGCATTGCGAAACTCACCTTCCGCATCCATTGACCGTATAAAACGCAGACCCAGCCCCTGGTAATGAGACCCGCTGAGCGTTACCGGTTCTTTTGGGTCCGGCGCCTCAAACTGCGACTGCCACGTCAGCAGCGCGGCCTTCGGCCCCGCCAAATTGCAGATTTCGATTGTCCGAATCTCCTTCAGCACCAACTGCCCGCTCTGCGGATTCTTCCAGTCAATCCGCTGCGAAAAACCGGCGAAGGGCGCATCATCACGACTATCAACTCTTACGTCGCCGAACCGTTGATGCACCTGCCGGCCCGGGGCCTGCTGCTCCTCCCAGAAGTTCACTCCGTCCGCGGTCACGGCGAACATAAGGGCGTGATGATGCAAATGGTCGGCGGGCGCATCAAGAAGAACGTTCACCCCGCCCGGCGTGAACAATTCCTTCACATAAGGCTTGAACGGCACGTCCTTGTAACTATAACGTAACAAGACACTGTCATCGTAAACCGACACCACGTTTTGGTCCATCACAACGCGCATCGTGTTGGCCGCAAAGGCCGCATTCGAGACCGCCAGAATGATCAAGCTTGTCAACAGCGATAATATAGAGGTATTGCTTTTGAGTCTCTTCATAATGGCCATCCTTTCATTTGCTTTCGCGCGACCCTACTGCTCTGTGACAGATGTTTTGAGCCTCTGTCATTGCGAGCGAAGCGAAGCAATCTCACCCATCCGAAGATATGAGATTGCCACGGCCTTTCAGGCCTCGCAATGACAACCCATCGAATCACGAGTAACAGAGCAATACGACATGATACAATCTCGTTCGGCACAATGACGCCTCGCCGCGTTCAGTTGGTGTATCGCACGGTTCCGGACTCATCCACTGTATAGCCCCACTGCTTGATGTACTCCGGGCCGGAGCGGAATTCGTCGTTTGTCTCTTTGAGCTTCTGCGACAGGAGGCCCTCCAGCTCCTTTTGCAGCTTGCCGTATTGCGGCTTATTGCAGAGGTTATCGAGCTGGTGCGGGTCGTTTTCGTTGTCGTAGAGCAGCCAGGGGCCGTTGCGGTCGCGGACGTAGGTATAGCGGCGCGTCCGCACGCCGCGATATTCCCGCCCGCCGTCCGTCCTCTTCCACTGGCCGAACGGCGAAGGACAGCTAATCAATGCGGCGTTGTCCTTAGGTTTGGTCTTGCCTTTTACAACGTCGCTGAAATCCGTCCCTTCGACCGTGTCCGGTATTTCGATCCCGCTGTGCCCGAGCAGCGTCGGCATAATATCCGGCGTGTTAATCGGCATATCAATTATTCTGCCTTTTGTGCCCAAGCCGGCCGGATAGCGCAGAAGAAACGGAACCCGAATGGACTCGTCATAGGGCCTTTGCTTGTTCATCTGACCGTGCGAGTGCAGCATATCGCCGTGGTCGGAAGTGAAGACGAAAATAGTATCATTCTCAAGTCCAAGCTCCCTCAACGTCCGCAGAAGCTCTCCAATGCAATCGTCCAGGGCCGCGATGTGCGCATAATAACCTGCAAGAGTTTTCTGAGCCTCCTGCTGCTGTTCTCTGGGGACATTGTCGCGCACAGTCAATTTTGACGGGTCAAACATATTCCTGTATTTCTGCGGCGCCGTATGATAGGGCGAGTGCGGCGGCCCCCACGATAGCACTAAGGCAAACGGCTTGCCCCGGGCGTGAGCACTGATGTATTTCTGTGCCTCGCGCGTCTGAGCAATCGCGTCGTAGCCCTCCCACTTGAGCTTAACATCCTCATCGGCGTAGTAGGAGGAGTTGTTGTAGTCGTGCGTACAGCCCAGCGCCTTCCAGAACCCGAAGCCCTGCCGCCTCTCTCGCGGGATGAAGGCGCTTCTTTGATTCCCGTCCAGATGCCACTTGCCGATATACGCCGTTTCGTAGCCGGCCCGGTTATAGGCCTGGGCGAGCGAAACGGCCTTGTCGTTCAAGAGCACGTCGTTTAGAAACACACCGTGACTGAGCGGGTACCGGCCCGTAATCAGACTGGCGCGATACGGGCTGCACACCGGACAGCCGGACACGGCATTGCTGAAATTGACGCCCTGTCCGGCGAGCTTGTCGAGGTTCGGCGTCCTGACGTCCTTGTTCCCTGCGTAGCCCGTTGCCTGTGCGCGCCATTGGTCCGCAAAAACAAAGACAAGGTTCGGCTTTCGATCTGTTCTTTTGACTGCGGACCTGTGCCCAGCGGAACATCCGGACAAGGCGTACCCAATAAGGACCGAAGCGGCCCCAACGCCGGTTCTCTTGAGAAACTCCCTTCTTTTCATACCGGTATTTCTCATCAGACTTCCCACGCAGCAACGGCGGCTGTGTGCTCTCATAGTTCGGTGGGGCAAGCCCGCCATTGTCTGGGCGGGCAAGCCCCACCCTACTATATTAGCGCTTTGAGGTGCTTGATGCTTCTTTCGGCCTGCTCGATAGTGCCGCACTCAACGCTCAGGACAATGTCACGCGGCGCCTGCCGGCATACCTCGATGACCTTCTTCCAGTCTATGACTCCCTCGCCGCAGGCGCAGCCGGCGGGAGTTCCGGTGACCTTGCCTCGCTCGGCCTGCGAATGCTGGATGGAGATGTCCTTGGCGTGAACGTGCACCAGTCTTTTCTTGACGTGTCTAAGCCACTTGATGGGGTCGTGCCCGCAGAGGTAGCTGTTGCCCGTATCGAAATTGATGCCCATCGCCTTGGACTTCACAAGCTTGTAAATTTTGTCCAGGCCGTCGGGGTGCTTGCTGTACTGCTGGTGCGGCTCAATTCCGATGAGGATGCCTCTCGGCTCGGCAAACGCCGCCGCTTCGGTGAGCGTGTATTTCATCAGGACGTGGTCTTCTTCTTCGGTGGTCCAGGCGGGCTTTGGGCCTTCATCCGTGTTGACCACGGGCGCTCCGCACTCGGCTGCGAACCGAATCGCCTGCTTGAGGTAATTGCCGCTTATATCCGGCTTGCAGAGCGGGGTGTGCGACGATAAGCCGGAGAGCTTTACGCCCGCCTTCTCACAGGCGCGCTTGACCCTGTACGGGTCGTCGAGCATTGAGACGGTCTGGTAGTACCCCGCCTCGCTCATCAATTCCCGGCCCAGGTGGACCCACGGCTCGATATATTCATAGCCCAGTTCTGCAGCCTTTTCCACGCCCCACTCAAACGACTTATCCGCGTGCCGCACATACTCCATATTGACGCCAATAAAAACCTTGCCCATTACATAACCTCCTTATTGTGTTTTGACTTCTTTTTGTTCGCCATAAGGGCGGAATAACAATACTGATGTTCGTGCCGAAACGGCCACATTCCACATGCCGCTATTTTACCCGACGTGCGGAATTCCACAAGAAATCTTAAACACGCATGGGCGACAGTGGAAAAACGCAGGTATTGGACGGGAGGCGTGGGCTTCTTGGCCTTTGCCTGCAGGCCTCGACGGCTACCACAGCTTTCGCTGTTCCCGCTTCTTCGGTCCGAACCCGAGCAATGCTTCCGTCTGAAAGCAACTTAGCCTCCCCGGTGTTCAATTGATGTCGCTCTTTGTCATTGCAAGCCCTGATTTTATCGAGGCGAAGCAATCTCATTTCATTAAGGCGAAGGCATTATATCTCTTATCTCGTTAAGCCATTGTAACGCACCCTTGACCATGTATTCGGGTCATTAAATATCTTTTAAATAATCGGCAGCAAAAGCGTCTAAATCATAGAAATCAACATTTTTGTCTGGTATGCCATTAGGACCAGAAATATCTGCAATTGAATTTACATCACTCTTGCCCCATTCATTAGCCAAAACAGCAAAATCATCTAAATTAACTAATCCATCTTCTTCATTTTTAATATCAGCAAGCAATCTTGTTCCTATAGTTAAACTTCCATCTCCATAAGGAGTAACATCAATTGTCATAGTTCCTGGGCCATAAGTTCCTGCAGCCAAATCTTCTAAAGGCACTTTTCCTTCATTTTGAGCAATTGCTCTTCTTACATCATAAACCGGATAAAAGGCATTTGGATCAGTAGAGCTTGTTTGTTGGAAGATTATTGGTCTATTACCAAAACGGTAATCTATGTATCTAAAATTAAATTTTAACCAATTTTGTTTTGTTTCATTAATTTTTCCATTATATATTAATTTTATATTGAAAGAAGTATTACTATTTTCAGGCCGAGAATCTGTCCAAAATTCCCATAAAGTTCCGACATCGTTAACTTCTGAATATGAACCTGAATTATTAGGCATATACCCAGGTCCAAATCTGTCCCATTTGTCTTTTCCTTCGGAAATTCCTGGAGCAATACTTTCAGAAGCATGTTGGGTTTGAATATAATTATTATTCCCTTCTGCATCTTCAACATAATTTCTAGCCTCCAAACAACCTTCATTTATTCCACCAAAAGCAGAGTTGAGAATAATGGGGAAAGCCACCATTGTTGGAGCATATACACAGAAGGCTGAGGTGAACAATGTTGAAACCAATAGACTCGCCGACCAGTTTTTCATTTTATGTTTCTCCGGAAGATTGTCTGTATTTTTTGACAAACCTCATCCTATATTTTAGTCAGTAAATTATACCAGAACGAAAAGAAAAATTCAAGAGAAAACAGTGCACTCGACAGCGGTCAACCGCTATTTTCAAGGCAATTTATGCGCTTTTGATTGACTTTCTTGATAATGGGGCTTAATACTCGAAATGACAATTCCGGGTTGTCATCCTGAGCTTGCATTCTTCCAGCTTTCAAGCCCACCAATACCTTGATGCCTCGACACGAGTGAACTCTGACGGTCTATAAGGAAGATAAGCTATAGGTCTCAATCTATTCCGCTAATTCTTCCTTCCGGCTACCGCCGTCTGCTAAATGAGCCGGGGGATGGTTGAATATGGGCGGAGATTGCCACGTCGGCCCTTGCGGGCCTCCTCGCAATGACGTCCATAGAATCAAATTTGACAGAGTACTACTCAACCGACCCTCAATCCTGCCCGCCCAAGCACCTGGCGGGCAGGGGCAACTTCCGGGCGTCAAATCAGAACGTATCCTTGAGATACCCAATCAGTCCCGGCAGGCGGTCCAGCGTCAGGAACAGCAGGCACAGCGCCGCGATTATCCACATCGCGGGCTTTACGTCCCTTGCCCCGCTGGACAGCAGCTTTATCAAAACGAACGAAATAAAGCCAAACGCCAGCCCCGTGCTTATGCTGTAGCTCAGCGCAATCATCACCATAATGATGAACGCCGGGAACGCCTCGTCCAGCTTTTCAAAATCTATCCTGCGCACTTCTTTCATCATAAAAAACCCGACCATAACCAACGCCGGACCCGTCGCATACTCCGGCACAATGTCCACAAGCGGCACAAACAACAGCGCCAGCAAAAAGCACACGCCGGTAACAACGGCGGTCAGGCCCGTTCGTCCGCCCTCTTCAATCCCCGCCGCCGACTCGATATACGAGGTAATAGTCGATGTCCCCATCGCCGCGCCGAACATGCTGGCCGCAGCGTCAATCGCCAGCAAGCGGTCCAGCCCCTTTATCTTGCCGTCCTTGTCAACCATTTTTGCCTCGTGACAGCAGGCGACAAGCGTCCCTATGCTGTCGAACATATCCATAAACATCAAGGCGAAAATGCTCCCGAACAGGTTCCACTTGAACGCCCCCAGGATGTCCAAGCGGAACGCCACCGGTCGGATATCGAATGAAAAGGAGAACCAGTTTGCCGGCTTTTCGACATAGCCGGAAATGGCCGCCACGACCGTCGCAAAGATGATTCCAATCAGCAGGGCGCCCTTGACCCTCTTTGTCGCCAGAAACGCCATCACCAGCAGGCCGGCCAGCCCTATCAGCGCCTTTGGCGTCAGCGGACCGGCGGAAACAAGGGTCTGCTCATTCTTGACGATTATTCCCATATTGACAAGGCCGATGAACGTGATGAACAGCCCTATGCCGACCGATATGGCGGAAACCAGACTGACTGGAATGGCCTCGACCAAGCGCTTTCTCAGGCCGAGCAGCGTCAGCACAAAACACAGCAGCCCGGAAAGAAACACCACCCCCAGAGCCGTCTGCCAGGTGATCTTGCCTGCACCGACGAGACTATACGCCAGAAAGGCGTTAAGACCCATCCCCGGCGCCATCGCAATCGGAGCATTCGCAAACAAACCCGTGATAATGGTCATAACAGCACTGACAATACAGGTGACGATTATCAGCGCCTGCTTATCCATACCCGCCGCGCTGAGGATCGCCGGGTTGACAAAAATAATATACGCCATCGTCAAAAAGGTCGTTATCCCGGCCACTACCTCAACCCTCGTGCTTGCGCCATTCAATCTTGATTGCGAATTCTCCCCAGCCACGGTTAATTCTCCAGAAAATATCTGCCTATTATCTATTTTTGTTTTCCGAGGATTGTCCGGCGGCGGCCAGCCGCATCATTTCCGAGACCAAGTCGGATGAATTGCGGGCGGCCAATATGTAAAACATCTGCTTGTCCGCTACGGCCCCCTCGTCGGCCTTGTCGCTGATGCTGCGTATCACAAGGTGCGGGATTTCCCTCTGGTAGCAGATCTGGGCGACCGCGGCGCCTTCCATCTCGACCGCATCGGCGTCAAGTCTCTTACGCAACTCTTCGCACTTCTTGTCGGACGCGATGAATGCGTCCCCGGTGACAACCACCCCCCTTATGATCCTCGGCTCTCTTTCCCCTTCCGCCGTCTCTATCTTCCTGAGGCCAACCTTGCCGGCTGCACGCTGCGCCAATTCGAGGAGTTTTTCATCGGCTGGAAAGAAAACCGGGTTCTCCATGCCGGTCAGCCGATTCTTGACGCCCTTAAAGAACAGCCCCTCCGGCCAGACCGTCCCCATGTCGTGATGAGCGGTCTTGTGGGCTATGACGATGTCGCCGGGGTGCAGGTCGGGATTCACCGCGCCGGCGATGCCGGTGAAAATCACCTCTGCCGGCTTGAAGTGTTCTATCAGTAAGGTGGTCGTCATAGCGGCATTGACCTTGCCGATTCCGGTCCATGCGATGACGACCTGTTTGCCGTTCATTTTGCCGGCGGCAAATTCCATTCCTTCAATCTGATGATCCCGGCGGTCCGCCAATTCGTCTTGAAGGAGCACAACTTCGGCCTCGAACGCCCCCAGTATGGCTGTAATCGGCTCAGACTCAACAGGCTCAGCCTCATCGTGCTCAACCTTGACACGATCAGCTTCTTTTGTCGCTGGAGCTGTCCTGCACGAACCGCTCGCGGCGATGACCGCTATGCACAGGGCCGGTAATAGTCTGCTTTGTCTGCTTATCATCTCTTGTCACTCAAACTGACCGGTTTTTAAGAAAACGGCACAATAAATCCTTATGCGACAGCAATATAGCACAATGTGTCATTCCCGCCCCGCATCGGGGTGCGGGGTAAACTCCAGCGGGAATCCAGTCACCCGCCACACTACTGGATACGTGCCTTCGCAGGTATGACAAGGCGAACCGGTCAGTTTGAGTTAGAGAGTATCACATTGCAGAACATGTTTCCACCCCGCAAAGGGGCCTTACGGCCGGATTTTCGCGGGCACAAAGGGGGCTGCAAGATTCACAGTTTATAACTCCTCATCTGCTTCCTCAGCTTCTTTGCATCACCCACCAGCCCGCCGCGGCGGGCCAGCCTGTCCATCTCCGCCCAGAAATCTCTGCTGTGGTTCTTGTGCCTGGTATGAGCCAGCTCGTGGAGCATAACATAATCCTGCAGCTCCTGAGGCAATCTGAGCAGGTTGATATTCAGGCTGATATTATTCCTGGAGCTGCACGTTCCCCATCGCGTTTTTTGGTTTCTTATGAATAGTCTATTGTAGGTGAACCCATATTTCCCGGCCAACTGATTGAGTCTCGCACTGAGAACGCCCCCGGCGCTGTTTGTGCCGATGGCGGGCAGACTGCCTTGAGCACGGTTTTGCTGGAGCATCTGCAGTGTGTCGAGGTGCCTCTTTGCCCAGGGGGTTTTGGATTTGAGGAACTTCATTGCGGCGTCCAGCGACCGTTCTTGGGGGATAGTAACCCTGATAGTCCGGTCGGGCTTGATGGTGATAGACAGGTATTTGGCTTTTGAGGATGCGGTAAAAAGCACAGGCCCAAGGGATGGGATGTCGATGGTAGTGGCTTGCGTATTCAACGAGCAGTCTCCTTGTTCCCACCGAGGCATTAGCGGCTATGAAAGCCGCCCTAAGATTCGGTCCAGAGAATCGGAAGTCTGGCGGACCAAGGCTTCCGGGTAATGTGGATAGGGATGAAAGTATTCAAACGTGACGTATCCGCGATACCCCACCTTGTCCAATTCCTCCATTACAACGGGCCAATTAGTCGTCCCATCCAGTAGTGGACGAAATGTCTCCAGCGAATGATCGGTGCTCTTCTTCGAGAACTCCTTGAAGTGGGTATTCTTGATTCGGCTGCCCATTACCGGCACCCAGTGCTCGGGATACTGAAATATCGAGATATTTCCGGTGTCGAAATGAATCTTCACATATTCACTCTGAAATGAATCGACAAAATCGTTCATTTCCATTGGGGTCATCAGATAACCATTGAAGAAGATATTCTCAATGTTGAGGAAGACCTTTAGTTTTTCGGCCTGGCCGGCCAGGGTCCTGACGGCTTCTTTGGCGCGGCGATCGCAGAGGTCGTTGGGCACCGGCTCATAATCGTCCCGCCAAGGGATGTCAACCGCGCCCGGCACGAGTAAGACGTTTTCCACGCCCAAATCGTGCGCGGCCTGCGCGATTTTACCGGCCAACTCCATGCCTTTGGCGCGTTTGTCCGGATCATTACTGGTCAGAGGATAAGGCCAGAACAGAAAGGAGCAGAGTCCGCTGATCTGGATCCCGATTTTGTCGGCTAATCGCCGGATGTCGTGGTAGTTTTTCGTTCCTGACTTGGGCGAGAGGTCATTCTCCAGGTCGTAGTTCAATTCGATGCCGTCAAATCCGGCGTCCTTGGCTAACTGAAGACATTCCTTCAAATTCATTCGCTGGGGATAGGGAAACGCCCACTGGTTGATGGATTTCTTCATATCATATCGCTTGGGCGAACCCTTTCGGGGATCCGGCCCGTGTTTGGGCGTCTGCGCCCGGGCTGCGGTGGAAAACGCCGCCGCGCCGGCAGAAATCAGCACCGCCTTAACCGCATCGCGCCGTGTCAGACAATTGTGTCCCGGCGGCAACATGCTAAAGTGAGGGTCATTTGTGCGGCAATCTTCCGGCCAGCGTTGTGAAAAGACTGAGTTTTTCATAACGTGAATGTCTCCAAGTCATAATACTCTGTCAAGGTTAAAACGATCGATGTCATTGCGAGGAGTGAAACGACGAAGCAATCTCCGGGCTTCGGACGGTTAGAGATTGCCGCGTCGGCCTTCGGCCTCCTCGCAATGACAACTCCTGAGAAATGACAACTCCTGAGATTAGTCTTGACGGTGTAGTAGTGACCTTTGCGTTCATATCGAGCGGAGCTTATCCCTGTTCTCATAGACCTTTTGGATGGCATCAGCGATATCGTCCATATCTTCTTTTGTTCCAAGAAGCGGGCCTGAAGCCCAGATCATAGCCATCTCGTCACAAACCTTATCGCAATTTGGACACGCGGTCTCCTCGCGGTATCGCTGCAGTCTCTTTTCGGAGAACATTTTCTTGTACACCTTCGAGCTCAGAATGTGCTCTATCCAGGGTTCTCTGTGCAGCCCCAGTGCTATGTACGGGCTGAGACTAATGCCTTCGGCATTGAGGGCCTTGAGGAACTGGCTGCGCTCCGCGCCGTTGAAGTGCTCCTTGAGGTACGTCGTCGCGTAGAGGTAGAAAGAGCCGCTGGCGGTGCCCTCGTACAGTTTCTGGGGGACGATTCCGGGGACATCCTTGAGCCTGGAGGTCAGGTAGCGAGCGTTTTCGTTGCGACGGGCGAAGCGTTCCTGAACGCCGGGCAACTGGCCAAGCAGAACCGCCGCTTCAAACTCGTTCATTCGGTATTTCGGCCCTGCCACTTCGGTGTGTCCCCGGCGCGATGTGCCGTGGTTATGGACGGTATAGCATTTGTCCATCAGATCTTCATCATTTCCGATTATCGCCCCGCCTTCACCGCAGGCGATAGTCTTGCTCGACTGAAAGCTAAAACAGCCCAGGTCGCCGATGGTTCCCACCTTCTTGCCCTGGTATTCGGCAAGGTGCGCCTGGCAGGCGTCTTCGATCACTTTGAGATTGTGCTTCTTGGCAATCTCCATAATTCTTTCCATGTTGCAGGGCTGCCCCATCATGTGCACGGGCATAATCGCTTTGGTGTTCTCGGTGATCTTCCTTTCCACGTCTTCGGGATCGAGCTGATAGGATTCCGTATCCAAATCGGCCATCACAGGCAAAGCCCTGGCCGCCAGAATGGAGGCGATTGTGCCCGGGTCGGTATAGGGCGAGGTGATAACCTCGTCCCCGGCGTCGATTCCAAGCGCCTCGACGCAGGTGTGCAGCGCCTGTGTCCCGGACCCCGTCGCCACGCAGAACTTTGCCCCCGTCATTTGAGCAAACTCCTTTTCAAACGTGGCGACTGTGCCCGAACTCGACTGGATTCTGCACCATACCCGGCTCTTGGTGGTCTTCACTACCGAGTCTATGACATTCTGGTCCCAGTGTGGCCATTGAGGCCAGCTTTTGTTTTTTCTGACAGGCTCGCCGCCGAGAATCGCCAGCCCGCCGGTACTTGGGCGGGCCAGCTTGCCGGCCTTCTTAGCGATATTGCCGTATGCCGGGACGCTCCGCGATACGGCGGCGATAGTCCCGACCGACGCAGTCGCCAGGAGCTGCCGCCTGGTTAAATTGTTCTTATCCATTCTACAGACCCTTTCAATTGGCGATCTCAAACAAACATGATATTTGGCTGAGAGTTCCATTGTAATCCGAAGGCGTGGTCGATGTTAGGAGAAAAAGTGTGGGGGATGAGTTTCGTATCGCGTACTGCGTATCGCGTATTGCGTTGGGGGAATTGGCTTTGTTTGGGTTTGTTTTTTTGCGTTGGGCGGGGCGGAATATTTATGTAAGCCCTTGTGGCATAATCGGTTGTGGTGATTTTAGGTTTTCGCAAATTGGGTTTGTTTTGCATAATAGAGGGCATGATTCTTTGGCAAATTGGGGCAAGTAGGCAGTTTGGAGGAGAGGTTCCCGCCAAGGGCGCGTCTTCGACCTCCGCTTCGCCCCTACGGGGCTTCGGTCGGAATGACAGAATGTCGAGGGCGTTGGGTTGATATTGGCGGTGGGAAAATTGGGTTTGTTTTGCATAATTGACTGCCAGCCACGAAGGCACGAAGGAATAGAATGACAGAGGAATTCTGAAAAAGCTTACGGCTGAGCGGGGGGGGTAGTTTCTTTGTCTGGCATGTCCTGTGTTTCTCTGCTCTTGAACTTACTATTATAGTGTGTTAGTTTGGTGGATATTATACTATATCTGAGGTTGTGTGTCAAGTGAATTTTATCTTTAGACACGGATTCACACTGATTGACACTGTTCTTGGTGTTGGAGAGTGGGTGTTCTGCTTGGGGACGCAGGCGGGGTTGGGCGGGTCTGTGTTGCAGTCGAGTAGCCAGTTTGCGGCCGTTAGGGCGAAATCATAAGATTGGCCTACTTGTTCTGGTTTAGTCACCTGTGCCTTCGAGCCAGTGGTCGGCGAATATTGCAAAGTCGAGAAAATCGACGCCGCCGATACCGTTGAGGTCGCTACGAATTTCCTGCCTTAATACGGGATAGGTTGCCCCTTCATTTATCAGCCATATATCAACAAAGTCCCAGCCGGCCTCGGTAAAGGTGCTTGTTGTCTGCATTTCGGCAGTCGTCTTTCCGCAATTTGGGTCACAGGCCGTAGCAAGTCCACCTTGGCTCCCACACATATTAGGTTCGCCGCTGGTTTCAACATCCCAGAAGGACGTCTCGAGGTCTCCAGATGCGTTAGCTCCAACTAATCCGCCGACATAATCGACGCCATTGACATCCCCTGTAGAATAGCAGTTCGAAACGATACCACCGCTATACCTCGGTATACCATTTATCCCCACCAGTCCGCCGACATAATAATCACCGCTTACATCGCCGGTAGAATAGCAATTCGAGACACTGCCATCACAATTTCTCCCCACCAGTCCGCCGACTTCCTCGACGCCATTGACATCGCCGGTAGCATAGCAGTTCGAGACACTGCCCCAATTGTCCCCCAATAGCCCCCCGACCTCGTCGACACCATTTACATCGCCTGTAGAATAGCAGTCGCTGATAGGGCTGTCGTCGTTATATCCCGCCAGGCCACCCACAGCCCCGATCCCGGTGACAGAGCCGGTAGAATAGCAGTTAGAGATTGTACCTAAATTAGGCCAATCATAGTTTATGTTTATTCCCACCAGGCCGCCGACACAAAAATCA
>Ga0315288_10003541_pt1 | contig 19946 bp, 11 predicted proteins | sample YL17G11_20_MG_FD_203454 | JGI IMG/M metagenome (GOLD analysis project Ga0315288, IMG submission 203454) | Sediment microbial communities from Yellowstone Lake, YNP, Wyoming, USA - YL17G11_20 | ecosystem: Environmental > Aquatic > Freshwater > Lake > Sediment | place: USA: Wyoming | collected... | reverse complement strand
CTGCCCGTTACATTGTATGCCGTCATGGTGCGGACTCCCGTCCAAGGGCCGCGGTTGTCGGCATTCGTCGCATACAACGTGAGCGTCAAAGTCATCGGATCGCTCGTGTCATTGTCTTCTATATTCACCTGTATCGGCACAGTGGTGCCTTCTTCGCCCTTCCAGGGCACTACTCCTTCTGGAACGCAGCAAGTAATGGCCAGGTTGGTCGCCATCACACCACTCTTCTCTCAATTCCGGCTCTGGACTATGGACGATTGACCATTGACTTTGGACTATCTCATTCTATCGTGTAGGCCGCGCTTTTGATGTCGCTCTCTGTCCAGCCCGACTTAAAGGCTTTGGCCTTGAGGGTGCAGCTTTGGCTGATGGCGACAGGGCCGGTATAGACCGCGCTGGATTCGGTCGGGTCATTGCCATCGGTAGTGTAGCGAATGGTCGCGCCGCTGATGGAGCAGGACATAGTTACGTTTTGTGTGCCTTGATAAGTCCCGCCGTCAGGATTGAAGGCGGGAGTGGGGAGTTCTAGCTCATAGTCTCCGCTTTTGGTATCGCTGGCCGTCCAATTGGTCTTGAAGGCTTTCGCTTTCAAAGTAAAGCTGTGGTCAATAATAACCGGCCCGGTGTAAGCAAAGCTCTGTTCCGTAGGTTCCGAGTTATCAAGGGTATACATGATGCTGGCATTGGCGACGGCACAGGAAATAGTTACGTCCTGCGTTTCCTGGTAGGTATCGCCGTCGGGATTGAAGGCGGGCGTGGGCAACTGCAATTCATAGGTCGCGGTCACAACGCTACTCGGGATCCAATTTGTCTTCCATGTCTTCGCCTTCAAAGTAAGGCTATGATCAACCGTGATCGGATTTGTGTAGACCGCGCTAGATTCTGTCGGGTCAGTGCCATCTGTTGTATATCTGATGGTAGCTCCATAGGAGACGGATGAGATAGTTACATTCTGAACGTCTTGATAGTCTCCACTGTCAGGATTAACAGCGGGTGCTGGCAATGCATCGAACTTGGCTATATCTCCCCCCTCCATGACCTTGAAAACTTCGCCTGTATGGGCGTCAACGAAGACTTCGTAAATGGGCCCATCTGGGTCACCAGTCTCTTCCACACCCTGTTCATATATTTCCAAGGTATATCCAGGATAAGCGCTCACCGTAACTTTTATTCGCCATGCAAGCCGCTGCTCATCCTGCTCATCCTCGGCTATCCAAAGCCCAATATTGTCTAGAATAAAAGCGGATTGCGGATAGACCAGGGTATGGTTGTCGGGATCTTCTATCTGCATGTTTTCACAATGGCTTAGCGCGGCCTGTTCGGCCTCTCCCTGCGTTATGGTAGGATCTATCGAGACTGTAGGGGGGGGACTATGCGTCCCGGCATATCGGTATACTGTTCCTGCCCAGGGATCTATAAAGCAAGCCCCCTGGTTCCCCCAATACCAGACGCCGTTGGCAAAGCGCTGCCTATACGAAGCCTGTGGATCTAGCGGATCCAATTGCTGCATATTGAGCGATACAAAATTCTGATATTTGATTGATAGGAACTGTCGTGTAATGACATGCAGGTCCGCGGCGGACATTTGGGTTGATTCAGGCCAATCTTCATTAAGTTTAGTCGTGTATGCATGTGATGCCGCGACATCAACCCACATACACATCTCTCCGGTTTGGCAATGTATCTTGAACTTCTGCAAAGCATCGGCAGATTTCAGCGCGTAATAATGCGGGAACTCGGGATCCGGTGGATTTAAATATATCCCCTCCAGAACAAGATCCAAGGTGGGATTCTGTGCCCAATCCCGCGCGGCTTGCTCCGCCTGCTGGACGGAAACGGGATAATTCATAGTATTCGGATCATATGGAATTATCATGCTATTAGCTCCTCTGCTAAAATAGATAAGCATAATCAGAGAGACAATTAGGATATTTCGATAGCGCATTTCATGTTCCTTTCAGATTTTCTGAAGATTTTATATTCAGCTCGTGTAGTGTCCCTAATGCTTCTTTGCATTTGTCAAGGACACGTTCGACCAGGACGTTTCACGCACAAGAGCCTGCAGGTCTCGATTCATATGTCAAGAGAATAATAGGACACCACGCTAGAATAGAGCAGTAAATTAAGAATACTGCTGAACTGCTTGCCTCTGGACACTTCATATTAATTTCTTCCCCGCTAGTTCGCGGGAATCTAATCGCTGTCATAGTCTATGCACACCCCATTAAGCATCAAAAAAGATCCCTGCCATCCATAGAGCTTTTTCAAGTCATCATTATCGCAAACTGTTCTTTGCGACATATTTGCGGCCGTAGCAATGCTGCCTGCATCTAAGGGGAGCACTGTTGTCGAGAGGGCCTTTAATTGGACGAAAAATTCCTTAAGCCAAACGGCAGCAAATCCCTGTGGTATCGTGCGGCTGAAACTTAAAACGTTTTGTGCGTTTTGATTCAATAGGTTATTTACAAGTGTTCGACCGCTGGTACCACTATTACAGCCAGCAAGAATGGCCAACTTAAGGTTTGTGAGATCGACCGCACTGCTTAAATAGCTAAAGTCCCATCCAAATTTACTTACTGTGTTGTCTTGAGTGATGGCGCATTTGTGCTGAAAAAACCAATTGCCATCCTTCATACAGGTAAGCGCATATTTACCAGGCGACACAGTCCACCCATGAGCAAATATAATCCACACATCGGGAGGCACGATCTGGCGCGCGTTGTTCAATCCCCCACCCCAAAGGGATGAAATCGCCACCTCGGCATGATTAATATCTGGATTTTTCATGTAGCCCCATGAGTTATCAACCCTCTGCCGCCCCTCTCTAATAGTGCGTATCGTATTTAGATTTGGGTCATACGCCGGCATTCCTACAATTTCTGACCAAGCATCACTAACACCTTGTTTCGTCGCCTTAGCTCCATAATAAATGCATACATAGGCGTATTTTAGCAGGCTATTTAGCTCCTTTGTCCATCTGCGCCTATGATCTCTATAGTTGTATGGGTGATCATCCTTCATGCTTAGCAAAAAAAGCCAAGCTTTCTCATCTGCTATCTTGCCTATCGGAACGCGCACTAGAAGTTTGTGCGTTATGCCCGTTGAACTCGCATGCAGTCCGTCATCTACATCATGCCCAGGTTCTAAACATTCGAGGCTCGTGACATTCCAATGATCAATCTCCTCTAGATCATAATTATACAAGAACAAAGTCCCTTCTTTGGCATATGTATTCAGTGTATCTTTCAAATCATAATAGCGGATATAATACAGATGGTTGTCATCTCCCTTGTCTTCCGGCGTTCCGTTGTCGTCATAGCCGGCGTCTTCCACCTCGTAGATGGGGTTGTTGTTCGCATCCCGCGACCGTATAATGTGCAAATAGCGGCTACGATATTCTGTGGAATCGGCCACTTGCAGCGCCGGATTTTCATTGTAGTTGATATCGGTCTGGGTGATGTCCACCTCAAAAGTGTAGGTCCACGGCTCGACATAAGCGCCGCTGTTGTTTTTGCCATCCCAGTAGAAGGTATAGGAGCTGCCCGTTACATTGTTTGCCGTCATGGTGCGGATTCCCGTCCAAGGGCCGCGGTTGTCGGCATTAGTCGCATACAACGTGAGCGTCAAGGTCATCGGATCGCTCGTATCATTGTCTTCCAGATTGACCGTAATCGGCACCGTAGTGCCTTCTTCGCCCTTCCAGGGCGCCACTCCTTCAGGAACGCAGGAGGTAATGGCCAGATTCAGCACCGTCGTGGCGCCATAATCTTCACTCGCTACCATCGCCGCGGGGACGGTGACGAACTCTCCCTGGGCATACAGGATATGATTTCCATTATGTGCGAGAGTCGTATCCCAGTCATACCGGTAGATGTCGGTGGTTATGCCGGTGCCGGAATCATAGCTCGTACTCTCCAGATGGGGCAGGCCTGTTGGCGGATCGCCATGCTTCACATTCACCCAATCCCAGGCATGCTCCGTGGTGTCCTCGTGCCGCTTGATTTCCAAATGCGTCAACGTGGCGGACCGCCTTTTCACCCGCACGCGGATCGGATTGACGCCCCCGATTGTCCCGCCGTCCGGGCATGCCACTCTCAACTTTTACACGCCATCAGTTAGCCGGACTCCACTCTGGCTCTGGACTATGTATGATTGACGATTCTCTATCGTATATCGCGCGCTTTTGATGTGGCTGGCAGGCCAAATTTTACCTGCAGGCTATAATTTTCTTCTGATTAGGTCTTTGCCGCTCAGGTAGAGCAGTTCATTATTATTCAGCCATTCTATGGATTTGATCCCCTGCGGTTCGGTGCAGACCAGGCGGTGGCCGCTTCCGTCTTTGTTGATTACATGCAGTTCGTGAGGGGGACCTTGGGCTATCGCACCTATCCCGGGTGTCGGGGAATTGGGGCTAGTGGTCACGAATGCCAGTTTCTTGCCATCTGGGCTCCAACACATCTCAAATGGAAAGCCAACTGCGATCCTACGCGGCTGAGCGCCGCTTTCTAGGCTTGTTACCCATATACCCCACCCATAGGTATGGGCGATTTGTTTGGCGATGGATGAAACATCCCAGGACCGAAACTCGGCTCCGGGAGGGCGGAAGCGGCCGGGTGGTGGTTTTATGGCGCGCACCTCGGTGCCATCAGGTCGTATTATCCTTATACGATCAAGCGGTTGTTCCTTAACAAGTGCTTCAACGGAAAACCGATTCTCAATAAATCCCATATTACCTGTGTGCGGGATATATTTTAGGCGGGAGATGCCGGAGGAGCCAGAATGTTGATCGCCATAAACTGCTCTTGGGCGACCTATTTTATTCCAGAAGAAAATACTCGATTTTCTTCGCCGATGTCGCTCGCTGGACACAGCGTCATGCTGAATCCAGGCAAGTTGATCACTACCTCCAAACCACACAAAACTTCCTAAAGACAGCGCTCTCGCGATCTCCTGGGATGTGCCCGCAGCTAAGTCAAAAATCATTAGCGGGCTGTTGCCCTTTTTATAATAAGTTCCAACTGCAATTTTGGAGTCGTCGCCAGACCACCGGACCTCCGCCCATTCATAGCCTGGAATAATAATTGGCCTATTACCCAAATCTCGTATTCCGTCGCCGTTGGAACTGATGCTTTTCAGTATGCCTCCAGATAGCAACGCGATCCGCTTTCCATCATGGGTGGGGTCATAGGCGTCAACTTGCCGGGCGAGAAGCGTTCTTGTGCTTGGGCCGAACGGCAAATGACTGGATATAGCCGGGCACGAGATGCGAAGAATCACCAGGCCGATTATCACTGCACCAACCGCCCATAAAATCTTTCTGCGCAATTCGTCCTCCTTGTTCGCTATGGATTCCTCAAATTGTTCAGCCATCCAGGGCCTAGCGAGAATTATGTCCGAGCGAAAAACCGCGAGGTGTAAGCTTTTCAATTACAGATCCTTTATGCGAAACATAAACACTTTTACCATCATTAAGCTCAACCTTCCACATTGGCTCATAGGGAGTTGGCATTTCTTTCGAAAACTGCCATGCAAACTCCGCGCGCTTCACCTCGGTCTTGAATCGCTTTTTTACTGATTCAACTGCTGCCCCCTCATCTATGACAGGTATGCTGCTGATGTCAGCGGTGCATGCTGACGCGCCGTGAAACTTGCCGGTCTGCGCATCTACGATGACTGCGGCGCTGACTTTCCCCTTCCTTAGATAAGGAATAAGATAGTAGTCCCCAAAGGACGTATCAGCAGCGTGGACATGGACGGGTATCCCGGCCTTTGCGCCAAGTAGGTAGCCACCCAGCGGAGACATTACCCCCAGCAAGTGCAAAGAGATGCCCTCGTCGGCGATTGCTTTGACTTGAGCCAGGTTAGCTGGACGCCCATGTGCGCGAGTCGGCGGATCGCATCGCACTGAATGCGGTTGCTTGGGTTCCTCTCTTCCTGCCGGTGGGTCCTCCACGTCAACATATCCACCAGAAGGAGGATAATATTTGAAGTACTTGTCCTTCCATATATCGGAAGATACATACGCGGGTTGGTCGCTAAACCAACCTCCTGGCTCATGTATCCAAAGGCCGAAGATATTTCCTCCATAGCAGGACGGCCAGCTAGCAGCGGCGCATCCGGATACTAGCATCCAGTGCCATATTGGGTCCTCACCAGGATTCTGAACCTGTGTTCCGGCCGCCGAGGGTTCATAAAGGTTGGCAATCATATCTGCCTCACTACCTATTAGTTCATCTTGCGAGTTGCTGACATTGTTCACATACTTCTGCACATTCAGGAAGTGGTTCAGCACGGCCGGGTACTCCCACGGCGAAATGCCTCTCTCATCCTCCTGTATTCCATCCGGTGGAATATCATAATCAGGCCACATATTTGGATCTTGGCCATATGTATCCAATACCCAATGAGCAATATCAAATTGTGATGGCGGAGGAACTAGCCCTTTGTAATCCAGCCACATTTGTGAAGTTGCCTCGCCGCACCAATCCATCTGCTCTTGGTCATAATGCGTCACATCCAGAATCTTATTATACATCCCCTTGCCATCATCCATTCCCCAGCGAGGGCGATGATCCCGGTAGGAGGGGCCATCGGTGTCCAGCGCACTAACCACGAAGACAAGGGAACCCTCTACAGAGGCGATTGCGCCACGTACGAGAGGCACATCGTCATTGTGCGTTCCCAGGCTCGGATCCATGGTGTATTCCTTGATGTTAGCCCAATATGCGGGAGTGTTCTGGCTATCGCGCACCCAGGCCCACACATGCACCAAACAGGATTGCCCTGGGTTACCTGTGATGAGGTTTTGAAGATTATAACTTGTATTCACATATATCGCCGGCAGCGCGTCTATTGATCCTCCTGCCAGCGTTACATCTGAGATTGTGAGAAAGCCCCGATAGGAGATGGAATCTTGCACTGTGAGCGGCGGATTCTCATTATCGTTTACGTCCAACTGTCTAACCTCCACCTCGTAGGTATAAACACCAATAGGCACATAAGCTCCATTGTCATCCTTTCCGTCCCAATGAAGGACGATTGTTGAGGAGGTGTTGCCTGAGGAGACAAGGTGCCTGATGGGCTGGTAGTAAGTGAGAGTGTCCACCGGGTATAGGAACACGTTGACCTCTACTGGATCGCTGAGGTCGTTATCTTCGATATTCACCGTCAGAGGCACCGTTGTGCTCGTATCTCCATCCCAAGTCAAGACATCGTGCGGATCGCACGATATGATCGCCAGGTTCTTCACCGTCGTGGATTTTGTATCGGAATGTGTATCCGTGCCGCCGGGGATGTTGAATAAACCCTCGGCATAGATGGTATGACTGCCATTGTGACCGGAAGTTGTGGTCCAGTTGACCAGATATATCTTCGTGGCAATGCCGGTATTGGGGTCAGTCTCCGAACTCTCAGGAGTCGGCGGCGTGTCGTTAAACACGTTCACCCAATCCCAAGTGTGCGCGGTCGTATTCTCGTGCTGCTTGACCAGCAAATGCGTCAATGTTGTCCGCACGGTCTTCGTTCGCACGCGGATCGGCGTAACGCCCCCGATTTCCCCGCCGTCCGGCTCCAAGATGGTCAACTCATACAGCGGAATAATATCAATCGTGACAGTATGAATATCCGACAACGTCTTGTTATTTTCATCCGTCGCCGTCGCTTTGACATACCATATGCCGGAGGTCAGGCCCACGCTCTCCCACGCCACCCAATACGGCGAAGTTGTTTTATCTTGCCCTACTTGCGTCCAAGTCTGCTGATTCTGGCTGACATAGAAGGCTACCTTCTGGATCACTTCCGTATGAGAAACTGCCGCGGACAATGTTATATCATCGCCATAATATAACGGCTTCCCCTCACCTATCTCTATCGTGCTGTTGTCAGCCGGCGCCGTCAGCCACATATCCCAGAAGGTGATGTCTTTGTTGTCCGATAAAGTCCCACCCGTGGGCATGCTGAATTCCACCTTAACGTTGTCGTCGGCGCCGCCGTCGCGGTTGTCCGTGCTGCGGATATGAGCCGTGGCATGACCGCTGCTATCGGTGGTCTCATCAACAGTGGAATACCAGTTCGTATGGTCAATGGTGAACTCGCCATTGCCGCTTTGCGTGCTGAAGGTAATGGTCTTGCTGCCCGATTGCGTTCCGGCCTGCAACGTGGCCGTGCAGATCTCCGTTTGACTGTGGTCTTGCGGGAGCATGTCCGGCGATACAGTGAGTGTGAGATCTGCGAGTATAATGGCGTGGCTATCCGACAACGACTTGCCGTAAATATCCGTCGCTGTAGCGCTGATGTTCCAGTTCCCCGGCGTAGCGCTTGATGTATCCCATTGAGTGGATAAAGAAGAACCCTGCGAAATCAGCGTTCCACCTGCATAAAATGCCATATTTTGCATATCCGCAGTATCGGAGTCAGATGCGGAGATGGTAATGCTAACTCCCTTTTCATACCACTTGTCATTCTCCGGCGCGGTCAACCACATATCCCAGAAGGTGATCCCCTTGCTGTCGGAGGCCGTGCCGCCCTGGGGCTTGTTGAATTCCGCCTTTACCGTGTCGCTCCCGTGCGTAACACTTCCACTATTTAGGCCTTCACGGTTGTAGGCGCTGTGAATTGTCACTATGGCATTGCCGTTCGCGTCCGTGACTGCTGTCATTGTGGTTTGGCCATTGCTGAATTTGCCGTTGCCATTCTGCGCCGTAAAGGTAATGGTCTTCCCGCTCTGATTAACTCCGTCCATCTTTAGATTGGCCGTGCAGGTTGCAGTTGTGGTTGTATTCTGAGGAATGGCCGGATCTGTTATTGTCAGGGTGATGGTAAAATCACCCCAGACGATAACGGTTATCGAGCCGGCCGAAGTATACGCGTCATTATAAATCGTCCCGCTGTCATCCGTGCGCATCAACACGGTGTAGGTCCCGGCCGTATTGAAAACATGGCTGACGACGGAGTTTATGCCAACCGCGCTTCCCCAGGAATTGGGATCATTAAAGTTCCATTGCGCAATGAAAGTGCCCGCCCCCTGGTCGGTGTTGGTGCCATTTATCGTGTCCCAGTCGTGATCCGGCAAAGCGCCGCCGCCACTGGTGGTGCCCTTGAAATAGACCGTATCGCCGCGCCCAACATTGATAGTTCCGGTTGACCAATCTAACTGATTCCGGCTGGCCTTTACGGTAGCCGTCGGGGGCGTCGTGCCCTCATCATACGTCGGGCAGCACCAGGCCAATCCCGCGCCCAGCAATCCCAACAGTAAAGCAACCCCGATAGCTGAACCCAATAATCTTAAAGTGGTAGCTCGCATGGTTCCCTCGTTCATTTCGCCGCCTCCAGCGCCAGCGTTTTGTCAATCTCGGCGATTTTCTCACTTGCCACCGGCACCCAACTGGTAAGCGGGCAAGCCGAAAGCACTTGTTTGAAATAAGTCTGCCCTTCAGCATAACGTTCCTGGCGATAGAGCATGTCTCCGATCTGGTAGCGCGCCTCCGCGCAATATTCCGGGAAGGTCGGATATTGCCTAATCATGGCTTCGTATTCCAGGATGGCGGCCGCATAATTGCCTTTCGCCCTCAGGCAGGCGGTCGCCGACTGCTTGCCCGCCACAGTAATGGTGTCCGGGCCTCCCGCCGTCGCCGCCAGCGAATACTCTAAACGCGCGGTATCGAAATCCCTATCAGAGTAGGCCGCCGTGCCTAAGACATAGTGAACATAAGCGGTGATTTCCGCCGAGAGTCCCGCATTTAGCAGGGACCGCACGAGCTGCCGCGCCTCTTCGTTTCTGCCCTGCGGCAGCAAGGTTTCCATCGCCAGCCCGATCTTCACCAGGGCCTGCGTCTCCATCTCTTCTCGGACTTCATCCGGCGGCAGGGCCGGCTGGTCTTCGTCGGCCGACCCGGGATCGGTGGGATTCTCCTCTTCAGACGATGGAGCCACTACTACGGTTATGCTATAGGTCGTTACGCTGGGCGCATCGTCGAAGGCCGTCCCCGCAATGTCATCCAGCCGGCACTTCACGATATATGTGCCCGCGGTTGCGAAAGCCCAATTGACCGTATCATTCACGCCCGCGCTGGTAGTGGGTTTGAAGGCGGCGCCGTCATAGTTGAAATCCCACTGGCACTGCAGGCTGTCGTCCTTTTGATCGGTGCTGACGCCGTCCACAGCATCATAATCATGATCTTCCAACAGCCCGTCGGTCAGGCTGGTCGCCTTGAACCAGAGCGTCTGCCCGGCCGTGATGTTGATAATGGCATTGCCCGCCTGGGCCGCAGGCCAAGCCGTTCCATCCAGGCTGGCGCACGGCTTGGAAGCCGGCGGCAACGGCAAGGCATTAGTATCGCTTCGCGCCGGGCCGACGAAACCTGCCAGGCTGAATACTACACACATGATCAGAAGAACAGCGGTCGTGATTTTCGGTGTCATTATTGGGCACCCCCTTCAGTGGTATTTGCAAGAAAAGCTTCAATTTCGGTTGCCTGCTTCTGCGCCAACGGCGTCCAGCTAGGTGAAATTCCTAAAATACCAACCTTCCCGCGATCAGGGCGCGGGAAGGAAGATCAATAAAGATCATAACTGGCAACTAAATGCGGTTCGGTGTCACAGTGCAGTTCAACCTCCCCCCGGCCGACACTCTCAACTTTTATCCGCCACCAGTATTGCGGACTCAACTCCGGCTCTGGACTGCGGACGATAGACGATAGACGATTGACTTTGGACTATCTCATTCTATCGTGTAGGCCGCGCTTTTGAGGGCGCTGGCGGTCCAGCCGGATTTGAAGGCCTTGGCTTTGAGGGTGCAGCTCTGGCTGATGGCGACAGGATCGTTATAGACCGCACTGGATTCCGTTGGGTCGTTGCCGTCGGTGGTGTAGCGAAGGGTCGCTTTCTTGACCGCGCAGGAAATTGTGATTTTCTGATCGGCTTTTATGGTTCCAGGATTTTTATCAAATTTGGGTGTAGGTAGCTGAATCTTGCGTAGGTTGAGCTTTGGAGGAGTCTCGCTTACTCGCTTAAGAATATCGAGCAAATTGGCCGGAACCATGAGTTTCCCGTTCTTTAACTCCACTTTTCGAGTCAATTTAATCTTCTTGTCTCCGAACTCAATTTGATCGCTGCCTGGCCGCAGAAGGAAGGCCTGCCGCGTTCTCATGTAAGCCTGCCTATCCAATATCAGCTTCCCTTTATGATTACCCAGCCAATAAACTGCTGAATTATTGATTTTGTGGATCATCTCCCTAATCGGGACTAGGACAATTGTATTAATTGCCGTCGTTGAAGGGGCTTCATCAGAAGGAACCATTTCCAATATATTGCCAGTCTCAGCATCAATTGTGACAGAAAGAATGGAATATGTTATACCTTCTGCCTCCGTGCCTGCTAGACATAAAGTCCAGATAACCTCTCCATCAGGATTAGTATACAAATTGGGTTCCGCGCCGTCTTCAAGCGTATACATTCCACTGGCAAGCATCGCGACATTAACTGCATCCTCAGCAGATAGCTGCGGTTGCCTGGGATTTGAAGGAGGAAAACGAGAAACAATATAGCTTTGTATGCTGCCATCGGAGGGATTGACACAAATATCTACACCATTGGGAGTTATTGCGCCATAAGCGACATATTGAGCCCAATCAAAATGCCATCCTGTGAAGTTCCACTCCTGAGTATCCAGTTGTAATCCCATATTATTAAAGTCGGCACATTTTGCTTGCGCAAAATTTGTGGCTATGACGCGGCATTGTTCCTGCGTTAGGGTTCCGTAAGGAGAATCCACTGGATTGTCGGGTATCTTATCTCCATAGAATGCAGCAGTTACTTCTCCTGAAACAGCGTCAACACTCCAACTCCGTGCAATATTGGAATAGTCTGAATGCTCCAATTCATAACAAGCATCATGCAGCCACTCAGGACCGGAAGTATCTTCCATATACATAACCGATCCAAATTGAAGAGCGCTATTCGATTCAAAAGAGCGGACAGCATCCTCAGCCTGCTCTTGCGTAATATATTGAATTTGACAAAAAGATGCGGCCCATAATCCTACGACACAAATCCACAATAGTAAGTATTTCTTCATCGCTCTTCTCCTCTATTCTAGTGATTTAATTACCATACCGCGCGGGCATTAAAACTTTATCCGCGCCAAATGGTATGGGATTGACAGGATGTTTACCTTTGTATTTCCTTTTGAAAGCTCGCATCTTTTTGTCCTTCATAGTCTCGGAGATAGCACGTCTAACGCCAAATTCCCATCTTACCGAGAGCCAAAAGCCCTCATTGAAATACTCGTAATCTTTACGAGTAAGAAATGTATGATCATAAAAGCCAACAACTGCTTTCACGCCCTTATTTAAAAAGCTGTTAGCTATCGAATTATCTGTAGAAGTCTCTGGAATATGAGGAACATTGGGGTCGTAACCTGGAGAGTTTGGATTATTGTGTTCCCGAGTTCCGGCTGTGGAACAGCCTGCCAGATATGCAAATAGTACATGATTGAGATTGAAGGCCGCATTATTTATATTGAAATCTTTATCTGTCTCTGGATTAACATTGTTGCTAATTCTCTGCCCCCAAATGGGCTGATTATTCTCGCCTTTCTGGACAAACCCAAGCGTGTGCCCCGAAGCATGCCCATACCAAACCCATATCGCGTTCTTTGATACTTTGCCGGTATCTCCAGGCGCAAGTCGCTTTAAGGTTCGAATACCCAAACGGGATGTTGTACTCTTAATTTTACCACTGCCCCCACCTGCCGGATTACCAATTGGTTTCCATCCACGATAACCCATGCTTTCTAGCATGTCTTTTGCTTCATCGGCTCGAGCTTCGTCGCTAGCTCCTTGTTTATCCCCTCCAGTAAGATTTCTCCATGAATCATCCGTATAGATTATTGCGTAACCGAAGATGGCTTCCCTTGCATTCAAATCCCGCGCCCATCTTTTCCTGTGATCCCTGTATTTATCCAGATGGTCGTCTTTTATATGAAGAACGAAGCGATAATCACCTGCATATTGCATTAAGCTGACCGGCACTGGCACGAGTAATTCATGCATTATTCCCGTTGAATTGGCATGCAGGCCGTCATGGTGATCATGCGCGGTATGGCCCTCTATCAAACATTCCAAACTTGCGACATCCCAAGTATATATTTGCTCCAAGTCCGGATCATACAGCCACAATTCTCCCTCGCTGGCGTCCACGTCCAGCGTGTCTTTCAGGTCATAGAAGCGGATGTAATAGAGGTAGCTATCATCATTCGGATCATTGGGATCGCCCTCGTCATAGCCCGCGTATTCCGCTTCGTAGATGGGATTGTTGAATGCATCCCGCGACCGCAGGATGTCCAGGTATTTGCTGCGATATTCCGTTGAATCGGCCACTTGCAGCGCCGGATTTTCATTGTAGTTGATATCGGTCTGGGTGATGTCCACCTCGAAGGTGTAGGTCCACGGCTCGACATAAGCGCCGCTGTTGTTTTTGCCGTCCCAATAGAAGGTGTATTGCGTCCCCGTTACATTCTCTTGGATCATGGTGCGGACTCCCGTCCAAGGGCCGCGGTTGTCGGCATTAGTCGCATACAACGTGAGCGTCAAAGTCATGGCATCATTCGGGTCATTATCTTCCAGGTTCACCGTAATCGGCACCGTGGTGCCTTCTTCGCCCTTCCAGGGCGCTACTCCTTCTGGAACGCAGTAAGTAATGGCCAGATTGGTCGCCATCACACCACTCTTCTCTCAATTCCGCTCTGGACAATAGACGACAGACGACAGACTATGGACTTATGATGTAGTCCGCGCTTTTGAGGTCGCTCGATGTCCAGCCTGTTTTGAAGGCTTTGGCCTTGAGGGTGCAGCTTTGGCTGATGGCGACAGGCGCGGTGTATTCCGCGCTGGATTCGGTCGGATCATTGCCGTCGGCGGTATAGCGGATGGTTGCGCCGCTGATGGTGCAGGAGATCGTTACATTCTGCGTTCCCTGATAGGTCCCGCCATCGGGATTGAAGGCGGGGGTGGGAAGTTTGAGTTCATAAGCCGCGCTTGCAATATCGCTTGCATTCCAGCCCGTCTTCCAGGCCTTTGCTTTTAGAGTGCAACTCTGGTTGACGGCGACAGGGCCGGTATAGACCGCGCTAGATTCGGTCGGGTTCGTGCCGTCCGTGGTGTAGCGGATGGTTGAACCACTGACTGCGCAGGAGATAGTTACATCCTGCGCAGCTTGATAGGTTCCGCCATCGGGATTGAAGGTCGGCGCTGGTAGATCACCTATATAATAAAAGGCGCTTTTTATATCACTTGCAGTCCAACCAGTTTTAAAGGCTTTTGCTTTCAAAGTAAGGCTGTGGTCAATACTGACGGGCCCGGTGTAAGCAAGGCTCTGTTCCGTAGGTTCCGAGTCATCCAGCGTATACATAATGCTGGCATTCGCGATGGCGCAGAAAATGGTTACATTTTGCGCGCTCTGGTAGGCGCCAGCATCGGGATTGAATGTGGGCGTGGGAAGCTTGAGTTCATAGGTCGCGGTTTTTACGCCACTCGGCAAATAGTCTGTTTTCCATGCCTTTGCTTTAAGAGTTAAGCTGTTATTGACAGCAACGGGACTGGTATATTCAGTGCTGGATTCGGTAGGTGTTGTTCCATTTGTGGTGTATCTTATTGTGGCATTTTCGGTTATGCTCGTAAGCGCTATAGACAGAACGGAATCATATATGCCAGACTCTAAACTCATCTCAGGCGTACCAGCGTAAGGATCATAGGATTCATGTCCTTCATATGGGGCCGTTTCGGCCGGACCATTCACAATCTGACCGGTATTGGCATCAACTTCTATCTCATAGGCAGAATAGGTCATACCTGTGGCAGATTTTACAAGATCAGCCGTGGTAATCCCAGGCTCATTTGCCAATGCAAAAGTTATTCGCCACACCAAAGGCCCGTTGTCATTGCTGTCGCGCATTAGCCAAACACCATAGTTATGCTCAATTATGAACGAGCTTTCTGAAGGATTTGGCACCCAAGCCTGAAAGCAAGCCGTGGCGGCTTGTTCAGCCGATTGTTTTGTGATCGCGTATTCCACCGATCGCGACGAAGGAGACGAGACTGTGGAGTCGTAGTAATAAATCTCTCCCGTCCATTCATCCGCCCGACATATGACATTATTTCCCCAGTCCCATACCCCATTGGGGAACCTTGCATAAAGGGATACATAGGGCATGGCTTCGCAGGTGGGTTGCATATTCTTGGTTGCAAATCCGGGGAACCTTGCAGAAATGAAACTATTACATATCTCCCGCAGTTGCATAAGCGGCAGCTTATCCATTACATTAAGGGATAGGAATTTGCTTTCAGCCGCGACTGCAACAGCATCATTCCGCCAATGCACAATATACCCGCTTTGACAATTCACTGAAAACGTCTGCACGCTGTCTGGCGTTCCGTACAGATAAACTGTTTGATTATAGAGACTTTCATCCGCTATCCATACTTTGCCCTGCACTAATTCAAGGTTGGGATTACCGCACCATTGCCTTATATTTGCCACCGCCTGTGAAGGTGTAACAGGAAATTGCATTGTATTGGGATCATATGTCTTGTAATTGCTCACCCCGGGTATCGCCGTGAGGGTTATTGCAGACATGATTAGCAATACCCAATAATAAATCTTTATTGACTTGATCTGGCTCATTGTAATCTCCTTATTGTGATTCATCTCCATACATATCTCTACCTGGCAATGGCATGTAATATATATTATGATCGCTCGCATGAAGCACTGCCCACCAGGCAGAATTTCCAAGCTGTCTTATCCCTTGATTACCTAGCTTACCTTCTTTTTTAGCTCTACTTATCGCTCGTTCCTGCGCCAGCTTCATTGTTTTAACAATGTTTTGCACATCATCCAGATTGATTTTATTATTTTCTATAAGACCATCAAAAGCTTTACCATACTGGTCTTTGGCGCTCCCCCAAAAGAGATAGTTGATAAAGTAATCACCAAGAATAAATAGGTAAAATTGGCTAAAGGCAATTATATTCTCTGCTCCCTTAAACTTCATGGCAGAGGGGAAGGCACTCTCATCGCTATGGCAGGCACCGAGAATTGCAAGACGAAGCCCCGAAAGCGCATACTGCATTTGCACTCCCTTCTCAGCCGCGATTTGGCTTATCGACCAGTGTGTGTAGTCGCTGCTATTGGTGCCACTTGGGGTGAGAAATCGCCCAGGTGAGTTATTAACCTTCAGCCAAAGATCCCGTCCAGCATTCGCCGGACAGCTGTGCCCATGGTATATCCATATTAGAGGCGAAATAGATCTTGTATGCCGATTTGCATCAATGAAGAAACCACCCCACCCCATCGAATAGTAAAGCCCCGATGAATAAGGAGTCACTACAATGTTGCGCATTTGGTGATAATCCCAATTATCGTCTTCGAGATAGTTCATCCCATTCTGCACTGTTCCCCAAGGATAGCCCAGGTACTGCCCTTGAACCTTCAACTTCATTTTAGTCCAAGCTGCCTGCATTTCACTGCGTGGCTCACCTTCCGCATTTTTGCCTACATATATAGATATATCTATTCTTCCTTCTGAACCATTTAATTCCAACGCCCACCTTCTCCTATGATCTCTATACTTGTATGGGTGATCATCCTTAATGTGCAACACAAATATAAATGTATATGTATGGCTCTCCTCGTCTTCCTGCATCACGCTTACCGGCACCGGCACGAGCAATTCATGCATTACCCCCGTTGAAGTCGCGTGCAGGCCGTCGCATTCATCATGCCCTTCCACCAGGCACTCCAAATCCGCCACATCCCAAGTGTATATCTTCTCTAAATCCGGATCATACAGCCACAATTCTCCCTCGCTGGCGTCCACGTCCAGGGTGTCTTTCAGGTCATAGAAGCGGATGTAATAGAGGCAGCTATCATCATTCGGATCATTGGGATCGCCCTCGTCATAGCCCGCGTATTCCGCTTCGTAGATGGGGTTGTTGAACGCATCCCGCGACCGCAGGATGTCCAGGTATTTGCTGCGATATTCCGTGGCATCTTCCACTTGCAGCGCAGGATTTTCGTTGTAGTTGATATCGGTCTGGGTGATGTCCACCTCGAAGGTGTAGGTCCACGGCTCGACATATACCCCGCTGTTGTTTTTGCCATCCCAGTAGAAGGTATAGGAGCTGCCCGTTACATTGTATGCCGGGATGGTGCGAACCGCCCCCCAACCGCCGCGGTTGTCGGCATTAGTCGCATACAACGTGAGCGTCAAAGTCATCGGATCGCTCGTGTCATTATCTACAGGTTTTGGTGATGCGCGGAGTGGGAAATTAATGACTACTCAGGCAATTCATCGAGATGATTTCGCGTTGGAGGACTTAGAATATGTAGTGTTATTTGCGTCGGTACGTTTCGGAAAAAGATCTTTGGGTAACATTTTGAACTTCTCAGGATGAGACCAGACATATAATTTTATCTTTCTGTCGCTTCCCCAGAACTCCTCCATTGCAGCGGCCTCAGTTCTGGCTTTTTGCACATAGAAGAATACTACACCCAAAATAATGAGGGTATAAATAGTGAGCAAAAGCCTGGAAGGTATCGGGCCTTTTGCGCCAGTCATTTGGGGAGCCATTTCGGTCCTTTCATACTGGCCGCGAAAACGCCTTCTCCACCAGAGGGAGATGGATGGCATTAGTAAATAACCCAAGAGGCCGCCCAAGCCCGACACCAGCAGTGGAAGGCCGCGCCAGAGAATGCTATGCGAGTCAAACCAGTCAAAATTGGTGAGATAGGTAGTAGCAGCAATAGCTAATGCTACGGGAACTGTGCCGGCGACATAGGCGATAATTGCGGAAGGAGATAAGGCTCCCACTACCGCGCCCAAAATAGCGGCCGTGAAGAGAAGATGCACAGATTGCCCGTCAATGTGGAAAGCGGTGTCGTTTATGGTCAGAATATTAATCTGGCAATACGCATCAAGGCGAGTGGCCACCACTATTGCGAATGAGATATTTAGGTAACGTCTTAATTTGCTCATAATTGGCTGGCTCTATCTGCTCATAGGCAACTTATATGATCCTGGCTAATGGGTTGGGGTGCCGCTCTGATTACGATTATTTTCTTTGATGGAATTACTGAACATCCTGTAGGCATTTGGAAATTCCTTCGGATGCGAGAGGAGATACTGCTTTTCATCTTTCTTAAGCCGAGTCAATACTTCTTTCCTTCGAATGTTCGCTTCTGTCGGTGACTCTTTCTGCGCCGAGTATATTTCCTTCGCATTATATTCAAGGTTAATTATGCGTCTTATCAAATCCATCCATTGCTTTCCTTCCTTGCTCTCTGTCGCTATTTTATTCACCATCAGCCAATGGCCAAATACGATGACAAAAATGACGAGTGCATAGATCGCGGGCCAAAGCCAGGCAATCCCCGTAACCCGCCTGCGGGGCCCCTGTTCATGCAACTTAGTGGTTTGCGCAGTTTCATTTGCCACGGCGCGTCTCTCTCGCAGGTCGGATAGCAAGACCACGAGGTGGCGTCCTATAAGCCCGCTTAAGCCGCCAACCAGCAACTGGACGCAAAGCCAATATATGCCCCCAAGCTTATAGAAAAATATCTCAAGGCCAGTGGATAGAAAAGTGATATAGTATAATGCAATTCCAAGAGCAACTGAAATGACGCTGGCCAGGCAAGCGATGAGAGCGGAAGGCGAAAGCGCGCCCATTAGTAAGCCGATGATGGATATGGCAATAAGCATCCGCGCATAGCTCATATGAAGTGCGTCAAAATTATAAAAATATATCTGACAGCACACATCTAGAAATGCGCATACAACTATCACAAAGCCAACAAAATGCAGGCGCGGTCTTATTTTTTGTATCATACTGCCTCTTCTATCTCTTGGGCGGCAACATATATGCACGGGGAAATAGCTCCCTATTATTTAGGAGGAATGGGCCGAAATAGGAGCCATTCCCTAGATTTTTGATAGCCTCGACTGCCTGCTCATCCGATTGCCACAGTGTTAATCGAGGGGTTTGTTGATCGTCAGTGAAAAAGAACCAGAAGTAATCTGTATAGCTAAAATATTGTAGTCGCATACCGTAAATATCTCCCCACCAACCCAGAAAGCCGCCGTTCTGGTCTGTAATGAACTTATCCCACAGGTTTCCGGCATTGCATGAGTCAAGAAAAACGAACTCATGTGGTTTTAGAGTAACAAGGCGAGCTTGCGCATTTGGCGCTGTTATAGCGACCGGATCCCAAATAAGTATTTTGTGGGGATCATTTCCGGCACTTATAATGGCATTATGTATTTTAGATGAATAAAGGAGTGGTTTGCTCGAAATACAGCCACCAAAATCAACAGCTCCATGTCCGGCAAAATATAAGAGTTTAGTCTGTTTTAGATATTTTGCAACCCTATCAAGAACATTAGAGTCGTGGTTGAAGGCAACTGGATCCAATACATTATATACTTTACTGAGATTCATCTTGCACCAAAAGTGAGCAGAAATTGTTGCGTTAAGCCAGCAGCGTACCCTCCTTATCGAACCTTCATTCGAATAGAGGAAGAGCGCCAAGGGCATTGGATTCCCGGCATGTTGCTGTTTCCTCTTTGGCTGCGGGGCTGGCGGCGAACTATTGTTATATGAGGAAACCAGGGGCGAGATTATCGTGCTGTTTTTATAGGCATTGTCAGCAATGACCGTGATGACATGGTCTCCGTCCTCCAGTTGCGTCGTATCCAGCGTGTATTGGTAGGGCGTGGAGGTCAAGGTCGCTAAGACTAGATCATCAGCCATTATCGTGACCTTACCCATGCCGGCAGTATCCGAGGCTGAGATATTTATCTCGACTTCGCCGGAGACAACGGAGCCATCTTCCAAGTCCGTTGACAGCGTCGGCTCGGTGCTGTTGGTGTTGAATTCCACTATTTCGCTGAGGGA
>Ga0315288_10003540_pt1 | contig 19949 bp, 34 predicted proteins | sample YL17G11_20_MG_FD_203454 | JGI IMG/M metagenome (GOLD analysis project Ga0315288, IMG submission 203454) | Sediment microbial communities from Yellowstone Lake, YNP, Wyoming, USA - YL17G11_20 | ecosystem: Environmental > Aquatic > Freshwater > Lake > Sediment | place: USA: Wyoming | collected... | reverse complement strand
ACTGTATCCATGCCTCACCGTTGGCGTCTGTGAGTATTGCAGGAGTGAGATATATTGCGGGTATTGTGAGGGTCTGAGTGACATAATCATCGCTCTCTCTCAATGTGTCCAACAGGACATATGCAGTAGTAGAGTGATTATAGAAGGAGATCGTACAGGCTGCATTAGTACCAGGGAGCCAGTGATACGACAGGTTGACCTTGGCTGCTGATATGCTCACATACTTAGATGACCGTGGTACATAGAGTCGATACTTGTAGGTGACAGTCCAAGGAGCGTCATCGTCATCTGTCCAATGACCTATACTGGCACCCCATAGACCATATGCACCCCATATCTCATGGTCGACAGCAGGAGCCACAGTATCAGTGTATGGACCGACTTTGACAGTCTGTGAACCTGCCACTGAATTAGGAACGACGAGATACTTACCATTGAACTCGTTGTCTGCCCAAGTGATTCCAGCGCCTCTGTCGTAGGCCGTGAACACACCTGCATTTGCGCGGACTGGATAGCCTACTGTCACGGAGGTCACCTCACTCGTGAACCCTGACTGTCTGAGCCCTGAGCCGTTCAGGTCCTCCCTCATGTCATAGTCAATCATCTCTTCATTGAGCTGGTCCAGCCAGTCATAACATATCAGAGAGAGTCGGGCCTTGTCTGTGTCAGCCTCCAAACGTGCGATCCGTCCGTCAAAGATGGGCGTAGTAGTCGGGTCTTCAATGACGACCCTTCCCGGTCCGATATAGATGCCAGAGGACACCCATCCACCCAGAGGCTGTGTCGTTGTCGTTCCTGAGGTCGACACGTATGCCTGTACCCAGTATTTCCCGCTTATACCGTTGACCGTGTCTGTCGCCCAGTCACCGGGGACAGTCCACGTTATCGCGTTGGTCCCTGCGACAGTGAACCTCGTCGTGTCGTCAACGACACCTGCCAGGTTCGCCCAGACACCGCCGCCCTGTGAGTACTTCCACGTCCAGACGGGGTTGGCAGGCCAGCCAGCCCAGACCGCAGCCTGCGTGATGTGCAGTCTGAGTCCTCCGACTGGTCCATCAAAACCGAAGAAATACGCGTCGACGGTCGCCCCTGCCTGGTCTGCGGGCATCAGGTGCATGTCGTCTATCGTGTCATTGTTGCCCGCCGTGGTCTCGGTTGTGTACACTGCACCATCCTTCGCCACACACTGAACCGTTGGGACTGCTCGATATTTCTGAAGGAGTGAGCCTGTCGGGTCGCTCAGTGTGATGATGGCGACAGCAGGCTCGTTGAACTTCTGCTGTATCGAGTAGGAGAGCAACTTGGTCTCTTCGACCAATGTACCCTGTGTGCCCTGTAGTGATGCCACACTCAGCTTCAATACTAGCCCCTCCCAAGTCCTGTCAATAGAGACTGAAAGTTCTGCGTGAGCCCTATCGCTCCCTGTATCTGGTTCTTCGCCTCATTCATACCCCGAGAGACCTCTGAGGCACTCCATACTGATAGTCCTATCGCAGCCGCACCGATGGCGACCGTGAGAGTCAGGCCATAACCAGTCGTGCCCCATGCTGCTGCGATCCGATAGAGGGACTGGACAGTGACCTGTATCGTCTGCATCATGGCGTTTGTCATCGGGTCCAATGTCGCACCGACCATCTGTAAGAGGTTTCGGACCATGCTGACCGATATGTTCACCGTCCTGTCAATGTCTCTCATGCCATGCACTATTTCCTCTTGGTCTTCTTTCCATGCCCTGACGACCCTATCCCGCATCCTATCGAGAATCTCTAGTTCCTCTCTCTCTTCATCAATACCATAGAAATGGAACCAGATGCTGATGTCGTTCTCGCTCATGCTGTCTTCTCCGTGAACTGCATACGTACTCGCCACATGCCCGCACCAAGGTCCGTCAATGTACACTCAGTGATGGCGACCTCCACGTTCGTGATGGTCTGTCCGGTGGCAAACGTTATCAGTGTCAGCCTTGGGTATGCACCCGAATATGTGATGGAGCCGATCTGCAGGTCATGCAGTGTCTTGGCGTTCGCACCTGTGAGGGCCGCAGTACAGGCAAACACTCGTTGGACGACATTCGGGTCGGTCACCAACATTGTCCCATCCGGTCTCACATCGATAGAGAGGAACGGACGACGCAGAGTTATCGTCAGGTCATTGGTTGGGAATGACAGTGTGTTGCCAGCGGTATATTCATAGACCACTTGCGCTGTGTCCACCACTCATCATCACTCTCCATATGCACTTGCTGCGAGCAGGTCCTTCACACTGACCGACATCGCCCTCGGTCTCAGTACCACTTCATCCAGCAGGTCCTCTGTCACCCTTGGTGTCCTCAGTGTGTGCTTCACCACCTGACAGTCTGAGCAGGTCACAGCGATGTAGTCGTTCGCGCTGCGGGTCCAGGTGAACACTGCATCGTGTGTGTTGCCTGTCGCCACAAGCTCGTCCCAGACTGTCGTCTCTATCGTGGACGGATGAAGTGTCATCCTCACAGTGTAGTCCTTGCGCTGTGCCTCAACGAATGACTGCGGCCACATGCCAGTATAGACCCCCGTGTCCCATGAGTGACTGAAGACAGCAGACAGCCCGTTCTCGATGATGATATCGACTGACACCAGTCCATCCATGCTCACTGTGTTGAAGGTACGTGTCAGTTGGACATATGGTGCAGTGTTCGCTGTGGCTGGTAGTACAGGATCGTTCGTCAGAGCGAATCCCATCTTCACGTCCTTCTGTGCGACCCAGTCCACCTTTGCCATGAGGAAGTCCGCACGCCGCATGTCATGGGAGAGCATCAGCCTGTCTATCTTGCATCCCCTGAACTGAGTGCGCCATGCTGTCGCAGTCCCAGTCCTCTCGTGTTGGAAACAGAACGAGGGGAGTAGAGTACCATCTGTGGTCGGTGTTATTGTGTGTACTGCACCGACTGTCGCGCTCTTGCCGAGCGCAGCCCACAGGACAACGCCGTCCTGCATCCTGAGCCCATACCAGCCTCGCAAGTCATACGGTGCCTTCCAGAGGTCATCGGCGGTCGGCACCTCTTTCGCATTGACACCTGTAGCACGATAGTTCACAGTGGCTGTGGGGCTCGGATGTTCAGACTCGTCTGAGACTGCACCCCACAGATAGGTCTGAGTCGTAGCGTCTATCGTGTTTGTCGCGCCGAACGTCGCCTCCTTCTTGTAACCATCCTTGAACTGAGTGTACGTGCCCACTATGGTGCAGTCTCCTGATACATGAACGTGGCCTTGCCGGTGTTACCGACAGTCACTGTGTACTCCACTATCTTGGTGTCGTTCACGTAGAGAGCGACCCTCTCGCCTGCTGTGAAGTCGCCATTTATCTGGAACTCCTGATGTGTCAGCTTCGCCATTCTCCGTTCACCTCCTCATGTGTCGTAGTAGCATCTGAGCTTCACATGTGTCAGGTCGATGTCGGATGCATCTGTGCAGAACAGGCTCACGAGTACCACTATCTGTTCGTAGGCGCTCACATCGACAGCAGCAAAGGTGTTCACTATCTCTGCTGGTGCTGTGTAGTCCGTCGAGTCAGCGCCCCCCGCCATGGCATCCACAGCGTCATACCTCATCTTCCAGATGTTGATGTCCGTGATGTAGTCGCCCGCATCTGCATCCTGTAGCCCTATCTTCAGCCCTGACACGTATAGCTTCAGACCCCCGCGTGTCGTCGGCAATGGTAGTCCGAACTGGAGCACCGCATCCGATGCACCAGAGTTCTTTATCGTCGAACCTGCTGTGATTATTGCACCGTCCACAGACTCGGCCTGAAGCATACACGGGTAATAGGTCGCGTTCGCAGAGCCTATCATCAGTGCTGCACCGACGATGTTCAACAGTGCTGCTGTCGCTGTCACGTCCGGCGCAGATGCTGCGAGGGTCAGGGCATGATGTGCAGCACCGACAGCAGTGTGTGTCGTGATGCTGTTCGTCGTGTATGCCTTGATGCTCTGCTGTGTCGCAAGCTTCGTCGCAGAGTCGGACGCCATGTTGTCCTCATCAAGGATACCCGTCGCTGTGAAACCTGCGAGCTTCAGGTCCATGTTGACGATGAGGTGGTCCGTCGTCAGCGTGGTCGTCGTCGTTGCGCCATATGCCGTTGTCCCTGATGCCATTATCTCCAGCAGTGAGACCCTCACTCTCTCTCTGAAGAAGGGCACCTGTTTGTTCGATATGTTCTGTCTGTGTATGACCTTCTGCCAGTTCACTCCCGTTATTGCCACAGAGTTCAGGATCCGGACGACCTCGTCCGCCAGTTCCTTCAGTCTGTTGTCATCGGTCACTGTGTTGACCTCAAGCTCGATGTGGTGTGTCCTGTTCTCGTAGATGTCATTGACGGGCACTGGAGTCATGTCATGTGTGTATGCCTGAATGAGCACATAGTCCACGTTGTCCAGCGGACGCTTGTGCAGGTCGTCTGTGACGTAATAGGTGGGCTCTGCACCGCCCGTCCCCACGTTCCACTGCGCATTGAGGAGCGCACTTATCGCGTCCGCTATAGTCGTCACGAGTCGCTCACCATGTCCACTGCTGTCGCTATCGTGTAGGTCTCACCGCCCCTGATTATCGCTTTTATCCGGTTCTCTATCTCAGGCGTGATGATGGCGGGTTCTGGCACATTGCTGAGATTACCACCTGCCTGCATCCACAGCGAGTGCATGCACAGCCGCGCTGCGATGGCGTTCGCTATAGAGATGATGGCAGTGTCAGACGTGGAGAGCGATGGCTCGCCCTCTCCTCTGGCAAACCCATCGAGCTGGTAGTCTGCTGTGTCGCAGAGGTTGCCCACACTGGTGGCATCAAGTCCCGTGGGGTACGAGCCGCCGAAGAGTTTCAGCACCTCGGCAGCCGTTGCTCGTACCATGTTGGTTCACCTCTTGGGTGGCGGTGGATACGTGTCCATAGATGTCGCCGATGTTGCTGGCGTCCTCTTTGGCTCAAGCTGCTGTGCATGTGCCTCAAGGTCTGCGTTCGCCTTCTTCGCAGCCGCCTCTATGAGAGACACACCTGTCTGCGCGAGCCTCTTTCGAAACACCACGTTCATCACTGTACCGATGGAGACACGCAGGAAGAAGCCATAGATCACACCATCCACGAACCCGAGCTTCAGTGCCCAGAACACTATGCCCAGCATTATGGCGAGGAATGTGTAGAGCCTGTTCTCGTCCGTGAATATCCGCAGTCTGGAGGAGTTGCCGTTCACTGGCGGGCGATAGGCCTCAAGGATGACGAATATCATCCCCGCTATCGTGCCCACCAGTGTCATCGCCACCGTGAACAGGAGCTGGAGCCCTGTGTCCCAGCTCAGTTCGAACGGGAACCAGTCAGAGAAACTGAACATCGTCTTCAGTCCCTCCTATACCACCAGGTCCACATCCACGTTGTACTGTATCCCTGTCGATTGCACGACCTCCATAGTACCACGCCAGTCGATGTAGCCGTCGTAGCAGTTGAACTCGCGGTTCAGCTCTGTCTCAAGGGTCAGAGCGGGAGGTCCGGTCTCAGCCAGCCTGACCACGGACGGGTCCTTCTTGAACATGAACCAGCACCCGTCATCCGAGCTCGCAGCAGCGATGGGATAGACGTTCAGGTTCGTGCTCGTCCCGATGAGCAGGAACTTGGCGTCGTTTATCTCGTACATGGTGCGTATGAGTTCGGCCTGCGAACCATCGCCAGCCCCGTACTTCATCACATAGCCGGGGTACAGGTTCCACGACATGATGAGACTGAAGGGTGGCTCAAAGCCTGCTGTACGCAGCGCGAGAGAACCACCGGCGATATGGATGAGTGCTGATGTGGCTGTGTTCCAGTACGCTGCGTTGTAGACACCACCAGTGCCGTCCACGTTCGTCCCACCATAGGTGGCGGTCCGAAAGCCGGGCACTGCGACGGGGTCCCACGTGAACGCACCCTGTATGATGAGGTGTGCTAGGGTCTGGTCCAGCTGCTTCATTGCGACCTGGATGTTCTCTGTCCAGATCGGGCGTCCAGCGCGTCTTGCCATCTCGACCTCTATCCTCGGGATAGAGAACTTGTACCTGTAGGATATCTGTGGCGCTGTGTCCTCTGTCCTTGCTGTCGCGACCTCTACGAAGTCCTTGCCGTCCTTGCTACCTTTGGGCACCTCGAACTTCGACAGGACCCCCCAGGAGTCCTTGTATGCAGCAGGGACCGTCACCACGGGCACGAGAGAACGGTAGTTGCTCTTCGCCTCCACGTACATGTCGGTGGCCTGTGTGATCGCCTTGACCTCTTCGGTCGTCAGTCTGTATGACATTCTTCTTCACACTCCTACACTGACAGCATGATCTTGATGGGCTTTGCAGCACTCACCGAGGCCTGTGTCTCCATCGCACGTCCCACTATCGCAAGGATGTGCTTGATGGCAGTCGCGATGACTGTGTTCGTCGGGTCAGCCACTCCCATGTCCTGCAATGCTGAGGACAGCGGGAACACGGAACCAGTGGCCGTGATACCGTAGGCACAGAGGATATCACCAGCGACTATGTCGCCTGAGTTAGGGTCTCCCTTGTGATACCCGTACACTATTGCACCGCTACCACAGAGGTAGACAGTGAACTCCGCATTGTCGGCATAGACCGTGTCTATGTCCTGGTCGAGGTTGCAGCCAGCGATACCGAAGGCACTGTCGTTCGCAAGATCGGGCAGGGCCACATCTGGCCAAGTCTGACCTGTACAGGTCACGACATGGCCGGGGTAGACCTCTGCACCGTTGGCACGCATTGTGACCTCGCCGCCGGCGACGCCCTCTGCAACTCGAATACGTCTGGTATAGCCAGACATTGCTGTTGACATCTATTGGGTCTTCTCCTTTGTTCTGTATGTCCGAGGCACGTACTTTATCACCGTGCCATGCGTCTCCCACTCCTGTGATGGCGTGGATGATGCGGGTACGGGGATTATGACCTCTGGGACCAGTGGTGTCTCGGGTATCTTGACTGGCTCCTTCTTCGGTATCTCTACCTCGGGTTTCTCCTCGACAGGCTTGTGTTGTGGTTCCTTCGCTGTCTCCTGTGCGGGTTTCTCCTCGACCACAGGTTTCGGTTTGGGAACTGGTTCCTTGGGAGTCTCTTTCTCCTCTCTCAGCTCGGTCTTCTGTCCTAGTAACATCTCTCTCTGACGGCCGTTGTCAATGCTCAGAGAGTCGAGTCTGAGATTGACCCCGCAAGTCCCAAGGGGGCAACGGGGGTCTTCTTTATCATTCAGAAGCGCAATATGTGTGAACTCCATGTTCCGCATGATATTGTTGCTACGGTCTATATCCCGTAGGATACCGGGTGAGACTGCGATGGGTTCATGATGTTCAAACTTCTCCAGTATCTCTGGAGGAATCTGGTCGACCTTCTCTTGGAATATCATAAAGTCGCCAAGTGTACGATTCTGCATACTAAACCATTTCTGGTGAACACGACCAACGACATGTTCAGGTAATGGTCGTTCTCCTCTCTTGCATTCCGCTGGATGCCCTATGGTCAGAGGAATACTGGGATATCGCTCTGCTGCAAGTTTCAGTTCCTCAGCGGTAGTCAGTTCTTGGTTCTCTCCAAACATATAAGGTCCGGGCACTGCTACGATGCCTCTACGCTTTATCGCCATGTCATCTCTTCTCCGGGTTGAATCTCTCGATGAACGTGAGTTTGTCATGCAACAGTATACCGTACTGCTGCGCTATCTGGTGCGTGCCCGGGTTGGTCACGAAGAAGTCGAGCATGAACTGGATGCTCGGTGGCCTGCTACAGAACTCGGTGTACAGATCGCTCAGGCTCGCCACCTGTACATGTGGATGATTGAGCTGGAGCCTTATCTTGGACAGGTACTTCTTCACGAATGGTTTGTCCATATAGGGCTGTAGGATGCCATTCAGGTTTGCCCGTTCTATTCTGTCCAGGTCGGCCTGTAATATCATCTTCGCGCGTTCTTCACCCTCGTCCCGCGCCACCATCTTTTCGCGGTACTCCGCTGGTGTCTTTGCACTTATCGTCACAGGTTCTCACCCTTCGGGTTGTGCGTGTTCTCCTTTTCCTCTGGTGTCTGCATGCCCTGCATGCCTATTTCAAAGTCGGACGAGAGCCTGTCGCCGTCCTCTCTCGGTGGCAACCCCTCCTCCTCGCGGATCTCGTTTATCGTCATCCATTTGCTACGGATCGCAAGCGTCTGCGCCTTGTCCATCGCTATCTTTGCCTGCTCGGTCTCATCGTGGGCAAAACGTGCGTTCCACTCTATCTCATAACTGTCGTCAGCATAGCCCATCCTCAATACAAGTTCCCTGATGTAGGGCTCTATCGAGGTCTGTATCTGGTTCAACGTCGCAAACAATGACTTCACATTGACCTCAGAACCCGTGATAGCACCTGCACTGAGACCGATGAGCACATCCTTCGGTATCCCTGTCCCTGCTGCGATCTGCTTCAGGCACTCGTCTATGTGTGTCTGAAAGTCAGTCGCTCCTGCTGCGGGTCCCGCCCAGCCAAAGCTCTCTACCTTTGAGCCATCACCCACCCATGCGCGTTTGTTACTGATGTCCTCGAATGATTGATTGAGCTTGGTACGTAGCTCGTCCGGTATGCCCACCTTTGTCATCACGTAGAACAGCCCGACACCTATCTTCATGTCGTACCATGACATACTGTTGGCTATGTATCGTACATAGGTCAGGTAGTCCCACACTGAGTACAGCGCACTTCGTCCAGTGTAGCCCCTCCCAATGGGCCTCGTGTTCCAGATGATGAAGTCCTTTGCCTCAAGCAATATCTTCTGCTCGCGTGTCGTGTACTCGCCCTCGCCCACGTTCACAGTGACCTCCATCGTCACTGGCTCACCGAGCCCGTTGTACTCCTTCACAACACACTCGCGAGGCGTGAATGGATGAAGCGCTGCGATCTTACCGCCCTGTGGCGACTGTGGCACGTACCTGTTCTTACCCGTATACAGATAGGCATAGCCGAACGTGCGCTCATAGGCCAGTGCCTGCGTCAACACTCTCTTCGCCTGTAGTCGTACCAGCTCCCGTTGCGTGTCCTGCATTACCACATTGCCCTTGTCATCCTTGAACGCGAACCAGTCGTCAAACGTGTTCTCAGCCAGCTTGTACACTATGTAGTGCCCCAGCGGGTCACCTGCAGCCACATGTTCCAGATGGTCCAGGTCGTCCCTGTTCGTGCTCTCCTCAGTTATCAGATCTGGCACGAACACCGGAGGCTCGTTTCGGCTGACCATGTCATCCTCGCCAAGTCGAAGTGTGGCATCAGAACGGTAGTTCCTCAGACGTCTGAATATCCCGCTCATACGCTCACCCCGATGTACATCAGCTCCTGTACTATGTACTGCCGGATCACCTGCATCGCCAGATCACGTATCAATGGCGTGAAGTGCTTCCCCGCATAGTACGGGTGTGTGACCTCCCACATCTTACGCCATTGTCCCATCTTGTACCAGAAGAACGTCAATGGCCTCTCTCCCCTCGGCCTTATCATGTAAGGAAATGACCCAGTGTTCATCTGTTCCGCATACGGTGCAGTCCATTTCACTCTGAGCCCGTAGTCCTGCTGCGTCACCTCTACTGACTCTGCCAGCTCTCCAGTCCGCCTCGGCGTCGCTCCCTTCGCTATCGCCTCCACCTGTGGCCTCACTCTGTCCAGCGCCCTCTGTACAGCCTCTGGGAACTTCTCTGCCCATCCCTTGAACTCCTCGCTCGTCAACCGTAGATGGACACTCATCTGCTACCCCTCTTGCACCTCACACACACCCACCTCTCGTACAGCCTGTCCCACTCCCATCTCGGCTCCTTCTCGTTGTACCCACAACTGCATACCCTGTCCCTCGGATAGTGCACCGCATCTGTCAGACTGCTCACTTTCTCGGCCTTCTCCTTGGCTTCTTCTTACCACCGTGACATGGACTCATACCATCAACCCCGTGAGAATTTTCAGGCCACTATGTTGTTCATGATCTGGCAATCGTTGAAGTTGGACGGGTGGGTCGGGCATTACTTTCGGTCCTGCTTATATACAAAGCACATTAGTTTCGATGTTGCTTATATGTGATTGCCCTTTAGGCATGCAATGTATATATTGTATGCATATAGAGGTCATACTACATAGTGTATATACAACATATACAGTATATGTATATTACGCTCAGTATTGTACATAGTAGTACATAGGCGCGCTATGTAGTAGAGAGCATACCCTACTCCCCGCTCTCTACTGCTCTTCTTGTCTCTTCTTCTTGTCCATACAGAATATCATCCACAGCATATTCATCAATAGTATCCATATGATTACAATCTTCTGTATATCCGTTGTCATTTGATTGCCTCCGCTAGCGCTAGATACTGCTTTGCTATTCTGAGAGGATCGTGTGTTGTACGAGCATAGTTGCAGGCATAGTTGAGTTGTTTTCTGTCTTCTACGTAGTTGTGTAGTACGTCCTGGATGGTGTCTATAGTGATGTTGTGGATGAGTTGAGGTAGTTCTGGACACAGGACTGTATCAATTGGGTCATATTGAGAGAAGACTGGTATTCGCATGAGGAAAGCCTCTACTGAGTTCATACCATAGGGGCCATGACTGTAGGGGCCTACTCTGTCTATATAGTAGGAGGCCTTTGCTTTCTCTGCCAGCGCCTCTTTCCTGCTCACTCCAGACACTATCTTTAGAGGTAGACTGAGCCTGTTAGACAGGCCTGTGAGCAGTTCACTACCTTTGCGCTGTATACTGGTGGGTGTGGTGATGGCGAATGGAGGTTCTGTTGGTCTGTGTTTTGGTATCAATGAGAGGTCTATGGGACGTTCTATGCATGTGTATGTGTTGCCTCTGTACTTGGAGATGAGCGTTGCATCTCTCGGCCCCACAAGCACAGGCTCTCTGCCATGCCAGTCTATGCGCCACAGCTTGAGACAGTAGGGTATGTTGTTCTCACGCAGATCGCTACCATGCACGCGAAAGATAGTGTTGTGCTTGTTGGCATAGGTACTGACGTTCAAGAGTTGGAATGGGAGGTCGTTCCACGCACGGATGATGAACAGGTCTGTGTCCTTGAGGATGGCATAGACACGCTTCATGTCCTCTTCATTTGCTATCTTGCTGAGGTCCTCGTCTATCTGGCTTGTGTTGAAGTCCTCTAGATAGGTCGTTGTGGTCTGCAAGATCCTGCACCTGTGTCCTAGTTGCTCAAAGACTGGTTTGAGGGTGGCTGCTAGGAAACCAGTGTCCAGGTCATGTAACATTGTGATGTTCATAGTCTCAGCGCCTTCTCTCTCTTTATGTTCCATTCATTCCCGCATGGACAGGCACAGTGCAACGTGTTGTAGTCTGGCTCTCTATGCCATCTCTTCTTCAGTGACACGATTATCAGGTGTTCTGGGCCTGATTTGTGGCACTTGGAGCAGCCGTGTGCCCTGATGTGCTTTCTTGCCCGTCCACAGTCACACGTGGGTATTATCATCACAGTAGGTAGTATGACGGACCTGTTTATGGCACGCCCGCATATCTTACACGACATTCTTCAACGCATCCTCCATTCTCTTTCTACTGTTCTCTAGGTTGAAGTTCTCTACCCTCGTAATACCCTGCTTTGCCTGTTGTGTGTATAACTCATCATTCAGTATCAGGTTTTGAAGTGCCTTTCTCATGCTGTCAAAGTCCCCTGCATGAAAGGTCAATTCTGGGTACAGCAGCCTGCCCATATAGCTAAAGTTCGTGCTGACAACAGGGATTCCAATGCTCGCACACTCTTGTAGAAAGCGTGATGCTGCATAATGCAGCCTGTACTCCAGCCCCCATCTACAGTGCTTTAGAAGGCCCATATAGACACGCCAATCAGTATAGGGCATGACCAGGTTAGGCATCTCAGCACGCTTGAAGGTGTCACGCATGAAGCCCAGACAACTCGTGAGCACTGGCCTCTCGTGATAGTCTGGTAGTTCGTGCATGAGTAAGTGGGGTATCTCCCACATGTCATCATATCTGTGATACTCATATGCTACCACATCCAGCCTCCTGTCATAGTCGACGAAGAAGTGCTTGTACATCATCTCTGTGTCGATAGGATGGGGCACCAGATGCGCTTTTGGCCTCTTTAGAAGCGTGAGAAAGTAGGACAGCAGGCTCACCTGAGTGGGTTCTACACCGAACACCATGTCCGCGACATTCAGATCATGTTGGAGATCTGCTGTTGTCTGTGCCTGATTGAACTGTGCAGAGAAGTAGTTTATCGCGTAGTCCATGTTCACTATCAACTTGGTGCTGGAACCCTCAAGGATTGGCTTCACCTTGGTCGCCAAGCCCACATCCTCACCTGCGAGATTGATGTGCACAATGTCATATCCTAGTAGTTCTGTGGGCGTCTTCTTGATATCAGCCCACATACGCACGTCACCATTGAAGCATTTGCGCCAGTTATAGAGGCCAGCACGTTCCACGTCACGCAGGAGTTCAGACCAGTATGCTGTCCCTGTTGTCAATAAGAGATACTTCATTCCTCTTCATCTCCTTGCTCTTCTAGACAGGAATCTTCTGAGTCCTCTGAGATATGACAACTCCACATCATCACTGTCCATGTAGAACCAGTGACCCGTCCATATGAATGGAAAGACCAGTTCAAGTGTGAAGCGCATAGTGGCTAGATGCATTCTTCTTCATCTCCTTTTGGTGGTGGGTCCCACTTCACAATGCCCTCTCTCATCATCAGACCGACCTCAGTGAGCATGTGTATTCTGCCATTACCGAGTCTCTTCAGACCAAGTGCCTGTGCGATGCTCTCAATTGTACAGGACTGGTTCTGTTCCAGATGGGTCAGGATCCTCTTATACAGGTCTGTCTCCGTGCTGTTCTTCTTCCTTGGCATTCTCGTTCTCTCTCCCTTGTGTTCGCCCGTGTGGGGCCTGTCTGTCAGAGCGTAGCGCAGTAGCCCGCCATGTGAGGCCGCTGCCTCCCGTTTGCCTGCGCACCTGGCTAAGGCGCGCGACGGGGAAGAGCTCCACACCACACCGAGTACAGTGTGGATGGACAAGTGATGTTCAGCCCTGTGAGTGGGATAGGCCATCGTTGTGGTCGAGAGCACGTTGGAACTTCTCTCGTCGATGGCGTAAGAACGTCAACCTTGATGGGTCACTCGTGTGCCGGATCCTCTCATCGATGAGCTGGACCATCCCTGGTGCTATGGTCACAGTCTGTGGCCATATATATTCGGGATGTTCGTCAACGATGATGACCGGGCACTGAGCTGCCCGAGGCGGACATTGCTCCGGCTCCTCAGGTGGTGTTTTCTCTCCTGCGATCTGTTCCAGTGCAGCAATGACATACCTGTCGGTGTGGTCGCATGGTCGGACCTGATAGGCCCGCAGTATGCCCTCAAAGTGGTCACGGGACATACGGTGATAGAACCTCTCCACGAACGCGGAGACGGTCTTGATGTTGTGAGCGCGAAGGAGTGCGACATAGTTGTCTACGATGGTCAATCACTGCGCCTCCTCTTTGTCGGGGTATGGGCAGCCCTCTGGCTTCTGTCTGCTCGCATACGGACAAGGTTGCCACTCACACATGTCGAGACATGTGCAGATGTGGACGTTCTTTGTATCAGATTGGCTCAATCACTGCACCTCCTTCTTTGATGGTGTGAACTGGTCTGGATAGAAACGTCTACAGTCAGCACACCGATAGGGTGGTCCGCCATCACCAGTACGGTCATAGTCCTTATCATAATCTGCACATCTTCTACAACCATATGGCAAATGATGTTTCAATCACCGCGCCTCCTCTGGTATATGAACTTCAATGTGTGAATGAAGACACATAGGGTGAGAGGACCGGGCAAAAGAGGGAGAAGATGATGTTCGCGTGTATTGGGAATGGTCTAGACTCTTGTGGTGTCTGTCCGGTCCCCTCATTGTTTCTCCTTCCTCTCGAAACTGTCGCAGACCTCGGTGAAGAGGACATATTTCTCACCTTGTCCCCTCAATCCACAAAGGACAGCATCTCTGAATATGAAATCTGTGGCACGATGGGCACAGTACTTGCAGCAGTCTGCATGTCTTGGTTCGCTCATTGTTCATTCGTCCTCCCAGTACCATGTCGTCCCTGTTTTTCCCGTACTAGTAGAGCAGTTCCATCTCTTCAGACCAAGACTGGACAACAGTGCACCGACCATCTTGACGCTCATGTTGAACTCTTTTGCCAGACGGCGGGTGTGAAAGAAGACCATGCGTTTCTCTGTCATTCAGTCACCCCATCATACTTATCAGTGATTTTTTTGAAGATGGAGATGATGCTCGTGTTTGTGAAATGTCTGTCTTGTCGGACCCATAATTCCTCTAATTCAACAGCCTTAGAACTCGGCAACCAGTAAGCATTGTAGATTATACGACCGCCCACTTTGCACACGCGGACACACTCAAAGAATGGTATCGCTCTCTGATAGAAGCCGATCTTCCAGGGGGGGTCTTCAATCACTGTATCAAAATGACAGTTCGGATAGGGCAGACCCCTCATATCGCCTTTGATGACAGAAGAATCCATTGGGTCTAAATCGATTCTGACATCACCAAGTTTGGAGGCCCCCGCGCAGACATTGAGAGTATAACCATTAATCCGTTCCTTGATAAAATCCTCCACTGTATGATTCCATATCCAGGACTGCTGAAGTGTTGTGTTTGTCATTCAGCATCCGACCCTCTCATCGGGCGCGATCCTCAGCGCGTGTGTGTCTATCCCCTTCTGTTCGAAGTCTATGTCCCAGTTTTGCAATCGAGTGTTGGGATGGATGGCGAGCGTGAGGATGGCGCGGTTGTGAGCGCGTCGCATGGCATCAGCGACGTCCCTCTTTCCCGAGTAGAGATAGTGACGCCAGAGGGCAGTGTCGAAGTTCATCTCTCGTCAGCCCTCCTCCTCAGCGCCCATCGCAGTCCCTTCGCAAGCTCGTACAGCCCACAGAGGATGAATGGACTGAACACGAACAGCACGATCATGGCGAGCTCTATGTCAAGCATCACTGTGAGTCCTCCCTCTTGTCCCACTTGCTGCACTTGGCCGGCCGTTCTCCGTTCTTGAACCGCGTGCACCCCGCATAGTTGTCCTGCGTGATGCTCAGCTCCACGTGCACACAGCCGCGACACTGCCAGGGCTGCTGTTGCCAGAATCCCAGCTTCGTCACTTGAAACCACCGTCCTGTCCGCGGACATCACTCTCTCCCTTGAACGTGAACACTCTCTCCTCGTTGTTGCCCTTTTTCGGGGAAATTTTGGGGCTCGTCTTTTGAGAGGGTGATGGCTGCGGTGCGACTTCGCTCCCGGCTGTCTCCATCTCTTCTGCACTCACGGCACCCCCCGCAATCAAGTCGCTGATCGCTCTGTTCTTCGCTCGAGTGTGTGCTGTGGCATACACGTCGTGTTCTGCATGGTAGAACGTCCTCTCTGCAGAGTCGCAGATGGCGACACCGACTGCAGTCCTCCCATTGTTTGCCTGTGCCTCCACCACTATACGCCAGAAGAAAGTGTGGTCATCTCTATCCGTCCGCGTCTGCTCGATGATCCGGTCAGAGAGGTCGAAGGCCATCGCGAGTTTTCGAAAACCGCTCTTGTTGATGTAGTCTACATCCTTATACGTGCCATCGCGTTGTTTCACCTTTGCATGCACAATATCGTCACTTGTGAGCACTGCATCCTTGAGCTTGAGAAAGTCCTCCCAAAGCTTCTTTCCCTGTTCTGCCGTGACGACTGGACGGAGGGGCTGTCGCTTCTGTGGTGTTTCGACTATCGCTGTCTGTTCCTCCACTGGTTGTTCGCTCATCTCGACCATCTCCTCTTCTTCTCTGCCTTCTTGGCTGGTTCATGCATACCCCAGAACTCCGCCTCTGAGAAGTTAGTGTGCCCGAAGTGTGCTGAACAGAATATATCAATCATCCCCTCGATGATGCTCAGACGTTCCTCAAGAGTCTGAGGCCCATTATGGAACTCAGTATGACCAGCACGTTCTATCTGTTCCTCAAGTGCCTTCAGACGAGGGCCGACATTGAGAAACTCCTGATTCTCCATGCCTGGTTCTAAGTCTGTCTTATCGACTATCTCTCGAAGCTCTTCGTAACTCCATTGGTCTTCAGCCTCATCAAGTCTTTCTTCTATCTTCTTGACTCGTTCTTGCAGTGTCATCTACTCTTCCTCCTTCTTTGCTTCTTTCCATCTGTCATCTCTGACGAACTGCAATACATGGATACAGGCACAGCATGGTGTCTCACACATCGTCCTGATCATATACTCACATGTAGAGCACTTGTGTCTCTGTTCGACCATTATGTCTCCTCCTGATGCATCCTCTTCTGGTCCTCAAGTTCGGCATTGTACGGACGCCCAGTACGTTCAGCCTCAAGCCTCGCTATCTTGTTTCTGAGCTCTGCGATCTCCTCATCCTTCCTCAGCAGTTCATCCTCCAGGAAGTTGAGCCTGTTCGTGTGCCAGCCCATCTACTGCGCCCCCTGCTTCGGTTCGGTCTTCGGGGCGAGCATCAGGTACCGTGTGACATTCTCGCCGTTGTGTGATATGGCATTGAGTGTCCCAATCAAGACACTTGAACCATGTCTCGGGTCCGGTGGCGATAGACACCATGTTGCAGACCTGAACTGCGTCGTCAGAAGACGGACTGCACTGGTCCTGAACTTCGCCGATCGGCCGGTCTCCGTACTGAGGACGACATGCTCAGGCATGAGCCAATCCACACTCTCTGAACTGACCCTCTCCAGGGTCTCCTGTGAGGACCAGTCAGGAAGTTTAGGTCGGATATCGAAGATTACCTCGAGCATCATGCCCTCTATGCTCTCTCTCACTTGTCCCTCGCCTCCCCACGCAGTGCCCTGAGCTCTGCTATCCTCTCTTGTGCGAGCCTGCCGACTGTGTCCCTGACCGTTTCATCAGGTCGCATCATGGGCGCGAGCATCCGCATCGCTGGGATTATCTCATGTTCCTTGCAGTACGCGACACGGTCGACCTTTACGAAGCCCTTCTTGCCACAGACTGAACAGCGCCAGTCATAGCAGTGGGCACAGAGACCGAGCTTCGCTCGTTCCGAACCTTCCTCAGCCGTGCAACGCTTTCGACCGCAGAATGAACAGGTGAAACTCACTTGGCCGTCACCTCCTCAGTAGCCTTCTTACTGCGCCCCCTCAGCAGCCTTCTTCATCAGAACATTCATGTTAATGAGCATATCAAAGAGGTCTAACGCCTCGTTGTAGTCAGTCGTTCTGAATACAGTGTACACGATATTGTCGTCATTCTCGTCTTTCAACACTCTTGTCGGGTCACAGATGTAGATGTGGAACTCTGCTCCGTGAGTTTGAGTGAATCTGTTCGATTGTATGAGCCATATCTCTAATCTGTGACCACTGACCAGCCTGCTGGTATGAAGACAGAGGCTACCATCTGTTGGCATCTACTGCGCCCCCTTCTTCTCTTTGAATGGAATCCAGTATGACTGTTTGCTCTCGAAGTACTGTCGGCATTTCTCTGGGTCATCGAGTGTGCAGTTGTAGGTCCCATGCGCGTATTCAAATCTGCCACAGGTAGAGCAGTCTTTCTCCATCTACTGCGCCCCCTCAGCCAAGTCGTCCAGCACCTTCCTCACGATCAGTCGTGCCATGTCAGCATATGCGCTCTTGCCAGTCAGTCCCTTCTTCAAGGCTATCTCCTGTAGTTCCTCACACCATGCGAATGGGAACCAGATAGCCTTCTTGTGCACCTGTTTAGTGTCTATTAGTCCCATCTCTTTATCACTGTAATTACTGTGAATACACCCCTTAATAAGCATCATGCCACCACTGGCAGTGGTAAATCAATTGCACCATCTGCACAAAGGTTATATGCAGATGCACCATACGCACAACGAGGTAAATCTCAAATGAAGACAACAACCTACATCAGCCAGCGCGTGTGGCGCGCTGTGGATGAGGACGTCCGAAAGGCCATCCTCAACGTCTACCGCCAGCATGACATGGGAAACAGAAAGGACATCATAGGCAAGTTCGCCTCTGACATCGTGGACAAGCTGCACCTGGTTGGCGAGGGACCATTAGCATTCCTCTTCCTTCGTCCCGACGATCCCACCGCAAGATGGGACGGCAGCGAGTGGGTCATCCCATCGCAGGAGATAGAGCACAATGGTACAGTGTGACAAGTGCAGGTTGAAAGCCACCATTTACAAGGGCAAGCGATGGCAATTAGAGGAAGGTGTCACTCATGTGAAGCCCGACCTCTGGACGTGCCCGCGCTGTGGTCATGTGACAGAGTATAGATTCTGAGAGAGCGTGCAACCACTCTCTCCTCATTTTGGAAAGTACCACGGCACCTTTGTTATCTTCTGCTCTCCAACCAGCGAATGTATCGCGAGCGTGAGCGCATCCAGCATGTCAAAGTCGCCGACTGGGAAAGGCACGTACTCGTTATCGATGAAGACCTTGGTGAACGGGTCCAGCTCGGGACGCTTGAACAACAACCGACCCTGTTCCACAGCAGGTCCCACTATGTTCTCTATCCTCTCCTCCTTCTTCACTGCGCTCGTTCCCTTTATCGGCGTGTGAATGTAGTCGATAGGATAGACGTTCGTGAACATCGCCCTCATCGCGTCATAGACATGTGTGTACTCAAAGACGTCCTCTATATACATGGTGTCTGGGAAATATTTGGTCGCACACTCCACCGCCTTATCGACCTGCTCACGCTTGCTGAGCTTCCCCCTGAACATCTCGACCACGTATATCTTGTCGAAGAGGGTGTCATGGGCAACGACACACAGTGAGAAGTAGCTCTGTGTTCTGTCCGTCTTCTTACCGCTGCTCGGGTCAACGCCCATGTAGTACCGCAGGCCGACCTGCGGGAGGTGTTCATAGAACTGGAGCCATTCATACTTGAACTGCAGGCCCTCCGGCGGGCTCGGCTCATTCATGTACTCCTGTGCGAACTTGAGTGCACCCTGCTCGCGTTTCCGTGCCTCCAGCACCTGTGGCGTGAACATGTCCACTATCTTGTCCCCCCTCTCGTCCAAGAGTGCGGGCCACAGTGGAGTGCCATCTGGGAGGAATGCCTTGTCCACTCTGTGCGCGTAATCGGGATTTATCAAGAGTTGTCCGTACCAGTCGCTCATGTGCTTTCGCGTACCCACCACGACGATCTTCTCGCGTGGACCGGGGTTGATGGCGGGGAGCACATCCGTCTTTATCCAGTTGTCAATCTTGGCCATCATCGCTAATGAGGCCACTGTGTTCGTCTCAAGCAGGTCGTCGAAGATGACCATATCGCCACGCCAGCCCGCCATGCGACCCATCGCACCTTTGCATTCCAGAGTGGGTTTGCTCTGTGGTGACTCCCTCAGCGTCCATGAGTTCGCTCTCCAGGGTGTCCCTCGGTTGATGTGGAACTCCTCCTGAAGCTCCTCGTTCTCCATGACGTTGCGTATGGTCCGACTGAAGTTCTCGGCCATCTCTTTGCTGTGTGAGATGAAGAGGATCCGGATGGACGGGTTGTTGGCTATGACCCATGAGAGGTATATCTGGTTCAGAGTGGTGCTCTTGCCATGACCACGGGGTGCGAGCAGGATGCACCTCATGCCCGCAGACTCGATGAAACGTATCCACTCGAGCTGGTGTGGCTGTAGCACCAGACCGTGATACTTGATGGCGAACTGTGCTATGTCCATCAAAACCATGTCTCCTTCGTTGCCCTTCTGTTCCCATAAATAACTCTCAACCATATGATGACCGTGAGCCCCACAATCAGAGTGTCAATACCTAGCCTCATTCTCACCACGTCGTAGTATAGACACCAGGACGATAGGAGTCCCTCTCGCCAGTCTCTGTCTTCTGCCAGAGCTGACGGAACCTGTCTGCGAACTCGAACCTGTCTGTGAGTCCGACGGAACTCCTTGGCGACAGTTC
>Ga0315288_10003537_pt1 | contig 19965 bp, 21 predicted proteins | sample YL17G11_20_MG_FD_203454 | JGI IMG/M metagenome (GOLD analysis project Ga0315288, IMG submission 203454) | Sediment microbial communities from Yellowstone Lake, YNP, Wyoming, USA - YL17G11_20 | ecosystem: Environmental > Aquatic > Freshwater > Lake > Sediment | place: USA: Wyoming | collected... | reverse complement strand
GCGGCGATAAAAAATTTAACCAAATGTGTCTATCAAGCAGGTTTGAATATTGAAGACCTCGTTTTTTCACCTTTGGCGCTTGCTTCAAGCATGGTTTCGAAAAAACAAAAAGATATTGGAGTAATGCTACTTGACATTGGCGGGGGGACAACCTCTTTGATAGTTTATGAGGAAGGTGATATTTTACATGCAGCGGTTATCCCGATTGGTTCTTCGCATATTACCAATGATTTAGCCATTGGACTCAGAACATCGGTCGAAACCGCAGAAAAAATAAAAACCAAATTTGCTTCGGCCATTCCCGATAAAATCCGCGAATCAGAAACAATTTCTTTGTCACAATTTGAGGCCGGCTCGGATCAGCGGGTTGAGCGAAAATATGTTTCGGAGATCGTCCAGGCAAGATTAGGAGAAATTTTTGCTTTAGTCCGTCAAGAGTTAAAGAGTATTGGCAAAGATGGGATGTTACCAGCCGGGGTGGTCTTGACAGGCGGCGGGTCTAAGTTAGAAGATCTAGTTGAGGCGACAAAGGAAGAATTGCGATTACCCGCGAGCATTGGCTCCCAGATTTATGAGATGGGGGGGTTTGTTGACAAGCTAGCTGACCCTGTGTATGCTACAAGTGTAGGTTTAATGCTTTACGCGTTTGAACATGCCAAAAACGGTGGTTTGGGCGTATCCAAAATGTCCGGTCAATTCTTAGGTAAGGCAAAAAACTTCCTCAAACAGTTTTTACCTTAAATTAGAGCTTATTAACGATCTTAATAATTATTCGTATTCATTTGTCTCGGATCCCAATCAATCTTAGGAGATTTTATGGACAAGGGTTCTGACATAGAAACATTTGCCACAATCAGAGTAATTGGTGTCGGTGGTTCGGGTGGCAATGCTGTTAATCGGATGATTTCGCAAAAACTTAAGGGAGTGGAATTTATTTGTGTTAATACGGATGCTCAGGCCTTAGTGCACAACCAAGCGCCGATTAAAATCCAGATTGGTAAAGAAACAACACGAGGTTTAGGTGCGGGTTCTGATGTTGAATTAGGCAGAAAATCAATTGAAGAAAATAAGGACGAGGTTTACGAGGCCCTGAAGGGTTCGGATATGGTTTTTGTTACCTACGGATCAGGCGGCGGAACTGGAACGGGTGCCGGACCCATGGTAGCCTCGATTGCCAAAGAACTCGGCGCTCTAACCGTTGGTGTGGTCACTAAACCATTTACTTTTGAGGGGCAACGGCGAATGAAAGTGGCTGAGCTCGGGATTGAGGAACTCAGGGATAAAGTCGATACCCTAATTACCATTCCTAACGATCGTTTGTTGCAAATTATTGATAAGAAAACTTCTTTATTTGACGCCTTTGGGATTGTTGATGATGTCCTTCGCCAAGGCGTTCAGGGCATTTCCGATTTAATTACTTTGCATGGGATTATTAATGTTGACTTTGCTGATGTTCGCACTATTATGGCTGATGCAGGCTCGGCTTTGATGGGGATCGGTCGCGCTTCGGGCGATAATCGGGCAATTGAAGCGGCCCGCGCGGCGATTGACTCACCCCTCTTAGAGCTTTCGATTGATGGCGCTAAGGGCATACTTTTTAATATTACCGGTGGGACGGATATGGGAATGTATGAAATTGACGAGGCGGCTAAAGCGATTACCGAAGCGGCCGATCCGGATGCGAATATAATCTTCGGGGCAATTATTGATGAGGCCATGTCTGGAGAGATCAAGATTACAGTGATTGCGACTGGCTTTGAGATGGATAAGCGCCCCCGTTCTGGCTTTGAAAAGATGGGCGCGATAAGACAAACCCAGCCGGTTGCCGAACCAGAACCCCTGCCAACTGAGGCAGAGGTAAGTGAGGAAAATTTAGAAGATGAATTAGAGGTACCTGCCTTCATTCGACGAAAATTGAAATAATAAGCGTAAGTAAGTAAATTTAAAACAAAAACAACAACAAACATTAGGATCCGCCAGCTGGCGGAGATAGCCCTTCCTATTCTAATGTTTGTTTTTGTTCTCACCCCTGCTCTTTTCATACTTTTGGTTTGGCAGGATTGTCTAAAAAGGAGGTTTAGTGTCTTCTGAAATTATTAAACTTGAAAAAATCCAACTGTCTGTTAATGAAAAAAATGTAACCGATCTCTTTTCAAGGGAAACAAGTACTCCCAAGCTCAAGATCCCGCCAAAATTGGAATTTTCCGATAACGCTTTGAAGGTAATTGAAAAAAGATATTTGCTTAAAGACCGGAACCGCAAACCGACCGAAACCCCGGCGGAAATGCTTCGAAGGATTGCCCGTCATATTGCTCAGGCAGATGCCCTATATGACAAAAGCAACGCAGAAATAGCCGAAACCGAAGACCAATTTTATGAAATTATGGCAAGGTTGGAATTTTTGCCTAATAGCCCGACCTTCACCGGCGCCGGGACAAAGCTTGGACAACTGTCTGCCTGTTTTGTTTTGCCAATTGAAGACGATATGACCTCAATTTTAAAAACCCAAATGGATATGGGTCTTATTCATAAGTCCGGCGGCGGCACTGGTTTTTCTTTCTCTCGGCTTCGACCGAAAAATGATGTTGTCGGTTCAACCGGCGGGATTTCCTCGGGACCGATCGGTTTTTTACAAATGTACAACGATACCACTGAGTGCATTAAACAAGGTGGAACTCGGCGCGGAGCCAACATGGGAATCCTTCGCGTTGATCATCCCGACATTTTAGAATTTATTGATTATAAAGAAAAAGATGGGACACTATCAAATTTTAATATCTCGGTGGCGATGACCAAAGAGTTTATGAATGCGCTTGAAAAGGATAAAGAATATGACCTCATCAATCCCCGCGGCAACGAAGTCACCGGCAAATTGAAAGCCCGCGAGGTCTTCGACCGAATCGTCGCCGGCGCTTGGCGAAACGGCGAACCGGGGGTAATTTTCTTAGATAAAATCAATGAAAAAAACCAGACACCAAAAGAAGGCGAAATTGAATCAACCAATCCTTGCGGTGAACAACCGTTACTTCCTTATGAATCATGTAATCTCGGTTCCATTAATCTGGGTAAAATGATTAAAAATGTCGATGGGGAAAATGAAATCGACTGGAGAAAATTGGACCGCGCAGTTGAGATAGCGGTTCATTTTCTCGACAATGTGATTGACGTTAACAAACTCCCCGTTTCAGAAATTGCCGAGCAAACAAAGAAAACCCGTAAAATCGGTTTGGGCGTAATGGGCTTTGCTGATTTACTTTTCTTATTAGGCATCCCTTACAATTCTCTTGAAGGATTAGAAATAGCCGAAAAAATTATGAAAAGAATATCTGAGAAATCTCATGCAGTTTCCGAAGAGTTCGGTAGAGTCCGTGGCAATTTCCCCGCCTTTCCTGACAGTGTCTGGCAAAAGCAAGGCAAAAAATATATGCGTAACGCCACGACGACTACGGTAGCGCCAACCGGAACTTTATCGATTATTGCCAATGCCACTTCCGGCGTTGAACCTATTTTTGCTTTAGTCTACACCAAGACGGTGATGGATAAAGATGAGCTTGTCGAAGTCAATAAATATTTTAAAGAGGCCTTACAAAAAGAGGGGATTTATTCTGACGAAATAATTAATAAAGTTGCCAAAACGGGCACAATTTCCGATTTTGAAGAAATTCCTGAAAAGTTAAAAAAAGTTTTTGTGACCGCTGCCGATATCTCTCCTGACTGGCATGTGAGAATGCAGGCCGCGTTTCAAAAATACACCGATAACGGCATTTCTAAAACAATCAATTTCCCCAATTCGGCGACCGAAGATGATGTCCGCAAGGCCTATTTATTGGCCTATAAGCTCAATTGCAAGGGAATCACTGTTTATCGCGATGGCTCACGGGCGTATCAAGTTTTGACGACCGGCACAACCGAAAAATCCAAAGAACAAGGTCAAGAAATTCAAACAGTGGTCTCGAGCGGCATCAAAATTACTCCCCGCGAGAGACCAGATGTTATTCACGGCTCAACTTATCGGATTAAAACCGCTTATGGTAAATTATTTGTTACCATTAATGATGATGAAAAGGGCCAGCCGTTTGAAATATTTTCCCATCTAGGCAAGGCCGGTGGCTTTTTTGCTGCCAAAGCTGAGGCGATTTGTCGGTTGATTTCATTGTCGCTCCGCTCCGGCATTGACCCGCAGGAAATTATTAGCCAACTAAAGGGTATTCGTGGGCCAACGCCAACGTGGTCAGAAGATGGTAAAATGATCTTGTCTTTGCCTGATGGGATTGCCCAAATCTTAGAAAAACATCTCAATAAAAATCAGGCAAAATTAGATTTGGAATTTGAAACCGGCAAACAGCAAACGCTGGCGGCGACTGAACCAACTGTCATCCCGATTGAGGCAAGTGATATTGCTAACGGCCTCTATCAACCACAGAGAAGATCAATGGCTGATCTTGGTGAGGCGCCGGCTTGTCCGGAATGCGGCGGGATGCTGGAGTTTTCGGAAAGCTGTCTAAAATGCAATCTCTGCGGGTATTCTAAGTGTAGCTAATTATGGCTAAAAAAAGTCAGGGCTTAATCCATATTTATACTGGCGATGGAAAAGGAAAAACAACGGCCGCTTTAGGATTGGCCTTAAGAGCTTTGGGTGTTGGGAAAAAAGTGGCTATCATCCAGTTTATGAAAAAGGGGATTTATAGTGAGCATAAGGCAATTAAAAAATATAAATTGCCAATCGAGATTGAATCTTTCGGCATCGGATACTACAAAATTTTAGGGGATAAGCACACCAAAGCTCAACACCAAAAAGCCGCCCAAAAAGCTCTGAAGCGGGCCAAGGGATTAATAGAATCTAATCGTTATGATCTAATCATCCTCGACGAAATTAATGTTGCCATCGGTTTTGGTCTAATTGGGGTAGAGGAAGTTATATCAATACTAAATATCGATAATAAGGATCTGAAGCCAGAAATCGTCCTGACCGGCCGTCGAGCTCACCCAAAATTAATCAAAATCGCTGACTTAGTAACCGAAGCTAAAAAGGTTAAACACTACTTTGATAAGGACGTAAAAGCGAGAAAGGGGATCGAATACTGACTTATCCAGGCAAGTTGACAGCTTGACAAAAATTCTTTGGCATTTTACTTTGAGTACAGACTATAAATTGATTTTTTAAAAAGGAGAAAAATGGCAAACAACAAAACCTCATGGTCTCTTGCTGGCATTATTTCAGGCCTTATTTTAATAGTGATTTTGGGCTTGATTGGTATTCTAGCCGGGCCAGTAGCGGAAAAAAACAAAACCAATGAAGAGATTGCCGGTCTAGAAACGCAGATTGCGCCTCAGACAATTAAAACTGTTGCTTATGACGGCCAAGATGGCAAAACCGCCTTAGACCTTCTAAAAGAAACTCACAAAGTTCAAACTCAAGAATCGTCGATGGGCCTCTTTGTTTCCTCCATTGACGATACTGAAAACCAATCTGATACTTTTTGGATGCTTTATGTTGATGGTAAATATGCCTCCGTTGGCGCCGATCAATTAAAAACTAAGACAGGTGAAAAGATCGAATGGCGCTTCGAAAAATTTGAGTAATTTACTTTAACAACAGCATAATAAACCTAAATTTAAAGGTAATCCCGGCGGAATTCCGGGGCAGTCACGCTACTGTATAGCCAGAAAACTTTAAATTTTTGTAATAAGTCCTTCGGTCGAAAGGCAGATCCTTAGTTATGTTTGACCGAAGCTAAGGATTTTTTAATTTCATATCGTGAGGAAAAAATGTTTCGCATGCAAAAAATTCTAAGCTACCATTGGTTGCCGATTACGGCTGGATTGGTCGTTATTCTTATCTATGGAACTTTGAACATTGCTGATTTAAAAATTAAAAATCAAAAATCAGAGCAGAAACAAAATGAGCTTCAGAGTAAAATCGTCCAATTGGAGAATAACCTGGGGAATTTAAATGTCCAAATGGCGGGCATCGAAGAAAAGAAAAAATCAACCAGCAAAACGGTTTTAGCGGCTAAGGACGAGGTAAGGAATGAGGTGCCAACTTTACCGACGCCAATTCCATCACTAGCCGTTAAGAAAACGCCCACGCCTACGCCAACATCCACACCAACTCCTACTCCTACACTAACGCCTACGCCAGTATCTCAAGCGTCTGTGGCAATTGAAAATGTTGGTACCTATACCGTTGATCTCGAGCTCAATGATACCGCTTTCTCGATCCTGCTGCGCGCCGGTCTATCAAATAACTTCAATGTTGAATATCAAACATACGAAGGAATGGGCGCCTTTGTCTCCTGCATCGCTGGAATTTGCACCCATGACAACTTTTATTGGGCGTTTTATTACAACGGCAGCTATTCCATGGTCGGCGCTTCCGTTCAGGTAGTTTCGCCTGGCGATACCACAATGTGGAAATTTGAAAGTTTTTAAAAATTTGTTAAATTAAGAAAGGAGAAATATGGCTATCTTTTTTATTGCGGCGGCGATTATCTTACGCTTGATCCCACATTTACCTAATTTTGCACCGATTGCGGCGATGGCTTTGTTTGGTGGGACCTATCTTAATAAGAAATACGCACTTATTGTGCCGATTTTGGCAATGCTAATTTCCGATTACTTTATTGGTTTTTACAACCCGTGGATAATGTTTTCGGTTTATGGCTCGTTTATATTAATTGGATTAATTGGGCTTTGGCTTAAAAAGCATAAAACAGTGGCTAATGTCTTGGGGGCCTCGCTTTCCGGTTCGATAATTTTCTTTCTCGTGACCAATTTTGCCGTCTGGGCAGTGCCGCACTCGATGTATCCTCATAATTTGCAAGGGTTATTGCAGTCGTATATAATGGGATTGCCGTTTTTGAAAAATACGATTCTGGGTGATCTTTTTTATGTTGGAGCGTTGTTTTCTTTGTACGAAATCGTTTTACTCGTAACGCTTAAAAGGAGAAGGATTTGGCTTCCAAACTCAAGGAATTAGACGAGAAAAATTTCAAAGAATTCATCAATCAAGAATTCGCTTTAGTCAGCTTCTGGGCACCTTGGTGCCACGCTTGTCATCGAATGATGCCAATTTTGGAAGGATTGATGAGCAATTATAAAGGTAAGGCCACATTTGCCAAGATGAATGTCACGAAAAGCCCGGGGCTATCTTCACGATACGGGGTGATGAGCTTACCAAACGTTTTATTTTTTAAAAAAGGTAAAGTTGTTGAACAAATAATCGGCGTGAGCACTAAAAAGACGATTGAAGAGAAAATTAGTAAAATAATTAAGTAACATCTAATAATAAAACAGGGTCCTGCTGGCGAAATAGGCAAGGAGGGGAAAACCTAGATCGCCAAGCAGGACCCTGTTTTTGACCTCGGCTGGTTCACGAGACGGGTCAAGCATCTTCTATCGTAGTAAAAGTATTATAACAGATTTACGACAATTTGTCAAGGGATTTACAGCGTGCTATGCTGATACCGCGATGAAAGTCATTCATTTTGCAGATGTTCATTTAGGAATGGAAAATTATGGTAAGATCGACCCGGAAACACGATTTAGTACTCTATTGGATATTTTCTGTTAATATAAGGATGTAATTTAACGAATGGATTTTAAATGAGTATAAATTCAATAAAATGTCCTAAATGCGGCACTGATATTTCCATCGACGAAGCAATCGTCCAGAAGATGGTTAATACAAAGGTGGAAAAAGAATTAGCCGACGCTAAAACCGAAATTGAAAAAACGTTGCGCGAAGAAAAAGGAACCGAGCTAAAGCTCCTTGAAGAAAAATTAATATTGGAAAAAGAAAAAAGAGAAAAGGCCGAAAAAAAAGAACTTGAATTTCGCCTGAGAGAAGAAGAACTCAAAGAAAAAGAAAAGAAAATGGATCTAGAATTGGCCCGAAAAGTTGACGAGCAAAATAAAATCTTAGGTGCAAAAGCTACTCAAGAGGCCGAAGAAAAATTCAAATTGATTATTGCCGAAAAGGACAAAAAGCTCGAGGACCAGAAAAAACTCAACGAAGATATGAACCGCAAGCTCCACCAAGGATCGATGCAGACCCAGGGAGAAGTTTTAGAATTAGAACTGGAAAAACTGCTAAAACAATCTTTCCCTACCGATTCAATAGAACCAGTCGGAAAGGGAATAACTGGCGCCGATATTGTCCAAAAAGTCACGCATCGTTCAGGACAACTGGCGGGAACCATTATTTGGGAGACAAAAAGAACTAAGGGCTGGGATGACAAATGGATTGAAAAACTTAAAGAGGACAGCCGCAATATCAAAGCTAACGCTTGCGTTTTGGTTTCTGAGAATATGCCAAAAGAGATAAAAAACGCCGGTTTGTATTCGGGTGTTTGGGTTTGCAATATTGCTTTTGCAACGAGCGTTGCCTCACTTCTACGACACGGTATTTTAGAAGTATTTAATACGGTTTTAGTCAACACCGGCAAAGACGAGAAAAAAGAAGCAATTTACGATTATTTGTGCAGCCCATCCTTTAGGCAAAAAGTGGATGTTATTGTTGAAAATTCCGCAAAGATGTTAGAAATAATTGAAACTGAGAAAAAATGGATGACCAAAAAATGGTCAACGGAGGAGGTAAGAATCAGACGGTTGCAGGAAAATACATTGAAGCTTTGGGGGGATATTTCGGGCATTGCCGGCTCGAGCCTGCCGGAGCCAGAATCGTTAGCGTTAAATCCACCCATAGTGGAAGAAAAGACAAACGCAAAAACAAATTCCGACCAAGCTAATTTATTTCAAAAATGACCAATAAAATATTTGAAAGGGAATACCGGCGTCTAAATTTAAAGCAACACGAAGCGGTTGATGCGATTGAAGGCCCAGTGATGGTTATCGCGGGGCCGGGCACAGGCAAAACTCAAATATTGGCAATGAGGATTGCCAATATTTTGAAATTAACTCAAGTAAATCCTTCGAACATTTTAGCCCTGACCTTTACCAACTCCGGCGTTTACCAAATGAAAAAAAGATTACTCGAGATAATCGGGCTTGAAAGCTACAATGTCCACGTTCATACCTTCCATTCATTTTGCAATGAAGTGATTAATTCTTACCCAGAAAGATTTGCTATCACAAAAGAAATTAATCAACTAACTGATCTTGAACAAATTCTTCTTGTTCACGATATTTTGGATAAATCCGATCTTAATTACTTAAAACGTCTAAAGGCACCTTATTTATATGATAAAACAATTATTCAAACAATCGGCGAACTCAAACAGGAAGGTATCAGTCCTCAAGAATTCCAGAAAATTATCAAAGACGAATTAAAAAAGTGGGAGAAAATTCCTGATCTTTATCATGAAAAAGGGGTAAATAAGGGTAAAGTGAAGGCAAAATATCAAGAACAAAAAGAACAACTCTATAAAAATCAGGAATTGGGATATTTATACGAAAAGTACCAAGAAGAATTGGCTACCACCGGCAAATACGATTACGCCGATATGATACTTTTGGTGATAAAGGCATTCCGCGAAGATCTGGAAATCCTCAGTATTTACCAAGAAAAATTCCAATATATTTTAGTTGACGAATACCAAGACACCAATAGCGCCCAAAATGAGATTATTAAAATTTTAGGCAGTTTTTACGATAAACCAAATATTTTTGTCGTCGGGGACGACGAACAATCAATTTTTCGGTTCCAGGGCGCATCTTTAGAAAACATTTTATTTTTCTCAAACAATTATCCGGATACTAAAATTATTGTTTTGGAACACAACTACCGAAGTACTCAAAGAATTTTGGATTCGTCTCGGGCGGTAATCGAGAATAACAAAAATCAAATTTTTAATTTATTAAAAATCCAAAAAAAACTGGTTAGTCAAAATAAAATGCCGGGGAGAATTGTTATTGGCGAGTTTGCCCAAGGATCAACTGAAAATTATTTTGTTGCCAAAGAGATACAGAAACTTCTTAAATCCCACCAAAAACTATCTGAAATTGCCGTAATTTATAAAGAACATCGAGACGTTGAAGAGTTAGTTGATTTTCTTTCAAAGATGAATATCCCATATCAAATTGAGATAGGGGGCAATGTCTTAGACGACCCGGAAATCATTAAAATCATCAATATTTTAACCTTGCTTGACGACTTAAATGATGACCAATTGATCTTTGAGATAATGCACTATCCGTTTTGGGGAATCCCGATGCTTGATCTTTATAAGCTAACAAATCTAGCTTCTAGTAAACGACAACACATTTTTGAGACAATGATCACATTAGCTAAGAAAAATCTACAAAAACCGGAAAAAAACAAAAAATTTATCGAACTGCTCTTAAAAATAAAGTCATACTTCCAAAATAAAACTTTTGCGGAGGCTTTTGAACTCTGTATCAACGAAACGGGATATTTAAAGTATTTACTCAAACTTTCCGAATCAATCCATCATCTTAATCGTCTTCAGAGCCTATTTGGCGAAATCAAACTTTTAAATATTAAAAACAAAAAATTTAATCTGACCGATTTTAAGAATTATCTGTGCGCGCTCGAAGAAAATAATCTTACTATCAAAGAAAGACCAATCGATGCCAATTTTGAAGGAATTAGATTAATGACCGCCCATAAATCGAAGGGTCTGGAATTTGAAACCGTTTTTATCATCCACTGTACCGATAATCATTGGGGCAATGCGGTCAGAAGAAGATTGATTAAGCTTCCGGGTGGATTAATCCATTTTCAAGATATCGATGACGAAAATGACGAGGAAGAGCGGCGCTTATTTTACGTTGCACTCACCCGGACAAAACACAACGCTTATATCACCTACGCCAATGGCTACGGCGAAAAGGAAAATATTTCTTTAACCGTCCGATCGAAATTCATCTCCGAACTTCCGAAGAAACATTTAGAACAAATTGATACAAAAAAATATGAAAAAAACTATGAAGAAAAATTAAAGTTAAAATTCAGCAAAAAAAAGTGGTTTAGAGCCAAAACCCTCAACGATTTTATTGAAAGTCTACTTGAAAACTTCCAACTTTCTGTCACTTCCTTTAATGCTTATTTAGAATGCCCTTATGCCTTCTTCCTTAATCAGTTAATCCGCGTGCCTAAAGTTAAAAATTTTAATCAATCTTACGGCACGGCCGTGCACTCGGCTTTGGAATTATTTTTTAAGAAGTTTTCAAAAGATCTAAAGCTTCCCGAGAAAGATGAGCTTATAAGATATTTTACTGAGAACCTTGAACTTGAAATCATGACTGAATCGAAGCGAAAAAGGGCAGAAAAATGGGGGATAGAAAACCTCCAAAAATATTACGATTTTTATCAAGAAGAATGGTTGAAAAATGGTCCGCCCTTAAGTTGTGAATATAGTTTCTATTATCATAAAGTTCGATTTGAAAATATTCCGATTACTGGTAAAGTTGACAAAATTGAGCTGTTAGACAGGATCAGTAATACTGTCAGGATTGTTGATTATAAAACTTCCTCTCCTAAAAGCCTGAATGAATTGATGGGTCTAACTAAGAAAAAAAACCTTGACGAACTTCATCAAGCATATTTTTATAAATTATTGGCCGAGCAGGATCCATTATTCGGCTGGAACGTTGGAGAAATTTCTTTTGATTTCCTTACGCCCGAGAAAGATAAATTCAAACGTGTCAATATTCAGATTGAAGCCCAAAAATATCTTGAATTTAAAGAGTTAGTTAAAGACACTTATAAAAACATCAGAAAGAAAGATTTTGCCTTAGACCTAAAATCTTGCAAAAAATATAATTTTGCCTGTGAATATTATAATTTGTGTCAGACGCATAAAAAACACTAAAACTGACTATTAAAAAGTCAATGGTTGAATTCAAAATTAAGATAGAATAGAATTAATGTGTAGCTAAATATGAAAAAAATGACAAAAAAAGAGGCGATTGATTTTCTGGGGCTTGATGAGAAATTATTCGAAAATTATTTTAGGAATGCCTGCGAGTTTAGTTGTCTGGAGCGCACAGGCGGCGGCAGATTCTTTTTCGATAAAGAAGCGCTTCAGAAATGGCTTGATGACTACCACTGGCGAACAATAGAGCTTAACATGGCCGACTATCAGCTTTGTCTTGATTTTGCATTAGCTCAGCATTTTAGAGGTTATGTTTTGTCTGATTGGGGAACAGCTAGGCAAAGGGAATTTGGCCAGAAGATTACTAATTGGATTAAAGGTCAGCTTGCCGAAGTCGCTGTCAAGAAATTTTTTAGGAAGGAATTAGGCTTTGACATTGAGCTTGATTTTGCTATACATGACCAGATTGTGCCACAGGATATAATTGCCGTTGCCGAGAAGGGCAAAAAGAGACCACCAAAGATTGGAGTAGGAATTAAGTCGTCAAAGCCAAAGAGTGCTTATTTAGTGCTCGGCGAAAATGAAATTACTCTTAATGAACGCAGGTCAGATGTTTATATTTTTTGCCGTCCCGATATTCCAGATGACCATATTTTAAGACTAACGCGCAGTGAAATTATCAAAGCCGTGAAAGATGAGCCTCATTTTCCAAGCTATAAAGAGAAAATACCTTATTTTAGTGATATTCCCTGCGAAATTGCAGGCTGGTGTGGTTCTGTCGAGCTGGAGAAGGTATCAAGAATAGAAGGACAGAATTTTGAAGGCACGAGGTATGTTAAAAAATCGGGACTCCTTCATAGAACTCGCGAAGATTGGGAAAAACTGATAGCGAAACTTTAGCCGAAAATGTCCATCTGGTTGCCGTTTATTCCATTGCTGTTGCCGTTTTTCAGTTTAGGCTGGATAAATTTGTATGGTATACCAGCAAATGTTTTTAAGACAGCTGTAATGATAATTTGAACTCCTTTTGGCGGGACAGCCATTCCTATCTGTTTTCGTACGCTTTCTTTCGAACCTACAAAAACAAAATCATCGGGAAAGGTTTGAATTCTTGCTCTTTCTCTATTCGTAAGTGCTCTGTGTTCTGACCAGTGATAAGTGTGCGTTCCGCCACCTCCACTACCCGTTATGGTATAGGAGGGCTTATATGGGTCAAGCCTTTTATAGATTTGGCTCATTTTGGCGCCATTGACATTCATCCTTAAATACTTAGGAATGCCTTCATACCAGGCATTTTGGCCTGGCGGTATATGCTTTAAACGTTCAATGACAATCTCGGACTGCTTTGTAATCTCATTGTTGGGAGCGTCTGCAGGAATAGGAGGATTTTCGAGAGCCTGCTTGGCAGTAGAATAAATGTTAGGTGTTGTCGGGGCTGGGATTCTAAATTTAAGATTTAAGTCTTTTCTGATGCCGATAATAACTATTCGGTGCCTGGTTTGTGGAACGCCATATTCTTCAAATTTATATAGGTTGACTGTTAGATTATAACCCTTCCCTGCATTTTCCAAATCTTCCAAAATTTTCCTGAATGCTTCGCCATTGTTTGCACTCTGTAGCCCGCTGACATTCTCCGCAATGAACCATTTCGGATTACGGGTATTTATTAGCTTTACGCTGTAGGTGTAAAGAGGTCCGAATTTGCCGTTAAATCCCTTCTGTTCACCGACAACGCTGAAATCATTGCATGGAAATCCGAAAGCGAGCGCATCGAAATGGGGTACTTTTGAAAAGTTTATATCCTGCACAGGAGAACAGACTACGGCTGATGGATTATTAGGATGGATATTTCGCGCATATGTCGCGCATGAGTCTTTATCGTAGTCATTTGCCCAAATCGACTTAATAGAGAACATCTCATTTTCTATCTTTGACATAACAGCACCGAGAGAGAGTCCTCCTGGACCGCAGAATAATTCGGCCAATTTAAACTCAATTTTTTTCATTTTAATAATCTCTGCAGTCTTTTTATCAATAAATCTCGATTTTTAGTTTGACATTCCCAAATAATTGCTGTTTTCCAACCCAGCAACCTTAAATTTATTATGTGTTCTTTTTGTTTCTGTATATTTCCCTCAAGCTTTTTACTCCAGTAGGATATGTTTGTTTTAGGCATGGACCGTCTCTTGCATCCCTTATGCTGATGCCAGAAGCAACCATTTATTAAAATCGCTGTTCTGTTTTTCGATATTATAATATCTGGTTTACCAGGGAGTGATTTTAAGTAAAGCCTGTACCTCCAACCAAGTTCGGTCAAAACACCTCTAATAATAATTTCCGGTTTTGTATTCTTACTTTTTATCCGAGACATACATAAATGTCTTTGTCTTTTGGATAAATTGTCATACCCCATGTATTCATTATACATGATACTACAAATAGAACAAAAAACGAACACACCTGCAAGAGCTTAAGGATCTCTTCCCAACCAAAATTGAGGTTACTAAGGATCAAAACGGCTCTCATATCGAAGTGGCCTCATAAACTCAGCTGCAACCGAAGACCTGCTTGTATTAATATCACTTGCGCTCTTGGCGCAAGAACTTTATAGCGCAACTATTCGTTGCGATATATCGCTGGTAAGTGCTATAATAAACACAAGTAAGTACTCTGCTCTACTGGAGGGAAATATGCTCCGAACCACTCGAAAAACTGGCCGCTCTCAGCGGCCTTTATCAGAAAAGCTACGACAAGCCATCTACGAGATCATCCGCTCCCACCAGCTGGGAGATGATCCCGATCCCTGCGTCGTCATAGCCAAAGATTACGGCGGTGACGAAAATGCCTATCTACGCGTGATGGCACTCCATCACGGCATCGTCTTGCTCGATTGATCGAGCTAGCCCCTAACCCAGGTGCTATCTTTTCGGAGATAGCACCTGTCCCATTTAAAGTGATTGATATATTTTTAGAGTATAATAGAAAAGGAGGGAAAATGGATAAACCAAGAATATCTTCAAAACCGATGCGTTTAATTTATTTCTGGTCGGGGATGATCGCAACTTTCGCTTACCGGGTAATTATCGTTTTGACCGGGGTCGATCAATTTTGGACAAAGCTTGTCTGGTATGTCGGCACAATTGGTTTTATAATTTATTTCATTCACCGCTACCAAATCTCCGACAGAAGAGAGAGGGCGGTTGAAGAATTTCACCTCGATGACAAACTGCCGCAGATTCAGGGTATGAGTGAGGAGGATAAATCGGCGCTCAAATATATCTTTGATTCCTTAAAAATCTCATCCGAGCGTTGGATCTTTATCTGGATCTTTATCACTTCGGGCGCGGCCTTACTTGCCGGAATTTATTTAGATTTTATCGCGAAATAATAAATTAGCTTGCGGCTATGAGAAAATATCTACTACTTTCTTTGGCGATTATGGTCGTTCTGGTTTCAATCACCGGAATTTTATTAATTGTCAGAAAGGATAAGAGCGTCGCCGGAACTAATATTGTGACTAGTTTGAGCCCACAATATCCTAAAATTGAAAAGTACCAAGTGCCAATTTTGATGTATCACTACATCCGAAACGCCGGAGGCGAAACGGAGCTGGGACAAAAACTTTCGGTTAGCCCAACAAATTTCCATCGCCAGATAAAAAAACTCAAAGACGAGGGCTTTGAAACGATCCGACTGGTTGATCTGGCCGATCCTGATAAAAAGGGTTTATCAAGGGTGATTGATGAAGGCAAAAAGCCCTTGGTAATTACTTTCGACGATGGGTATGTGGATGCTTATACCCAAGCTTTTCCGATTCTAAAGCAATACGGATATAAAGGAACTTTTTTTATTATTCGTGATTTTACTGGCCGCCATAACCGTCTTTCGAAAGAACAAATTGATAAAATGCAAGCAGAGGGTATGGAAATTGGCTCCCACACTTTAACCCACCCTGACTTATCGAGAATAAGTATCAGTGAGCAGCGTAAACAAATTTTTGATTCGAAGGGAGATACAAATACCTTCTGTTATCCAGGGGGAAAATATAATAGTAAAACTGTCAGCTTGGTTAAAGAAATGGGGTATCTGGCGGCGGTGACGACAAAAATTGGCGTGGCAAACGAAACATCTGATTTGTTGGAATTACCACGAGTAAGAGTGGAGAATGTCAGTCCTGAAGCTTTATTGGATAAAATTACTTATGCGATGGAACACTCATGAAAATAGTTTACGAGGATGAAAATTTATTAGTCGTTGAAAAACCGGCTGGCTTAGTCGTGCATCCCGGCTCAGGAGAGCACAATGAGACGCTAGTGGATTGGTTAAAAGAAAAATATCCGAATATGAAGAATCTCAATTGGCCTGATCCAGAGCGAGCGGGAATTGTCCATCGGTTGGATAAGGATACTTCGGGTTTAATTATCCTGGCGAAAAATCCTGAAGCACTTGAGAGATTGCAAGCCTTATTTCAAAGTCGCAATATAAAAAAATCTTACCAAGCCCTTATCTTTGGGAAGCTTGATAAGACTAAAGGCGAAATTACCGGATTTATTGGCCGCGATCCAAATGCACGGAGACAACAAACGGTTAAAACAATTCATTTTGACTTTGAGCCTGGGAAAGTTCGTGACGCCAAAACTTCCTATCGGGTGATTAAAGCGTTTCGATATGATAATTACGATCTAACCTTGGTCGAAGCCACTTTGGAAACCGGTCGGATGCATCAAATTCGCGTTCATTTTAAATCTATCGGCCATCCGGTGATTGGGGACCAGATATATAATATTAAGCATAGCCGGAAAGTATCGAAAGCGCTCGGCATTTCCCGACAGTTTTTGCATGCTTATAAACTCTCTTTCAAAAATCCTCTTGATGGGGAAGATATTAATATCGAAATTCCGCTGTCAGTCGATCTCAAGAATATTTTGGCAAAATTATCTTAATGTGCTATTCTAAAATAATGAAAGGAAAACTTTACATTCTTTCTGGACAATCTGGGGTTGGGAAAAAACTAATATTAGAAAAAGTCCGTGAGCATCGGCCGGATTTGGTGAGGGTTGCTTCCTACACCACGCGCGAGCAACGCCCAAACGAAATTCCCGGTGAAGATCATTATTTTGTCTACCGGGAGAAGTTTGAAGAAATGATTAAAAACGGCGAACTAATGGAACATGCAGTAGTGCATAATCAATTATTCGGTTATCCCAAAAAGCCCATCGATGATGCTTTAGCTAACGGTAAAAATATTTTAATTGAGATGGATGTTCAGGGCGTCACCAATATTTGGGATAAATATAATCCGGTTACGATCTTTATAAGCTACCAAGACGGTGATTTAGAAACGTTAATCCGCAACCGTATCAAAAATGATCCTGGTAGGGGAGAGGTGCCGGAAGCGGATATTCAAGAAAGAATTGCCACGGCAAAGCGCGAAGCAACGTACGAAAAAAATTACAAATACAAGGTCATAAATCCGGAGGGGCATCCAGAGGTGGCTATTCGTGAAGTCGAAAATATCATCAAAAAAGAACTCGCGGGTTAAAAAGCTTTTAAGCTTTTTAAAAGAAATCGATAAAGCCAAAGATATTGAGCGGGCGATTCATCTAAGAAAAAGGATGGAAAGCGACGCTGAGCATTCTTGGCACGTGGCAATGTTTGTGATGCTTTTCGAAAAGGATTTGCCAAAACTCAATATCGAACGCGTTTTAAAAATTGTTCTCATCCACGATCTGGTCGAAATTTACGCCGGCGATACTTTTAGTTTCGATAAAGAGGGCAAAAAGACCCAAAAAATACGGGAGCAGAAAGCGGCTCAACGGCTTTTTAAAAAATTGCCCAAGGATTTGGAAAAAGAATTTTGGGGTTTGTTTACGGATTACGAAGAACTAAAAACAAAAGAGGCGATGGTGGCAAAATCTTTAGACAAAGTTCAACCAATGATGCAACATATCTTAAATAAGGGTAAAACTATTCGTGAATTCGGGGTTACCCAAAAGGTTATCGAAGAATATGTCAAGGATTATATGACTCACGACGAGATCTTAATGAGTATCTACAATATTTTGTTCTCAGAGATTAAAAGAAAGAAATTAGCCAAAGAATAAACAAGAAGGAGCTAGCCCGCCGGCTAACTCCTGACACCGACCCCAATGGTCGGGATGATAAAGCGCCGGCCGCGATATACCCTTGCGACAGCCCAACCCATCTCCAACCAAAGCCGCGGGTTACTGGCAAATACGGCAACCGGACAGAGCTCTTCGTCGGGTCTCCCGCCGTACTCGAACGGACACAGCGGCTGGGGGTTAACATAGTAGTCGTAGAACTTCGGGTCGCAATCCTCAGGGATGTCGACACAGACATATGACTCATCTCGGCAAGTGTGCCGCTTACCGCAGTCGGGCAGCTCAAGGACTGTTCCCGCAATCGGCGTGACCGCAGGTAAACGACCCAAAAACGTCGCGGATGACAGCTGTCGAAACCTTCTTGGCGTAATGTTATAGTTGGTGTCGACAGGCTCCAGGTGCTTCCTTCGGCGCTCTCTGATCAACCTCGAATCAATCTCCGAATCCTCGATCTCGCGCCTAGTAGCCGTGTATACGACAACGCCGCGTTGTCCGACCACCAGAACTTGCTTATACGACGGCTCTCCGCTTATGAGACCGTCAAGCAAGATGTATCGCTCTCGGACTGGCCAAAGCCATGCTTCTTCTCCAGTAATCATCCTTTACCTCCGTCTCGTCCGGCTCTAGATAAATAGTATCAGTCGTTTATCTCATATTCAAGTTTGATAAACTTTCCATCTTCGCATTTTGCATTAGTCTTTACACTTCGGAAATGTATGACGGGATGTGTAAAAGAAAGAAATTAGCCCCTAAATAGCGAAAGGAGCCGGCCCTTTTGGGGCTAGCTCCTGGGTTCCACCACAAGGGTGGAGATGATAAAGCTGTAGCGGCCGATGCGCTGCCTACGGCCGAGACCCAGCTCCAAGAGGAGTTTCGGGTCATGAAGGAATGGCGCGATCGCACACTCCTCGAGCTCTGGCAGTTCGTGGATGCCCAGAGGACAAAGAGGAATATCTTCTTCCTCCTCATCCTCATTTGGGGAAACACAATACCAACAGCTCTCAGCATCTTCCTGGAGCATGAGACATTCAGGAAGTTCTAGGATCGGCCGCTTACGGTCGATGGTAACCGCTGGATAGAAACCGCAAGCCGCACCGGGCACGTCACTCTTGAATGCCCATAAGGATTTCCAAGGGCTGTCGGCAACCACCAGCCGGATCGAGGGCCGCTCGCCGTGAGGAATGGAAGAGAGGTCATCCTCCGTGATCTGGCGGTCGACATCGGTGTAGGCGATAACTCCGTACGCACCATATTCCATATCCGCGAAGTATCCGACGCTGCCGTAGAGCGCTTCACCCAGCAGCGCGTATCGCTCAACCACCGGGAAAAGAAATGGCATCGCTTGCTCCTTAGTTAGCGCTCGGTCTATCTTATTTTATTGAAAAACCTCCGATCAAGCAAGATGATCAACCGTGTTAATCCTTGACCGCTCCTGATTGAAGCGATATAATCAAGATATGCAAGAAAATTATGTAGTGATTATGGCCGGGGGATCGGGAACACGACTTTGGCCAAAATCACGAATCAAAAAACCCAAACAACTTTACGCTCTCATCAACTCCGATTCAATGATCAAAAACACCGTTGATCGTCTTTTGTCGATTGTAAGTAAAGATAATATTTATATTGCCACTAATGTTGCTCAAGCTAAAGAAATTAGAAATGAACTGCCAAAACTTAAAAATAATTTAATTATTGAACCATATATTCGCAACACCGCGCCGTGTATTGGTCTCGCGGCCGTAATGTTGAAAGAAAAAGATGCTCCGGTGGCGTTTTTGCCATCCGATCATTATATTGGCCGGCCGAAAGAATTTCAAAAAACTTTGAAAAAGGCCTTTGAGTTTGCCAAAAAAGATTATTTAGTTTTAATTGGCATTAAACCAACCGATCCGGATACAGGGCTTGGCTATATTAATAGCGGTGAGGAGCTCGAAAGGGGAATATACAAGGTACAAAAATTCACCGAAAAACCTGATCTAAAAACTGCCAAAAAAATGTTGGCTTCCGGAAAATATTTCTGGAATGGGGGAATGTTTATTGCG
>Ga0315288_10003536_pt1 | contig 19966 bp, 21 predicted proteins | sample YL17G11_20_MG_FD_203454 | JGI IMG/M metagenome (GOLD analysis project Ga0315288, IMG submission 203454) | Sediment microbial communities from Yellowstone Lake, YNP, Wyoming, USA - YL17G11_20 | ecosystem: Environmental > Aquatic > Freshwater > Lake > Sediment | place: USA: Wyoming | collected... | reverse complement strand
AAACGTTTGTTATTGAATCAGTTAGGCGGGCCTAATGGAAGATAAGCAGCTTGTTTTAAGATGTAAACGCGGGGACAAAGATGCCCTGGAACGGATCTATGAAAAGTACAAAACCGATATGCTCGTTTTGGTGATGGCCCTGTTAAACGATAAAAGTGCCGCCGAAGATGTTATGCACGATGTTTTTCTGTCTTTTGTGATGAATATCGAGAAGTTCGGCTTAACCGGCAGCCTCAAAGGCTATTTGCTTACCTGCCTCGCCAATCGCGCGCGGAACCTGAACAAGGCAAAACATCGGCAGGACGTGGAATCGGACCCGGCAGAGCCTGTTTGTGCCGGTTCGGATGAGCCGCTGCGGGCGATTATATGCAATGAGCAGTTGCGGCAGTTAAGCGGTGCGATGGCCCAGCTTCCATACGACCAGCGCGAGGTAATCATGCTGCACTTTCAGGCCGGGATGACGTTCAGGACCATAGGCAAGTCGCTTGGCATTTCGGCCAACACTGCCAAGAGCCGGTATCGGTATGGACTCGATAAGCTGCGGTCAATTTTCGATAACGAGGCAAAATAATGAAAACTGAAGATAAAATTAGAGAGCTAATAAACAAATCGGATGCTAAAACTGCTGCCGAGGCAGATAATAGAATCCTCGCCGGCGCTTCGGAGCATCTGGAAAAACTAAGAGAAAAGAATCTTGCTGCCGGGGGGGCCGGAGTCTGGAGAATAATTGTAAAAAGCCCGATTGCCAAACTGGCCGCTGCGGCGGTAATCGTTATTGCGGCACTTATCGGCATACATCAAATAAGTGCCCCGGGCATTGCCTGGGCGGATGTCACGGAGCGATTCAGGTCGGTTCCTTTTTTCAGTGTTGCCATATATATCAAGGAAGATGCCGCCTCGGAGCCGAAGCAGATGGAACTCTGGATGAGCGGTGACGGCCGGAGCCGCCTGCGCTGCGGCCAACAGGTCATCTTTGCAAAGCCCGGCATAATCCCCCAGGCCTTCGACATCAAAACGCGCAGCCGCATCGAGCCGGATGAAATGGCGGCATTCCTCCTCAAGAGGATAGGCGAAGCGGACGAGTTCTCTCTCGACGCCATCATCAAAGTCATGTTCCGAAGCGAAATGCAGGATGTCACGCCATTGGTCAATCCGGACGCCGTCATCTCTCAGGACATCGTCGTCTTCGACGTGGAGCTGCCAAACACTCCCGAGTGGGTCCGCATCTGGGCGCTGCGCGAGAGCAGGCTTCCCGTCAGAATCAAGATTTGGGACCCTCGTGACGGGGACTTTACAGATGCAATTTTCGAATATTCCAGGGAGCAGGCCGACGAGTTCTTCGACCCCAGCGCCTTCGAACAACTCATGCTCGGCAGCCGGGCCGTCAGCAGAACCAACATCGCGTACGCATACCTTAAGGACCCCGGCGGCAAACAAATCACACCCGAAGACATGTTCGCCCAGGCGGGCTATCACATGCCCATAATCAAACACGTCGGCATCACACCGGACGGCGCCGTCTGGGTCATCGCGGATAAAGGATACAACCGAACGCCAACCGGTGTTCCAATCTACGGCTTCAGCAAAATCGAAGACGACCTCGGCAGAGAATACAAAAAGGTGTACGCCTCGCATCGGACTGCCACCGATCAAAGCATGGACGTCTTCGTGCCAATCGATTATCCATTCGACAAACGCAGCCCGAAGAAGATCACCCTCACCTGTCAAAACGAGTATGCCATGCGTCCGGACCAGGATCTGGTCGGCACGGTCGATCTGACCGAATGGCAACAGGGCCGGCTCTGGCCCGAGGACACTATTGATTCCGGCGAGCAGCAGCTTGCGATCACCCTCGCATGGCAACATTGTAACACGCAGCAAAACGACAAAGTCGAGCGCATACTGGAAACGATTCAGGGCGAGCCTGAAGACAGCCCGGCCGCTCTGGATCGTGAAAAAATCCACCTGCGAATGCTTCTTAGCCGGGACAAGACCGACGAAGCGCTCGCCCTGGCCGAACGCCTGATGCCCCTGCTCGAAAAGAAGTACTGGAATTGGAAAGGACTTGCGCCGACGCCTTCGGTTTCGGTGTTCACCGACTGCATCCTGGCCCTGGCCTACGCGGGCAAAATGGATGAGGTGAAGCAAACCTGGCAACGCATTAAGAGCATCAAGACCAGGATCAACCCGGAACTAACCAGGGCCGACCGCACAGCCATAGAAGAAAATATTCAGCGCGGTTTCGATGAGTGCCTGCGTGTTATCGTCCCCGAAGTGTCCAGCAAAGCCCACCTGACGGTGGAACAGCTCGGCGACATTTTCGACACTGACGTTAAGAAGAATGAAGTCTTCAAAAGCTACGTTTTCTGGGACTGGAATCCGGAGTTCGAAAAACCGAAATACAAGAACTGGGTCAGACACCTTTCAGAACTGGCCGAACACTACAAGAGCCATCCGCTGCCGGAAAGCATGGAGCTGCTCGAACACAAGAAGAAAGAGGAATACGCCGCTCGCCTCCTTAAGATGCCGGGCATAGAAGACTACCTCGTCGAGTTATTCCACGGTCCACTCAAAAACTACGCCTGCTTCTACAACTTCCCCGAATCCGTCGGCCGTCTCCGCATGGAAGACGACATCCCCGATATCGAACTTGGCCACGATCTGATCTACAAAGACGGCATCAACCAGCAGCAGCGCATCCGCTTCCTGCTGGACCAGTTCGGCCTGGAGATCGTCGAGGTCAACGAACCGCGGACCGTCTGGATCGCCCGCCATGACGGCAGGGAACTGAAAGACCCCGGGCAAGTCCGTGCTCCAGTTCCCCTCGACGCCAGCGGCAAAATCAAAACAGGCATGATGTCGTCGTCCGCCGGTGCAGGTTTGGATTTCGAATACCTGTTCAGAAACTTCATGTACTGGCAGAACAGAGACTATAAAGCCGATTGCATTATCATCGTCGATGAGACTAAAATCACCGGCCCGGTCAGTTGCGAGGGCCCCCGATGGGAAGGCCCCGACGCCCCTGAAATGGCCCGCAAATGGTTCGAAGACGAAATGGGCATCACCTTCACCGAAGAGACCCGTCAAATGAAGACCTACGTGGTAAGGACACGCAAAAAGGGATAACCGAAATGAGATTTGGATTTAACAGCCAGTAATCACGAAGGAGAATATTTGGTTTATTACGATCAGGATAGTTGATACTGAGGGCCATTTCATGATAAGATAAGGCAATAGATACGATGTTGATTGGTTGAGAGTATCTGACTTTAGAAACCAGGCATTTTTGCCTGACCATTGGAATTGTGTTGTATATTCGTTTTGCAACACTCGAATCGTAATGAAAGAAAGGAGAAGAAAATGAGTATGAAAAGCATATCTTTGGTAATTGCGGTGCTTTTGGCTGTCTCTGCGGTCGAAAGCCGGGCACAGGAGAAGCTTGGGGATTTTGTCGCCGAGTACGGCTATGACTGGATGCTCGGCAAATGGGCGGCTTCCGGAGACGATGGCCGGCAGGTCGAACTCGAATATAAATGGATACTGGACAAGTGCGCCATGTGTGTGAACGTCAAGATAGGCGATTTCAAGTATCATGGCCTGATCATGCTTGTGCCGTTCCGCGAAGAGATCGTCCAGATCGGGGCCGACAACATGGGCGGCACGTGGAATGGCACCTGGACTGAGGACTCCGAGGGTGCGGTCAACAGGAATCATCGCCTCAAAGCCGATAGGACGACGCAGACTATGGACCTTGTCTATATCAAGGTCGACAACAACAGCTTCAAGGTCAAAGAGTATCCCGTCGAGTCGGGCTACCGCGCCTCCCAGGCCAGAGGCGAAACAACGTTCAAACGCCAGAAAGAAGATGCAGCACAGAAGTCCGAGATGGGCACAGAGCTTGAGGGAACCTGGGTCGGGACGGACGCCGCGGGATACGGAGCCGAATGGACTTTCATTATCTCGAAGGACAAAGTGGAGGTTAAAAGCCCGGAAGCCGATTTCTATTCGGGCACAGTAACGCTGAATACAAAAACGAATCCTAAGCAGGTTGAGTTTAAGATTGAAAAATGCTCGCTGCCGGAGTATGTCGGTGAAACATCGCTCGGTATTTATAAGCTCGATGGAAATAAGCTGACCTTAGCTACGACTGAGCCGGGCTCGATAAATCGTCCCGCTTTCTTTGATTCCGGCGGAGAAGTAATGCTTTTTTCCTTAACCAAACGGTGAAACCATCGAACATATCACACGCCGGGCTTTTGATTCGCTCCACCAGGTGTCCTGTGGAGTGCCTCGTCTTCGCTCGGCATGAAGAAACTCTTCACCCTGAGCGGAGACGAAGGGTTGCCCGGCGTGTGTCTACTTATATTGGCGGGCTTCGCCGTTGGCGGAGTATTCATTCATTTTTGCCGTTATCGACAATGTTGATCTCGCCGTCGATGTTCTCGGTCTGAAGTTGCATCTTGGCGGTTGAGCCGTCTGGCTGTTCACTGACATACCAAAGCTGGCCCTCTCCGGTCATATAGAGATCCTCGCGGTCGCCCACGGATATTCGTTGTAGGCCTTTCGAGCCTTCGGACCTGGCATAGTCGCCGCCACCGACGATGTTCATCTCGCCGGTGTTGTTGTCGATCTGAACTTGCATCTTCACGGCTTTGCCCTCAGGCTGTTTATTGACATACCAAAGCTCGCCCCCTCCGGTGATATAGAGCTTCTCGTTGTCGCCCAGGGATATTTTTTCGAGCTTTTTCGAGCCTTTGGCCTTGGCGTAGTCGCCCTTGAACGATTTGGCCCTGGAGACGGCTTTGCCTTGTTTGCCCGAGTCGGTATGCGCTTTGAAGTAATCGTCCGGGGGCGCTTCATCATCCCAATCCGACGCGTTGGCGTACTGTGGATCAGGTTTGGCATTGACTGCGAGTGAGTCGGCCGGGTGATAGTCAGGTTCGGCGTTGGCGCCGAGGGGCTGCTTGGTTTGGGATTGGTCTTTGGGGTCCGAGGTACGAGCAGAGGGAGTGGACTCCCCGGTGTCGGCGATGATGGGGTTTTCGATGGTGTTGGCCCGGTAAATGCTAAAGCGGACCTGGCGGATGCCGAAGGACAAGACGGTGACTGAGGTCAGGATCAACGCCGCGATTGCCAGTTGTTTGGTCAGTGGTTTCATGTTATGTTCCATATACATGAACGACGTACTTCAGATTTACAATTTCCAGGCTTTGGCGAATGCCCTGAAGCTGCGGTCGTAAGTTTTCTCGACATCGTCGGGGAAACAGCAACCCGGGAGCTGCTTGCTCGATAAATGATAGCTCAAACACTCACAGCACGTTCCTTTTCGGCTGCAACCGGGATATGAGCAGTTGCAGTTCTCCAGATTTTGTTCTTTCCTGCATTCCATATTCGGATCGATCCTTTTTGAGGAAAAAGATTCTAATTCTTAGTTGCGAGTTTATAAAGGCTGATGCTTAGCGGCGGCACATTCAATTTGTCGGAAACGCCGGTTACCGGCTTTTCTTCAATCATCACTTTGGGTTCTTCGCCGGGCTCGTTATAGGCCATCGGGTCCGAGTGCGCGATTAGCCAGAGCTTGCCGGCGCCGGTCAGTCGAGCGCCCTTCAAGTCCATCGCCAGCTCGTGCTGCTCCTTCGTCGGATTCACTATGCCGATTGTTAAAGCGTTGTGGTCGCTCGTCCAGGCGGCTGTGACGTCGAGCGGCTGAACGTCGCCGGTAATAGCGACCGGTACGGTTCCAAATTCATTTCGATAGAGTTTCAAAACCAGCCCGGTCGTCTCGAAGGCGGCGGCGGTTTTGCTGGTCTTGATACAGCCGATGACGTTGACCGTCTGGGCGTAATTCGCCAGGAAAATGATGTCCGAATTCCGGAAGTATTCGTGCAGTCCTTTGGCGATTCCAAGACCGTCTTTGTGGAAATACCGCGTTCCGAGCTCGCCGAATATATGCGGGCCATACCAGTAATTCCATTCGGTCATGGCGATTCGAATGTCTTTACCTTTCAGTGTATCAAATTTTTCTCGAAGTCCCTTATGAAACTCGACCTTTTGTTTGATATTGTCGGCAATTTGGGAGATGTGTTCGACCAGGTCGGGTTTTTCCTGGCAATAGAAATGCTCGGCGATAAGGTCGATATGATCGGCGCAATTCCGCAGCAGTCCTTCGCTCCACTGCCCGGCATTGCCCGATGCGATCGGAACGATATCCGGGTCCACCTCTCGCATCTTATCCACGACCCAGTTGTGTTTGCGGACATAATGTTCGAGGCTCATATAACCGAGCTGCCAGCGGCCCCACATTTCGTTGCCGATGGCCCAGTAGCGAACGTTAAAGGGTTCCGGCATTCCGTTTTTAGCCCTTGCGGCACCCATCAATGTATCGGTAGAGCCGTTGGCGTATTCGAGCTGAGCCGCCGCCGAGTAGGCATCTCCGAAGCCGGTGTTGACGGTCACCAGCGGTTCGGCTTTGACCAGGCGGCAAAAACGTATGAATTCATTGAAGCCGAAATCGTTGTGCTCGACCCCGGTCCATGCGGGATTCATGCGGGGCGGCCGGCGGTCGCGATCGCCTATGCCGTCTCGCCAGTCGTAGCCGCTGACGAAGTTTCCGCCGGGCCAGCGATACATCGGGGCGTTCAGCTCTTTCAGCAGCTCCAGCGTATCGGCGCGCATGCCTTCGATGTTATCCGCCGGCATAAGGGAGACGGTGCCCACAAAGCATGGGCCTTGTGAGACCTCGATTTGAAGCTTTCCCTCGGCCGTATCGGCGCCTGCGGTGAACTCGAAGGGATACTTGCCGTAGTCGTTGGCAACAACCAGGGTCTGAATGGATTCTTGTTGTTCGGGCTTGTCGCCCCAGACCAGGGATATCGAGACGTTTGTATTTTGCCGCTGGGGTTTGAGATTGATATAGCCGATGTATTTCTTATTTTTCACCAATCCCAGGTCGAGCTGCCGGATGCCGCCGCCGGGTTGAATGAGCGGCGTGTGCTCGCCGACGAAGGAACCTTCCTTAACCATTGTCACCGAGTCGGCCGGCCCGATTATTTGCCAGGGCGAGGCGCCTACGACCGCGAATGGACTGTCTTTTGTGACGGCCCGCGTGCCGCGATAGGGATCGTGCTCGGCCGTGATTGGGAAATTGAACTTGCGGTCTTCGAGCATCTCGGCCCAGATTCCGCCATAGATGCAGCGGCCCAGGTGTTCGATGAACTGCCCGTAGACAAATTTGGAAATCGGCTCGCCGGTCTTGCCGGCATCAATCGTTACTGAATATTGCTGGCCAACTGCAATCGCCGGCTGAAAAGCTCCGGCCAATACCACTGCTGCCAGAAATCCGAACCAGACAAAATGTGTTCTAAGCATTTCAAATCTCCTTTCCAATTTGCAACAAATCCTTTTTTCGCTTCCGCAAACAGCGAACGAAAATCTAACCAGAAACATTTTAAGCAGAATCAGGAGAAATGCAATTCAATAATGTCTTTGTCGTTGAGGACGTGGTTTCGCTGGGCGTTTTGGCCGTCATAGACGCCGGTGCCCCAGATTTTTGCGGATTTTAACTTGTCGGCCAGTTGGCGATGGATATGGGTGGCCAGGTCCATAACGGTTGAACCGACAGGCAGTGTGAACGGTTCGGTCATATCGGCGGGCTTGCCGGGCGGCTTGGCGTAAACGCGGATGATCCCCAGCAGCTCGAAAAACTTCGCCGGGAGTTTTTCAAGCCCGGCACCTGTCGCGGCGGAAATCTCGATAAATTCCAGGGGGCGCTCACACAACTGCTTTAAGCTTTCGAGAGCACCGGCTTCGGCAATATCGGATTTCGTGCAGATGCAGAACGCTTCCTTGGCAAGGGCGTTGCCCTCATTATCGGAGGCCGGAGTTTCGCCGCCGACGAGCAGGTTTTTCGATTCCAGAAAGTCCATACAGACTCCGAACTGCTCGGCCACGTCGCCGGAAAGGTCGATGACAATCGCGATCAAGTCGCAACTACGGTACGTTCCGACCTGGCCCGGCGCGATATAATCGGCGGTAATCGGCGGCATATCGACCAGTTGAATATGCACGTCCTCGAACGTCACCATCCCCGGCACCGGGCTTGGCGTCGCGAACGGAAAATCCGCCACGTGGACCTTCGCGTTGGTCAGGGCCGCGACGATGGAGCTTTTGCCGCAGTTTGGCGTCCCCAATAGGGCGATCTGACCGGCGCCGCCGCGAGGCACGTGAAAGATATCCACGTGCTTGCCGATCTTTTTCTGCTGGGTGGCGGCGTCTCTGATCTGGCTGAGCTTACGCTTCAGGTCGGCCTGGAGGTGTTCGGTGCCCTTGTGCTTTGGGATGACACGGAGCATCTCCTCGAGCGCAAGGATCTTCTCCTCGTTCGTCGCGGCCGTCTTGTACCACTGCTCGGCCTTAAAATATTGCGGTGTCAGATTCGCTGGCAACTTAGCTTAAATCCTAAACTCGAATATCTAAATTCGAAACAATCCCAAAACCTAAATTCCAAATTTCCAAAACATAAGTTTGGAATCTCATATTTCGGATTTCGTGCTTTTGGTTTCTCGTTCTATTCTGCGACTTTTTCTGCGACTAAGTCTCCGACTTCGCTGGTCGAGTAGCCCATTTTGCCGGCTGCAAGCGATTTCAGCTTGTTGGCGGTGGCGAACTTCACCGCATCCTCGATGCTCTTGGCGGCCTCTTGTTCGCCAAGGGTCTCCAGCATCATTTGCCCGGCACAAATCGCCGCCAACGGGTTGATAACACCCTTGCCGGTATATTTCGGTGCGCTGCCGCCGATCGGCTCGAACATGCTGACGCCCTCGGGGTTGAGATTGCCGCCGGCTGCAATACCCATGCCGCCCTGGATCATCGCGCCGAGGTCGGTGATGATGTCGCCGAACAGGTTGCCGGTGACAATCACGTCGAACCACTCGGGGTTCTTCACGAACCACATGCAGGTCGCATCGACGTGATAGTATTCGCGGGCGACGTCGGGGTACTCGGCCTGGCCCATCTCGTGGAAGGCCCGGTCCCACAGGCCGTAAATATATGTCAGGACGTTGGTCTTGCCGCACAGGGCCAGCGTGTTCTTCTCGCCCCGACCGCGAGCCTTCTTGCCGTGCCTGCGAGTGTACTCGAATGCGTATTTAAGGCAGCGGTCCACTTGAAACCGGCTATAGACGGCCGACTGTACGGCCACTTCATGGGGCGTGCCTTTCATCGTAAAACCGCCCGCGCCCGTGTATGCGTCGCCCGAATTCTCGCGAACGACGACGAAATCGATGTCCTGTGGACCCTTGTTCTTCAGCGGCGTTTCCACGCCCGGATAAAGCTTCACCGGCCGAAGGTTTATGTACTGGTCCAGCTCGAACCGGGCCTTGAGCAGGATGCCCTTTTCGAGGATTCCGGGTGCGACGTCCGGGTGGCCGATGGCGCCCAGCAGAATAGCATCAAATTTACGGAGCTCTTCAACAGCGCTGTCCGGCAGAGTCTCGCCGGTCCGTTTATATCTTTCGCCGCCGAAATCGAATTCGGTCAGATCGAGCTTGAAATTAAACTTAGCCGCGGCGGCTTTCAACACCTTTACCGCTTCGGCTATAACTTCCGGCCCGGTACCATCCCCCGGCATTACTGCAATCTTATACGTCGCCATTTCTACCTTTCTTAATTCATGATGTAATAAAGCTTACTTGTCCTTCTGGGCATATCGCCAGCTCATTTCAAAAGTACCTTTCATACACTTCACACATTTATCGTATTCCATCGTGGCAATCTGCAGGATCTTGCCCTTGGCCCACGTTACGCAGAACATTACGTCCGCGAAGTAGATCGAGCCTTCGTCCGCCTCGACGCCCTTGAAATCCGAATATATCTTTGCCTTCTGTATCGCCACATCGCCGACGGCCTTCAACTCTTCGGTTGGCTTCTCGCCGTCCGGCAGGATAATCTTGACATCCTTACCTTTCAGCAGGGGCAGCAATTCTTTCAGCATCTTGGCCGGAACGTTGCCGATCCGAACCTTCTTGGACTTCTCGATTTTCTTCTTCAATTCTTCAACGCCCTGCTTGACGCTCGCGAAGACGGTCGAAATCTTCGCCTGATACTGACCATCCACAATCGGCATTTTTTGCTCCCTTTCCAATCGCACTGCGGCACGAAAACAAGGTTCTTTTTTTGTTTTTTACTTTTACCTTTTTACTTTACTCAGGTACTATACTCTACCCGGCCCGGATTATCAAGAAAATCTGTGGGGATACCTGAGATAAAGGAGCGATAATGGAAGCGAAACCGGAGATTATTCTAAGAGCCGTATTCTTGCTCATCGTGGCGATGTGTTCTTAAACGACATGTCGTAGGCCCAATTATAATTAAGAGGATTGAGAAATGAAAAAACGCTTTAATCGACGCCAGTTCTTTAAGAAATCTCTTATCAGTTCAGCAGCAGTTACATCCGCATCTGTTATTCCACAGACGGCTCTGTCGGCAGCGACAGCAAAAAGCTCGGCCGTGACGGAGCAGAAAAACTCTGGTAATGCGTTTCCAACAGGCAGGATCGGCAACGTTCAGATAAGCAGGCTGATAATCGGCGGCAATCAGTTTAGCGGCTGGTCCCATAGCAGAGATCTGAGTTATCTGCGTGATTTGTTTTTAGCCTACAGTACGGAAAAAAAGATAATGGAGACTCTTGAAAAATGCGAGCAGGATGGAGTAAACACAATTATAACGTCAGCTTCAGAGTATCTCAGCAAGTACTGGAATCAGAGGGGGGGAAAGATGCAGTGGATCGCGCAGACCCATCCAATGGCAAACGACTTGACGAGTAATATAAAACAGGCAGTTGATAACGGAGCAATTGGGGCATATATACAGGGCGGCGTCGGAGACAGCTTCGTGAAGAACGGCCGTGTCGACCTGCTCGGCAAGGCTGTCGATTTCATAAAGAGCAACGGATTAATCGCAGGTATTGGCGGCCATTCGATAGAAGTGCCGATTGCGGTCGAAAAAGCAGGAATCAATGTCGATTTTTACATGAAGACCCTGCACCACGGCAATTATTGGTCCGCTACGCCGAAAGAGAAAAGAGTGGAATTTAATGTCGACAGCGGCAGTCCCTACGACCACGATAATATCTGGTCCATTACTCCTGAGAGGACCATAGAATTCATGAAGAAGGTAGAAAAGCCGTGGATTGCCTTCAAAGTATTGGCGGCGGGCGCTATCCATCCGAGCGAAGGCTTCGAATACGCTTTTGCAAACGGCGCCGATTTTGTATGTGTGGGTATGTTTGATTTCCAGATTACGGAGAATGTGCTTATTGCCAGAGATAAGATATCCGCGAATTCGAACAGACAGCGTCCCTGGAGAGCATGAAGGTGCAAATGCAGAATTGGAAGGGACTAATCTACAGTCATCACAAGAATCCAAGGCCGTATATCCGACAGTCTTTCTGTTAACGAAAAACATCCACAGTCCGGATTATCAAAAAAATCTATGTAGTGTGCCCTACAAATATCTGGCAGCCCTGAATGGGTGTAGCAATGGGTGGCAGCCACTGAATGAGCGAAGCGATGGGTGGCAGCCACTGAATGAGCGAAGCGAATGAAGTGGATGGAAAAATACTTCACGAAACAGAGAACCTCGCTATAATCTACCTACATGGAGCAAAGGCGGTTCATCAAAAAGAAATGCAAAAGGTACAACATCGCGGGAAACGCCCACGAGCTTACATTCAGTTGTTATAGAAACCAGAAATTTCTCTTATCCGGCAGAACATGTCAATGGCTGATTGAGTCCATTGAAGAGGCAAGGGAAAAGCACAACTTCTCTTTATGGGCCTTTGTTTTCATGCCCGATCATGTTCATCTTCTGATACAGCCAATGGATGAGGAATATAGTATTTCCGAAATTCTGAAGGACATCAAGGCCGATACCGCAAGGAAGGCTGTTAAGTATCTGAAAGAAAACAAGCCCTCCGGACTTTCACAGTTGAGTACCGGCCAGAAGTACAGAAAGTACAGGTTCTGGCAAAAGGGCGGCGGTTATGACAGGAACATTATTAAAGAAGACACACTTGTGCATGCTGTTCAATATATTCATAATAATCCTGTAAGAAAAGCACTCGTAGATGAGCCGGGCAAGTGGTACTACTCAAGTTACAACTGCTGGATGAATGGTACTGATGAACCGATCAGGATTGATAAAGAAACCTGGCCATTGGTTTGAGAGGGAATACTTAATTAGTTGCAACACCATCCACTTCGCTCACTGCGTTCGTTCAGTGGCTGCCACGCGTCTGCGTTCATTCAGTGGCTGCCACCCGTCGATGATGGGCGGATTATTGTGTTGCAATGATTTGCATGGCCCAGTTGGAAGCTCGTTCGAGCTCGCCTTCTTTCAGCGGTCCCTCCGTTCCATGTACGAAGAATCCTTCCGGCGGAACTATGAGCTGTCCTCCTTTTTTCACGAGCCTGTCTGAGATGGGCCTGGCGGCGTAACCGAATATATTTACCAGAATGCGCAATATGAATACGGCAGAATTTATTTCTTCTTCTGTCATTCTGGTATCGAATGCAGCTACCTTGACACCTTTGAGACCGTTTTTGGGAATACTTTTCAGAAAGTTTGTGACCGCCGGGCTTGGTCTGAATGCACGGGTAGGAGAGCCGACTATCATCAGCTTCAATCCGGCCAACTGCTCCGGCCTGACATTTCCAACCCGGAGTATCCCAACGTCCTCCGGCGGGCCGAGCGCATTGCCAATCGATTGAGCTATTCGCTCCGTATTGCCAAAAAACGAATCATATACTAACAATGCTTTCATGGGCAAAATTGGTGCTATTCACCACACTCTAACTTATTTGGACGGTGTCTCGCTGGGGATGGGGATTTACAGATCATTGTTTCTGAAGCTCAATTACTCCGGCAATCAGTTTCCAACATACCGGCTCTTCTTCCTCACGCCAGTCAGGTGGTTTATGAGGCATGGATAGACTCATAGTCAGAAAGCAATGAGACGAGGGTTTATGTCCCTTGTTCAGTTTTTCGACATATACGGGATCTGTTATTTTAACATCAATCTCTCGATTTCCTGATGTGATTAAACCTTTCCAATTGTGTTTTTCTTTCGTTTCCTTCCGAGCATCGCAGACTTTGAATTCATTGACATGGATCAATTGCAATGTCTTACGCTTCGCTATGGGTTTTTGCCGGAACTCTTTGGTTGTGACGTATTTCTTCTTGTTGTGGAGCACGTAATATGGCTGTTCCGTATATGTCTCGATATCTTTTGGCGTCAATTTCTCTCGCAGATACCATAACCCTGGCAGAATGGTCCTATTCTCACTCTCAAAATCGAAATCCGGTCCGGTTTTGTCAAGCGGAATCTCCAACACGTCGAGCAGTTCTGGAAAATACCCACCAAGTTTTATAGCTGTCTGGGGGATGCGGCCATCATCAAGGCCGGTTACGGGGCGAACCCACTTTCCCGTGTCGAGATCTATTCCTGCAAGACACCAATCATGGTGCTTCCATGAATTAGCCAAAATGACTATACGCGTTATAGTCAAAGGTGAATCACCTCAATATTGCCAAGCCGCTCCTGGAGATACTCAGCCACGAGACGACGATGGCAGTGCTCCGGAGTGGGCTCGCTACAGAGAAGACAATCGTTCTCACGAAGTGCTTCGGCTACTGTTTCGTCGATCCGTCGATCTACTATCAACTCTTTGAACTGACTTTCAAATTCAGCCCAGGATCCTTTATTCTTTTTGAAGCCATCAAGAATTTCCTGTGTCGGTGCTAAATTTGGTAAATGCAGATAATCTATTCCGTTTATAGCGCGGAGAAAATATTCCAGGTCCCGAGCTTTTGCAAATCCGGCGATCTGGGACGTGTTATTAAGACGTATGTCAACAATACGATGCGCGCCGGCCTTCTTCAAAAGTGTAAAAAATTCTTCGGCAGACTTCTGAGTAAAACCAATGGTGAACAGTTTCATACTTCTATAAGTTCTTTCTTGTATGCGATTTTTTCAGCTTGTAAATCGTACGCTTTCTCAACCAAGCCAGACATTGAGATTAAGTCCCCGAAAAGCTCTGGCTGAAGTTTGTGAAGTTTCACAAGCCTTTTCTCAGATGTATCCTGGGATTCTTCTGTGCCATCTTCCAGGATGTGAGTTATTTTCAAATCCGGACAGATTTTTTTCAATTCGCGACACACAAGTATTGTTCGGTGACACATTATGGGATCGGATTCCGAACACATGAGGGCAACTATGTAACGTTCGACTCCCTCAAGGACTCTCTCTATTCCCCGCCGGAATGCCGGCAACTGAGCTACACGGTCGTATTTTGCCTGACCGTCAATGTAGCAGCTTTCTTCAGACCGGCGCGCGCCTAACTCGCTGCCAAGGAAAACGTAATCAATGTTTGCATTTCTTAGAACGCACTCAAATATGTCCTTATTAAACTGGGGGGAATATTTGCTGTAAGGACTTGAACGCACGTCAGCTATCGCGGAAATTCGATACGTCAGGAGCAGCTCGAGGATATGATCGAGTGATTGATTTGAGTGGCCTATGGTGAATAATTGCCCCATTCTATTGCGCCTCTTTCTGTTCTTGTCACTTTACCCTATGTTAACATAATACCACACGTTATGGAGCTATGCAACTCTTTTTTGGCAATATAGAAATCTTATTCATAATTTGGCGGACAGGTTCACATAAAAGCGAGATATGCGTATCGGCAGAAATGATGCCACTGCCGAAAAAACAAATTCGATGCCCCCAAGAATAGCGCGATTTATCGCACCTTACTCTTTTTCTGTATATGATCCAATAATCCACCGTCGTTGATTATTTCGAGCGCGAAGTCCGGCAGCGGTCTAAAACTAATATCAACGCCTGCTGTTTTGTTCTTTATCGAGCCGGCTTTGAAATCTATCTCAAGCTCGTCGCCGTCGTTGATCTTATCGAGCGCATCCGGCGACTCGATCAGGTAGAAGCCGTTATTGATTGCGTTGCGATAGAAGATTCGGGCGAAAGATTTTGCGATTACGGTCTGCACACCCGCCCCGCGGATTGCCCAGACGGCGTGCTCCCGCGATGAGCCGCAGCCGAAATCCTCGCCGGCTACAATCACATCGCCTTTGCCGACCTTATTAACAAAGTCACCATCCAGATCCTCCAGACAATGGCTCGCTAATTCGGCCCGGTCATCGGTATTCAAATACCGGGCAGGAATGATTTCGTCGGTATTAATATGGTCTCGTTTGTATACGTGTGCTTTAGCCATAATTCACCTTTTCTTTTTTTAACCGCGGATTGCGCTGATTACACGGATTTTGTGTTAACAAAACGCTTATACTCAAGTGACTGTGCTCCGAAGTTCAGCAGCAAGCCAACCGGCAGTTTAGTTGCTTTTAAATAATTCAAAACCTGTGCCTTTTCAATATCTCCTAATTGCGAAAGAGCTTTCAGTTCGACAAGAACCACATCTTCAATGATAAAATCACATACAAAATGCTTTGCGAGTTTTTCTTTATAGAAGATGTCAATCGGATACTGTCGCTTATAAGATATATTTCGTAAATCCAATTCTATGGCGAACGCTTCTTCGTAAACACTCTCCAAAAATCCAGGACCCAGAATTTTATGTACCTCCATTGCCGCTCCAATCACAGGGCCGGTAATTTCAGAATATATGAGCTGCATTGCCATATTAAATCTGCGTAATCCGCGAAATCCGCGGTTATATATATTTCCTCGGATCTGCAATTTTCCCTTCGACCGCGCTTGCCGCCGCGGTGGCGGGGCTGGCGAGATAGACTTCGCTCTTTGGATGTCCCATCCTGCCGACGAAGTTGCGGTTGGTCGTGCTGATGCACTTTTCGCCGGACGCGAGAATACCCATGAATCCGCCGAGGCACGCGCCGCAGGTCGGAGCGGCGATTACGCAGCCGGCCTCGTAGAAGATATCGAAAAGGCCTTCGTCCTTGGCCTGCTTCCAGATTCCCGGCGTGGCCGGCACGATCAGCGTGCGAATGGCGACTTTTTTGCCGTCGAGAATATCTGCCGCGATTCGCAAATCCTCGATCCGCCCGTTCGTGCAGCTTCCGATATACGCCTGGTCCATTTCCCTGCCGGCACATTCGCCGACGGGCACGCCGCCGCTCGGCAGGTGCGGCAGAGCCACCATCGGCTCGAGCGCCGAGCAGTCGAACTCTTCGGTCGCCAGGTATTCGGCGTCACTGTCGGAATCGTACACGGCGTAGCACGTTTTTTCCTTTAAATGCTCGTCGAGATATTGTTTGGTGACATTGTCGAAGCCGATGATGCCGCTCTTGGCGCCGGCCTCGATGGCCATGTTCGTTATTGTCATTCGCGCTTCCATCGACATTTCGGCAAGAGCCGGGCCGACGAATTCCATCGCCCTGTAGAGCGCACCGTCGACGCCGATTCTTGCAATCACGGCGAGAATCACGTCCTTGCTGTAAACACCCGGCCCGAGCGAGCCGTTCAGGACGAACTTCATCGAAGCCGGGACCTTGAACCATAGCTCCCCGGTCGCGATGGCCGCCGCCGCGTCGGTCGAGCCGATACCGGTACTGAACGCCGCGAAGGCACCGTAGGTGCACGTGTGCGAGTCCGAGCCGACAATCACTTCGCCCGGCCGGATGTGACCCTGCTCGGGCAGCAGCGCATGACATACGCCCGCCCTGCCGAGCTTGTAATAGTGCTTGATTTTGTGCCGCTTCGCCCAGTCGTCCAGCCGCTTGTGAAGCTCGGCGCTCTTGATGTCCTTGGCCGGCTGAAAATGATCGGGCGTTACCACGATCTTTTCACGGTCGAATACTGTGTCGATGCCCTTCTCTTCCAGCATCGAAATCGCCGGCGGCGTCGTCACATCGTGACACATTACAATATCGATCTTCGCGTCGACAAGCTCGCCCGGCACGACTTTCTTCCTGCCGGCCGCCCTGGCCAGAATTTTCTCTGTTAATGTCATTCCCATTTTCTTTTTAGCTCTCCGTTAATTAAAGTTCCGATATGACGTCGGTCTTTCCGCCTTTTCCTTTTGCCGCGACCATTCTGTTTATGGCATCGACGTAAGCCTTTGCCGAAGCCTCGATTATGTCGGTCGAGATGCCCCGGCCGGTGAATATTCTGCCGTCTTCGGTAATTCGGACCGTCGCTTCGCCGAGCGCTTCTTTGCCGCCGGTGACGGCGCGAATCGAATAATTCTCCAGCTTCGGCGACAATCCTATGGCCTGGCGAATGGCTTCGTACGCCGCGTCGACCGGGCCGTCGCCGCAGGCGGCCGCCTGTTTGATTTTATCTTTAATTTTCATCTTGACGCTTGCCGTCGGCAGCGTGCCGGTCCCGCTGGCTACGTGCAGATATTCCAGCTCGTAAACGTGGTCTACAATATAAATTTCATCGCTGATAATTGCGGCGAGATCCTCGTCGAAGACCTCTTTTTTCTTGTCGGCCACGGCTATAAATCGCTCGTACGTCTTCTCCAATTCTTCCTTGGACAACGTGTATCCCATTTCTTCGAGGCGGTGGCGCAGACCGTGCCGTCCCGTACGCGCCGTCAAAACGACGCGGCTCTCGGCCAGGCCAATCGTCTCCGGCCTCATAATCTCGTACGTCTCGCGCTTCTTCAAAAACCCGTCCACGTGAATCCCGGAGCTGTGCGCGAACGCATTGCGGCCGACAATTGCCTTATTGGGCGGGACGGGCGTTCCGAGCATGTCGGCCACTAAACGGCTCGTGCGGGAGAACTCGCGCGTGTTGATGTTGGTCTCCACTTCGTCGAAAAAGTCCCGCCGGGTGTGGATCGCCATAACGACCTCTTCGATAGCCGCGTTGCCGGCCCGCTCGCCTACGCCGTTAATCGTTCCTTCCACCTGCCGGGCACCGTTTTTCACGCCGGCAAGAGAATTCGCGACCGCCAATCCAAGATCGTCATGACAGTGGCAGCTGAGAATCACGTTGCCGATGTTCGGGACGTTGGCCCGTATGTCCCGCATAAGGGCGCCATACTGCTCCGGCATGGCATAGCCCGTCGTGTCGGGGATATTCAAAACGGTCGCCCCGGCGTCGATTACAGCCTCGAGTATCTCGTATAGAAACGCCCGATCGGCCCGGCCGGAGTCCTCGGCGTAAAATTCGACCTGCTCGACGAATTGGGCCGCGTACTTAACCGCCTCGACGCCCATCTTCAAAATCGTTGCCTGCTTTTCGCCTATTGTCTTGCCGTACTTCTCGTCGGCGAACTTTCCCACAATATGGATTTCCGAGACGCCGATGCCCGTATGGATTCGGGCCCGCTTTGCCTTGGCCAGAGCCTTCTGGCAGACGTCGATATCATCTTTCCTGGCCCGGGTAAGGCCGCAGATGACCGGCCCTTGGATGTTCTCGGAAATCAGCCTCACGGCCTCGAAATCCTCCGGCGACGATGCCGGAAAACCCGCCTCGATGATATCGACGTTCAGACGCACCAATTGCCGGGCGATTTCCATCTTCTCTCTCGACCCAAGACGCGTACCCGCGGCCTGCTCGCCGTCACGCAACGTCGTATCGAATATTTGTACTATTTCTTTAGACATTTTTATTTTCTCCTTTTTTGCCACAGAGTTCACAGAGATAGCTTCTGTCTCCTGTATTCTGAATTATGCCCCAACCAGGGTCAAATTGTCAAAAATTATAGAAAATTAACCGCAAATAAGCACGAACTAACACAAATAAAGCCAGAATCAGACCAAATTCGTGAAAATTTGTTGTTAAAGGATAAAACTGAGAATAGATTTTTAGGGAAGTATCATTATTGCGCCAAACGGCGCAGGAGCAGCGTTCTTGAGCCTGTCTCGAGCTTGTCGAGAGAGCTGATAACAGCCGTGAAGGTCGAACAAACTGTACGTTTTCCGTTCATAATATAAATTATATCGACCGAGAATCCCTTTGCAAACAGAAAATAATATTTTTTTAGACACGGTTTTAAGCCACAGAGGGCACCGAGACACAGAGAAATAGACAATCATAAATCGAAAATAGGAAATCCCAAGGGCCACAAAGGGCACTGAGAAAACAAGGAAATAGTCAATCGTAAATCTTGACTCAAATGGACATTGACCTCAATTCCCTGTTCCAAATCCTGCTTAAGACGCCCAGTTTAGAGTTAGCTTCTTACCTGAATGCGCGCACTCTCGCAAATAAAGATTGATCAGGTTCTGATAGGGAATCCCCGTTTCTTTGGCCAAACCCTTGAAATATTCGATCACGTCCATTCCCAGCCGAAGTGTTACCTGCTTCTTTAGATGCTTCGCGTAAGGATTCTTACGGCCGTTCATTGTCGAAAAGTCATATTCTTTCTTCATTTCTTTCTTTCGATATATACTTTCTCTTCCTTCTTTGTCGCTTTACGTGCGGATATAATCCGAATTTCTGAACCTTTCCTTCGCAAACAATAACTCACAACCATGGTCCGCAAACGCCCGCTCAGGCCGAGCATCAGGAATCGATCTTCACCGGCTGAGTGCTCAGGATCGAAGAATTCAATAGCATCTTCGTCGTAAAATACCGTTGTAGCTTCCTCAAACAAAACCTTGTGCTTTTGCAAATTCTGCCTGGCTTTTCGTGCATCCCAGCTAAATTCGATATCATCCATAATTATATTATATTGCTTATATCATTATCGACCAAGAAAAATCGACAGATTATTAAATTTTTTCGACACGGATTTACCCCATGAGATGCTGTTTTAACCTATCTCACGGGGTGAACACTGTTTTATATTCACCACGAAAGCACACGAATAAGTACGAAAAAAGAGAAAATCTGTCTTAATCCTGTCAAAAAAAGGATAAATAAACATTTTCTTGTAACCGCTGATTAACGCAGATAGACGCTGATAAAAACTATATTATGAAAAAGAAAAACAGTGTAAATCCGTGTATCTCCGTG
>Ga0315288_10003535_pt1 | contig 19974 bp, 15 predicted proteins | sample YL17G11_20_MG_FD_203454 | JGI IMG/M metagenome (GOLD analysis project Ga0315288, IMG submission 203454) | Sediment microbial communities from Yellowstone Lake, YNP, Wyoming, USA - YL17G11_20 | ecosystem: Environmental > Aquatic > Freshwater > Lake > Sediment | place: USA: Wyoming | collected... | reverse complement strand
GCGCTGGAGAAGAAAACTCAAGTCGCGCGCCAGCGTGGGCGGGCTGCAGGAAACGTAGTGGATCTGTTTGGGCCGGCAGTCCGTCAGAAACTTGACCGCGCGTGTTTCGACGCCGGAGCGAGGAGGATCCAAAACCACCAGGTCGGGCTCGGCCTGGGCAAACCGCCGCAGGAAATCGAAAGCTGTTTCACCGACCGCGCGGACGTTACCGAGCGAGTGGGCCTTTGCATTCGCCGCGAGGTCGGCCGCGGATTGCGCAGCGGCCTCCACGCTGATGACCTGTGCAAACTGCCGGGCGAGCGGTAAAGAGAACAACCCCACGCCCGCGAAAAGGTCCAGAGCCAGCCGACCCGATCGTCCTGCCGTCACCGCCTCCAGCAAGTCGGGAAGCAGATACCGCGAGGCCTGAAAGAACGAGCCCGGACTGACACGGTAACGAAAGTCGCCGACCGCATATTCCAGCCCGGATTCCCCGAAGACAAGCGATCGGCCGCCGCTTTCCGCCGCGACGCTCACTACGCCGGGAATCTGTGCGAGCATGTCGCGCGCCGTCGCCTCGGCGTCGCCCTGGCCCAAGCCGCCGCGCAGCGAGACCATCACGCGCTCGTCACGGTCGTCGGCCCACAACTCGATCTCCCGGCATTCACCCAGGCGCGAAGCCCATGCCGGGCGAGACAATTCGCCGAGAACCGCATTCAGCCGCGACGAGAGAATCAGGCACGCATCCACAGGATAAAGACGATGCGACTCGGCCTCGAAAAAGCCCAACGCAATTTGACCGTTCGCCTGGCGAGCAACTTTCAGTTGTGCTTGGTTGCGGTAGTTCCAGGGAGAGGCCGTGTGGAGGGCAATCTCGGAGTCCCAGGTGATTTTGCCGATCCGTCGCAGCGTCTCGCGCAGGATTTCGCGTTTTACGATCGGTTGAAGATCGGGCCGCAGGTGCTGGTACTGGCACCCGCCGCAGCGGCCGAAATACGGGCAGGGCGGCTCCACGCGCTCGGGTGAAGTCTCGAGGATTCGTACCGGCCGGGCGTGCACGACGCCTTTGGCGGTGCGCACGGCTTCCACTTCCGCGCGCTCTCCCGGGAGCACGCGCGGGGCCAACACCGCCCGGCCCTCATGGTGACCCAGGGCTTCGCCACCGTAAACCAGCTTTTGCACAGTCAGTTCAAAGTTCATAGATGTGAAATCTTAAAGTTAACATTTCAGAAATAGAAAAGACTCAGGCGGGGAATGCGATAGTGCTCAAACAGCCGCTTCTTCATGAACTGGCGCTCCAGCGATTCCACCTGCGGTGAGGTCATCTTCCGCCGATAAGGCATCAGCCCTTTCTCGACTTCCCGGCGGATGTCCGTTAGAAGTTCGACGCTCGAAGCTCGCGTGAGCGAGGCGGTGAGCTTCTCTTCCAGCGCCGTCATGCGGCGTTCCAGCTCCTCCAGGTCAGGCGCCGCGCTGTCGATCTCGCGCTTGATGACCTCTTGGAGGGCCGACGCCGCCGCGGCGATATCTTCGGCGAGGACCGCCTGGCCGCCGTCGCGAGCCTGACGCGAGGCCTGGCCGAGCGCCGCGACATTGTGGTGCAAGTAATCCAGGATTTCGCCTGCCGCGAAAGGCGCTGCGATCTCCTGCTTGCCGCCCCGTTCTGCTCCAGCTTCGTTGCCCGAAGCCGCCTTCCCCATATCCTGGGCGGCACTGAGCACGAGTTGCGAGCAATACGCCAGGCTGTTGACCTTCTGAAGCCGCGCCGGCCGTTTCTTGAATTTCTCGAATGAGCGCTCGATTCCCAGCAAGACCGCCTCGAGAGGGACGCCGGCTTCTTTCCAGGATTCGATGAGCGCCCAATCAATCGGAGAAAGCAGAGCCCTCGTCCCGCGGCAGCGTTGATAGCACTCTTCGATTTCGGTGAAGTAGTTGAAGTAGTTTTCCACTGCCACGAACCTATCCCGGTCGGGGGGAGCACGCGCCCGCGAGGTTCCGCTCAGAGACGATGCGCCAACCTTCGAGCGTCAGGGCGGATTCGACCGGAGGCTTGTACTTGGACGCCGCGGCGACGAGCAGGGCCTGGCCGTCCCCTAATCGTGCATGGCAATGCAGTGACAGGTCCCGCTTGCCGGGCCCCGCCGACAGGTTATCGAAATCGACCGTAATCGCCGAGGCCGTCTTCGTGCGGATGTGCGCAAGCCTCAGTCCGGCAGTCTTCGATTGAGCTACGGGTTCCTCAAGCGTGCAACTCAGGTTGTATTCTGCATTGGCGAAGGCCGTGCCCCAGGTGACTGTTGCTTCGCAACCGCTGGCCGGGCAGTTGTTAATGGCCGTCCGCCCATGCTTGATCCCTCCGGCGTTCGCGTTCACCCCGCTCGACACGCTCAATGATGGCGCGGACCAGCCCCCCTGGTCGCAAATCCGGCCGATCACCGCCGACTTCGCATCGTTGAGGATTTCCAGGCAGCCCGCCGCTACCCGCATCCACTTGCTGGGGTTTGGAGCCGACGGTGTTGTGTCATGAACGCCGAAGAACTGCGCTCCCGCTCCGGAAGTATTGACGGTCAATCCCCGTGGCTCCGTGGCTGTCCCCCATTCGGTCGACCCGCTGAATGTCAAACCGACATTGCTCCGGATAAGGTTTTCTTGCAGGGTAGGCGAAAGAACAACATTCGCGCTTCCCGCAGAGGGCCCCACGCGGTTTCCCACCAGAATCAGGGAACCACTGAGGTTTGTGGTGTTGATGATGCTGCCCTTGGCCGTGGTACCCAAAAAGCAGTTGTAGAAGGCCAAAGGACTCAGCAGCGTGACCGGCGTTGGAACAGTCAGAAGGCCACTGATCGAATTCTCAAACCAGGTGCCGAAAAACTCCGCTCCTCCTGCGCCCATCCGAACGTCGTAAACGTTGCCGGAGAAGTGACCGCCGAAGAAAGATACTTTCGAATTGCCCCCCAACTCCACTCCCACCACGCTTTGATATTGGATGTCGCAAAAGTAGCAGCTGATATTCTGCAGGCCAATCACCATCCCCTTTTCGCCGCCGATGATCTTCACGTCGTAGAACAAGGAATCGCTCGTCCCCCGGCCCAGGCCTGTGTCCACGACGATTCCGGTGAAGCGCTCAATGTGCAGGTGTTCCAACCGGTCAAAATAGCGTTGGGAAGTTCCCGTACTGGTCTTAATCGCTGTGCCCGCGGTACGAGCCCCGTCCAGCCGCAGGTCGGAGAGCTGAAATTCTCCCGTTGCTGTGGCATCAAACATCGTCCCGCCCGCGGGGCCCGTCCACGTAAGTTTGGTGCCATCGTGGCCTGCGCCCTTGATGCGGATGGCCGAGGTTGCGGGCAAGACGATCGTGGAGGAGATGTTGCCGCTCTCGGTAACCCGAACCGCCCCCTTCCCGCTGGGGCCAAGGCTCGCCAACGCCGCCTGAATCTTGGTTCCCAAATCGTTGCCCGGAAAAGCGTGGGCGGAGATCTCCTGCCCTGCGGCTTGAGTTACCTGATTCGTTGCCGTGGCCTGTCCTCGCGAATCGGCCCAGGCGCCGGCCAAAAACAACACCCCTAAAGCCAAAACGAATTGAAACTGTGTCATGCGGCCTCCCGAGCGGCGCTGTTTTGCGGGGCCCCTCCCACATTGCCCCCTCCCTTGCGGAGGGCGTTGAGTCTTCAAAACCAGTTAATGATCGCCGGATGATCCGCGTTAGCGGGCAGGTCTCGCGCCACCCCCACAGATCCGCCAGCCTTGAAGGCATTCTCCCCCGCATCGAACCCGTTCCGCTCAGTGGGAGCGCGCGCCCGCGAGGTTCCGCTCGTAGATGATGCGCAAGCCTTCGAGCGTCAGGGCGGAGTCGACGGGAGGCTTGTACTTGGAGGCCTCGGCGACGAGTGCGGCTTGGCCGCCGGTGGCCACCACTTTGGTTTTTGGCCCGAGGGTGGCGCAAAGCCGGTCGAGGATTCCATCCACCAACCCCACCGCGCCGTAAAAGAGGCCGGATTGCATGCTGCTGACCGTGTTCGTTCCTATGATTCGGCTGGGCTCGCGAATCTCCACGCGCGGGAGTCGCGCCGCCTGCTGGAAGAGCGCCTCCGAGGAGATACCGATTCCCGGCGCAATCACCCCGCCCAGATACTCTCCCTTCTCTGAAATCGCATCGAACGTGATCGCCGTGCCGAAATCCACCACGATGCAAGGCCCGCCATATTTCTCGAAGGCCGCCACCGCGTCCGCGATGCGGTCCGCGCCAACTTCCTGAGGGTTGTCGTAGTGAATGGCCATGCCCGTTCGCGTCCCCGGCCCGAGGAAGACCGCCTTGAGATGGAAATACTTCTCCGCCATCTCTTCCAGCAACGCGTTAAGCGGCGGCACCACGCTCGCCACCATCACGGCCTTGATCTGCGCGGGCTGAATTCCGTCCAGCATGAACAGGTTGCGAGTCAGGATGCCGTACTCGTCGGCGGTCTGGCGGCGGTTGGTCGAGAGCCGCCATTGCGCGCGCAGGGTCTTCTCCTCAAAAACCCCCAGGACCGTATTCGTGTTGCCGACGTCGATGACGAGGAGCATGGATTAACCCTTAGCTCTTAGCCATTAGCTCTCAGGAAGCCGCACTCATGCGCCGGCTAATTGCCAAGCGCTAACCGCTAAGAGCTTCATTCATTTTACTTCCACAACTTCCCCCGAGACCAACAACTCTTCCCGGCCATCCTCGCGCCGCACGCGCAGTGCGCCGCTCGGCTCCAGGCCGACGGTGGTGGCGACGAATTGTCCTGTGCCCGAGAGAACGCGCACCCGTTTGCCCTCGGCGAAGGTCGAAGCCGCCGCCCAGCGCCGCGCGATGGCGGCGCTTCCCTCGTCCAGAAGCAGATGGTATTTCCGTTCCAATTCTTTGAGCAGCGCCACCAGAATCTGCGCGCGCGATATGGTTTTCCCTGCCTCGATCCGTAGCGAGGTGGCGATGGACTTCAACTCCGAGGGCATCTCGCGGTGATTCACGTTGATACCGATGCCCAATACGACAGCATGCAGCCGGTCGACCTCAGCGCTCATTTCCGTTAAGATGCCACAAACCTTTTTTCCGTTTACCAGCACATCGTTGGGCCAGCGGATATCTGCGGGCAGGCCGGTAGTGGTGCTGATCGCTTGATGCGCCGCCACCGCCGCCATCAGCGTCAGCACCGGCGCGACGGCAGGCGCGAGCGGCGGGCGCAGAACGATCGAGGCATAGATGCCGCTGGATTGTTCCGAGTACCAGCTCCGGCCGAAGCGGCCTCGCCCGGCGGTCTGCTCCTCGGCCACCACGACGGTCCCGTGAGCGGCGCCCTTGGCCGCCAGTTCCAGGGCCGCTGTGTTTGTCGACTCGGTCCGGAAGAAGTGCACGATCCGGTGGCCGATGGCGTTGTCGCCCAGCTCGGGCCGGACCAGGCTGGGAGCGAGAATGTCGGGGAGCTTCTGGAGCTGATAGCCGCTGGACTGATGGCCTTTGATTTCCACTCCCAGCGCGCGGAGTTTCTCGATGTACATCCAAACCGTGGAGCGTGTGACGCCGATTTCGCTGGCGATTTTCGGGCCCGGCACCACCACCGTGGCGTTCTTCGCCAGCAGGTGGATCAGCTTGTCGATTTTGCGGTCGGTGGTTCCGGTGGCCATGGATTGTGGTGCCTGTTCCGGCGGTCTCTGACCGCCGCCCAGATCCGGCGCTCATGGAGCGCCGCTACAGCGGCTCAATCAGAAAATGCATATCCGCCGCGGGAGCGGAGTGTGTCAGCGCCCCCACGGAGATCGCGTCCACGCCGGTCTCGGCGTATGCGCGAATGTTGCTTGAGTTGACACCGCCGGAAACTTCCAACCGCACGCGTCCCGCCGCGCGTACCGCACATTCCCGCACCTGGGCCGGCGTCATGTTATCCAGCAGCACGACCTCAGCCTCCGCGGCAATCGCCTCATCGAGTTCAGAGAGGTTCGAAACTTCCACTTCAATCGGCAGGCTCGCCGCTTCGGGCGGACGAAGGCGGCGCGCGCTTTCGACCGCCGCCCGAATTCCTCCCGCCAGGCGGAGGTGATTATTCTTAATCAGAATCCCGTCATCCAGCCGCAGGCGATGATTTCGGCCGCCGCCCGCGCGGACGGCATATTTCTCCAGCACCCTCAATCCCGGCGTGGTCTTGCGCGTGTCGAGCAGCTCGGTCTTGAGGCCCGCCAGCCGTGTTTGCAGGCGTCGTGTGAAGGTCGCGATGCCGCACAGGCGCTGAAGGAAATTCAGCGCCACGCGCTCGCCGCTCAGGAGCGCCCCCGCGGTCCCCGTGACCAGGGCAAGCTGCGCGCCGGCGTCAACCTCAGCGCCATCTTCCACGTTTGCCTCGAAGCAAATCTCAGCGTCGAGGACGCGAAAGACCTCCGCCGCCACGGGCAATCCCGCCACGACCAGCTCCTGCTGGGTGAGGAGCGCGCCGCGCGCCCGCCGGTTTCCGGGAACCGTCACTTGCGTGGTCAGATCGCCGCGGCCCAGGTCTTCCTTCAACGCCGCTTCGACGAGAGAGCGGAGTTCCTCGGCCGATAGCCCGAGGGTGACCGAACGAATTGCCGAAGGACTGGCGGACCTTTCCACGATTCAGCCCAGCCTCTCGAGGGATTCGAGGAGTCTGCGAAACTGTGCCGTCAACTCGGCGTGCCGCCGTTCCACGCCCCGCACCACGTCCCGCGGAGCGCGGCTGAGGAATTCCTGATTCTCCAACTGCTTTTGCGCCTGCCCGAGTGCCTTCTCCAACTTCTCTTTTTCTTTCTGCAAGCGGGGGCGCTCGGCCTCGCGATCGACATGTGTTTCGTGGAACAGCCGGACGTCGAAGCCCGATGTCACGCGGACTCCGCCGGCGTCGGCGGCCAGCCGCCCGCGCGTGAGGTTTATGGCTTGCAAGCCCGCCAGGCGCAGGATGGTTTCCTGGTGGGCGCGGAAGAGTTCCAGGATGCGCAGATCGTCGCTCGCCACCTGGGCGCTGGGCTTCTGGGTTTGCAGGCCCATTTCCGCTTTGGCGTTGCGTGACGTGACGATCAGCTCCTGCACGGTCTGGAACTGCTTCTCAGATACGGCGTCGGCAACGCGTTCGCTGACCAGGGTGAAGGGAGCCAGCGAAATCGAGGTCTCTTTTCCCGCGCGCGGAAGGCGCGACCCGAGCTCCTCCGTGATGAAGGGCATGAAGGGATGCAGCAAGTGGAGCGATGCCTCGAACACGCGCACCAGGTTCACCCACGCGGGAGGTGGCGCGCTCGGCAGGTCAATAGCGACAGCCACCCCCGGCTTCTCCTTAGGCACCGGGTATAGTTTCAAGGGGTCGCCATTCGCGCCTTGAGTGATTGCCGGCTTCACCCACTCCAGGTACCAGTCACAGAACTCGTGCCAGAAGAAGTGGTAGATCGTGTAGGCCGCCTCGTGAAAGCGATAGTTCGCCAGCGCATCGTTGATTTCGCGCGTCACCGCCGCCAAGCGGGAAAAGATCCAACGGTCGGCCAGCTCCATCTGCTCGAGGTTGGCCAGCGGCTCAAGACCCACACCGCGAATGGGCGTAAGCGCTGAAGCAAAATTCGCGCGCATGGGGTCCGGCAGCTTCTGGAGATTCATCAGGATAAACCGGCCGGCGTTCCAGATTTTGTTGGCGAAGGCGCGATAGGACTCGACCTTCTCGCCGCTGAAGGCGATATCGGTGCCCGGCGCGGCGCTGATGGCGAGCGCGAAGCGCACCGCGTCCGTGCCGTAATCCTCCGTCACATCCAGCGGGTCGATGACGTTGCCCTTGGTCTTCGACATCTTCTGCCTTTCCGCGTCGCGCACCAGGGCGTGGATGTAAAGCTCGCGGAAGGGCACGTCGTTCATGAACTTCATGCCCAGCATGATCATGCGCGCGCCCCAGAAAAACAGGATGTCGAAGCCCATGATCATCAGGTCGTTGGGATAGAAGCGCCGCAGGTCGGCGGTTTGTTCGGGCCAGCCGAGCGTCACGAAGGGCCACAGGCCGGAGCTGAACCATGTGTCCAGTGTGTCCGTTTCGGGGCGCAGCGCGGCGTTCCGGCATTTGCGGCAGGCCGCGGGCGTCTCGCGCGCCGCGATCACTTCTCCGCAGGCGTCGCAATACCAGACGGGAATCCTGTGTCCCCACCAGAGCTGGCGCGAGATGCACCAGTCGTGGAGGTTGTTCATCCAGTCGAGATAAATCTTCCGGTAATTGTCGGGGAGGATGCGGACGCGGCCCTCTTCGACGGCGCGAATGGCGGGCCCGGCGAGCGGCTGCATCTTCATGAACCACTGCGCCGAGAGCCGCGGCTCGATGACGGTCTTGCAGCGCTGGCAGGTGCCGACGCTCAGCGCGTAGTCTTCGATCTTCTCGAGCAACCCCTGCTCGCGCAGGTCCTGGACGACCGCGTCGCGCGCTTCGAAACGGTCCAAGCCCTTGTAAGGGCCGGCCTCGGCGGTCATGCGCGCTTCTTCGTCAATCACCACGATGCGTGGCAGTTTGTGGCGCTCGGCGATCTCGAAGTCGTTGGCGTCGTGCGCGGGCGTGACCTTGACGACGCCGCTCCCGAACTTGGGATCAACGAACTCATCGGCCACAACGGGAATCACCCGTTTGAGCAGCGGCAAAATCAGGTTGCGTCCCACCGCTGAACGGTAGCGCTCATCATTGGGATTCACGGCCACGGCCGTATCGCCCAGCATGCTTTCCGGCCGCGTCGTCGCCACCGTGATGTGCCCGGAACCGTCTTCAAACGGATAGCGGATGTGCCAGAGTTTCCCCGGCCGTTCGTCGTGGATCACTTCCAGGTCGGAGACCGCCGTGCCGCAACGCGGGCACCAGTTGACGATGTACTTGCCGCGATAAATCAACCCTGCTTCGTAAAGGCGCACGAAAACTTCCACGACCGCGCGCGTGTAGGCTGGATCCATGGTGAAACGGTCGCGCGTCCAGTCGCAGGAAGCGCCCAGCCGCACCATCTGTTTGCGGATCGTGCCACCGCTTTCTTCTTTCCATTTCCAGCAGCGCTCGACGAATTTCTCAACTCCCATGGCGCGCCGCAGGCGCTGGCCTTCGCGCCGCCAGGCGCTCTCGGTTTCCGGGCCGGGTTCGAAACTGGGAAAGACTTCGCGGCCCAATTCGCGCTCGACAATCATCTGCGTGGCGATCGCGGCGTGGTCCGAGCCCGGCAGCCAGAGGACGTTCTCGCCCCGCATGCGGTGCCAGCGCATCAGGATGTCGATTTCCGTATGCTCCAGCATGTGGCCCATGTGGAGCGAGCCGGTGATGTTGGGAGGCGGGATCACCAGGCAGAAGCGCGGGCGCTCGCCGTCGTCGCCGGGGCGATAGAGTTTCTGCTCCACCCACTCCCGCGCCCAGCGCGGCTCGATGGTTTCAGGGGAATAGACCTTCGGGATCTCTTGTTCCAAGCGCCCACGCTCCCGCAATCGCTTCGAATCTCGAAGAAATCAAATTACTATAGCGGGAGGCGGAATACGAGTCAAACCGGGGGCCTTGCTGGATGCCAGCGCCAGAAGAAGACGAACACCACAGGACGGGCGAGGTCACTTGCCCAGCGCGCTTCCGGGAGCGGAAAAATTACGGGAGGCGTCGTCAACCACCCGTAGCCGGCCGTCGCCGCCGGGAGGTGTGAAGTCTCGGAGCCGACTGGTGGGATATTTCCCCGCTGCATCGGCTTTTCCCACGCGCGGATCAAACCACCACGCTCGCGCACGGGGCCATCTCAATTTCCAGATTCAAGAGGCAAGATCAGGGCAGGCGGAAAGCTGGAAGCGGAAATCCAAAATCAAAAATCGCAAATCCAAAATCCGCTACGCCTCGGGCGGTGGCTGCGTGAGCGCGGTGATGATTTCGTCGTTGAGTTGCCGGACGATCTCATCGAGCGCCTCGGGACGCAAGGCCGGCGGCGCCATGCGGAAAACCACGCTCTGAACGATCCAATTGATGAGCTCGACATCGAGGCCCGGGACCGGGGCGGCGGCCTCAGACTCATCGGGCGCAGCCGGCGCCGCGGTTTCTGCCGCAGCTTCCTCTCCCGGGGGCGCCTTCGAAATCTCCGTCTCGGCCTCGGCAAACCGCACCTGGCCGGCTGTCGCGTCGGTCAACGAATAACTTTCGAGCGTGGTGGCGGAGAAGGGAGTCGCTGGGCGGTCGTCCTTCGCAGGTGGCGGCGCGGGCTCGGCTGCGGCAGGGGGCGTGGGCGCGAGATCGTCGGCCAGAATCGGCTGCGCGAGCTGCACGGGCATGCGGAACATCATCGTGCGCTCGGCGGGACGTTCGAGCTCGGGCGTGAACGTGGGCGCCTCTTCTTCCACGAACACCGGCTCCTCCGGAGGCGCCTCCACGGGCGGGGGCGGCGGAGCTTCTTCGACCGAAGCGCCGGGCTGCTCCGTCACCGCGGCACTTTCAGGCTCCGGCGAAATCGCCGCGTCCAGCCGGGATTGCAGGTCGATCGGCGGCCCACTCTCGGGTGGAGGGGGTTCCGGAAACGGGGGCGGCGCCTCAGCCGGCGGGGGCATTTCATCCAGCGAACTTGCGCCAAACTCCATCCCCTCGGGCAACGCACTGAACTCCGCGCTGTCGGGCTTCGTGGACATCTCCGGCTCAAGGTCCACGGGCTCGTTCACAACCGAAAACTCAGGAGGCGGAGGCGGCGGTGGGGGCGGCGCCGCGACTTGCTCCGGGAGAAGATATCGGGCGACGGCGGCGACCAGATCTTCCGGGACAAACGGTTTCTTGACTTTCCCGTCAGCGCGCGCGCGTTGCGCGCGTACCTCGTCAAAGGGCTCCTGGTCGCTGAAGATCAGCAGGACGGGCACGTTGACGAGCGCCGGCGAGTTCTTCACATGCTCGCAGACTTCATAGCCGTCCCGGCCGGGCATGGAAATATCAGCAAGGATAAGCGCGGGCGTCATCGCGGCGAGCTTCTTGATCGCGGCCACGCCGTTCGATACCGTGACGACCTCCAAGCCTTCACCGGTGAGAATCCCAGTCGCTCGTCTTTGGTGAGTGGGGCTGTCGTCTGCAACCAGAATCGTCCGCGCCACGCTGCGCCTCCTTTTCCCGCGTGCGACACCCTGAACGGTTGAGGAATACCACTTTAGCGAATCGAAGTCAAGGCGCAACCAGTTCGAATGCTTGAAGTTGCGCGAATTTCTTGGCGCTTATTGACGGAGTGCTTGCGGCGCGCGCGGCGGAACTTCGCGGCCCGCCTGAATACCGATGCTTTCGGGAAGTAAATTAGAACGGTTTGATAATTCTCTTGAGAAGACCGCGCTTGGCTTTCTTTTTTGTGGACGGGGCGGGGTCGGAGGCCTGGCTGCCCGATGCGGCAGAACCCGCTGCTGCCGGTTTCTGCGCGCCAGTCGATTCCTGCGAGTCCGGCGGAGTTCCACCCGTCTCGCTCCCGCCAGCCGGCGTCCCCCCGACCGGCTTACCGGCCTTCAAGCTGTCCTCACCCACCGACTGGACGACGATGCTGCTGGTTCCCGGCGTGGGTACCGGCGCTTTCGCCACTTCAACCTCTGAAGGTTTTGGCGTGCCCAGTCGCACCGGGCCGCGCCGCGTGGCGCTGGTGTCGGGCCCGCTGGAGAGAAAACCGCCCATCTTTTGGAACAGATCCTTGCCTGGGCGGCGAGCAGCATCGGCCTGCGCCCGGGCCAGCATGGCGCGCGTGGGGTGCGGGATGGGTTGATGCAGAGCGGTGAGCCGCTCCTTCGCATCATCGACGAGCGGGCTAAGCGGGTGTTCGGTAATGATGCGCGCGTAGTAGGGGGCGGCATCGTTGGCCTTCCTCAAGTGCTCCAGCGATTGCCCCACGTACCAGAGCGCGCTGTCGACACGGCTGAAATCCGGATAGCGGTCGGCGATTTCCTGGAAACGCGAATGGGCGGCGCGCATGGCGCCTTTGCCGTAATAGAATCGCGCGATCTTGAAGTCACCCTGGGCCAGCACCTCCTGCACTTCGCGCAGGCGCCTCTTCACTCGCGGCATGGTCAGACTGTCAGGGTACTTCAGCAGAAACTCCTTGAACTCCGCTTCCGAGAGCTTGGCTTCCGTGCGGTCGCGGTCGGCCTTCGCCATCAGGCGGTAGTGAGACATTCCCGCTTTGTACTGGGCGTCGGGAGCCTCCGGGGCGGTGGGAAAGAAGGTGATGAAGTCCTTAAACTCGGCCTCGGCCTGCGTCAGGCCGGAGACGCCGCCTTCCGAGTAGTAAGAGTCCGCGATGGCCAGCTTGGATTTCGAAAGGAACTCGCTGTCGGGGTAAGTGTTGATGAGCGTCTGGAGGGTCAGCCGGCCCACGTCGTACCGGCCCTTCTCGATCTCGCGCAGGGCCTTTTCATAGAGGATCTTGTCCGGCTGGTCGCCCGGGTTGACCGCGCCCGCATCCTCGCCGCGGTGACGCCTGAACACGCATCCGGCGAGGAAGGGAACTGCCACGATGAGAACTAAGATTCCAGCCAGTGGACGTCGGAAACTCAACTCGTCAATATCCTTTGCGCAGCGTGGTGACCACCCACGGCGGCTGACTAGGCTTTTGAGGTCAGGCGAACACCAGCGACCAAACGGATCATCTCGGCTAACTGCGACCGCGGGTCAACACTATTAAAGATGGCAGAACCGGCCACGAGGATGTCTGCGCCCGCCCGCGCCAGCTCCTCCAAATTCCCAGGGCCAATGCCCCCTTCCGCTTGGATCGCGAAGTCGAGGCGGCGGTCGGCTCGCGCCTGTGCGGCGGCGCGAACTTTCGCGGTCGCGGCAGGGATCACTCCCTGCTCCCGCAGGCTCGGCTCAGCGGTTAGGATGTTCAAGAAATCAATCTCCCCCCACATCTCGGAAACCGACTCCAGCGATGTTGAGGGATTCAGAGCCAAACCAGCTTTGGCGCCGCACGCCCGGATTTGGTCAAGGACCCTGTGCAAGCGCGTCGTGGCCTCGATGTGAACCGCCAGCCGGTCGGCGCCCGCCTTCACAAAACGCTCCGCGAAGCGCTCCGGCCGCTCCACCAGCAGGTGGACATCGAGTGGGAGGTCCGTGGCCTTCCGCAAACTTTCGATGACGGGCAGGCCGACCGAAATCTCCGGTACGAAATGGCCGTCCATCACGTCCACGTGGACCATGGACGCGCCCGCCGCCTTGAGGATTGCGAGCGCCTCCCCCAGCCTCGCAAAGTCCGCCGCAAGTAGAGAAGGCGCAATCAAGGCCATAGCCGGATTTTCAAGAATAACACAAATCCGCAGGAGGTATCCGCAGATTACGCAGATTGCACAGATGCTGAAGACACAAGCCGGCGAAAGTTCAAGGAATAGTTCCCAACATCCAGGAGCGAAGTGGCGTCCGACCCGGTCGCGTTCAGGCGGTTAATGATGGCGAACGTTCTTGGCTCTCTTTTCTCCATTTGTGTCATTTGCGTAATCTGCGGATTGGTACTTACTGGAATCCCAGCAATTCGACCTCGAAGATCAGCTTGGCGTTGGGGGGAATGGCACCCGGGTAGCCGCGCGCGCCGTAGGCCAGGCCGGGAGGAATGGTCAGCTTGCGCTTGCTTCCCACGTGCATCGTGGCCACGCCTTCGTCCCAGCCCTTGATCACCTCGCCGCGGCCGAGCGTGAAAGTAAACGGCTGATTGCGGTCCACGGAGCTGTCGAACTTCTGCCCGTTGGTCAGCCAGCCCGTGTAATGCACCATCACACGGCTGCCGGGTTTGGGCATTGGTCCCTTTCCGACCACGAGTTCCTGATACTTCAACCCCGAGGGTGTCGTGACCGTCTTGAGCTCGGGGGCACCAGGTTTGGTCACCTCGGCAGCCTCTTTGGGCACCTTCTGGGGAGCAGGGGCGGTGGTTTGCGGCGCCGGCTCGGATGGCGCGGCGGACTTCTCTTCCTGCGTGCTGGAGCTGCACGCGGCAAAAGTGAATGCCGCGAGAGCCAGGATCGTTAGAAAGCCGTTTCTCATGGAGTTTCCTTTCGCGTCCGATTTGCGGGCTAAAACTATCAAGTCATGGGAGGGAATTCAACCCTCACGCCGCGCGTTGCGCTGCATTCAAGGAGCACCGACTGCTGATGTCGGCTTAACGCGCAATCAGGGATTGGGTCACGAGGCGAATGCTTCAGTGGGGTGATTCCTGGACGGATTCATAGCCAACGATTTTGCTTTCCACTTTGGCGCGCTCGAAAGCGGAGTTCTCGAGCGAAATCATGATGTCGCGATTGATGAAGAAGACGGCGCGCAGGCGGAACTCCGTACCGAAGCTCACCGGGAACCACACGCCTTCGTCGAAGCGCCGATACTCCACGTTGAACCCCAGGCCGGGGAGATCAGTGCCCAGCAGGGTCCTGACAAGAAATGGAACTCGACGCGACAAGTGAGTGAAGACTCGAACCGGCTGCATCTCTTCCACGTCGATCAGCGCTTCGCCAGCCCAGGCCAGGTTCGCCTTCTCGCGCGGACGGAAACGCACGCGATACACCTTTCGTCCTCGGAGGGCATCTTCCCCCGCGAGCTCGAAGCGGTACCGCTCCTGCTCCTTGCTGGTCAGCGGGAAAAGGTCACGGCCCAGTCCGTCCTTTGATTGATCGTTGGAGAAGTCATTTCGAAAATCTTCAATCAGATCGCCGTCTAGGCTGTCACGCTGTGGCGCGGGCTCGCCCTGGAAATCCAGATACTTCCCTTTGTGCCAGTAGCGGCCCTCGAGACGTTTGAGCTCTTTCTTGGTTCCCTCGGGAGCCGGAATAATGTGGTAGTCCGCTGTCTCCTCGCGTGCTGGCTTGCCGTTGGTTCGGCGAGTGATGATGCGAATGCGCTGGTGATAGACGTACTCGGCGCGAAGCTTCTCGGCCCGGTCTTGATTGGCGGCAACACGGGCCATGATCTCTTCCGCCGACGGAGCCGCCTGCTCGCCCGCAAAGATCGCGCCAGGCGACACAAGCATAAGAACGCACAAAAGGCGTAACATTCGCCCCGCCCCCACGCTTACATATACGCGAGAATTCCCTTTCCAGGTGCACTAAGACACTCGTCGCGACTTGTCAGCGGGGCCGCCTAATTCTGCCCTTGCCGTGGGAATATGGCTGTTCCCGCCAGCATGCCCAGCGGAGCCAGGGCAAAACTCAGAAGCCCCGCATAAGTCGGGCTAATTTCCGGCCTTGCCAAGCAAACCAGGGGCGGGATCGCGCTCCCCACAAACGCGCAGTACGCGCCGCCGACGCTCGCCCGCTTCCAGTAGAGTCCGCTCACTAATACCGTCAGCGTCGCCGCGTAGGAAAGAGAGCCGGTCACCGTGATGTAGCGGAAGACGGATTCCGGGAAGCGGTAGAACGAACCCCACAAGTAGATCAGCACTCCCAGCACCAGGATACCAACCTGCGTCAACAGGACTCGTTCGCGGTCCGAGAGTTGGCGGCGCAGCCGCGGCGCCACCACGTCTTGCACCAGGATGGAACTGAAGGCGAGAAAGTAGCTGGAGTACGTGGACATCGAAGCCGAAAGGAAGCCCACCGTCACCAGCCCGATTACTCCCGTCGGAAGGATTCGCACCAGCATCTGTGGCAGGGCAGTGCTCGAGGGCGTCACCGACCCGACCACCGCCAGCGCCGCGATGCCCCAGATCATGGGAAACGCCGCGCGGAAGAGCATGAACAAGCTGCTGAGGCGGTAGAGCCGTTGCGCTGTCTCGACGTCGCGCATGCTCAGGACGCGCGCCACCACCGGCTGCCACGACGACCAGCCGCTCAGGTAATAGAGTGCCGTCCACACCAGGAACAGCAGGCCGTAGCGGGGCGCCTCCCAGAGGCTGAACCCCGCGCTCCCGCGATGCCGCGCCACCGCATCGAGAATATTTCCCCACCCGCCCGCCGTCGTGAAGATGAAGTACGAGGTCAGGCCCACTCCGATGAGGATGAAGATGAATTGCACCACGTCGGTCAGCACCACGGAATACATTCCGCCCAGCATCGTGTAGGCGATTACGACGACCAGCATCACGCCCATGATGAGCGGCAGCTTGGCCGGCGAGATGCCCATCACCACTGCCAGGAAAGTTCCCTCCGTTTGCAGGAAGATTCCCATGTTCAGCACGCCGACCAATAACGTCGCCAGGCCGGCGATCCATCGTACGTTGGTGCTGAATCGGCGTTCCAGGTATTCCGGCACAGTGCGGACTTCGAGGGCGCGGAGCCGCTTGATCACCAGCCCCGTTCGGCCTACCAGCCACATCGTCGCCGCCGCGATGACGGCCGCCGAAAGCGCGACGAACCCGGCCAGGTACGCTTCTTCGGAGAAATAGATGATGGTGACCAGCCCGGTTTCCGTCGCCGCCAGCGTGGCCACGCCCCAGACCGGCCCCAGCCTTCGCCCCATCACCAGGAAATCATCCAGCGAGGCGATGCGCTTGCGCGCCAGGATTCCCAGCACGCCGCAGAAGGCCAGAAACCCCACCACCATCAGCCAGTCAAAAATCGAAAATGAAGATTTCACGAGGTGTCCGGGTGACGGGAAGCCGCAGGACCAAAAAAGTGAATCGTGCGTTGCGCCTTTCGTGCATACCGCCGTGGACCCAGACGCGGGTCCACGCCACATCCTCCTCACCCAATCCCACACCCCTCCCCAGGGAGAGGGTGTCCGTCCGCCGACGGACGGGTGAGGGGAAAAACCTCAACCGTCCCAAAGCTGCCGCTGCGATCCCCGCTCAGAATCGCACGGTCTTGAGGTACTGGGCGCTCTTCTTGATGCCCTCGGGCGCGGTCGGGCTTTCGTCCTCGACGTAGTAGTATTTCACGCCCGTTTCGGCGGCAGCGCCCAGCGTCTTCGGCCAGTCGATCTGGCCTTCGCCGAGCGGCACGCAGGCGTCGTCGGGCGTGGGCGTGAATTCCCCGAGTTTGATCCCCTTGGCGATCTCTTTCAGGTGGACCAGCTTGAACCGGCCGGGATATTTCTTCAGATATTCCGCCGGATCCAGTCCCACGCGTTTCGTGAAGAAGAGGTCCAGTTCGAAGTCCACCAACTTGGGGTCCGTCTCCGTGATGAAGATGTCCATCGCCGTGGTGTTGCCCAGGGGCTTGAACTCCGCGTCGTGGTTGTGGAAGCCGAAGCGGAAGCCCGCCGTCTGCAGTTTCTTTCCCCACTCGTTGAATTCCGCGGCGATGCGCTTGCAGCCGTCCGCGTCCTTGCGGTGCTGCTCCTGAATCCAGGGCGAGGTCACGTAGTCGGGCTTGAACACTTTCGCTTCGGCAATGATTTCGTCGAGCTTGGTGCGAAATCGATTGTCGTCGCCGGAGTGCATACCCGTGCACTTCAGGCCCGCCTTGTCGAGCGCTTTCTTGAAGTCCGCCGGGCTCATCTTGTAGAAGCCCGCCGTCTCCACATCGGTGTAACCGGCGTCGCGGATGAGCTTGAGCGAGCCCGGAACGTCCTTGTCGAGCTGGTTCCGCAGGCTGTAAAGCTGAATCCCGAACGGTCCCTTGAACGAACGCTGCGCCGCTGCGGCCCAACCGAGCCCAGCGCCCGCCCGTGCGGCTTTGGCTCCCAGAATCGCCACGCCCATGCTTCCCAGAAATGCGCGCCTTGATGTCATAAGTCCCTCCTTCATTGCATCCGATGATTGAGTCTTCCACTTGCAGCGGGATTATCCCACAAACCGCGTAACCAGGTAACGCCCGTTCCGCCTTTCGGAAATGCGGTTGTGCAAATCCGGGAGTTCTGTCAATTCCAGGGAATATCTCTCACTCCTTTATGGTAGATTGGGCGGGTATGGTTCCGCGCCCGCCCGACTCGGACGCCGCGAGCGGCAAAGCCCCTCAGGGGTCCGCGGCTCCCACCCCTGAACATTTTCGTTTGGTTACCCGTCTGGCCATCTGGCTGGTGCTCCTCGCCGCAGGAAGCGCGCCACTGAGTTCGATCCTTCGGCAGCGGTTTCTCGCGGAAAGACTCCTGGCCCACGAATCTCGCCTCGCGGTCGAGGAAATCGGCATCATCAACGAGCGTCGTCTGGTTCATATTGAAGAGCAAGTGCCCGCGCGCGCGACCATCAGCCAATTTTTCGAGCAGGCGGGGCTCGACACACGGACGGCGGAGGAAATCGTCCGCGCGGCTCGGCCGGTATACAACCTGGCCCAGATTCGGGCCGGGAACCGATTGGACATCATCCGCTCCGGCAAAGGCGCGCTGCGCGCCATCAGCTACGAAGTCGATCGCGACCGCATCCTTTGGGTTACCAAACAAGAGACGAGATTCCGCGCCGAGATTCGCCCCGTTCCCTATAAGACCGTCGTGGCGGGCGTGGCGGGGACAGTCCGCGACTCGCTCTTCCAGGCGGTCGGCGACCAGGGCGAGGGCGATTGGCTGACGCTCGAGATCGCTGACATTTTCGGCTGGGACGTGGACTTCAGCACCGACACGCAACCCGGCGACACATTCGAAGTCGTGGTCGAGAAGAAGATGCTCCGCGGCGAGCGCTGGGGCTACGGGCAGGTCCTCGCCGCGCAATATCAGAACGAGGGCCGCCTTCACCAGGCTGTGCTCTTCCGCGATCCCTCCGGCAAGGCGGCGTACTACGCGCCGAGCGGAAAATCACTCCAGAAAGCTTTTCTGCGTTCGCCGCTTAAATTCGGCGCGGCGGTAACCTCCGGCTTCAGTCAGAGCCGCTTCCATCCCATCCTGAAGCGCTACCGGGCGCATCACGGTGTGGACTACGGGGTACCCGTAGGTAGTGCCGTGCAAGCCGTCGGTGATGGGCGCGTCGTCTTCACCGGATCGAAAGGCGAGAGCGGCAGGATGGTTCAACTCCGCCACGCCATGGGTTACGACACCTACTACCTGCACCTTTCGAGCATCCTGGTGAAGCCTAGCCAGCACGTCGCCCAGGGGCAACTCATCGGGAGAAGCGGTTCGACGGGACTCTCGACCGGGCCGCACCTCGATTTCCGCGTTTCGCGCCACGGCCTGTTCTTGAACTTCCTCCGCCTCAAGCTTCCACCGCGCGAGGCGGTCGCCCAGAATGACTGGAACGAATTTGTCGCCACGCGCACGCAACTGCTTGACCAACTTGCTGGCCTTCACACAAAGTCCACCGGCACAGTCGAGCAGGCGCGCGCCCAGACGGCCGAACCGAACGTCGATACCCGGTAGCTGTTTGTTATGAAAGGAGTCAACATGAACACGACCCAGCGAGCAATTATCGAGGCGAATCGATGGATCTTTGCCTGCTTCTTGGCAGGTTCGTTTGCGACCTTGGCGGCGCTGCCCGCCGCGCGTGCAGAAGACAACGTCGCCCCGGCGGGCTTCGTCGCGCTCTTCAATGGCCGCGATCTTTCCGGTTGGAGAATTCCGGAGGGCGATGGCGGGCACTGGAAGGTAATCAACGGCGTCATCGATTACGATGCGGAAAGCCAGGCCAAAGGCGATAAGAGCCTCTGGACCGCGAGCGCGTATCGCGATTTCGTGGTGCAGGTCGACTGGCGCATCAAGGAAACGCCCTACGTGAATCCCGACGTCCCCTACATCCTGCCCGACGGCACGCACGCGCGCGACCTCTACGGCAAGGAGATGAAGATGGCGCTGCCCGATTCCGACTCCGGCATCTTGCTGCGCGGCCGGGGGCGAAGCCAGGTCAATATCTGGTGCTGGCCCGCGGGCTCCGGCGAAAATTACGGCTACCGCATGGATGAGAAGATGCCTCCGGAAGTTCGAGCTGGAGTCACGCCCCGCGCCCAGGCCGATAAGCCGGTCGGCGAGTGGAACCATTTCGAAATCACGATGCGCGGCGACCGCGAGAGCGTCTTCTTGAACGCCATCAAGGTGATCGACAACGCCCAATTGCCCGGCATCGCGGCCGAAGGGCCGGTCGGCCTCCAGCACCACGGCGAAAAGCGCGACGGCAAATGGGCCGGCCCCCCCAGTCTCGTGCAGTTCAAGGATATCTATATCAAGGAATTGAAATAACGGGATCGGGTAGGCGGCATATGGTAGGTGGGACCTG
>Ga0315288_10003534_pt1 | contig 19979 bp, 16 predicted proteins | sample YL17G11_20_MG_FD_203454 | JGI IMG/M metagenome (GOLD analysis project Ga0315288, IMG submission 203454) | Sediment microbial communities from Yellowstone Lake, YNP, Wyoming, USA - YL17G11_20 | ecosystem: Environmental > Aquatic > Freshwater > Lake > Sediment | place: USA: Wyoming | collected... | reverse complement strand
TCATCCCAAAAGCGACATTTTCTCGGACCGTTAGCCAAGGCATCGAGGAGGGCTCTTGAAAGACGAAAGCAAGATTGTGACGCCTGGGATTTGCTTCATCACCATCGATGAAGATATTGCCGCTGGTCGCCGGAGTGAGTTTGGAAAGGACATTAAGAAATGTGGTTTTGCCACATCCCGTGGGCCCCACAATGGCCAGAAATTCCCCTTCGCCGACATGGAAAGAGATGTTGTCCAAGACTAACAAGTCGCCAAATTTCTTGGTCAGCCCTGTGACAACAACTTTGGACGCCCGACCGAGGGGGGGGACATAAGCTGGGTTGCCATGGGCTTCTTTCTTCTGGTCCATCAGGCTTCACTCCACATATTCTGCGTCTGAAATAGACAAGGCTTTATCGATGACGCTGACTCCAAAATCTATTTCATCTTTGCTAATCCCTAGAGGTGGACAAATCATCAGGACGCTTGCGGCGCCGGCCATGATGTAGACTCCTTCCTCCATTGTTTTGGCCAGGATCTTCATTTTGGCCGTGGCTGGCCGTGGGGGTTCCATCAGTGCCTCATGGATTGGCTCCTTTGTTTTGCGGTTCTTCACCAACTCCAAACCACAGAAAAGGCCTTTTCCACGCACATCACCCACGCTTGGGTGTTTATTCTGAAGCTCAAGGAGTTTCTTCATTAAATATTTGCCGGTCTGAGACGCCTTTTCGATGAGCTGGTCAGACTGGTAAGCCTCGATCGTTGCGACGGCGGCTGCCATGGCCAAGGCATGGCCTGAATAGGTATGCCCGTGGAGGTACGCTTCACCTTCAAACTTTTGAGCCACCCACGGGCGCATACAAGTCATCCCTAGCGGCACAGAGCCCGTGCTGATTCCTTTGGCACCGGTCAGAATGTCGGGGACAACCCCCCAGTGATCCACAGCAAACCATTTCCCTGTGCGACCGAACCCTGTCATCACTTCGTCGGCGATGAGGATCACTTCGTATTTATCGCAGATACGGCGTAGTTCTGGCCAGTATTCGTCTGGAGGGACAATGACGCCGCCAGGTCCGAAAATAGGCTCGGCAATGACTGCAGCGACCCGTCGTGCTCCACCCTCCATTCGGAGGACCTCCTCAACATGTTTGACACATTGAATGTCACACGCTGGATAGGTGGCGCCAAAAGAGCAACGATAGCAGTAAGGTGGCAAGCAATGAACGATTTCCGGGATACCCGATCCACTACTCCAATTGCGGAAATCAGCCGAGAGGGACATGGAGCCAAAAGTGGAACCATGATAGGCACGATATCGGGCGATTATTTTCTGTTTTTTGGTAGCCCATCGGGCTAGTTTAATGGCTCCCTCATTGGCCTCTGTACCCCCGGTGGAGAAAAAGGATTGTTTGATGTCTCCCGGGGTAATTTCTGCCAGCAACTTACTCAAGCGAGCTTTAGGCTCCGTAGCAAACTGAGAGTTAACGCTGTCCAGGGTAGCTGCCTGCTTGGCAATAGCAGCTACAACCCGGTCATCGCAGTGACCCAGATTGTTGAAGACGTACTGCGAGGTGAAATCCAGATATTTTTTACCCTCATGGTCATAAATGTAGTTGCCCTTTGCCCGATGGGCAACAAACGGCTTGAACCCCTTTTGAGCTATCCATGGATGGAACACGTACTCCGCTTCATATTGCCTGATGGTTTCGGCATCTAGACCCTCTCGAATTGGTGTTTTGGACATGGATGTCCTCCTTTCTCTGGCTAAATCGGTCGAGCACCTCCCGCCGGCCTGAATCGCCGGTGGGTCTCGCGAAAAACCTTATACTCATGAGTCAGACAGTATGTTTCCCGGTATTCGTATGGTTTCTGGCGGTAGGTGAATGATGTCATCTCAATGTAAAGCACTTCGCTGCCCACCTTGACACGAAGTGCCTGAGCAGCCTCGCCCTCGGCTAACAGGGTACCGAATAACTCATGGTTGAGAATGGTCGGAAGATGATAGTGTTGTTCCAGAGCGAGATAGAGGGGGGTCTTCTCGAAGCGGCTCGTGGACCATTTGTCAAGATCAGGAAACAATTTCTGTGGCAAATAGGACGCGGTGTATACGACTGGCTTTTCCCCGTGTAAAAAGAGACGTTTGATCTTGTACAGTTTCTGACCTTGGTGTATCCCAAGGTAGCGGTCGATTGGCGTCGAACAAGAAACTTTGTTTATGTTAAGCAATTTCACCTTGAGTTCCGCTTCTTTGTCTTTGAAGCTTCGAAGGAGTCGATAGTATCGCAAAGACTCGCTTCTTAGGGCGGAACCGAGGACAAAGGTCCCCCTTCCTTGGATTCGGTTGACATAGCCCTCATTTGCCAAGTTGAGGAGTGCCCGTTTGACTGTGCCAAGGCTGACTTGATAAATCTGGGCTAAGGTTCTTTCTGTAGGGATGGCACGTCCCGGTCTCCACTTCCTTCCCTCGATCTCCCTTTTGAGTATCATCTGGAGTTTGAAATACATCGGGGTTGGATCGCCATGGCGAGAAATGACGGGTGAATTATTGCTGATGGGAAGCTGAACTTCCGCCATAGGACACCTTGGTGCAACTTAGAGGATGGTCGTAGTGAATAAGAACCCATCCGTGAAGAGTTTAACAGGCAAGACGAGGGCAAAATAGATCCCGCTAGCGAGACAGAGTTGCATTCTTGAATTTTCAAAGACATAACTAGTTGAAATGTTTCGAGTTCATAAAAATTGATCTATACAATATGACGTTTATATCAAATAATATTTTTTGTCAAGCTTTTTTTGGAATTGTTTTTTTAGACAACCTCCGCATCTGAAAAAACTTGGATGTTTAGAGGAGTTCGCTTCGCAGGATGCAGCGATGCAAAGGTTGGCCCCAACGATCCGGCACTTCTTCACTTTGAAGTTTAAGGGAGGGCGAATATGGGTAAGAGGAACCGCGTTAAGATGACCTTGGTCTAGAAGCTGAGTCCGAAGGAGGTCTGAGGAATGAGCATATTGCGTTTTGAAGGTTTGTCCGTCTTCTGAGCGCCAAACCGTTATGCTGGGAAAAAAATGTTCACTTTACCGTTTTCTCCTTTCTTGAAAAGTGACTTAAGCCTAAATAGATCAGAGTTTTTAGAGAGTTATGCCTCCAGTGGGTCTTCTTCGCTTTGGCAAGGAATTTGCTATCCTTTATATATTGTGTTCAAACAGGACGTGAAATGGCTACTTCACCCTTAGGTTGGAAAGCAACGGTCAGTCGCAAGGTCAAACCCTCATGGATCATCGGTTTGATGTTCGTCATTGGTTTTGTGAGTCTTCTTCTCATTCGTCTTGGTGTCTTCCAGAGAGGAGACACGGGACGGACGAGAGACTATCTCTTAGCGACCCAGACTTGGGTGGACCGTGAGACCTGGATGTCCATCTCACAGCACGACCAGAAGATAGGTTATTCGCAACGGCAATTCTCCAGATCCAATGAAGGATTTCGGGTGGTCGAGTTTGTCTTCATGCAGATCAACATGATGGGAATGATCCAAGACATACGTTATAGAACCGAGGGAATGTTTCAGCAGGATCTTACCCTCTCTTCCTTCAATTTCGACTTGCAGTCAAACCTGTTTCAGTTCAAAGCCAGGGGGATCTCTGATGGAAAGACACTGATTCTCATGGCGGGTCCGTCCGGTTCAGAACGACGAGTTCAACTTCCTCTCGAAAGTGAAACGTTTCTTCCCGTCGGACTTCTCGAGATCCTGAATACCAAGAATCTGAAACCGGGATTCAGTCGAACTCTTCATGTCTTTGACCCTGCAACTCAAGCTTCTCGTCCTCTCAAAATTGCCATCCTGGGTGAAGAAGCGATTTCTGTCCTGGGACGTCAGGAAAATGCGCTGAAAGTCTCCCTTGATTTCATGGGGGCACCCCAGTTTGCGTGGATCGGCAAGGACGGGACCGTGCTCAAAGAGGAAGGATTTCTGGGGATCAGGCTTGAGCAGGTGACCCGGGACGAGGCCCTGGCCAAACTTCCTGTTTCGGCAGGGGCTGACCTAGGAGAAATCGCTTCGATTCCCGTCAATAGAACGCTCGATGAAGTGCACCAATTGATGGAACTGAGAGTCAGGCTGGACCACATCGAAACAGAAGGCTTATTTCTGGACGGGGGGCGGCAGTCTTATAGAGACAAAGTCTTAACGATTCGTAAAGAATCTCCCTTACGATCTAATTCGCTCGAGACAGAGAGGAGAATCTTTGAGGATGGGAAAACTTACTTGGAATCAACGCCCTTCATTCAGGCTGACCATCCCGAGATACTCTCCAAGACCAGAGAGATCGTTTCGCCCAGTGACTCCATCAGAGTAAAGGCGAATAAACTGGTCGGCTGGGTGAACCACAACATACAAAAAAGGCCCGTTCTCTCCGTTCCCAACGCCCTTGAGACGTTGCAGAGACGGATGGGTGACTGCAACGAGCATGCGGTGCTCTTGGCAGCACTCGCCAGAGCCGCTGGAATTCCTGCCCAGGTTGAAGCAGGGCTGGTGTATCAAGAGGGACGCTTCTACTATCATGCTTGGAATATCCTGTATGTGGGGAGTTGGATGACGGCGGATGCGGTCATGAATCAGATGCCTGCAGATGTGACGCATATCCGGTTAGTGAGAGGGATGGAAAGGCAGGTCGATTTAATGGGGGCCATTGGCAGAGTGAAATTGGAGATTCTCAAAGCTTCCTTCCGGTGAGAGGTGAAAATGATCGAGCTTCATCATCTGAGCAAACGCTATGGTGACTTGACTGCCGTCAACCGACTCAGTCTCTCCGTGAAGAGAGGAGAAGTCTTCGGTTTTATCGGGCCGAACGGTGCAGGCAAGACGACGACTCTTCGGATGATCGGTGGCGTCCTTGCTCCTACCGAGGGTTCCGTGGTCATTGGCGGGATCAACATGGCCCAGGAACCGGAGAAAGCCAAGAGGCAAATCGGTTTCATCCCGGATCGACCCTTCTTGTATGAGAAGTTGACCGGCATGGAGTTCCTGAGGTTTACGGCTGATCTCTATGGCCACGGGGATGGGATGTTCAATGCAAAATCAGAGAGGGTTCTGAAACAATTTTCCCTTTGGGATTGGGCCGATGAATTGATTGAGTCATACTCTCATGGCATGAAACAAAGGCTCCTCATGGCTTCGACACTCTTGCACGATCCTGAGGTCCTGGTCATCGACGAGCCGATGGTGGGGCTTGACCCTGCAGGAATCCGGATGGTGAAGAAACTCCTCCGGGATCTTGCCCAGAAGGGGACGACCATTTTCATGTCGACCCATACCCTGGGGATTGCTGAAGATGTCTGTGACCGAATCGGGGTCATTCACAAAGGGGTGTTGATTGCCATAGGCACTCTTCAGGAGTTGAAGCATCGGGCTCAAATTGAAGAGGGAGATCTTGAAGAGATCTTTATGATCCTTACCGAGGCAGAGCCGACTGTATGAGAGAGATTCTCATCCTCCTCAGACCCCGTCTTTGGTCTTTCAAGAATCGAATCGTTTCTCGGACGGGGAAACGACGGACGCTTAGAATCATCCTTTTTGGGACGATGGGATCCGCCTTCTGGGTAGGGATCTTTTGGATCTTCTATCGCCTGTTAACCTACTTCCAGAGTTTTGAGGACTTTGGGGACATTCTCGCCTATAAACTTCTCTCTATGGCATTGATCACCTTTTTCTCACTTCTCCTGTTCAGTGGCATACTCACCTCCCTATCGAAACTCTATCTCAGCAAGGATCTTGGCCTCGTTCACGCCATGCCGGTCTCGAGTTCAAAGATCTTTCTCGCTCGCTGGATCGAGAGCACCGTGGACAGTTCTTGGATGGTTCTCGTGTATAGTCTTCCCATTTTTCTGTCCTACGGCTTGGTTTACCAGAAAGGGGTCGTCTACTATGCCATCCTGGGAATCAATCTCCTGCCGTTCTGCATGATCGCGTCGAGTCTCAGTGTCTTAGTTGTCATCGTGGCGGCCGCGTGTCTGCCGGCCGGCCGTATTCGAAGCGTCTTTCTGTTGCTGGGATTTCTCGTGTTTCTCATCCTGATCATTTCCTTCCGAATGATGAGGCCCGAGAGGTTCGCCAATCCCGAATCGTTCACGGCCCTCATGTTCTATCTTCAGACGTTAGAGTCCTCTCACTCTCCACTGCTCCCCTCGACCTGGTTCTTCGATAGTCTGAAGGGAGCCCTTTCTGGAAGGATGGAAACGGTCTTTCTCAGCTCTGCCCTTTCCTGGACGGGTGCCATGACCTTCATCTTTCTGACGACGTGGGTGGCGGGAGCACTCTATTTCAGAGGATTGTCGAGAGTACAAACTGTGCCTTCGAGATTTCTACGATCTCTCGGGACAACGAGATTCAGGGTGGGTCTCGTCCCGAATTTCATTCCCGGTCCGGTGAGAGCGTTGGCCATGAAAGAGATCAAAACCTTCTTCCGTGACCAGACGCAGTGGTCCCAGATCTTTCTCATCGTCGCGCTGATTATCATCTATCTCTACAACTTCTCAGTCCTCCCTCTGGAGAAGAGCCAGGGGAAGGTGGAATATGTTCAGAACCTCATCTCATTCCTCAACATGGGACTGGCTGCGTTTGTTCTGTCCGCCGTGTCGGCGCGGTTTGTCTTCCCGGCTGTGAGCATGGAGGGCGATGCTTTCTGGATTGTAAAATCATCACCGATCTCTATCCGGACGCTCCTATGGGCTAAATTCGCGGTCTATCTCTTTCCACTCCTGTTGCTGTCCGAGATTCTGGTGATTGTCACCAATCTTCTTCTTCACGTGAACTCGTTCATGATGGTCACGTCTGTGGTCACGACGTTTTTCATGGTCCCCGGCATCGTTTCCATGGGGATTGGCCTGGGTGCACTCTATCCGGATTTTCACTCTGAAAATCCGACTCAATCTGTAACCAGCTTCGGAGGGGTCATCTACATGACACTCAGCCTGGCCTTCATCGCAGCCGTAGTTGCTGTGGAAGCGGGTCCTGTCTACAAAGTTTTCATGGCAGGGATGCGAAAGATTCCTGTCACACCTATGCAGGTCGTAGGGCTTTCGGCGTCGTTTGCCCTGGTTCTTGTTTTGTGTCTCCTTGCCCTCATCCTGCCCATGCGCTTGGGAGAGCAATGGATCTCTCGGTATGAATTTGGTCAAGTGGGATCAGGCAGTCACCGACGGAATGCGCGTCGAGGAAGGGAGAGGTTTATCGATCCGCCGCCGGCTTGAAACAGTCAGATTATTATGTTAGTAGATAAAAATATTGTTTGAGGTGAAAGCTATGGCAAAGGTGTGCGACATTTGCGGCAAGGGGCCTGTCTTCGGACATAACGTCAGCCATGCCAATAACAAGACCCGGAAGACGTGGCATCCAAATCTTCAAAAGGTAAAGGCAACCCAGGGCGGAAAGACGATGCGCATCAAAATCTGTACTCGATGCCTTCGATCAGGATGGGTGACCAAAGCGGCGTAATTGCCTGCATCTACTCCCTTACCCGTTCTACCCGATTCACTCCCTTCACTTTTTCAAGATCGCGGATGATCTTCTTGAGATGATTGAGATCTCGAATCTCAACTTCAAAGGTTCCGACTGCCTTTTTCTCATCCGTAGTCTCGAGCGTAGCATTCGTGATATTGGCCTCATTGGCTGAGATCGAGCTACTGATCTGAGCAAGTATTCCTTTCTTGTCGTCTGAATAGACACGAATCCGCACAGGGTAGCTGTATTCCTTGTTAGCGTTCCACTCCACATCGACCCGTCGGTTGGGGTCACTGTCCAGTGTGTTTTTGCAGTCTTCCGTGTGGACGGTGACGCCCCTTCCTCGAGTAATGAAACCCACGACCTTGTCCCCGGGGAGTGGATTGCAGCACCCGGCAAACCGGACCATCACATTGTCAATCCCCTTGATGAGGAGGGCATCTCTGGATCGGTGGGTGATCTTTTGGAGAAACCCTTTCAGGGCACCTTTTCCCTCACCCTTCGGAATGCCTTCCTTCTGTTCCAGTTTTTCCTGAGGCACGACCTTTCCGAGGATTTGATTGACGGTGAGTTTGCCATAGCCGATGGCTGCGATGAGGTCGTCAACCCCTTGGAAACTGAAATCACTGGCGACCCTGCCCAAATCACCCGACTTCAGGAGTTTGGCTGTGTGGAGATCGTACTTATGGAGTTCTTTCTCGAGAAGTTCCTTCCCAAGGTCGATCGATTTTTCCCTTTCCTCTGCGGCAAACCATTGACGGATCTTCGCCTTTGCTCGCGACGTCTTGACGACCTTCAACCAGTCCTTGCTCGGCCTCTGATTCGGCGAAGTCACGATCTCCACGGTATCTCCGCTTCGAAGTTCGTATTTAAGTGGGACAAGTCTGCCGTTTACCTTGGCGCCCGCACAATGGTGACCCACCTCGGAATGGACACTGTAAGCAAAGTCAACCGGAGTCGAACCCGCAGGGAACTGTCTCACGTCGCCCTTGGGGGTGAAGATGTAAACCTCGTTCGGGAAGAGGTCCACCTTCACACTTTCAATGAACTCGGCGTCATTCTTTAGATCGTGCTGCCACTCGAGAAGTTGCCTGAGCCAGGTAAAGCGTTTGTCGTCCACCTCTTCGAGGACTTCTCCCTCTTTGTACTTCCAATGGGCCGCAATTCCCTCCTCGGCAATCTTGTGCATCTCATGGGTTCGGATCTGGATCTCGATCCGTTCTCCATAAGGTCCAATGACCGTGGTGTGGAGGGATTGATACAGGTTTTCCTTAGGGAGACCGACATAGTCTTTGAATTTTCCTGGAATGGGTTTCCATAAAGAGTGGATAATCCCCAAGACGTCATAACATTCCTTGATCGAGTTGACGACAACCCTGAAGGCCACGATGTCGTAGACTTGATCGAGATCAATGTTCTGATCCTGCATCTTTCGGTAGATGCTGTAAGTCTTTTTCAATCGACCTGTGATCTCTCCCGAGATGTGATTCTCATAGAGCTTCTTCATGAAGGTCCGTTTCACCATGTCGATGTAACGATCCCGCTCTTTCTCCAGTTTGGCCATCTTCCGTTTGATCTCCTCATAGAGATCGGACTGAAGGTAACGGAAGGCCAGGTCCTCGAGCTCGACTTTGATCCAATCAATTCCGAGTCGATGAGCTAGCGGTGCGTAGATGTCGATCGTTTCCTGGGCAATCTCCTTCTGTTTCTCGGGGGAATGGTACTGGAGGGTTCGCATGTTGTGGAGGCGGTCGACAAGCTTGATGAGAATCACCCGAATATCTTTCACCATAGCAAGAATCATCTTACGGAAATTCTCCGCTTGGTTATCTTCCGAGGAACGGATGGGCATTTTGCTGATCTTGGTGAGTCCGTCAACGAGTTGGGCGATTTCGTCACCGAAACCGTCTCTGATCTCTTCGAGGCTCGCCAACGTGTCTTCGACGGCGTCATGGAGGAGTCCAGTCGCAACGCTGGCGGTGTCGAGCTTGAGTTGAATGATGAGTCCGGCGACCTCCATGGGATGAATGAGGTAAGGCTCTCCAGAGAGACGGACCTGTCCCAGGTGGACCTTCGCAGAGAAGACGTACGCCTTTCTGAGGAGATCGATATCCGCATTGGGATTGTAAGCGAGGTGCTGCTCCAAAATGTCATTGAATCTCAACATCTTGTCCTCATCTTACCCATTATCGCCTGTGAATTCAAGAGGAAAGACAGAGTTGGCCGATGATGTGCACACAGCCATTTATGGCATAAGAGAGCCCTTCATGCAGAGGAGAAAGAAGATTGGACAAAATTCTTTGACACCTTACCGAATGATATTTATAATGCAGGGTATCGAACGTGTGAGAAAATTGAAGCTACCCGCCCCTGTCTGCCGACAGGCAGACACGGGGCGGTGCTTCCGGGAAATGCAGATATGATTGCAGGGTCGACTTTGACTCCAGTGCTGGAGTCTCTTACCGCCCTCCCTTCGGGGCATCCAGCGGACTTGCCCGTGATACCATGAAGAAACTCCTCATCATCATTCCTATTCTTTTGGCGATTGGCGGGTACGTTTATTATCACTTCACGTTGGACGAAGACGTCAACAACCTGTATCTCAAAGTTTCTGGAAACATTGAGGCTACGGAAGTTGATGTTGGATTCAAGATTGCCGGAAGGATTATGGACCTTGGAGTGCAGGAAGGGGACTGGGTAGAGAGCGGAAAGGTTCTCGCCAGATTAGATGACGAAGACCTCCGTAACCGTCTCGGCGTTGCCCAGGCCGCCCTACAGTCAGCACAGGCCAGGTTGAACAAGTTGTTGGGTGGCTCACGGCCTGAAGAGATAAGAGAAGCAGAGGCGGTCGTCCACCAAGCTCAGTATGACCTAGAAAATAAACGGAATGCTTTCGAGCGAATGAAGGCCCTCTATGAGAGACGTGTGATTCCAAAGGAACTCTTCGACAACGCCGAGGCGGGATTCAAGATTGCTACCGCGTCTCTGCAGAGGGCCGAAGAAAATTACGAGCTGGTCAAACAAGGACCCAGAAGGGAAGATATCGAGGACGCGAAAGCCCAGGTTGAGCAGGCGCGTGCTTCCGCGAAGCTGACTGAGACCCAACTCGGCTACACCGTTCTTTATTCCCCAATCTCAGGAGTTGTTCTCGTCAAGTCGGGCGAGATGGGGGAGGTCGTGAATCCCGGGACTCCCATCCTGACTCTGGCTGACATTGATCACGTTTGGTTGAAAGCCTATGTCGAGGAAACTGACCTCGGCAAAATCACATGGGGCCAGGAGGTCATCGTGACCACAAATTTTAACCCTCCCAAGGAATATATGGGAAAGATTTCTTTTATCTCTTCTCAAGCAGAGTTCACTCCGAAGAGCATTCAGACCGAGAAAGAGAGGGTGACGCTCGTCTACCGGATTAAGATCAACCTCTCAAACCCTGATCGAGAATTGAAACCCGGGATGCCGGCTGACGGGAGGATTACCTTGGGAAAAGCTAAGGGATCCGAGGGATCAAGGGGTCAAATCAAGAAACCTTAGATCTCTTGGAAGGGCCCCAATGAACGAAGAACTCTTGCCCCCGGTCCCTGAACTCTAGAACCCTTTTCCTCCCTAGAACGCTAGACCCCTGGAACCCTGACACCCCAGAAAAATGTTATCCATTCAAACAACCCAGCTGACCAAATCTTTTGGATTGCTTCAGGCCGTCCGTCGGTTGAATCTGGAAGTTACGTCCGGCGAGATCTTTGGCCTGGTGGGACCGGATGGCTCTGGCAAGACCACCACCCTTCGGATGCTGTGTGGCATTCTCCCTCCAGACGAAGGGGAAGCGGTAGTGGCGGGGTACGATATTCATAGAGAGACTGAGAGAATCAAAGAGAAGGTGGGCTACCTTCCTCAACGGTTCGGATTGTATGGGGATTTAAGCGTCCTCGAGAATATCCATTTCTACGCAGACCTCTACCTTGTCCCGCGAAAGGGCAGGGGAGAGCGAATTGAACGTCTCCTCCAATTTGCGAATCTTGAACCCTTTGTGAAACGACGGGCTCAGGACCTGTCAGGTGGAATGAAGCAGAAACTGGGGCTCATCTGCGCCCTGATCCACACCCCTGCGCTTCTTCTCCTGGACGAGCCAACCACGGGAGTAGATCCTGTCTCGAGAAGGGATTTCTGGATGATCCTCTATGACCTCCTCAAGGAGGGAGTCACCATCTTGTTTTCGACTTCTTACCTGGACGAGGCAGAGCGCTGCAGCCGTATTGGCCTCATGGATCAAGGTGAGCTTCTGATCTCTGAGACGCCCGCTGCGGTGAAAGCCCGCGTAAAAGGGATCGTTCTTGAGCTCCGAACAAACAGCAATCAGAGAGGAATCAAGATCCTGGAGGAGATGGGATCTTTCAGAAGCCTCGTCCTCTCGGGTGATCGAATCCATGTGCTTGCAGACGACGCCCAGGAAAGTGAAAAAATGATTCGGAAGGAACTCACATCTCACGGGATTGAGGTCCTTGACCTCATTACCGTAAAGCCCAGTTTGGAAGATGCGTTTATTGCGACGGTGGAGGAAAAAAAGGACGTAGCGATCGCCAATGAGTCATGGTCCATTGGCAATGATCAATTAATGCGAACGCACTAAATGATTTGACATCATGGCTTACTCGGAGAATGGGAACGGTGGAAAATGCTTTTCTTTCTCGCAGAGATCGCAGCGCGGCATAGCCGCAATCAAATGCCACTGTGTCTCTCACAGGGCGCACAGAGATCACGGAGGGCTGGAGTCTTTGAGTCGAATCGTTGAGAGGACGATTCGACTCAAGCTAGCATGATCATGTTCTGAAAAGCGAGGCTTGCGTCTGATTTCCCCTTTCAGGAAATCAGACCAAGGATATCTTCTCAGTGACCTCTGTGGGCTCGAGCGTAGCCCTGCACCGCATGGTGTACAGGGCGTAGCGGGCGAGAGATCATGACTAATGACGAGGGACACCTGGGTCAACCGACAATGATCGTGGACAAGGAAAATTCCGCGCCGAAAGAGAGTGGCGTGAACTCTTATGCAGTTGAAGTAGAAGACCTGGTGAAGAAATTCGGAGCTTTTGTGGCAGTCGATCACATCCAATTTCAGGTTGCGCGCGGGGAGATTTTCGGATTTTTGGGGCCCAACGGTGCAGGAAAATCAACAACCATTCGCATGCTCTGTGGCCTCTTGATGCCCACCTCTGGCAAAGGGAAGGTCGCAGAGTTCGACCTCATGAGAGAACCCGAAAAAATCAAACAGGTCATTGGTTACATGTCTCAAAAGTTTTCTCTTTACGAAGACCTGACAGTGACGGAGAACCTACGCTTTTTTGGGGGCATTTACGGCCTTTCTGGGCCCCATCAGGCAGAGAGAGAAGAAGAAGTTCTTGAGATCGCTGGGCTTAGAGATCTCAGGGAGCGACTTACCCACACGCTGGCAGTGGGTTTGAAGCAACGCTTGGCCTTAGGGTGTTCGATTCTCCACGAACCCTCGATCCTGTTCTTGGATGAGCCGACCTCGGGTGTCGACCCCGTTTCCCGGAGGAATTTCTGGAGCCTGATCCGTCAGATGGGGGAGAAAGGTGTTACAGCTTTCGTGACGACCCACTACATGGATGAGGCCGAATACTGCGACCGGCTGGCTCTGATTTACAGGGGCAGGATCATTGCCATGGGGACGCCTTCAGAGCTGAAAACGGGGACGATCCGTCAGGGTGTCTTGGAAGTCGAGTGTGAGCCGTTGATGCCAAGCCTGGATCTCCTGAAGAAAGAGACCTGGATCTCGGAAGCGGCCATCTTCGGAAATTCTCTCCATGTCATCGGCCGAGAGGGGTCGGACACCGAACGGGAGGTTGCGGTTCTCTTTCAGAAACATGGAATTCATTTGAAGAGAATGGGACGGATAAGGCCTTCCTTGGAAGACGTGTTCGTTTCACTCATCGAGAGGGAAGAAGAGCGTTGAATTTCTCCCGAACCCGTGCCATCGTCCAGAAAGAATTCCTCCATATCTTTCGCGATCCGATAAGCCTCGCTTTGGTGATCCTGATGCCCGCGCTCCTCATGATCCTCTTTGGATATGCGGTCACCCTCGATGTCAAGAAGGTTCCCATGGCTGTGCTCGACCGTGACCGAAGCCAGGAGAGTTTGTCTTTTGTCCATCGGTTCAGTGCTTCGCCTTATTTCTCCCTTCACGCCTTCGTCGAGAGTGAGTCGCAAATGAGGAGGCTCGTCGATGAAGGTGAGATCAAGATGGGGCTTGTCCTCCCCTGGGATTTCTCAGATCGGGTGAGGGGAGGAAAGAAAGCCTCTGTTCAGATCCTCCTCGATGGAACGGATTCAAATGCAGCCCACATCGTCCTGGGCTATGCCCAGTCCATTGCCCGTCAGTACACGCAGGAGAAGACGTTCCTGAAAGTGGAGCAGATGGGACAGCGTCGCCCTGATCCTCCCATCGAAGGAAGAGCGAGGGTGTGGTTCAATGAGGACCTTGAGTCCAAGAACTACTTCATCCCTGGACTGGTTGCCGTGATTATGTCGATCGTCGGAATCCTCCTCACAGCTCAGGTGATTGTGCGGGAATGGGAGAGGGGAACCATGGAGCTCCTCATCTCCACACCGGTCCGTAAGAGCGAGGTGATGATCGGAAAATTGTTCCCCTACTTTTTCCTTGGGCTTCTTGACCTGAGTGTCACCGTTCTCATGGCGAGGTGGGTTTTCCAGGTCCCTTTCCGAGGAAGCTTCGTTCTCCTCTTTCTCCTTTCTTCGATCTATCTGGTCGCTGCCTTGGCTCTTGGGTTAACGATTTCCACCGTGGCCAGAACCCAGCTTCTGGCCACTCAGTTGGCCATGATTGCCGGATTTCTTCCGTCCATGCTCCTGTCTGGATTCACATTCGCGATCCCCAATATGCCGACCTGGCTCCAGGTCATCACCTATGGGATTGCGCCGCGCTACTATGTCACGATCCTGAAGGATCTTTTCCTCAAGGGGGTCGGTGTCTCCTTTGTCTGGCAGGAAACGCTGGTGCTCATTGGAATGGCGCTGGCGGGAATTGTCATCGCCACCCGGCTTTTCAGAAAGGAATTGAGATAGATGATCCTTAGCCGCATCCATCGTGTCTTCGTGAAGGAACTCATCCAGACTCTCCGGGACAAGCGGATGAGAATGACCTTAATCATACCTCCCATCGTCCAGCTGATCATCTTCGGATATGCGGCCAACCTCGATGTGAAGCACATCCGAACGGCGGTTCGTGATCTCGATCAGAGCGTCGATTCGAGAGACGTGATCAGCCGTTTTCGTCAATCGAAGTATTTCGATATCCTTTTCTATCCACAACGTCAGCAAGACACCGAGCGTCTGATCCTGAATGGAGACGTCGTCCTGAGTCTGGAGATTCCGCCCGATTTTTCAAGAAAACTGAAAAAGGGAGATACGGCAACAGTTCAGATTCTTGTCGATGGAACGGAGTCCAACGCTGCGATGATTGCCCTGGGATACGTGAGCAAGATCTTGGGCGATCATTCCACCTCGGTGATGATTCATCGCCTGAATCGGGAGGGAAGGATCGGGTTTGAGGAGGCAGGAGTAGAACTGGAACACCGGATATGGTTTAATCCGAACCTCGAGAGTCGACTTTTTTACGTTCCGGGAGTCATTGCGTCCATCGCCTTTCTCATCCCCGTGATTTTGACGGCTATGGCCATCGTCCGAGAGAAGGAGATCGGAACACTCGAACAGATCATGGTGACTCCCATCCGGCCGTGGGAGTTGATGGTGGGGAAAACCCTTCCATTTGCCTTGATCGGGCTCTTGGACGTCGTCATGATTGCTCTGATCGGCGTCTTCTGGTTTGAAATCCCTCTCAGGGGAAATCCCCTTGTCCTGCTCTGCGGGGCGGTCCTTTTTCTTCTGAGTTCGGTGGCCATTGGCCTCTTCATCTCGACCATTTCGTCCACTCAACAGCAGGCGGAGATTTCGACGTTCTTCTTCACGATGCCCGCCTTCATCCTTTCGGGGTTTGCCTTTCCCATCGACAATATGCCGGAATGGATCCAGCCCTTGACCTACGCCATTCCGCTCCGGTATTTCCTGGTCATTATTCGCGGAGTCTTTCTCAAGGGGATTGGGTTAGAGATTCTCTGGCCCCAGATGGTTGCCCTTGCTGGACTGGGTGGAGCAATGATCCTCTTGAGTTCCCTCAGATTCAGGAAGAGATTGAAATAGAGGGTCCAAGGGGTCAAGGGTTCTGGGGCCAAGAGAGAGGATTCAAGGAACAGATGACAAACTTGCTCATGGAAATCTTCGATAAACTCCTGAAGGCATTTGGGCCGCGGCACTGGTGGCCCGGGGAGTCGCCTTTTGAAGTGATGGTGGGAGCCATTCTCACTCAGAACACCTCTTGGAAGAATGTGGAGAAAGCGATCCAGAAGCTCAAAACGAAAAGGGTCCTGACGCCTGGAGGAATTTATCGGCTCAAGACATCGGATCTCGCTTCGCTGATTCGATCTTCGGGATTCTACCGGATCAAAGCCGAACGATTGAAGGCCTTCGTGGACTTTCTGTTTGAAGAATTCGAAGGCAAGACCGAGAGAATGAAGAAAGAACCCTTTGAAGGATTGAGAAAGAGACTCCTGGAAGTGAAGGGGATCGGACAAGAAACCGCAGACAGTATCCTTCTCTACGCACTGCAAAAGCCGATGTTTGTCGTGGATGCATACACCCGACGTGTTCTTTCGAGGCATGGAATGATCTCAGACAGAGCTTCCTATGAAGAGGTCCAAAAGCTCTTCATGAGACATCTCCCCCCGGATGAAAAGCTGTTCAACGAATACCATGCCCTCCTCGTCCACGTCGCGAAAAGCGCGTGCAAAAAGATACCCCAATGTGATATATGTCCTTTGAAAGGCGTAAGGCGTAAGAAAGGGAGGAGCAAGGTGTAAGGTGTAAGGTGTAAGGTGTAAGATGTAAAACATAACCCCTTACTACTTACTCCTGACTCCTAACAGTGTAAAATGGTCTACCGGGAAAGAGAAATTCGCAGTCTGATGGGGAAAGCGATCCACCGTTATGATTTGATCCAGGAGGGGGACCGTATCCTTGTCGCGGTGTCTGGAGGTAAAGACAGCTTGACCATGCTCACTCTCCTTCACGAGCGGGCTAGGCGAGTCCCGATTCGCTACGAATTGATCCCTGTTCACATCGACCTTGGTTTTCATTCAGGTCGATTGGAGGTGTTAAAGGACTTCTTTGAGCAAAAATCCCTAACCTACCACATCGAAGAAACAGAAATCGGACGGTTGGCCCACAGTCCTGAGAATCGGGAAAATCCTTGCTTCCTCTGCGCCTGGGAGAGAAGGAAACGCATTTTCCACCTTGCCCATCGCTTCCACTGTCAGAAGATCGCCCTCGGACACCACAAGGATGACGTCATCGAAACCTTCCTTCTGAACATCTTGTATAGCGCAGAAATCAGCACCATGCTCCCTGTTCAGACTCTTTTCAAAGGAAAATTGGCGATTATCCGACCGATGGTGCTTCTCGAGGAAAGACAAATTGAGAAATTCGCTCAGGAAAAAAGGTTACCCATTTCACCCAGTGGCTGCCCGAGTTCCGGAAAGACAAAACGAAGAGAAATGAAGGACTTGGTCCAGAGCCTCGAAAAAACAAACCCTCGGATCAAAGGAAACATCTTCCGATCGCTTTCTAATGTCAAGCTGGATTACACATGGGTGAGATGGGGAAAACCACCCCGTCAATCCTCTTGATTCACGGGCAAGTCGGCTGGATGCCCCGCCTTCCTGCCGGTAGGCAGGGGCGGGGAGGGCGGTAACGGACTCCAGCACTGGAGTCAAAGCCGACCCTGTAATCATATCTACATCACCCGGAAGCCCTAGCCGTGCCTGTCCCGTCTTAACGGGATGGGCGGAGAGCTTCCTTTGTCGAAGATATTTGTTAAAATAGATAATGAAGAATCCGTGTGGAGGGACTAAGAAATGTGTGAAGGAATGAGTCGGCGGAAATTCATGAGAGATTCGGTCATCGGGGGAGTAGCTTTAGGGATGGGGCTCGGGTGCACTCGGGCGGTCCAGACCCAATTAAAGTTTAGCACCTGGCACCCGCCTCTGAGCAGAGAGGTGAAAACGGTTTGGGAACCGATGCTTGAGGAAATGAAAAAGCGAAGCCAGGGAAAGATCACCAGCACCTTGTACGCCGGGGCAGCCCTGGGAAAGGGAACGGAGCATTACGACATTGCAGCCAAGGGCCTTTCGGATATGGGCTACTTCACAGCCACCTGGACACCCGGTCGGTTTCCTCTTTCGGATGTCCTTTCCCTTGCGGTCTGGGTGGATGGGAAGGATGTGGGTACGGACATCGGCAATGCGATGTATGAGAGAGTCCTTCACCGGGAATTTAAGGGGGTCAAGATCATCGAGTTGAATGGCTGCATTCAGTCATTTCTCTGGACAAAAAAACCGGTTCACTCTCTTGCGGATATCAAAGGGATCAAAATTCGGAGTCCCGGGGGACACCAGACCCATTACATTAAGGCCTTGGGTGCGGAGCCAGTGTTTATCCCCCTTGGCGATGTCTATATGGCTATCGAGACGGGTACGGTGGATGGCTTGGTCACCTGTCCCCCGTTGATCCTCGCTTATAAACTTTATGAAGTAGCTAAATACGGGGTGGTCAGCACTTTTGGATGCGTGACTGAAGGCGTGGTGATGTATGAGAAGACATGGGAGAAGTTGCCGGAAGATCAAAAACGCATTATCGAAGCCGTGGGTCGAAATCCGTTCCAAACCACAGGAGGCCTCACACGAGAAGACTATCAGGTGATGATGAAAGAGATTGTTGAGAAAGGAGTGAAGTTGCACACGCCGCCTCCGGATGAAGCGGAGCGTTGGTTTGATCAGTTCAGAGAGGTTACTCGAAAGTGGGTGGCTGACCTCGAGGCAAAAGGGCTCCCGGGGAAAGAGGTTGTGAAGGCTTACAACGAAGAGTGTGAGAAGAGGGGGGCCCGTTGCGTTGCCTTCCCACCGGAGTGGAAATAAAGCAACGAATGCCAACGCACTAAGTGATTTGACATTAATGCTGAGTCGGAGAACGGGAACGGTGGAAAATGGTTTTCTCTCTCGCAGAGATCGCAGAGCCGCAATCAAATGCCACTGTGTCTCTCACAGAGCGCACAGAGATCACAAAGGGCTGGAGTTTTTGAGTCGAATCCTTGAGCGGCCGATTCGACTCAAGCTGACATGGGCGTGTTCTGAAAAGCGAGGCGTTGGTCTGATTTTCCCTCTCAGGAAATCAGACCAAGGATATCTTCTTAGTGATCTTTGCGGGCTCGAGCGCAGCCCTGCACCGCAGGGTGTACAGGGCGCAGCGGGCGAGAGATAATGGCAACTTATTAAGGCGTTTGTACTGGAAGGGGTGACGAAGGTGGGACGGTTGGACGCCTTGAGAGAAAAGCTACAGAAGATTAATCGCTGGGTTGCTGGAGTGGGAGCCTGTTTTTTGATCCCGTTAATGCTCATCACGGCTGCTGATGTCGTTGGGAGAGATGTCTTCAACCATCCCATCCCTGGGGTCATTGAATTGTCGCAGTATCTGCTGGCCGTCTCCATTCTCCTCGGGCTTGCCTACACGCAGCAAATAAAAGGACATGTGGGAGTCTCAATGCTCATCTCGCGACTTTCTGCCAGGGCGCAGCTCATGGTGAGTCTCTTCGGGACCTTGCTGGGCCTCTTCCTTTTTGTCCTATTGGCTTGGCAGGGTTTGATCGTCGGGCTTGAGGAAAAGACAGTCTCAGACATGCTGAGGGTTCCCCAGTATCCATTCAGACTCCTCGTTGCCGTGGCTGCATTTCTCACGTTTCTGGAACTGCTCATTGATCTTGGAAGTTCCATTCAAAAGCTTGGGCGAACGGAGTCCTAATGGATCCTGTCACGGTTGGCATTCTCGGTTCCTTGCTGCTTTTTGTGTTCCTGCTCATGGGAATTCCCATTGCCTTCTCGTTGATGCTGGTGGGGTTTCTGGGAGCGGCCTGCCTTGCTTCGATCGACGCAGCTCTTCCCATGGTTGCGAGGACTGTCTATGAAACTGCCTCCCATTATCCGTATACCATTATTCCCCTCTTCATTGTCATGGGCGCCTATGCGGAGATCTCAGGGATCAGCCGGGATCTTTATGACACATTTGATAAATGGTTGCGACGATTCCCGGGAGGCCTCGGAATGGCGACGATTGCGTCCATCGCCGGGTTTTCTGCCATTTCAGGTTCTTCGGTGGCATCCTCGGCAGCCTTCGGAAAAGTGGCCTATCCTGAAATGAGACGATACAACTACTCCCGGAGGCTGGCTGCCGGGACAGTGGCCGCAGGGGCCACCATTGACTTTCTCATCCCGCCGAGTCTTGGGTTCGTGATCTTCGGCATGCTGACAGAACAGTCGATCGGGAAACTCCTGGTCTCAGGGTTCATTCCTGGCCTCATTCTTGCCG
>Ga0315288_10003533_pt1 | contig 19982 bp, 26 predicted proteins | sample YL17G11_20_MG_FD_203454 | JGI IMG/M metagenome (GOLD analysis project Ga0315288, IMG submission 203454) | Sediment microbial communities from Yellowstone Lake, YNP, Wyoming, USA - YL17G11_20 | ecosystem: Environmental > Aquatic > Freshwater > Lake > Sediment | place: USA: Wyoming | collected... | reverse complement strand
GGTGGGTTCTACGAAATTATGTGGAGCGATAAACCATTCTATGCGGAATATGTTAACACAGAGATAACACTGCTGCGTTCCATTGAAAATAGAAATGCCATTGTTGGATGTCAGTTTAAGGGAGTCAAATAGATAATGGACCTCAATGACCTGGCCTCCACTGCAGAGGTTAATGAAGTCTTGGCCAAGTTAGAAACTCTTGCCAAAGCTCTAGGGCTAAAGATCATTCATTGTCCGGAAAAATACCCTCCTTCTGGTGGTACTAATTACCAACATAACTATAATCCTTGCGACAAGTGTCACAATACTGGCTTTATCACCACCAAGGATGACGTTTAGATGGACGCAATATACAATTGCATCCTAGGGTTTTTTCTTTTTCCAGTTGTGGCTGGGTTGTGCGGCTGGTTGTTAGATGATAGTTCTACCTACGTAAGTTACTGTGGGTGCGGTCGAAGCTCCGGACAAACAACCTGGAAAATCAGGGCTAGTTGTTGGCCTTGGTGGCATTCTTTGTGGAATGCCAAATGCAGAGCTTGGGGCTCAAAAGGAAAAACATGAAAACTAGATCGCTGTTGCTAGCAAGTTCGCTATTCCTGCTTGGTTGTCCGCCCTCTGGCGGACCCAACCAGCAAATACAAGCAATTGGAACTAGCATGGTCAGTTCTGCGGCTGTATCTGCACTGCAAACAGGAACGGCAGTAGCGATTGTTTTTGATACTTCGGGTTCGATGGAAGGCGACAAGCTAAACATCGCCAAAAAAGCCTTTACAGAAATCATCTATCCTCGGCTGCAAGCCTCAAAACATCGTGTAGAATACTCCATCATTAGATGCGGAGGTTCTGTATCTATCGTCCAAGCTAATACTCTCTTCACGAATCAACCACTGGACGCTATCGCTTCTCTCGGAGCGGGCGGCGACACCCCGCTAGGCGAAGCTATCCTAGCAGCCTACCAAGAATTGTCTACCTCTCACTGTGATACCAAGTATATCTTTATTCTCACCGATGGGGCTGCGACTGGAGTGGCCCCACAAGACATTATTGGTCCAATTAAGGCTCAAGGTGTAGATGTAGGCATCTATGTTGTAGGCTTTCAAAGTCAGCAAGAGTATTACAAGCCTATTGCTGACCTGGGTGGCCAGGTTTTGATGGCCGAGAATGCTGATTCTTTGGGTGCAACATGTGATGCTATCTTCCGTCAAATCCTGAAAGTCGAGGCAGAATGATGGGCTGGCCTGAGTGCATTTCGCAGTGTACTTTTGTACTAATGCTGGCAATTTTGTTTTGCGGATGGCCACGCATTGTGATCCACAGACAATGCGATTGTCCGAAGGAGCCTAAATAGACTCCCATTCTTTGGGGTTGCGGCACGCTATCATTAATTGTTCATCATTTTGAACACTGGCTCCGATGTAGTGATACTCTCCCCCAGGAATAACCATAAGATGTGTATCAAAGTTGGATTGCATAATTTCTTCTCTAATCTCATCGATATCTATATATAAGCTGGGATCATCATCCCATTTATCCCATTGCACCCATATTTCGGCGTCATACTGACCCCTAGGAAAGGAGTCCCAATCTTCGGGACCTATTTGAAAGATTGCTTCTATAGCCGGGTGCTCGGCCAACGTAAATTTTGCTCGAAACCCATCTTCTGTTATCTGAAAATCTGTTACTGCACCGCCAGTAGCAGCGGCCACCCCTTCTGCGGTAAAAGGATAGGCACCAGCACGCGCTGCCTCTCGTAGCCACCTAGACCAATGCTCTCTGGTGGGTTCTTTTTGAAACTGGAGTTCAGCTTGTCGTAAGCTAGTGTCTGCGTTTCGACGATAATTTTGAATCTTTGACTTTCGTTCCGACGAAGTGCTAAAATTTTTGCCACCGCGGCATTGCCGACAAATTAGCTGGCGATCAGCTACATCATAGGTTCTAATTGATGTTTTTAAATGTTGAGGTAGCAACTTCCAAACATCATTAGGAACAGCCAGTCGATAACATTGAAGGCATTCTACAGCTAATCCTTGAGCATGATGCAAGGATTTTCCTGGGAAAATTTTGGGAAAGACATCGAACAAAATTTGTTCATGGAGATTCTGCCAAACACGAAGGCACTCATCATGAATGCTTAGTTGAGAAGACCTCGTCAATGGAGTTTCACAACGAATACAGTCCATAACTATATTGTATCAATAATAGTACGGATTTCGACGCGTCGCTGCTTTATTTAAAGTTGAGGTTAGCATCCACACGTCTTTTTCATGCGCAGCGATACGATCTGCTGCCAAATTTTGTGTGTGAATTGCGCCAGCAGTAATATCTCCAAGATGAGAGGCTACTTCAATAGTAGCTTGATGTTGATCGATTAGCGCCTGTAATAGATGCTGACTATCTCCGTCAAATTTTGTAAACTGGATTTCCTGGAAATCTTTGGAACACCAGGTCAAAAACTCGGAGGCACTGGCTACAGCCACGCCACCGTAAGTGCGAATATGTTCTGCAATAAGATCCGTAGCTAGAGATAGTGCGGTATATTGTGTTTGGAACAGGGTGTGAAGCTGTGGAAAATCGCTTCCAATGACGTTCCAGTGGGCTCCCTGCGTCTGAATGTAAAGCAAGTAAGTATTAGCCAATAATTGCTTGAGCGTTTTGACTACTTCATCTTTATTTAGTGCATCGGGGTTTCGGTAATATCTCATAAGAGAATAATATCAAAAATTACAAAAGTTCCGAAAAAAATCTTGCAAAGCTGAAAAAGTTGGTTACAGTAGGGCCGTGGACCATACCGCACGTTGCCAATTATTGATTTATACTTTCAAAAACTTGGGCTATGATTACACTGATAATGGCCAAAGACGGATTTTTACCGGCAAATCTTTAGATCCCGATGACTGCAACCAAGGTTACATTTTTTCTCCTACGGAAATAGATGCACGTAATTATCAAATGTTTCGAGGTTATGTTCACGACACTCAGGACATCGTCTATTTGCGAGTTAATGTTCCAGGGCTTCCGTATGGTCTTGGGCAGCCACCACTAGTTATTAGCTTGGCGGAATTTGATGGGCCTGATCACTTTACTAAGAAAATAAATGATTTTTGCCACAGGACATCTGTTTCTACTGCGGTAATTGAACAATTAATCTCTGAACACTGTCTCCGCACTCGTGGCACTAAGAAGATAGAAACTATCAAATGCTCTGGCTTTGGTGCTTGTGAAGGTAGCGGTAAACGCACCTTTAGGGCTGGAGCAGCCGGTTCTTACCAGGACGATTGTAAAGTATGTGGTGGAAAAGGAACTCGCAGACAAGTCACAGAACGGTATTATTTGTCGAACAGCGGAGAGGATTGAGCTAATGGGCGTAGACCATAACGTTTACCTGGGGCCTTATATTGCGTGCGTTTATCAGCCTTTGGAGCGCATGAATCAGGTTTATTTTTGCTCTCAAACGGAGGGCCTGCAACTTCCTGACCCCCGTGGACGGGGCGCAGCGCATCGAGTTACACCATCAGACAAGTTTTGCAGTCAGTGCGGTTCTGGCATCAGCACTAAGACGGTTGCCACTGGGAAATTTGACAGTAATGTAGACCAGGAGGTTTTGCGCCAGGCTATCAACGAAAGGCTGTATGAGGCATCATCTATGGGTGGTAAATTCGGTGCACCTAACACCGAATATTGGCTATCCAATGTTCGTGATACTATCACTCGACAAAAAACCAAGCTAGATAGCTACGAAGAAACAGCTTTGAGTGTCACATCAGAGCTAATCCAAACAGAGATTCAATGCTTGGAGAAGTTCTTTTCCAAGGAAATAGAGATTCTCAAGCAGCACTACAAATCAGTTCAGGTAGTGTGGGGACTTCTGGCATACTGTAATTGAGGAAGAAACAAATCATGATTTTCCAAATTGGAACTAGAGTTCAATACCAACCATTGTATATTCGCGATAACCAGGAAGCCCAACATGCTTGGTACCGTGGTCATTCTGGAGAAATTATTGATCACACATCAGATGACTTTTATCGAGTACGCTGGGATTCCCCCAATCCTGAGCCAGAGTTTTTTAACTTGGGAACAGTCTTTCGACCGGAAGACCTGAGAGAAAACACATGATTAAACCGTGGCATGTAGCTTTTGGCACTCCTGTAATAGCCTTTGTTTGCTGGAATTTGATACTCATTTTTTTGCCAACGCTTGGCATCCTGCAACCAACTGTCATGTGTTTGGCAATTGGGATGGGAACACCACTTTTAATCATCCAAACTACCCTCAACAAGGATAAGTGGTGAGCTATGCATTATCACGCTGGTATTGATTACTTCACTCCGCTAGCTGGCGCAGAGAAAACTATGCGGTGCAAGGCGTGCCAAGAAGAAATGGATGTTCAGCGTGATGTCCTACGCACTAAAGGGAAGTTTGGCAGTGACCTACCGAAAGAGTTTCAGCGTCGCGAAGATATTTTCACCTGTTCGCATGCTGGTGCAGACTGGCATGTCCAGATTACAGTTTTGCTGAGAGAAATTGATCACACAGCTAGTCAGAAGTTGACATCTCTGTTGGAGGCAGAGATTGTGGAAATATGTCGAACTCGACATGTCACTAAAGAATTATCTGCTTGGTTAATTTAATAACACTGGACTACCAACTCTTTAAATGATAATATTTATTTATGAGACGTCCAGGCTATCTTGCGGGTTACACGGCCTTCGGTAAAAACTATCAAGTCCAGTCCCCGCCACCACCATCGCAATCAGAAATAGTGGCGGCTGTTTCGCAAACCTCTCCGGGAACGCGAGCACCCCAACCGAGCGCCCCCTCCCGACCAAGCAACATTTCGACGCCCGCGCCGCAAGCCGGCGCTCCTCGCTCTCAGGTTCCAGACCCAGTCTTCGCTGCACGCATTGCCGCGCTCCGGGCGCAATTGGGTCGTCGTAGTGGTCCAATGCCTCCCGGAAAGGGCGGGACGCCGAGCCTTGGGCCGCGCCCTGCACCTCAGGCTGCTCCTCCTCCTCCTCCTCCTCCTGCTGATGATGAGGACTAGGCGGATTGGAGGTTTTCTGCCTGGACTTTCCGATAAATTGATATACTCCAAGTATGCAATATCGGCGTAGAAAAAGATTATCTCGTCATCGATCTAATCCTTCCATTGAAATGAGTGATCGCTACGCCATCGAAGGTGTTAAGCGAGAATATGGTCACAACTGGGGAATGGCTTGGTGGCGCGAAGCTATTCAAAATTCTGTGGATGCGGGTGCTACAGAAATTCATCTTTCTTTACATGCCAACCCAAATGGAACATCTACCGTCAAAGTTCTAGACAACGGCACCGGAATGACCCAGGAAATCTTAGTCAATAAATTCTTTGGCTACGGAGAAACCGGTAAAATTGGAGCAGGAACAGTTGCGGGAACTGGTGGGTTTGGTGTGGCTAAAGGATTACTCTTATTTCCTTGGCTCAGTTGGAAGGTTTACACCCAGGATTTAGTGGCGGAAGGCAAGATTCGTCAGTGGGATTTTGTCCCAGGAACTCACAAATTTTTACAAGGAACTTTACTAGAAGTAGTGATGTCTGCAGATGACATTAAAAGTTTTTCCGTAGCTAATGCAGTCCATGTTATTCAGAATTCCTACATTCCAAATGTGAAATTTTTGGTGACAGATGACAAAAATGCAACTCGCCAAATAAAAGCCGAACTCTTGGGGGATTTGCGCCCTGAATCTATTGCTGGAAGTGTAGAGTTACGATTTGGCTATAACCAGGCTATGAAGAATCACTCTGTCTATATTCGCCATGTAAATCCGATGAATGGATCTCGTTTGTTGATGTTTACCAAACAAATTTGGGACACAGAAATACCCGGACAGTTAACTTTTGACATCATGCTGCCTTCTTTAGAGGTTTTTGCGGCTAGTCGTAATAAACTAGAAAATCCAACCCTAGAGAAACTACTAGATCGCATTTCGGCAGAAATCATCAAAAGTGTCGCTTCTTTTGCCCGCAAAGGTCGAGGTCAATTTACACGAAAATACTTTGGAAGTGATCTGGCTCGCTTTCAATCACAAGCGAGAACTGAAAGTTTGCGACAAAAATATGGTCCTCAGGTTAAATTTGACCCCAAGGAATGGCATAAGGAAGTAGAAGAGGCGGCCAAGAAGGAAGCTCAACTCACCAAACAAGAGGCATCGCAGATGCCGCCATCTGGGCAGACTCCTGCCACAGCACCCGCCGCAACACCAGCCACTAGTGCTACTACTAATGCAGTATCTAAAATATTAGAAAAACTACAAAAAAAGGGGGAAACAGGATCTTCCGTAGTAGTGGCTGCTACTCAACAACTTTTATGGAAACCAGACTATATCTTAATCAATGAGGCGGAGGGATTGGAGGTGCCACCCGATTTCTGGCCACAAACTATGACCAAAGAGGTAATGCGACTTCTTCGCATTTGGGCCGAATACTGCAAACTAGGCTTATCTTTGATGGGAAACACTAAAACATTCGGAGTAGGGTTCGTATTTTCTTCGGAGGCCCATGCTGGATTCTTAGCGGAGAATGACGAGCAAGGAATTTCTGGCTGGATTCTTTTAAATCCAGTTAAATCCTTCAAACAAGCTAGTTACTCTAAAAAAATTGATATCCAAGGGATGCGGCTGTGGGACCCCAATGAAACTTTTGACTTAGACTGGCTATATGCCGCAGCTATTCATGAATTAACCCACATGGTTGATGGTATCTCTGGTCATGATGATAGCTTTGCCTATGCGCTCACATACAATCAAGGTATTTGTGGAAGCGGAGCAAGTGCTATCTATGATATTGCCAAAGATATTAAAATTAGTGATATGCCTGGTCTTACTAGAACCCAGGCGGCTAAGACCAGCATGGTAATGGCTGACCAACCACATGCTTTCCGCTTTCGCCAGGGACGACGACCTGCCGATGTGGCATCAGCTCCTTGCAGTGTTTGTGGTGCTCTTAAAAAAGACCATCCAGAAGTTCAAATGGGTGTAGTCCCCAAAAAACATAAAAAGAGAAAACTAGCCCCAGGTATGGGATTTTATCGGGTGGTTTGCACCATAGATAATCAAGAGCAGCCTCTAGTAGATTTTGCTACTGCAGAAGAGGCTTATCAATTTATGCTTACTCTGAAGGCAGAAGATTGGAACTGCGAGGGAACAGCCTATTATTTTGATGAAGAGGGTTTACAGCACGATCTCAATTACTTAGGGAGTGTTAAAGATTACACAATTTATAGTTTCAAGCCTGATAAATGGGCTACAGAAGCGGCGTCTAAGTGGGATGATCTCTATGCTGATAGCAGAATCGCTTGGTCCGGCAAAAAAGGCAAAGGGGAAACTCTCTTCCAACGTAACCCGGACGAAGAAATGCGCAAATTAGAACGCTTGGCAAGGTTGGGAGATGTGGAGGCTCAAGAGAGATTACTTCGCTGGCGGGCTAGAATAACAGGATCCAAGCATCTGCATGATTGTGATTCTTGCGTCTTTTTGGAATCCAGACCGCACGACTGTGGGCCTGTTCTCGAAGAAAATTGCAATCACAGCAGTTTGGATTTGTACTATTGTGTTGGTCCTGCTTCCAGCATATCGCTTGGCGGAACAGTGCTAGCACGTTTTGGGTGCGATGTATCTCAATACTCTAGTATGCCAGTAGATGTAATCTTAACTTCCGAGGACCTTATGAGAGGAACTTATGGAGATATTTATCGTCTAGCGCAACAAGCCGGTTTAATAAAGGCTCGGCCTAAGAGAATTGAGTACCGAAGATACTAACATGATTAATATCTTTCTAAATGAAGAGTATGGTTTAGCGCACTGGTGGTGGGAACATCCTGGAACATTAGATGATCTGATCATCGACTGGAATACTGGTAATGCACCATTCTTGGGAAAACCATACCAAGGTACTATGACTATTATTCCGAGAGACTCTGATCCAGATAATCCATTTGCAGCGGTCACCGCAGGACGTAGAGGCACTTACACAATTTGTCGCCCAGGAGAAGATCCGGAAGAGAAAACTTGCATCTCTATGGATAACTTCTTCGATGCTACCGGAGAGGTAGTTACTGATAATCCATACTTGCGAATAGGAGAGGATATTTATCCGGCTCCTTGGGATTTACTGGAAAGCGAAGAGGAAGTGGCTGATAAGTTCAATTGGGCAGATTGGACGGAAGATCCCCCTTACTATTATCAGTGGTTCGAAAACTGGAAGACTAGCTATGATTGTGGGCAAGACAGATCAGTTGAGATTAAAGCTGCATCTGAAGGTAGATTGTCTCCTCAAAAGACAGATCAAATCTCTAATCATCTGAGTGTTTGTCAAGGCTGTAAGGCATTCTACAAAACATTGCGCTAAGTGTCAAAATGTTCTTATGTGGACGGAAAGTTGCAATCGCTAAAGTTTGAGGCTATTCTTCCAGCATGAAAATTGACTCTCGGATCCCCAAGAAATTGCCTGCTTGGGAAACCTTTTTAAAAACCCACCAGGCATGCGGGGCTCACTTCCACGGAGAAGGAGACCCACCAGATTTGATTTTGGAAGTGCGCCCCTCCCCAGACTCTCAAAGTTGGTTGGTGGTGGCTCGCCCTCTGGGGCATCCGGATACAGACGATACGCGCAACCAGATGTGCGAGGAGATGTTAGGTCTTATTCCTGAATGCGCTTCTAGAGAATTTTGGTATGTAGAGGGCAATTCACTTTGTAAGGAAACTTTCGTCTTTACACACCCATATAACGTAAGCCGTCGGGAAAAAGATACTCGGGAACCTAAAGCCTGGTTTCGAACCGGATGGACTGAAGATGACTATGGCTACACTTTGGGGAAAGATGTATGGAATACGCCAGATGAACCCACCCGCCTAGCCAAGCAGGCTACTTGTGCGGAAATCGAAAAAAAAGAGAAAGAAATTCTCTCACTCAAAAGACACCTAGCGAATTTGGGGAGACGGCATGAGCATTGAAATGCGAATTGGTTTCACTGATACCAGTTATTGGGATGATGGTAATCGTGGTACCTGGACTACTAAAAAATTTGATTCCTTGGAAGAAGCTAATGTTTTTTTGTCCCAACATTTGGGAAAAACATACATCTTCAAGGGGCAAGATGGGGATGTTCATTCCTACATCGACCCAACACGGCTTCACATCGAAGAAGTAACTCGGGTAGCCCACGATTGGCGTTCTTTGTCGTGTTTTCAAACTCAAGCCGAAGACAACATCAAAGTAGCCTTGAGAACTACTATTAAATGGGGTGGCGATCTGCAAACCTTGGAAAAACAAGCAGAGAAGTTTTTAGGTTGGGGCCGGACTCGCTTTCTAGAGGAATGGCGGGCTCTGGTTATCGAAGAAGCGCCTACGTTGTCGAAGAAGGTTTAACTGGTGGGCAGATCTAAAAAAGAGGGCATAGAAGCCTTACTTGGTTGTAGTTTTGCGGCGCTATTAGTATTTGGAGTTAGTCTTTTGATTTGGTGGTTTGGAATCAGAACCACACCAATTGTAGGATGCATTGTTCGCCATCAATGGACTAACTCTACCGATGTAGAAGAATATGTTACCAAAAGAGTTATTGGCATCGATGCTGTTCCTAGCGGCGGTCGAACTGTAGCTAGTCGTGAAGAAACTCGACTCACTACCAAATATACCTATAAGAAAGGACTTCAACTAACCACTAAACAAGTAACCGTCTATGATTACGATTATGATCAATGGTGCGTAGTCAGAACTGCGTCTATTGCTGGAATAGGGACGGCGGCTACTACATGGCCTGATTTATCAGGACTTCACGCAGGTAACGATGTAGGATGTCAACGTCCTGGGCAGAGAAGTGGTAGCCGCACTTTGATCATCAGAATGGATGGTTCCGAAGTTGCATTTGCGCCAGACGCTCAAATTTGGGCAGCAGTTAATGATGGGGAAACCGTTTTGATACAACTTAGCTCTGGTGGGTCCATCAAAACCGTAGACCGCGTTGAGGAAGATCACTAATTTAGTTATTTGTTTTGCTATACTGTAAGCATGAAATATCGTCGTAACAGTGATGCCGATTTACGAGCTAGAGAGCGAGCTTTCCAAGAGAGTCAAACGCTTGAAGCCTTAGAACTTTACAATGTCGCCAGAGTTAGGGCTGGCTTGCCTCTTTGGCAAGCAGAGTCACTGGAAAACCTAGAACGTTATAATACTATTCGCGTTACTGCCGGTTTAGCCTCACTGGCTCCAATTCAATTAGAGTTTGGCTATCCACCAGGCCTACCCGATGCACTAGAGATTGGCGATCAACTTTACACCTCGACTCCTGCAGCTTGGGGTGCACGAGGTAACCTAGAAAATAAGGGGGTCTCCTTATTATGGGATAGACAGAGTGTTAGTTCTAGAAATGGCCAGGTAAACCAAATGTTAATTGACGTCCTAAACGGTAATCCTACCGGCACTGGAGCCATTAATTCTGCCATAAAAGAAGCATCTCGCCTACTTCGTCGCGGAGTTATTAGCTCTGATGAGGCCAAAGAAGTTATTTTATATGATGGCAACCTGGCCAGGATAGTTGCAAATACCAATGCATCTTATGGTCATCTTTACATCGTAGGATTTCTCAAGGTAGCCGGGATGGGGCTAGAATCTGTTCCCGTTGCTGTGTGTGGGCAGTGCAAAGAGGAACCAGATCCAGGAGAAAAACTAGAAGAGTGCAATTATTGCCACAAGGAAATTTGTGAACGTTGTGGCAATAGATGCCCGGATTGCAAAGAATTTATCTGTGAAGAGCACGAGCCTACAATGTGCAAATTCTGCAAGGAAGTGATTTGTCGCAGTGAAAAATGCAACAGTCGCGGAGGGCTGCGTGGTAAAGGACAAGGAGCATCTTTCGGATCCAAAGAATGCCCCAAATGCGGAGAATTGTATTGCAAAGCTTGTCGTTCCGAAATAGCTAGCTGTCCTTGCTCAGATGATTGGTGTAATGAATGTGATGAGGAGCAAACAGAATGCGGAGAATGTGGAGAAATACGATGCAGTTGCACTCCGTGTCCTTGCGACCAGGAAGAGGATGAAGAGGAAGAGACCGCTAATCGAGCTAATCCGTATCATCGATCTGTTAAGAACTTCGATACTTTCAGTGATGCTAAGGCACGTTTTGGAGACTACGGTCCAGGACTATATTTCTCGGATGAGGACTCAGACGCGATACGGCACTATGGTTCTAATCTATATCAGGTAACTCTAGATTTGAAATCACCATTAAATGTGGAGGAGGATAATCCTGTAGTAGTCAAAAAGCTGGAACGTTTGTTACGACTAGAAGAAGCTATTCTTTCTGATGAACCAACACCCCCACTAATTCAACTGATGGGGATGGCGCAAAGTATGTACCACAACGCAGAAGATCCCGGTTATAGCCCAGCACGAGTAATCAAAGTATTAAAAAGCTTGGGGTATGATGGTATTATCGTTCCCAGCAAAGGTTTTTCTGTAGTATTTGATCCCAGCCAAGTGACAGTGATCAGCAAAACTCGTAGCAATCCAGATGATCTGGAGTTAGGAGGATGGGCTGTGGTTCATGATTCTGGGGATTTGATTGCTGATGGATTCCACAGCCAAGGCGAGGCTCAGGAATGGCTACAGCAGACCATAATTGAAGGTCTTTTGGATGACGCTCCGGAGTCCTATCATGTGACGCTGGTTGAGGACTAGAACCAGATTTCTCTTGCTCGGCGTCGGCCCCTGTGGGATACTCTCCTTTGAGCCAGTCGTCTAAAAGTAAGACCAGCGCGCAATTTGTTAATTTGCGCTGATGCAGGCTCGCCCCCTGTCTGACTCAATCCATGAAGAAGCGCCGTTTTATTTCGCGAGAACCCAAGAAGCGCCAGCAGATTACTCCTGCTGTAGCAGCTACTCTTCGCGGTTTCATCGCCAATACTTGGCCTGCCATCGGCACGCTTCGCAAGAAGCGAAACTATGACACCAAGAAAAATCCATGGAATCCGTGTCTTCATTCTCAGCAGAACTATGTAGCATTACGAGGACGACTAGCGGCGACGCCGACGACGTTGAGCGGCGGTGACAGTAGCTGCTGGCTTTTTCGCTAGCAGGAAGTAGGCAACTACTCCCATCGCCACTAAGCTCATCATGGATAGTCCTGCGGCTTTAGTAGCCACGGTCGCGCTTGCTTCAGCCGTGTCTGCCTTTTCTGCGGCGGCATTAGCAGCAACAGCCGCAGTTTTAGCAGCGGCGGCTGGTGTAGCCACTGCTGCGGCCGGCAAGGCTACTGGTGCAGTAGCGGGTGCGGCGTCTCCTAACCAACGTCCTAACGTAGTAAACATAGATATTTTCTCCTTGATATATTGTAGTAAATTTCCTTAAAAAAAAGAAACATTTTGTTCAACATTTTGTCCTTGCCAAGCTCTTTTCTCTTTGCTAGAGTCAAGCCGCATGAAGGACAAGCAGCGAGATTTGATCCGGATGGTCTTACCCTCTCGGGCTGCGGGCTTTGCCCGAGCCAAGAGCCGGGAAATCCATCGCCAGGAACGTCACGCCGTCAATTCGGTGCTGCACCAGCACAACCCCGATGATGAGTGGGAGGACAGCCGCTACTTCGGGCGTGTCAGCAATGCGGAAGGCTATTCGGCTAGCGAGATGCCCTACCGTGTGCGGGAACGTCGCAGCGCCGATAACTTGAGCGGGCTCCAGCGATGGACCGAGCATCAGAAGAAGGAGTGCAAGGGCGACGACTCCAAGGCATATGCCAAGTGCGCGGAGGTTCTTCAGCCCGGCAAGAACCTCATCACCAAGCACGCGATGAGCCATGTGGCTGTTTGGTTGGATGCGCCGGAAGCTCGATTCTATCGTCCTTACATGAACGAGCGCGACCTCAAGGCGGAAGAGGCCAAGAGCCGCAGCTTCATGGCGCGGCACTACGGTCCGGTGCTCATCGACGCCAAGGAGTTGAAGACCTTGTTGGATCGGCTCTACGCTACCCAACACGGCAAGCTCAACAAGATCCTTAAGAAGTACAGCTTGCAGAAGCGTCACTGCACGGACGATGATCCATGCACCACCAAGTCGCAACGCAAGACCAAGCACTACTTCATCTACGATGCCAGTAATTGGCAGAAGTGGCGTAAGGTCGCGATGTGGTCGTGGGACGAGGCTGTCAAGGCCGGGCAGAAGGTTCAGATCCGTGACGCAGTAGAGACCATCACCAGTCACGACATCCAGAAGTGCCCCAATCGTGTCATCATCAACGGACCGGCTGACGTGGAACCACTGTACAACGTTCTTTGCTCTACCAATTTGCGGGCTGGTGGTAGTTACAACGACAACGCCAATGGGGTTTTGAAGGACATCTTGAAGCTGGCCGAGCAGGTCGGACTTCGCTAGGAGACATAAGATGAGCGTTTCTTATTGCGCGCGGGCACTGATCGGCGTTCGTCTTTCTCATCAAGACCTCTTCGTGCAGAAGAAGGTCAAAGCATTTGAACACCCATTCAGCGAAACTGATGATGTCAACTTCGACCCCAAGACGGGCCGACCGCTCTGGCGCATGGGGGATGTTTGTCGATTGAATGCTTATGCTGGCATTGAGCTAGAAGATTTTAGTTGTGTAGAGCCTATTGCAGATCTCGATGGCTTGTACTGCTTCCATAATGGTAATGATCGCGCCCAAGATCGGCAATATTTAATCGGTTTGTTTGCTGTAGAGGAGGATGACTATCATTCCAGTACCGGAAATTTTAGACATTTGACTCCGGAATACACATCCAAGTCTTATGCTCTTTGTCAGAAGGTGCTTCAACCAGTGGGTCTCTGGAAGGTAGAAAACTTTGGCATCCATGTGATGCAGTATGTGAGTTGCTAAGTGCTGCCTAAGCTATGGCGCGGCAAGAAGCGCTTAGCCAAGAAGATGCTTGGTCCGCGCGCTTTTAGCATCGACAATCCCAATCGCACAGTGCGGCTGTTACGATGGGCTATGACCATCAAACCCGGTGATTACATTGCCACCTGTGAAGGTTGCAATCGTCAAGTAGTATCTATCGAACCTCAGTGGAACAATGAAGGTTGGTGGCGTCGATGCAAGCCCAACAAAACCTGGTTTCTTTCTGAGGTTTGCTTCACTGACACTCGCGGTAGATTACACCACGCCCCTGGAGGCGGCTGCGCTTATCCCAAGGAAACTCCGGAGGAAGTTACACAATATTTCAGGGAATGGTCGGCACCCGGACAAGAAGACTCCCTCAAGCAGTGGTTTGGTGAAGAGCACGACGCACTTCAAAAGTCCTTAGAAGATTTGAAGAAACTTCGCGATGCACTTCGAGATGGCCGTCCCATTGTAGATGAGCATGGGGAGTTGCTGCCAGAGTTCGACAAGCCAAAATACTAGAGGAAATGCCGTGTGTGTTGAAATAATGGTAGGCGAGACTTTTGTAGAACGTGCCAGCGGAGAATGTTGGTGCCCGCTGTCATCTTGCTATCAGGAGAATGCTTCGGAAGCTCGTCAAACTGCGTTAGCCGAACTAGGTGCCTTTGTTCAAGCGGCCTTGGAAGCTGCAACAATTGCTGATGTGGAAAAGGGACCGGAGATCAAAGTAGTTGTCACTTTGCGGCGATGGTAGCTAAGTTTTTCTCCTTCTAGCATATCCGTAACCATAGCCATAATTACCGCTCGGAGCGGGGAATCCAGTAGAAATTGATTCTGGCAGCGTAGTTATTCGCTCTGCCGGCAGCGGTGGCAGAGATAGACCATAATGCCTGGCTAGTGCTCCGTGCCAGGGTCGAGAATTTACTCCGCACCAGGGATCAATGCAGGAACCAATATCTAGTTGTGTGATGTTACCTCCATATTTATAGTAGAATACGTCGATCAGCCACTTAGCCAGCAAACTGCAAGAATATAACACTACTGGCTGCTTATCCAGGTTAGCTGTAAGTATGTCTTCCATTTGCTTTTCAATTGTAACGGATGCAGTCCAACAACTTTTAAGTGGAACGGAGACGTGCTGTTCTCCTATTCCTAGCATCTTCATATAATCTGGGCCTACGGTCAGCACCCAGCGATTGACTAGGGGTGCTTTCAGCACATTAATGCCATGCATAACTGTGGCAGCATTGAAAATTTCTCCATAAATAATATTGAGTCCTGAGATTCGACGCTGAAATGCCTCGTAATCTGGTTGGATGCTTCCCGCGCCTGCCAAGGTCGTAGAATCTATTCCTATAAAGTAGGGAGGATGACTATCAATAACTGATAATAGCTTTTTAGATATTTCTTCTACCTCAATTATTGGATATTGGCTTCTGGCAATATATCTGGAATAATACGGTTCGGTTCTAAGCATAAAAACCCACTCGCCATCGTTATACCTTGCCACTTGGAACGGCTGGTGAGATACTAAACGGTTAGCTAGATCTGAGAACTGGTGAAGGTCTAAAAGGTGCGGGTTATGCGGTGCGGCCTCTGCAAACGTTTTCCAAGCTGGGTGATTCATTGATTAAATAGTAGCATATTTGCTACAATGAGTGGGGTGATGTATGCGGCATCTGTTTCTGTCCTTCTTGGTAGTTTGCGGTGTTGCAAGCCCTATTTTCGCGCAAAATGTTCCGGGACCGCCACCAATTGATGTCCCTGGTCCTCCGCTTCCTCCTGACGATCCACTGCCACCAGAATCACCCGCAGAGAAACCACCAGAAATCATTAAATGGGCCATACCGCCACAAGTAATCTACAAAAATATTCATTTCATCCTAGATCGAAGCGGTTCCATGAGCACCGAACAGTTGGCATCAGCTATGGGGGCCTTTTTAGGATTAGCAGAACAAGCAGTAGATGAAATTAATATAGCTATCACTGTTTTCGGACAAGAGGCGGTTAGGTGGGATGGGACTCCAGATGAGCACACACCGCATGGTTGGGCAGGAATGCCAAGTAAAACTGGACTAGACGCAGCAAAGGATTGGTTAAATAAGGTAGCTGTTAATGGCAGCTCTACTGTGGTAGGAACCGCCATAGCCACGGTGGATACTAGGCCAGTGCCAAGACATCCAGGCGGCAACCTAGATGAAGTGACAGTTATTATCATCAGTGACTTGATCTTTGATAATTATCCGAGCGATCTATTAGGAGCTATCCAAACGTTAAAGAAAGCACGCGACGGTAATCACTGTAAGGGCATCAGTTTTGGCTTCATAGGAGTTCATACTAGCGTTAGCTCTATAACTAGCATCAGAGATTTGTCTTTGCGGGAAAATTTCTGGGTAGCCTATACCGGACCTAATGCTCCTAGGCCAGAAGGAGAGGAACTACCTTGCACTCCTCTGCCAGATGAGCCAGACCCGAGACAGCAGCAATTACCACCTGGGCCGGGGCCAATGCCTTTACCACCCGACCCTAGTCCTTTGCCGCCGCCATCGCCGTACTAAATTGTTGGATAACTGGTAGCTTTTTCATCTGGCGGATTTGATTGCGGACCTTAGGACCGTGATCTCGAAAAGCAATGATCTGGAACGGAGTCTTACGGCTGGCATCACACAATAAGCAGTCGTTGCAGGTGATTTTCTTAGGCATCGTTTGTGCTGGGCAAATAACGGCTGTATGACCTGCAGGTGTAGTAAAACGCTTGCCCTGGAAATTGTAAGGGACCACAGCGGTTGCTCGCCAACCTCTTTGGACAGCAGCATCTGCTTGCTCAATAGAATCACAGGATGCCATCAGCATCTTCTTAAGGCGATGAGCTCCCTTTTCCAGATGGAAGTGGGTGTAACCTACGAAAGCTAAGCCTAATTGCTTGGATAATTCGAAGGAGTGCTGCAAATCTCGGAAAGAAGCCCGGAAAGGATCTCCGATGGCAGAGACTCGCACCATCCTGGCATCTGGATGGCGGTCAGCTATAGCATTGAGGAAGCTATACTTCTGCGGATCACCCTTGAAGGCTCGCTGGATGTGGGCCAGCCCCCAGCTTACAGTACCGAACCAAGCATAACAATTTCGATTGGTTAGCTGGGAGCATCCCTTACAACTCTGTAAAGATTCACGTCGCGTCTTGCCAATCATGGCAGTGGGCACGTTACCAGTCTTGGTGTTCTTGGTTTGAGCAAGCCACAGAATGTCTGCGCCGTCAGGTTGACTCATCTCTATTATCCTACCAGGTTGGTTTGATGTTCTTGGGTCGTTTGATGGACGTAGTTCCCTTTTTCATGTGGTCCTTCTGCGCCAGATTGTAGCGATCTTCATCAATGGGCATGGCATAGATCAAGGTGTGATACTCTACGTTATCTCGGTTAAGTTGATAGATCCAATCCATCGGATGAATTGCAATAGCCTCGTTGCAAAAGCGTTCTTGGGCTCCGTCCGCAGTAACTTTTCTGACGTGATAAGTGATGAACCAGAAATCGGCCATGGAACCCAATCATACCACGGTCCCCGCCAAAATCAACTGTTTTGTCACGGCCTTTAGGCGCTGTGTAGCTAGGCAAAGATTTGTTGCGCGCGGCTAATCAAATTTCTTATTGCCAAGTTAGGAGAGGCAGACTTTCCCAGAATTTTGACTTGGTACTGTGACATGCTCCCCCACCTAAAGGTGGGGGCTTCTAAGAACATCTACGGCCTTAGACCGTAAATCTTCTAAAGACTGCAAGCCCAGTCTTTTTATGTTCTTCGCTGCATTTACATCGCGGTCAGCAATATATCCGCAGGAACATTTATGGATGCGAACGCTTAGATCCTTAGGGACTAATTGCCCACAAGAACTACACATCTGCGAAGTATAGGCAGGGTTGACTCCTAAATGACAACGACCGGCGCTTTCAGCCTTGTACGCTATCTGAGATATCAATTGACCTGCAGCTACATCGTGCCAGCTCTTGGCATAGTTCTTAGCAATCAATCCTTTCAAATCTAAGTTTTCATAGAAAATGAATCCATAGTTCTTCACTAGTGAAGAACTAAGTTGATGAGTAAAGTTATGCCTAAGATTACTTATCTTTCGATGAATCTTGGCCACTACTTTCTTTTGTTTCTGGTACTGCCTATTTGTTTTATCTAAGCCCGAAAGTTTTCTTTGTGCCTTAGCTAGTCGCTCCTCAGAACGACGATAATATTTGGGAGAGGCTATTTTAGTTCCATCGTCTAAGGCAATGATATACGTCAAACCTAAGTCAATCCCGACTTCGGCCGTGGAGGGCTCCAGAGGTTCATCGGCAACTTCGGTGGCGAAGGACACCCAGTAATCTCCAATGGCATCGCACTTGATATTACAAGTTTTGATGTTTCCACGAAGTTCTCGATGGACTACGACTTTAATCTTTCCAATTTTCGAAAGAGTTAATAACCCATCTTCCAAAGAAAATCCTGATTGTGGGAAGGTAAAGCTCTTGTATCGTCGCCAGCTTTTGAATCTTGGATATCCTGGCTTTTCTCCAGCCTTGACTCTACGGAAGAAAGCCTTGAATGCTTTGTCTACTCGGTCGCATACGTTTTGTAGAACCTGAGAGTGAATTTCCTTGAGTTCTGGTTTTTCTATGGTCCATTGATGAATTCGCTTATAAAGCCCAGAGCGTTTAAGGTAAGGCTCTTTCCTTTCGTGGGCGTCTTTGACGGCTTCGATAGCTTTGTTGTAGACCCAAGAAAGTAATTTTAGATGCTTGGATAGCGTTCGCTTCTGCGATTTCTTAGGGCGAAGTTTATATCGGAAATTCCTAAGCGGCACCCATTAAGTATAGCAATTTTGGAAAATTTGGATAGCTTAGGACATTCACCGGCATTCATCCTCCACCTAAAGGTGGAGGACTTCTGCCGGAACGGGTTGATCCTTGAAAAAAATAGCCAGAATAGTCATCGAAGGTTGGCCTCAAACCGATGTATCGCAGGCCGAAGCCACCTTGCACGAGGCTCTCCTCTCCATTCAGGAACCTGTCCAATTTCTGACCACTCCCGGTGGTTATGTCTTCCTGCCCTTCCCCGATGGTTGGACAGAATCTTCGGGCTGGAACACCCCGCCCGATGCCTTATCGGTTTTAGCCACCAGGGCTGCTTCCTACATCCCTCAGATCATTACTCCCCGAGTGATGGCTGCTGCCCGAAGTCGCGTCCAGTACTTAACTCTGAGCTTAGATTTCCGATCTCTGGGCGTCCGACCGCACGCAGAACTGGTGGCTCTGATAGACCTGGCTTCCGGGAAAGTTATTGGTTGGACTGGCAAATCTTATCCGACTATGGATCAGGAACGTTCCCTAATTCATATCACTGATTTATCATCTCATATGTATCGGGTAGGTGGGGAACGGGTCTTAGTTTTGGGATGTCATGATCTAAATGTATTCAATGCTCGGGCCCGAGCTAATCAAAAAGTGGGTGGCTGGCGTCACAGTCGCTGTGGAGCTATGTTGCAGTTATTTGAAGAGTTCCAACCGACAATTATTCTGCAACATCCTCATGCCACTGACACTTGGAAATCCTGGGTTCAAGCTTGGAGAGAGGTAGCCCGGCGTTATCCGGGGGCAGCTTGGGCTTCGGCTATTGCATATGCTCACCCACGGGCTCCCCGAGAACCCCTAGAAGATGTCCTAGATAGGACGCATCATGCTGGTGATGCGGCTCAGAATATTGTTATTCCGGGACGGACCAATCCTACGGATTTGCAAAAAATGGTGGTGCCAGACGTGCTCTATTTACACGCGGCCCTTGACCTTTGAAAATAGTTCCTGTATATTAGCTCTCTATGCTTTACCACCTTTCTGATGAAGAATCTCCGAAAATCGTTCTCTGGCTCAACCATCCTGGTTATCGCACTCCAGAGCAAAGAATCGAAGAAAAGGCATCTCCTTGGTATCTAACTGACGAGGAACTGACTCGAATTTACGGGGACCTCTCGCCCACATATCCAGCAGATTTTTCATCCCTGGCTTATTGTGGGGCTCCGCTACTACGGAATGTACCTCCTGCTCCGGCCTTGCTTTGGGATTCTGTTAACTA
>Ga0315288_10003529_pt1 | contig 19991 bp, 21 predicted proteins | sample YL17G11_20_MG_FD_203454 | JGI IMG/M metagenome (GOLD analysis project Ga0315288, IMG submission 203454) | Sediment microbial communities from Yellowstone Lake, YNP, Wyoming, USA - YL17G11_20 | ecosystem: Environmental > Aquatic > Freshwater > Lake > Sediment | place: USA: Wyoming | collected... | reverse complement strand
GAATTCACCCATCAAACCCATTTGAATCGCCTCGGGCTTGATGGCAATCAAGGTTTTTTCGATTTTGTGCATAGTTAAAATCCTTCTAGTATTTTTTGATATTTTTCTTTTTCTTTAAGGGGCCCGATCATAGCAAGGTTGAGATTTTTCGCCACAAAAAATTCCTTTGCGAATTTTTGTAAATCCTCGGCCGTAACTTTCTCGTATTTACTGATTAAGGTATCGGGATCCTCGATTTTACCCAAAAGAAGTTCTCCATTGGCTAAATATTCAGCCACATTAAAAGATTCCTCCAGGGATAAATATAGGCGGCCTTTGAGATTTTCTTGGGCTCGTTTAAGTTCGTCCTTATCGATCGGTTGGGTTTTTATTCGTGTTATTTCCCCCAAAATAACCTTAACTGCCTCATCTACCTTAGAAAGATTTACCCCAGCGGCGATAACCATAATCCCATTATCGCTAAACTCGCCCATGGCCGCATGGATATAGTATGCCAGCCCCCTCTTTTCGCGAATTTCGGTAAAAAGCCGCGAAGACATTGATTCGCCCAAAAGATTATTCATTACCCTCCAGGTGTGCCATCGAGGATCTTTTACGGAGACAGTATGAAAGGCCATCATCAAGTGGGTCTGATCGGTTTTGCGTTCGTGGATCTTCATAAGCGGTTTTTTTTGCAAAGGATGAAACCTTTCAAAATCGGGTGTTTTCTTCTCTTCAACCGCCTCGAGTTTTTTTCTTATCTTATCTAACCATTCCGTTGGTTCACCACCGCCGGCAACGGCGACAATCATCCGGCTTGGTTGATAAAATTTCTCTTTGTAATTCAAAAGGTCATCTCTCTTAAACTGCTTTATGGTTTCCTTCTGGCCGGTAATTTCTCTCGATAAGGGATGACCATCATAGACCAATTTCTTCAAAACTTCAGCCACCTGCTCTTGGGGCACATCCTGACGCATATTGATTTCTTCGGTAATAACGGTCTTTTCTTTTTCAATTTCTTTTTCGTCAAATTTAGAATGATAAAGAATATCATCAAGAATATCCAAAGCTAAATCAAAGTTCTCAGAAGCGCAACGAATATAAAAGCCGGTCTGCTCTTCAGAAGTGAAGGCATTATAATCGGCCCCTAAAGAATCTAAAGATTTGGCAATATCCAAAGCAGTCGGCCTCGAATCAGTGCCTTTATAAAACATGTGTTCTAAAAAATGGGAAATGCCGCTTAAGCGTGTTTCCTCATATCGAGAGCCAACACCAATCAGAACTAAAATTGTCACCGCCCGAGTCTGCTTTAGGGGGGCGGTAATGACTCTGAGGCCATTTGAAAAATTTGTCAGCTTGTAATCTAACATAAATCTCCGATTTTCATCGGCGCTTTTTATCGGCTGCGCCGCTATAGCTCGATTATATAGGATATAATCGAGAATGTCTAATTTATTTGAGAGCGTCCCGGGCGGTCTCGGGATTATCGAAATATTGGTTGATTTTAACAATAGTGCCGTCGAGGGCGACAGCGTAGTCCTTCTCCATCTCTTCAACCGCTTCTTTAGTTTCAGTATCTACTTGTTCTAAAACTTCTATTTTTTCCATTTTATTCCTTGTGTCTTGTTCGATAGCGCTCAAGGCTTCGTGTAACTGTATTTCTAATATCTTGTTCCTCTTCTGGGCTAAGTTCAGGGTCTTCCTGTAAAATCCCGAGGGCGCTCATATTTTGAACATGCTGGCGAGCACCAAACCTGGCTTTTCTTTTTTCATCTTCAATCTCAGCACGGGTATTTACCCTTGCCGAATGTGATAACCGGCCCCTTTCAGCTTCTGAGAGCTCTAAGGCAGTATCTTTCTTGTCCACCGGAACGATTGATAATCTTTCTTTCATTTCCCTTCTCCTTTACCCTGAACTTGAGCTTACGCACAGTTCAGGGTTTAGATTTCGATTGTTTATTTATTATACCATAAAATGAGGCAAAAATCAAGAGATTTTGGGGTATGAGAAAGGGGCGATCGGGTTATCCCGACCGCCCCTCTTGGGGGCGCGAACGCACTCGCGCCGTTGCCGGCTAGCTGTAAGGTATGTATCCGTCACCCTTACGGAGTCGCCGCCTCAAGGCGGTTCGATTCTCGTGCTGGCGGTGAGCTGCCAAGGCGTGACGGAGCGCCGAGAGCATCCGGCGGTGATGCACTCGGATGGCCCTGATGACCAAGAGTAGGCTAAACAGGGTCAAGACGATCACGAGCCGGTGAGCCCGCAGCCACATCTCATACCTGAGCGGATCTGAGATGTAGCAGATGAAGAGGTACAGCCCCCCGCACATTGCGGGGAACATCCACAACGGGTCCTGCATCAGTTTCCGCATCATCGTCGTGCTACCTCCATTGCTGTATTTACGGCCAGGACAGGCGGGCTCCGCCTGCCAAGAAGAGTCGCAGAACAGCCATCAGCCACCGCATCACAACCTTACCCTTCTTGTCGCCACTACTTGTGAAATGTACTTCTTGCTTGAAACTATCATATTCAACCAGTAATCTCAAGCCACTTACATTGGATTATACCACAAAATTGGGTATTTGTCAAGACCATAACAGGTTCAATCTGTCGACAGTATCTATATCGCTACGGCACTATATTGCGCTATTTTCGATTTTTGTATATGATTAAAATGACCATAAAAATGGCTTAATATGAAGGAGGATTATTATGAATAACGATCTCAAGGTTTCACTCGAAAACATTATTCCTTTAACTTATGCCCGTGATCACTTCTCTTCAATTGTCGCTGAGGTGCAGCGCGATAAACTTTATATTCTTACCAAAGGCGGCAAGCCGGCGATTGCTTTAATTGATGTCCGTTATTTAGAGCAAATTACCGCGGGAGTTTTTAATAAAGCCGAAATTGAGAAAGATATCCAGAAAATACCCGAACAGGTCGGTAAACCGAAGATGTTAGAACACGAGCAAGAAATAAAAGATGCAAAAACAGAACCAAATAAGCCCTTCGATAAACCTCAGGGCAAGCCCGCCGGATACGCCGCCCCTCAGCCAACAATAGAACCGCCCAAAACAGAGCCCAAACCAACAATGCCACCGGCTGGATTTGCGGCCCCTCGACCAAGCTCGGGGCAAGCCCCTCAACCTAAAGCACCAGCACCGATATCGCCTCCCAAGAAAGAAGAGTTTGACTTAAACAAAGATCTTCCTAAAGATAATCCGCCTGATCTTAGTAAAAAAACCATTCCGGTAACGGAGAAACAACCCGATACAGCCAATAAACCGTTAGCTTTCCCAGAAAATGAGATAAAAAAACCGAGCCCGACATCAAATCCGACTCCCGATGGAAGCGCCACCCCTACAATTGATGTTAATTTTAACCAAGATGCGATTACTGATAAGCGAGAAAAGGTTTCCGATAATAAAAGTCTTTCACCAGATGACAGGGTTCAACCGGCTCAATACGCCGGCGAAAATCCCGAAGAACCAGAAGAAATGGCAATAGATTAAACCTTTCGGTTTTTTAGATGTCTTGAGATCCACCAAACTAGCCCGATAATTATGAGTCCTAAGATGAGATAGTCGAATTTTTGAAAATAGGCCTTGATATTTTCCCAATTCTCCCCCATTTTGAGGCCAATATAGGTTAAAGCTAAGGTCCAAGGAATCGAGCCCAAAAATGAGTAAATGACAAACCGGGTAAAGTTCATCCGGGCGATGCCCGCCGGAAAAGAGATAAACGTTCTCACAACCGGTAAAATTCGGCCAAAAAAGACGGCCCATTCGCCTCTTTTAGCGAACCAGGAGTCAGCCAGATCTAAATCATGACGAGAAATTAAGATATATTTGCCGTACTTTTCGATTAACGGCCTTCCGCCGACCATACCCAACCAATAGGAAAGGATCGAGCCCAAGAGAGAACCAAAAGCCCCGGCAAAGGTTACCCACCATAAGTTCATTTCCCCTTTTCCGACTAAAAATCCGGAAAAAGGCATAATCACTTCTGAGGGTAAAGGAATATTGGCCGATTGGATCGCCATTAACAAAATTATCCCCCAATAGCCAAGGGCTGAGATGGTGGTGATAATTACTGCGCCGATTGAACCTAAAATAGTTGAAGCCATAAGGTTAAATATAGCCGAAAATCCAAAAAACCAAGGAAGTGGAAACAAAAGCGATAATTGCCCCGCCGATCACCTGTTGTAAAGAGTGGCGATGGCGATAAATCCTCGACCAAGCCAAAGGAATTAAAAGTAAATAAAGCCAGGCAAATTTGGCTCCGTAAAGAATAACGAGGACGGTGATAACTGAAGAATAGAGGGCAGTGTGGATGGAAACCTTCCAGAACAAAGTTATCAGGGCAACGGTGATGGCATTCATAGCGAAAGCAACCATCATCACCACGACCGGTTTGGCGGCACCAATCAGAAATAAGACGAGGGCGCCGGCGGTGGCCGAGATCGCCGTGATCATAAAAGGAATTTTCCGTTCAGTATGATCAGAAAGGTGGATATCGGCAATTTCCTTTTTCTCGAGCTTCCAGAGAATGTAGCCGCCCGGGATCATAATCGCAAAGAAAAAGGCAATCCCCATCCACGGCAGGAACTGACTGAGATTTTTGGTATTTTGATAAACAATAATCATGATAAAAATTGCCGCGGTTATATACGGAGAAAGGAAGGCGGAAATACCGAACGCGATCATATTCCAGATTTTCTTCATCTTTTACTCAGGCTAATTTTATCTTTTTAGCGATATCGATCAAATAATTGTAGGCGGGATCGATTATCTTATCCAATAATTTTACCAAAGAAGCGATTAAAATGCCAAGAATTGCCCCGAAAATTATATCGGTCGGATAATGGATTCCGCTGGCGATTCTGGCAGCACCGATAAGAACGGCCAAGATCAGAAAAAGAATTGCCATTTTTTTATACCCTGTAAAATAGAAAGACGCGCTTAAGGCGAACAAAAAAGCGGTGTGGTCTGAAGGAAAAGAATAGTTTGGGCGATGGAAAAAAAGCTCGTGGACACCGTCAGCAGCAAATGGCCGCGGGCGATTGATAATTTTTCCAATTAGATTGGCGAAAACGAGCCAGGCCAGTAATCCGGCAAAAGTTGCTTTCAAAGCGGCTTTTTGGCCTTGCTGAGAGATAAACCAAAATATAATCAAAATCAGTGGTATGGCATAAATTAAATATTCAGCCGTAATTTTAGTGATTATCCGCCAAAAATGTGAAGTAGCTACAAAATTATTCCAACTGGTTAACCACCCGTTGTCCCAAGCTAAAATTTGATTTATCATTTCGATTTAAGTCTAACAATAAAAAGGCCTTTTGACAAATATTAAAATGCGTCGTAAATTTTATTTATGACAACTATCAATTCTCTCATCACTGACTTTCTCGAATATATGGAGATTGAGCGCGGGAGCGCCCTGTCATCAGTGGCCAATTATGACCGCTATTTAAGAAGATTTGCCGGATATCTCAAGCAAAATCAGGTTGAGGCCCCGGAAAAAATCGATAAAGAGCTTTTGCGCCAATATCACCTCTGGCTTCATCGGCTCCCTGATGCTTCCGGTAAAGAACCGATCTCTAAAGTGACAGCCAACTATCACCTAATTGCCCTACGGGCTTTCTTGAAATATCTCAATAAGAGAGATATCACCGCCCCTTCGCCCGAAGAAATTGAACTGGCAAAAACCGACGAAAGACAAATTAGCTTTTTAGATGATGATGAATTAGTTCTCCTTTTGAGCAAGCCAAATTTGGGGACGATTCAAGGCATCCGCGACCGGGCAATCTTGGATTTATTGTTTTCAACGGGGCTTAGGATTTCCGAACTAACCAATTTACGCCGAGATGAGATTGATCTTGATAGGGGTGAATTTTCCGTCAAAGGTAAAGGTGGCAAAGTGAGAGTCGTGTTTCTTGACCACGAAGCCAAAGAGTCGCTTTCCCGGTATTTAAGTAGTCGGCAAGATAAATCGGAATTTATGTTTATATCGTATGGACATAGTAATAAATCCGAAATCCGAATGTCGAAATCCGAAAGTGGGATAACTCCCAGAAGTGTTCAGCGGATGATCCATAAATATGCGCGAATGGCCGGATTGACCAAAAAAGTGACGCCGCACGTTTTAAGACATTCATTTGCCACTGATCTTTTGATGAGCGGGGCCGATATTCGTTCAGTCCAACAGCTTTTAGGCCATTCCTCGATAACTACAACTCAAATCTATACTCATGTAACCGACCAACACCTAGCCGAGGTCCACCAGGCCTTTCATGGTCGGCGGAGAAATAGTTCTCAAGACAAGGTCTAAAAAAGTACTCGCCCCGCCGGTGAAGACGGGGCGGATGGGTTGAGTTCTGTTCGTGTGTCCTCTATGTCCCCCCTCGCGCGAGGATCTCCTGTTGTGCCGTGAGCACCGCATGGCGGTAGCGGGCCAGCGCCAACTCGGTGCCGGCGCGCACCTTCCCATGATGTTCAAGATAAGTCACAATCCCTCGTAGTCGAATGCCTGGAAGGAGCATCACCCGCGGCTCAAGCCGTCCGAGAAGCTGGGAGGCACCTTCCTCACGGTTTACCAGAACGACGACATCACTCACCCTGACTGGACTGGCCTTGACGGCCCTCTCAGCGGTAGTACCAGTGGCTGATGTAAAGTCCACAATCACCAGGGTTCGCTCATGGCCCGGAACTTCCTCCAGCTCGAAGCCGGTGGGTTCCTTAACCTGTCTCATCTCGAGTAAGATAGCGTGCTTATTCCCCAGTCCCCGAAAGAAGCCCCTCGCCAGGGTCGAGCCGGCCCGGGGTATCCCGGCGACTGCGATTTCCTTACTCCGGCTATGAGTACAGCTCCGAAAGTCCAATCCCAGATGCTCTCCCAGGTGGCCTGCGTTTTCTTCCGAAAGCCGGCGCGGGTCAAAGAACACCGGACAATCCGGTAGACCCGGATAGAGGTTGTGAGCTACCAAGTTGCTGAAGCTCCCTACTTCGATGGCATCGAAGTAGTAAAGCACCAGCGCCAGTTCTTCGGGCGTCAGCTTGTGTCCCGCCTCGACGCTCGAAGCCAGATACGCTTCCCAACCTTCCTTCGTCGTCGGCAATTGCTGTTGCTTCATCTCTTTCCCTCGCGGTGCAGCAATTTGGGCTATCGTTATGACAATATAATGTTTTTGGTATTGATGTCAAGCGTATATGCAAAGCAACGCCCCGCCTGCAGCATGCAGGCGGGGCGGCAAGACAAGAACCGTGTGATCAGATCCCGGAAACGACTTCCCGGGGGATAACGTCGTGAGGACGGCCTTCGCGGATTGAGGCGGGTGTGATCTGGATGTAGCGTGCCTTCTCCCAGAGTTCTTGGATGTTCCGGGCGCCGACGTAGTACATGCCGGACTTCAGCCCGCCGAGGAGGTTGTCCACCAAATCCTCGACCGAACCGGTCACCGGGACATAGCCCTCAACGCCCTCCGGAACCACGGCCGCGTTCGGACGATGGTCGTGGAACTCACCTTCGGCCCTGATTCTCTCACCTTCCCTGATAGCGCCTCGAGAGCCCATCCCCCTGTACTCTTTGAACCCGCCTTCCTCCCGATCTCCGAAGAGGTAGTGATAGGTAGCGGGCACTTGGCTGCGTTTGAGCGGGATCACCTCCCCCGGCGATTCGTCGGTTCCGGCGAAGAGCGAACCCATCATTACTCCTGAAGCGCCTGCTCCCAGGGCCTTAGTGACGTCACCTGAGACCTGCTGGGCCCCGTCCGCCCACACCGGCAAACCGGCGCGGACGGTTCTCGAAATAGAGGTCATTTTCGGGGTGCCGACTCCGGAGACGATCCTTGTTGAGCAGATGGCCCCCGGCCCTTGACCCTCGCGAACCGCATCGCAACCGCAGTCGGCCAGGTATTTGGCCCCGTCGTAGGTGGCGACATTGCCGCCGACGACTTGGAGTGTCGGATAGTTACGCTTGATCCAGCGCGCCGCCTCGCCGACGAACTTGCTGTAGCCGTGAGCGGAGTCAACCACGACGATCCTTACTCCTGCTTCGATAAGGGCTTCAACCCTTTTTTCGAAGCCGGGCTGGGAACTGACGGCGGCTGCGGCTATCAACCCTTCACTCACTACCTCCCTGACTTGCCTGGCCTGAGCTGCGATGGGCAGGTTTCGGTGAATGACACCCAATCCGCCCAACCGACCTAGGGCGATTGCCAACCGGGCCTCTGTGACCCGGTCCATCGGCGCTGACAAGAGCGGTGTCTCAAACCAACACTCTCTGGTCAGCAGTGTCCGCAGACTGATATCCTCGCGAACGATTTCCGTAAAGCCGGAGTCGAGCGTGACGTCGTCGAATGAAAGCCCTGCCGGCAGTTCGGCTGCCGGAACACCGTCTTGATGATTACGAGTGGCCATTACCACCCTCCTTAACGGCAAAGTGCTTCCCCTTACGAGTATTCTATAACCTCCTTGCTCCGTGTCAAGCAAAAGGAGGGCAAAATAACAGGTAAACGCCCCAAGGGGCTTGCCCTGAGGAATTCGAAGGATGGGGCGTTTATAAAACAAGCCCGGGCGAGGGTTAGAACCTCTGTTGCCCGGGCGGGATTCAGCTGGCCCGATGGTCAGCCATGTAGTTACTTAGCCTTCTCATGCTCTGCTCGGCCTGCGCTTTGTGCGCTTTGGTCACCCACTTCTTGGTGAGGTAGTAACCGAGAAGCCACGAGACGGTGAACGAATAGTCCAACTTGACGCCGAAGCGTTGCAGGATTTCCTCTTCCCCGCCTAGCCTGTAGCTTGCCGCCATGATGCCCCCTACTATGACCAGGCCAAGCTCGCGAACGGCAAGGATCCCCTCCACCTTAGTAGCCGAGGTGGAACACAAGTCGTCAGCGATCACCACTCTCATTCCGCGCCGATACGGGTCATCGGTTGAAGGGATGATGCGGCGGCGGTCTCCCTCGGTTACCTTCTTGAGGCGAAGCAGGCCAACCGGTGTCGGCCAGACATCGCGAAAGGCTTCTCCAAGGGGAGTACCGGCATCCGGGAGCGGTGCGACTAAGTCAAAGGGGGGCGGATTCTTCCTCCGGTAGATTGATGCCATATGATGGCCGATGCGCTCCAGGTCTTTGTCGGTTAGCGATCCTTTCGGCTTGCCGCGAATACTGACATAGACCCGCGGGATCGGCGCATCAGGGTGGTCTTCGTGGTACTTGAATGGGTAGGACCCACCGGTTTTGACGGCGCGCCGCCGGTGCAGCAGATCGGCAACACCTTCACGGGTTAGCACTTCGGCCATCTGCTCTCACCTCCTCCCTTCGCGAGCAGTGATGGTGCGGCAGATGAGTCAGGCGGTGCAGACGAGCAGCAACGAGATCAGCACCAGGTAGATGCTCGTGTATGCGGGGTTCCTCAGACAGAAACGACAGCAGCGCAACGAATGCATCTTCCCGGGACAAACGGGCCTGGATTTCGGCATGGTACCTCCTTCTCTTTCCGAGCAGTGATGTACGGCAGATGAGTCCGGTGTTACGCGGCGGACCGCGCTTCGGCGGCCTCGTTGTTGAACTGCGCCACGGCCGCCTTGGGATCCTTGGACTGCGTGATCGGCCGACCGATGACGAAGTAGTCAACGCCTGCGGCCGCGCCCTCAGCGACGGTCATCGTCCGCTTCTGATCGTCGGGGGGTGCGTCCTTGCTGCGAATGCCCGGGCAGACGGTCTTGAAGTCGGTGCCGCAGGCCTCGCGCACGATTCGCGCTTCCTGCGCCGAGCAGACGACCCCGTCGAGACCGGCCTCCTTGGCCAGCACCGCCAACCGGCGCACGAGTCCTTGGACCGCGCGGACTTGCTCCTCCTCTGGGAATGTCAGCTCGCTCGGGAAGTAGCCCACGGCCTTGAGATCCTCATGCCCCAAGCTAGTAAGCACGGTCACCCCGAGCGCCAGCGGCGCTGGGATACCCAGCTCATTTGCACGCTTGACCACAGCCGCCTTGCCGGCGGCCATCATCGCTGCACCGCCCTGGCACATCATGTTGAACATGAAGACGCCGGGCTGCACGAGACGAGCCGCGGCTGCCTCAACTGTCCGCGGGATGTCTACGAGCTTGGAATCACGGAAGGACTTCCCTCCCTTGGCAGACAAGGCCTTGACGCACCCAAACGCCCCGGGGCCTTCGGCCTCCGCCAACTCGTTGCCGAGCTTGAAGGCGGCCACGTCTGGGCCGATCAAGTCGGCGAGCGCGAGTGCCTGATCGAACGTCGGATAGTCCAGCGCTACGATAATACGGCTCTCTGTGTCCAAAGCCACAACCTCCTCTCGCCCAAAGGGCGGTACGAAAAGTAGATTTCACACCGAAACAAAAGGTGCTTCCTCCCTGCCCGCATACTATCTAATATAGATAATGCCGTCAATATTGACTTTATAAAAACTTCTCCTTATGCTCTAAAAGCAATGAATGACTTAGTAATTTGCGGCACAATTGGGCTTGATGATATTGAGACGCCTTTCGGCAAAGTGAAATCCGCGCTCGGCGGTAGCGGCACTTATGCCTCTTTGGCTGCGTCTTTTTTTACCAAACCTGGCCTTGTCAGCATTATCGGCAAAGATTTTCCCGACGAACATCTACAAACACTCAGATCTAAAAAAATCAACCTCGACGGTATCACTACTGGCAAAAAAACTTTTCGTTGGTCAGGTTTTTACGAGTTCGATATGAACGAAGCCAAAACCTTAAAAACCGAGATTAACTCTTTAGCCAATTTTAAACCGGTATTGCCGTCTCATTATAAAACTGCCAAATTTCTTTTTTTAGCCAACATTGACCCGAAAATGCAACTTTCAATCATCAGCCAAGCTTCCAAGAAATCATTTATTTTGATTGACACGATGAATTATTGGATTGAAAATAAGAAAGCCCAATTACTCAAAGTCATCAAGCGGGCTGATATCGTTTTATTAAACGACGCCGAAGCCCGCGAACTTTTCAAAACGCCAAGTTTGCTAACTGCCGCCAAAAAAACTTTACATTTGGGCGCAAAATATGTCATCATCAAAAAAGGAGAGCACGGCGCCCTTCTTTTTAGTCAGCAAAGCCATTTTTCCGCGCCGGGGTATCCTTGCGAAAACCTCAAAGATCCGACCGGCGCTGGCGATTCATTTGCCGGCGGACTGATTGGGTATTTGAGCAAGAAGAATAAAACCGATGAGCCGGCTATCCGTAAAGGAGTCATTTTTGGCTCGGCGATTGCTTCTTTCTGCGCCGAAGATTTTGGCACTTTATATCGCGAAAAAATGAGTCTAAACCATATTAAGGAGCGTTACAATGCCTTCAAGGAAATCAGAAAGTTTTGAGGTCAAAGATTTAACCCTCGCCAGCCAAGGCGAAAAAAATATCGCCTGGGCGGCTTCGCAAATGGTGGCGTTATTGAAAATCCGTGATCGATTCGCTTTAGATATGCCGTTCAAAAATATCGCGGTGGGCATGGCTTTGCACATCACTAAAGAAACCGCTAATTTAGTCGAAACCCTGCGCGCCGGCGGGGCGGAGGTCTCGATCACCGGTTGCAATCCCCTTTCCACTCAAGATGATGTGGCCGCAGCCTTGGCCAAAAGAGACGTCAAGGTTTATGGCTGGAAGGGCGAAACCAATAAAGAATACTACGATAATTTAAATAAAGTTATCAGCGATTTAAAAATTGCCGCCGAAAAAGGAAAAAAATTAGCCACCATTGATGACGGTGGCGATTTGGTAGGTTTAATTCATCAAAATCATCCTGATTTAATCCCCCATCTTATTTGCGGTACCGAAGAAACAACCACCGGCGTGATTCGGCTGCGGGCGATGGAAAAAGACAACGCCTTAAAATATCCGCTGATTGCTGTTAACGACAACAAAACCAAACATCTTTTTGACAATTACTATGGTACCGGCCAATCGACAATTGACGGGATTTTGCGGGCAACTTCGGTGATGTTGGCTGGTTCTCATTTTATCGTCGCCGGCTACGGCGACTGCGGCAAGGGCGTTGCCAAAGTGGCTAAAGGCATGGGAGCGCTGGTCGTTGTCACTGAAGTTGACGCTGTTAAAGCGCTCCAAGCGCGGATGGATGGGTTTGAAACAATGCCGATGAAAGAGGTGGCGCGATTCGGCGATATTTTTGTGACTCTGACTGGCGATATCAATGTAATCACCATGAAAGAAATAAATTTGATGCAAGACGGGGCGATTTTAGCCAATTCCGGCCATTTTGATGTCGAAATTGATGTCAAATCTTTGAGGAATCAGGCCAAAAAAGTTGGATTGATACGGCCGGGTTTAGAAAAATTCACTTTGAAAAATGGCAAATCGGTCTATCTCTGCGGCGAAGGACGTTTAGTTAACTTGGCTTGTGCTGAAGGCCATCCGTCAGTGGTAATGAGCTTATCGTTTTCCGGCCAAGCGCTGGCTTTAGAATACGGTATCAAAAATGAGGGGAAACTTGAGCCAAAAGTCTATATCTTGCCCGACGAAATTGATCAAAAAATCGCCAAGCTGCAGATGGAAGCAATTGGGATTAAAAAAGATGAACTGACAGCTGAACAAAGAAAATACTTGGCAAGTTGGGAATTGGGAACGTAACTGTTGACAAAAAAGAAGGGTTTTCATATAATTTAATTGATGAAGACAATTTCCAACCAAATTATTATTGGCCTTATCCTTATTCGCCACAGGCGGTAATTTTCGGTTGAAACAAATAGGAAAGTAGAAAATTGCCGCCAGAAGATGGCGGATTTTTTGATTTTATGTACCTTGATTTTTTTACTGGTCGAGATTCTCTGGGTGGATAGCCATTATCTACCCACGAGGATCTTAGACCGACCACACCAAGGAGACGATACAGATGAAAGCGGAATCAGATCTTATCCTGTATGACACAACTCTCCGTGACGGACTTCAGCAGGGATCGCTTGAGATATCGCTTGGCGGAGCCAAGCAACTGGCCACAGAGTTGGCGAATATGGGGATTCCATACGTTGAAGCAGGTTTCCCCAGCGCTGGGGTCGACCAGATGGCCCGTGTCCAGGCCCTCGTCGGCTTGGATCTCAAGCACACCAAAATCGCAGCCTTCGGCCGGACGCGTGGACCACGCGAATCGGTTGAACGCGCCACTGATCTTGAAGCGATTCTTGCCTCGGGGGCGCCAGTAGCCACGCTTGTGGGCAAAAGCCGTCGGAGAGATGTGATTGCCTCACTCCAGACCACGCCGAGCGAGAATCTGAGGATGATCCGCGAGTCCATCGGCTACTTGCTAGACCGAGGCCTAGAGGTCATCTTCGACGCCGAACACTTCTTCGACGGACTGCGAGGGAGCCCAAGCTACGCGCTCAGTGTCATCAGAGCCGCGTACAAAGCTGGCGCGAGATGGATTGTGCTTTGTGACACCAACGGCGGCGCCACTCCCGAAGCGATCGTCGCAGCAATCAAGCGGGCAGCTAAGGTCGTGCCTATCCAACGACTTGGTTTCCATGGCCATAACGATCGCGGTCGCGGCGTGGCAAACGCCGAAGCGGCGTTTCGCGCCGGCGTATGTCATCTCCAAGGCACAATCAACGGCTATGGCGAGAGGGTTGGCAATACCGATTTCAGCGTGTTGATCCCTAACCTCTTCGTTGACTACAACGTTTTGGGCCTGAGGGTTCGTTCGTCGCTCGCACGCCTCACTCGCCTGGCACATCTTACAGCTGAACTGCTCAACATCAACCTGCCCGTCAATCATCCCTGGGTGGGTACACATGCCGGCTACACAACGGCAGGGATGCATGTTTCGGGACTGCAGCGGCAACCTGATTCCTACCTTCATGCTGACTTGGGGCTTGTCGGCAACGACGGCCCTCTCTACGGTGTATCCGGTCACTCGGGACGCGCCAATATCATCGCCAAGGCCAGAGAATTTGACCTGGAGGTGAATAACGAACAGGCGCTGACCATCCTGAAGCTACTCTCGGAACGGCTATCGGAAGGGTACGACTATACTAGCGCCGAAGCATCGCTTTATATCTTGATGCTCGAGGCGCTTGGGCTTGAACATGGAGGCGCCCTCTTCGAGTTCGAAGCAGGACGAGTCCTTTCCGAGTTCGGAAAGCATGCGGCAGATAACGAAGCGACCATCCGTGCCAGCCGCGACGGCGAAATCTACCACACAGCCGGTTCCGGGAACGGCCCGGTTGACGCCCTGCACGAGGCCCTAACGAAGGTCCTCGCCAAAACACATCCCGCCTCGCCTACCATCCGTTTGACGGGTTACTGGATGCATAACCTTGACCCACAGACTGGAACGGCATCGCGTGTGCGAGTACTTATAGAAAGTACCGATGGCGAACGGAGCTTCGTGACGGTGGGTGTGGGGGTAAGCAGTATCGCCGCCTCCTGGGAGGCGCTATTGGCAGCTGCTTTCTACTCAATCCTCAGGAACGGACATCCGATCTAATCGCCGGCTCGCTTAACAGGCGAAGCCCGGTGACCGGGGGCGACCCACCACAGTCGCCCCCTTCGCTTTATCTTGACACACATTAAGTACTCGAAATAATATTTTTTGCATATGTGAAAGGCGGCTTCCACTTCCGCGAAAACCGCCTATGAATCCAATGTCTCGTGCTACTAGCTTCTCTTGACCCCTACGTAGAGGTTGTATCGGCCGTAGGGTTCGATGCCTCTCGTCCAGCTTACCCCGACCCCTTTGCTGAGCAAGTGAGGCAGAACGTGATCCATCTTCAAGCAGTCACCGTCTACTTGCTCGATATTGAAGAGTAGATAGTGACCCTGGAAAGTCGTCAGTCTGGCCGACTCCGTCAACCATTCGTCCCAGCGCTCACGAGGAGCAAGCTCCCCGAGGTCGCTCGTGATGACAAGGTTGAAGGCCTGGCCTGGCAGTCCCGGCGTCCCCCTGTCGAAGACCGCCGGTATTTCTTGCCAGCCGGCATATCCTTTTGCTTCGGCGAGGCCCCCTTCTGAAGAGCAAACTCCATAGAAGAGTTCGCCCCTTGAAGTTCTCTCGGTAGTGGCGAGGTTATCAGCCATAGCCATGCTCGCTAGGAGAAACAGCAGCTCACCGCGGCCGCAGCCGAGGTGAATGACCCTTAGCGGCGGGCTCGGGAGGAATTGGAGCACCGCCTCGGCCAGCGTGTTGCGCCAGAGGAGAGTCGCCTCGTCCCTGACGCCGAAATGCTTCTGCAACATCTCGTTGTAGAGATGGAGCAAAACGGCTATTCTCTCAGGATCCATGGCCCCGTTCTCCTCGAATCAGTGCTGGCAATATCTTATACCCCAAAAAGTTATCTGTCAACTCAAGCCGTCGACTTTTACGCGAAAGGGGTGGGCGATGCTTTGCCCACCCCCACGGACTCTTTCGCAGCAGTCATCCTACTGCGGATGGAACACGATCTCGTTGCCGGTGAACTGCGAGACGATCTTCACTCTCGGCTCATGCGCCCGTGTGATCTCGCCGGCCTTCCTGGCCTCGATGTCGAATTCAGCCGCTCGGCCCACGAAGCGGGCCTCGTCGCGCTGCTCGATCACGACCAGCGCCCCGTTTCCACAACCGAACGTTTCGTAGCACTGATCATCGGGCATCCCGCGCCACTTGACGACTTCCCTCATCATCCGCGGCGGCTCCCAGAGATCGGGCAACTCCGCCGAAAGTCCGAGCCGGAAGAGAATGTCCTCCGCCAACTTCGAGCGGACGGCACCGCCAGTGACATGAACGATAAGATGCATCTGGATCTCTTCCTCGAAATGCGGCGGTGACCACCAGCCATTGAGCTGGGTCAGCAGCATGTCGTATAGCTTCGAGGGCACCGCCGCCTCCCGCAGAGCGGCCTTCGCCTCGGGGTCGTTGTACCACTCTGGGCCCCAATGCATCTCCGCACCCTTGCGCACCGAGCTCCAGCCGTTAGAGCGGAACCCCAGCTCGCGCAGCGCCATGATGCTCTGACCGGGAGCCAGTGTTTCGCCGAGGATCATCTTGGAAGGATGATACACACCCTGAGCCGTGCCGGTCCAGTTGTACATCAGCGCCGCGTCGGGGTTATCGGAGCCGACACAAACGCCCAGCTCCGCCGTCTCCCCACCGTAGACAACCATCCGGTTCTCCTTGGCGGCGCGGCCCAAACTCTCCATGAGCTGGATGGCCATATCGTTGGTCGGCGTGCCGGCTTTGCCGATGGTGCGGGCGTCGAGCGTGTCGATGATGAGTAGCGCCAAACCACCCCAACGGGTGATATCCATCGCCGTCATCGCCAGCACGTCGAAACCGCCTTCAGAACACAGCTCGCTAGCGACAGTCACCACGGTCTTGGTACCGGCGCCGTCAGCGGCGAGCGCCTTGACGTAGCCGCGCGGCAATCCCCGGAAGCTGTATCCGCGAGGTCCGCGGAAGTGGCCGCGCGAGAAATCGCGCACCCTCACGTACGGCGAGTTGCCGTAGCTTGCTCGGCAGATCCTGGCCGCGCGACGACTGAAGGTGTCGCCTTCTCCTGTATCCACCCCATCATCCGCGTAAAGACGCCTCTCCTTCGCCATACTCTTACCTTTCACAGAAGTAGTACCGGCAATCTTGTATATATCACTTTTTCAAAAAAAGCGAAATAGAAATTATCCCTTTAAACGCCTCACCCCATTGAGCCGTTGGATTTTTTATATTTAATCTTTAATTTTTAATTTATTTTATAGTATGATTTGGGCAGCACGCGAGAAAGGAGAACTTGCGTGGGCAAATTAGCTTTGCTGTTTCCTGGCCAAGGTGTAAGAGGGTCGGTTCACACTCAGATGGACATCTTCACCATGAGCATGGTTTCGTATCGGACCACGATAAAGTCCGGACGACAGCCGGACATGGTGACGGGCTTGAGCCTGGGGGAGTTCGCGGCGATGGTCGCCGCCGGCATTCTGGACTCTCACGGTGCCGAATTCCTTGTCCTTAAGCGCCAGGTCTTGATGGACAAGGCCTGCGAACGGACTCGGGGCTGGATGGTTGCGATCACCGGGCCGCGAGAGCCGCTTGAGACAATCGTCGCCAGGATGAACGACGTGGTGGTGATCGCAGGCTATAACAGCCCGCGCCAGCACATCATCTCGGGACGAGTCCAGGCCATCCAGGTGCTGTTGAGCACCCTGAGAGCCGAAGCAACCGGCTATCACGCGACGACACTCAATGTCAGTGGTGCCTTCCACTCGCTGCTGATGGCCGAAGCCAATGCCGAGTTTGGGCCACACATCGCGGATGCCAATTTCCGCTCACCGAAGGTTCCATTCTACTCATCGGTGACCGGCGATCGGCTCACCGACCCAGCAGCAATCAGGGCGGCGATAAGGTGCCAGATGACCTGCCCCGTCCACTGGGAGCATGCCGTTCGCGCGATGCTCCGTGACGGGATGACCGACTATGTGGAGATGGAACCAGCCGGTGTTCTTTCACGGCTGGTAGAACAGATCCGCAATGGCTAACAGGGCGGGCCTTCGGGCCCGCCTGTCTCATTTACTGTCCCATATCGCTAAACGCCTCAGGGCTGTGAGGGGTTTAATTCACTAGATTTTAAAACTATTTCAGGTATAATCAACCTATGGGCACTAGCCCAAAAGAACCGTAGGTTTTTATGTCACTATCAATTGGAATCGTGGGGCTACCCAATGTTGGCAAGTCCACATTATTTAACGCTTTAGTCAAAGGCCACCAAGCCAAGGTGGCTGATTATCCGTTTACCACGATTGAGCCCAATGTCGGGATGGTCGAAGTGCCGGATGAACGGCTCGATAAGATCGCCGCGATATTGAAGCTTCCGAAAAAAATCCCCGCCACCATTAGATTTATTGACATTGCTGGACTCGTCAAAAATGCCCATAAAGGCGAGGGTTTAGGCAACCAATTTTTGAGCCATATCCGGGAGGTTGATGTGATAATTCACGTTTTGGATGGCTTTTCTAAAGATTCAAATCCCGAGGAAGCCAAAGAAATCGTCAATATCGAACTCGAACTGGCCGAGATCAAAAAACCAACTCTTTATGTTCTCAATGTCAAAGAAGAAGACATCAATAAAAAACATGATCTTAATACTATTAATATCTCTGCCAGAATGGAGGAGGAGCTTACTGATCTTTCCGATAATGAGGCCAAACAATATCTGGAATCTTTTGGGCTCGCGCAATCTGGTTTAGTCCGTTTAATCCAAGAGTCCTATAAATTATTAAATTTGATCACTTTTTACACTTTAATTCCCAATAAGCAGGTTCAGGCTTGGCCGATTATGACTGATACGAAAGCGCCTCAAGCCGCCGGCAAAGTTCATACCGATATGGAGCGCGGCTTTATTGCCGCTGATGTTTGCCACTATATTGATCTAATCGATTCCGGCGGCTGGCAGGAAGCCCGCGAAAAAGGAAAACTAAGAACCGAAGGTAAAGATTACACTATCCAAGACGGCGACGTCGTCCACTTTAAATTCAACGTTTAGAGTCCCCCGAGTTCCTTGAGAACTTTTTCGAACCTTTTAATTGCCTCTTCGGCTTCCCAATACAGAACCTCTGACTCATAATCATGGACGATTTTGTTGCGTACTTTGTGAGCCTTCCAGGCGAGATCATATATTTCCCACTTCATGTATTTCCGCGCGAATTTTAAACGTTCCCCCAAGTTATTTCCCGGAAATCCCCTTCTCTGCAAACAATAATCAAGTAATTTATCCGCTTCAATAATGGCTGAACGAAAACGGCTTGGACCACCAAGTTTTAATAACTCCAAAATTTCCGTCCATTTTTTTTGGACCATCATTCGATCAATCGATAAGGCATTACGAGACAGTTGACCACTTTCGCCAGAACCAAAGAGAAAATTCCATAAACTCAAAACGTTCCTCCAGTAAAAATCGTATCATATCTCTTGACAAACTGCTAAAATTAAGGTATACTACCAAGATTCAATCGTCAAATAAATAAGAGTGGAAATGGATACAGAACAAGAAAAAAATCCGCCAAGTAATTACAAGCAAATCGAGGTAGATTTTGCCTATCTTTGGTTGGCAAAATTTGCGCAAGTAACACTGGCCATTTTGCCAGGCATTTTACTTGGCCTATTGGCACCGCATCTCTTTTTAACATTGTCAGGTTTCGCCGTGATTGCAATAACTTCTCTGGCGACTGCTTTTATTTTGGATTTGACTCTTGGGAAAATATTTACCTCTGAAAAGGAAAGCCATCTGCCTCTTTATCTTGTTTATCTGCTTGCTTTTGTGACCTTGAATATTTTGAATTTGAATAATATCAGTCCACTTGCTTCAAACCTAACTTTGACCGCCTTAATTGCCATTCAATCAGCGAGGTTAAAGAATTTCCGTCTGCCGCTTTTTGCCTTGGGTTTATCTTACATCACTTCTCTTTTTTACTCAGTTTTGCCCCAAAGCACCAAATTCGCGTCAATCCATCCGCCGCTAGCTTTTGAATTATTAATTTTAAGCGCAATTTTTATCATTTATGCTTATTGCCATCTAGTTTTAGCCGGCAAGCCAAAAGCCCAAGGCGAAACTTTTGAGCATGAAAAACATGCTGAAAAAGATAATACTTATTTAAATATTGGTATCACCGTTAATGCGACTGCCTATGCTATCTTCTTCGGTCTACTTTTCGCTGGCAACGATCTAAATAAATGGGGCATTGCCTTAGGAATCTTAGCATTTATGTATTTTATCATTGGTCTTATTTATCAAGCAAAACTCCAATCTTCTCATGCAATTTGTTGGTTTTTAACTTTTGGACTCTTCAGTTTTGCTAGTATCTACATTTTGCTTGATAGAACTCAAGTCATTATCGGCTGGGAACTTACCGTCTTGATTATTGCCGCTTTAAGTCAACTCCCCAATCTTAGAAAGCTTAAACTTTTTAGTTTAATTTCCAGCCAAATTATTTTTCTAACCTACTTATTAACTGAACCGTTTGCTAGCCAACTTCATTTAAAATCAACGCTCAATATCCCGACTTTGATCA